>JGI24707J26582_10000232_pt1 | contig 41461 bp, 39 predicted proteins | sample BioPla1DNA1_FD_26582 | JGI IMG/M metagenome (IMG submission 26582)
GTTCGTTCTTCTAAATTGGGTAGTTCATCCAAAGACCGAAATCCAAAATAACGCAAAAACTCCTCTGTCGTTCCAAATAATAAAGGTCGACCTGGTGCTTCTAATCGACCCACTTCACAAATTAAACCATATTCCATAAGACGATTGACTACATGATCACAGTTAACTCCTCGAAGATCTGCAATTTGAATTTTGGTAACAGGTTGTTTATAGGCAATAATAGCTAAAGTCTCTAATAATGCTTGAGTAAGAATAAATTTTTGTGGGGCTTGATATAATTTCTGTATATATTCAAAATACTGAGGCTTCGTACACATTTGAAAAGCTCCATCTAATTCAATAATTTGTAATCCCTTACCTTGTTTTTCATACTCCTCTTGCATTCTATATAATATATTTTTAGTTGTTCTCCTATCATGTTCAATTACTTCACTAATCTTCTCTAAGGGAATAGCTTCTCCTGCTACAAACAATAAAGATTCAATAATGGCTTGTATTTCTGTCAAAATCATAGCATCCTTCCTGATTCTGTTTCTTTATATCTTCTAATTTGAATAGGATCAAAAATTTGTTCTTGACTAATTTTTATTTTTTTTTGCTTTATTAATTCTAGCAATGCTAAAAAAGTAACAATTATTTCAACACGATCTGCATCTGCATAAAATAAATCTTCAAAATATACTACTGGTGTCACCATAAGCAATTCATAAATCCATTCCACTTTTTGTTCTATAGTATATACTTCCTTTGAAATAGATCCAAAATCATGACGAATAGGATCTATTTTCGCTTGATTTCTTTTGATAACATCTTGAAAGGCATTATAAATTTGCTGTAAACTAATATGATCTAATATATCATTGGGAGATAATGGAGTAGCTTCCAATTGTAATCCTTCTGGATAAGTTGGTGGTTTATAAAGAACCTGTTGCCCCTTACTTTCTCTTTGCTTAAGTAAAAGAGATAACTGTTTATACATTTTATACTCTAATAACTTAGCTACTAGTTCTTCACGTGGATCTTCTTCCTCCTCTTTTTGAGGTAAAGATACAGGTAAAAGCATCCTTGATTTAATCTGAAGCAATGTAGCTGCCATAACTAAAAATTCACTCATTACTTCTAAATCTTGTTCCTCTGCTTGATGTATATATTCAAGGAACTGATCCGTAACCTCAGCAATCGGAATATCATAAATATTCATTTTATTTTTTTCAATTAAATGGAGCAAAAGATCCAATGGACCTTCAAATACATCCAAATGCACTTTTATACTCACAGTACATACTCCTTTTGTCATTATAGCAAATGAAAAGCACTAAAAATTAAATTTACAATAAAACGAACTAAAGGCATTAATAAATTAGGAATTACTCCCATTAGTAATAAGAGAAGCAATAACATATGTAATAATTTTTCATATTGTAGCATTTTAAAGTAAGAACTAGGTGATAATAAACTAAATAAAAGTTGTGATCCATCTAAAGGTGGAATGGGTAACAAATTAAATAACATAAAAATAACATTAAACTCAACACCATATCTTAAAAAATTCAAAAAATACATATGGAAAGAAGAACTAGATAAAGGAAGTAATAAAAATACCTTTAAAAGAAAACCAAATAAAAAAGCCCCTATTAAATTACTTAAGGGTCCTGCAGCAGCCACCCATAGTCTTCCCTTTTTATGATCCTTAAAATAAGTCGCATTCACTCTTACAGGTTTTGACCAACCAAAATGAATAAGTACAAAAAGTATTAAACCTATAGGATCAATATGTTTTAAAGGATTTAAAGTCAAGCGCCCTTCATTTCTAGGAGTTGGATCGCCTAAAAGAGTGGCTACTCCTGCATGAGAAAATTCATGAATAGAAATTACTGTTAAAATAGCTAACAACATTAATATATACGATATCAAAATATTCAAAATCTCCACCTTCTTTTCTTTTCACTGTACTCCTTATTTTACTAATAAAACTTCTAAAATTCAAGTCACATCGAAAAGTTAAAAAAAATCCAAGTTTAAATACTTGGATTTATAACCAATAATCTAATAATTGGTGAATCATATATGAAAAATTTGCTTTTTGAACATCTTTTTTAATTAAAAGAGGCGAACGTCCTATTTCTTTTTCTTCTATTTTATAAATAATTTCTCCCGCAACATCTCCAGCTTTTACGGGAGCTTCTATAGAAGGTGGAGTTTCTACATGATATTCCATGTTCTCTTTTTTAGATTGTGCTCCTTTTTTTAATAAAAAATTCATTTCTTTTTCTAAAATAACTTCTACTTCCTCTTCCATTCCTTTAATCAAAGGAATCCGACCTACTACGGTTCCCTTTTTATCACCCTCTACCATTTCATAATTAGCAAATCCATAATCAAACATTTTCATTACTTCTTGAAAACGAGTTTTATGATCAGGAGCTGCCATAACAACTGCAATCAATTTTAGTCCATTTCTTTCTGCGGTACCCGATAAACAATACAGTGCTTTACTGGTAGAACCTGTCTTTAATCCATTAGCGCCTTCATACCATTTTAAAAGACGATTTGTATTCGTTAAATCGGTAACTTCTTCGCCCTTTTTCCTTTGATGTACTAAATTGTCATGCCAAATAGTAGAAAACTCATGAATTTGTGGAAAACGTGTTATGAGTTCTCGAGACATAATCGCAACATCATAAGCAGTAGTCATATGACCATCTGCATCTAAACCAGAAGAATTAACAAAATGAGTATTTTTCATTCCCAATTCTTTTGCTTTTTGATTCATCAACTGAACAAAGGTTTCTTCACTTCCTGCTATATGTTCTGCCATCGCTACAGATGCATCATTTCCAGAAGCTACTACAATAGATTTGACTAAAGTAGCTACATCTATTTCTTCCTCCGGAGATAAAAATACTTGAGAACCTCCCATTCCAGCTGCTCGTTCACTAACAGTAATAACATCATTCCAGTGAATTTTTCCTTCTTCTAATGCTTCATAAATGAGTAATAAAGTCATAATTTTAGTAACACTAGCCGGACGTAAAGATTCATGAGCATTTTGCTCAAAAAGAATAGTCCCTGTCGTTGGTTCCATCAAAAGAGCTGATTTAGCATTAATCTCCAAAGAATTTGCTTTAATAATAGGTATATTTATTACATTACCCATTATTATTAAGATAAATAAAAAAGCTAATATTCTTTTCTTTCTCATTAAAAAACCTCCTTTTATATTTAAGTTTTTTCCATATTCATATAAAAGACATAACAATATTAAATATAAATTATGTTTTATAGTTATATTATATTCAATTCAATTCTCTATATATTGTTATAGTAGGCTTTTACTTGTAAAATATACGTGAAAATAAACGGAAAAAAGAGCCTTTCTTACAGGCTCTTTTTTAATATTACTCTATAATTTTTATTTTAAAATACTAGAGAGGAAACTAGTTCCAAAAGATACAGAAGGAGTTTGAAAAATTTCACTAATAGTTTGTCCAATATCTGCAAAAGTAGTTCTTGTATTTAAATCTACTCCTTGTTTTAATGCTTTTCCATAGGCTAAGAAAGGTACATATTCTCGAGAATGATCTGTACTAGGTGTTGTTGGATCACATCCATGATCTGCATTAATAAATAAAACATCTTCGTCATTCATCACTTCTAAAATTTCTGGCAAACGCCGATCAAAATCTTCTAATCCCCTTCCATATCCTATATAATCATTACGATGACCCCATTTTGAATCAAATTCTACTAAATTAGTAAAAATCAGACCTTGATTTTCTTTTTGAATATATTCAATCGTCTTATCTACTCCGTCCATATTATCTATTGTATGAATAGCTTGAGTAATTCCTTGACCTCCAAAAATATCTTCAATTTTTCCAATTCCTATTACATCCAAACCTTTTTCTTTGACATAATCTAAAATAGTAGCCTCTGGTGGAGTAACAGAAAAATCCCTCCTATTTGATGTTCGTTCAAAAGAACCAATAGGACCAATAAATGGCCTTGCAATCACTCGAGCTACTGCGTGTTTGCCTTGTAAAATTTCCCTGGCTATTTTACACATTTCATAAAGTCGTTCAATAGGAATAATTTTTTCATGAGCTGCTATTTGAAATACACTATCTGCTGATGTATAAACAATGGGAAATCCTGTCTTACAATGTTCTTCTCCTAATTCTTTAATGATCTCCGTTCCAGAAGCAGGTTTATTCCCTAATATATTTGTCCCTATTGCTTTTATAAAAGCATCAATAACCTCTTTGGGAAATCCATTAGGATACGTTGGAAATGCTATAGGAGAATAAATACCTGTCATTTCCCAATGGCCAATCGTTGTATCCTTTCCATTGGATTGTTCAGCAAAACGACCAAAACATCCTTTTGGATTTGTTATAGTAGGTAATTCTAACATCCCCTCAATATTTCCTAAACCTAATGCTAATAAATGAGGTATAGATAGGCCATTCGTAGCCTTCCAAACATTACCTAAAGTATTGCTTCCTTCATCTCCAAATTTTTTTGCATCTGGGAGTTCTCCCATTCCTACACTATCCAGTACAATCCAAATAATTCTTTTAATCATAGATCTTTCGTTACTGAAAACTTAATGTTCTCGTAACGATATTCACCTCCTTTTAATTTATGTTTATTGGGTACTTCATTTTTCTACCTTTTATCATGCCCGAGGATGCGCTTTATTATAAACTTCTTTAATTTTATTTTTTTGAAGTTTAGCATATACTTGAGTTGTTGAAATATCAGAATGTCCTAACATTTCTTGTACAGATTGTAAATCCGCTCCATTTTCTACTAAATGAGCAGCAAAAGAATGACGTAACATATGAGGTGTAATAGGCTTTTGAATGGCTGCTTGTTGAGCATACGTTTTTACTATTTTCCAAAAGCCTTGTCTAGACATAGGTGTTCCACTACAATTAACAAACAAAGCACGTTCTTGACTATCACGAATCATAATACTTCTTACTTCTTCTATGTATTTTTCTAAAGCTTCAATCGCCTTCGAGCCTAAAGGAATGACTCTTTCCTTACCCATATATGAACATTGTAAATATCCTAATGTCATATGTACTTGATTCGTTTGAAGACTAATTAACTCAGAAACTCGAATACCGGTTGCATAAAGAACTTCTAACATAGCCCTATCTCGAATTCCCTTTAATTCTTTATTATCCGGTTGTGCTAGTAATAATTCTACTTCCTCCATTGTTAATATTTCCGGAAGCTTTTTTTTAATTTTGGGTGCAGCTACATCTACTGTAGGATCTTCATAAATGAGCCCTTCCTTATATAAAAATCGAAAAAACGAACGCAATGAAGCAAGATTTCTAGAAATCGTTGAAGGTGCTCTGCCTTTTTTCTCTAAAAATAATAAATAGGATCTTACATTTGTTACATTTATATTTTGGAGTTTTGTACTATTAGTTTGTGAAAGAAACTTTTTAAAATTTTTCAGATCCCTTTCATAGGAAAGAATTGTATTTTTGGTAGAGCCCTTATTATTCTTTAGATATTCCGTAAATTGAACTACGCATTCTTCCATCTTAGGTCTCCTTTAACATTGGATTATCTATTTCTCTTTTGTAATTTATCTCTTTCCATTATAATGTATTTTTATAAAAAAGTCGATGACTAGTATCTATCTAGTTAATAAAAATCTCATAAGAACCGGTGTAAAATATGTTTCGATGATACTACCTAATACAATACAAGCTAAGCCAAGTAACAATACTAAACTATATTCTATCCATTGATGCTTTTGTTCATGTTGCCAACGAGCTCTCATTTGCTTTTTTTGATAATGATTTAAACTCCATTGAATACTATATCTTGATACGAATATAAACGCAGGAATAAAAATAAGATTTTGTGGAAAAAAAGAAGTAAAACCAAATAAAAGGCCATCCCAACCATATTGAATCAACAAAAAAGTGGACATAAATCCATAACTCAATCCTCTTAACAACAAAGCTACACAAACAAAGGGAATACCTATCGTAAGAAAGCCCATTACCCAAATCCACAAAAGTTGTTTTATATTTTTTAATAATGTGTCTAATAAAAGTTGTTTTGAAGAAATATCATTACTTGGAAATTGAGAAAAAAAAGTTTCTATATACTGTAATAATTCTTTTCGTTGAATTTCATTTACATTATGAGCAATGATAGCTCCTATTAAAATACCAATAATAATACATCCACTACCTATTATATATAATAAATACCTTTTTGAAATATGACGTCTTGAACTTCGTACCTTTCTTTTTATTCTCATCTACATTCCCCCTTTTACTCCAATATATGAGAGAAAAAAGAAAGATATGAATGCTTGTCTTATCTATTTTTTATTTAAAACCTTTTGTTTTTTTATAACATTCTTCCATCGCCTCTATTAAAGCACTACGAAATCCTTTTTTCTCTAAAATCCGAACCGCTTCTATCGTAGTTCCACTTGGAGAACATACTTGATCTTTTAATACTCCTGGATGTTTTTTTGTTTCTAGTACCATCTTAGCTGAACCTAGTACTGCTTGAGCTGCTAAACGATACGCTTTCTCTCTTGGTAATCCTTGTAATACGCCTGCATCTGCCATGGCTTCAATCATCATATATACATAAGCCGGTGAACTACCAGAAATTGGAACAACTGCATCCATAACTGTTTCATTTAAATATTCAACTTGTCCTAAGGAATGAAACAAAGTATCAATAGTATACTTTTCTTCCTCCGTATATTCTCCTTTAGAAAAACAAAGAGCAGTCATACCTTCACCAATTAATGCTGGTGTATTAGGCATAGCACGAACAACTCTTATAAAAATTCCCATCCAATCTTGTATGGTAGTAGTTGAAATACCTGGTGCAATACTTACTAAAATTTGATTTTGACTTATATAAGATTGTATTTTTTGTAAAGCTTCTTTATATTGTTGTGGTTTTATAGCAAAAACTAAAATATCTGCTTTTTGAACCCATGTTTTTATATCTTTTTCTGAATGTAAACCTGTCTTTTCAAATACCCACTGACATCGTTTTTCGGATTGATCTAAAAATAAAATTTGATCTTGCCATCCTTTTTGAATAAGTCCTTGTATAATAGCAAATCCCATATTGCCTGCACCTAAAACTCCAATAACCTTCTTCATCATATTCTCTCCTCTTATATATATAACTTTTATTCTTCTATTTTTATTATATCAATTTTTACTTATAATACAAAAAAATCATAAAAATAAGGATAACTCCTCTTTTTATGATTTTATATTCATTAAAATATTTTATAGAAATGTTTAAAATAATAATTGTTGAATAAAGTTTTCAATACGATCCAAACCTTCTTTAATATTTTCCATAGAAATAGCATAAGATAACCGTATATGATTAGGGCAACCAAAATCTTGACATGGAATAACAGCTACTTGAGCATATTCTAATAATAATGAAGCCAAATCACTAGCTTTTTGAATCATTTGTCCTTTATAAGAAGCGCCTATTAAAGCATTGATATCCACTAACACATAAAAAGCTCCTTGTGGCTTAAAAGCTGACAACTNTGTCATTTTTTCAATACGTTCCATCATATAATTCCTACGTTTTTCAAAAGCTTGACGCATTTCTTCTACGCAATCTTGTGGCCCTTTAATAGCTGCTAAAGCTGCTTTTTGAGCTACAGAATTTGGATTAGAAGACCCATGACTTTGAATATTAGACATAACTTTTGCAATATCTGGATGAGCTGCTGCATATCCAATTCGCCAACCTGTCATGGCATAACTTTTAGAAACTCCGTTAATCAGAATAGTTTTTTCATAGACCTTTGATCCTAAACTAGCTACACTAACATGTTTTGCTCCATCATAAATTAATTTTTCATAAATTTCATCTGAAATAATATATAAATCATACGCTAAAGCAATCTCTATTAAATCTTCTAATTCTTCCTTTCGATAAATCATACCTGTTGGATTACTAGGACTATTAATAATTAATGCCTTTGTACGTTCTGTAATATTTTCCTTTAATTCTTGTGGTGTCAATTTATATTGATTTTCTTTTTTTGTAGGAACTACTTTAGGACAACCATCTGCTAAATAAACCATCTCAGGATAACTCAACCAAAAAGGTGCGGGGATAATAACCTCGTCGCCTGGATTTAAAATTGCCATAAATGTATTCGTTAACGAATGCTTAGCCCCATTACTAATAACTATTTGATTAGATTTATAAAAAAGACCATATTCCTTTTGTAATTGATCACAAATAGCTTGTCGGAGTTCAATCATTCCTGCTACAGGTGTATATTTTGTAAAACCTTCTTGAATAGCTTTAATAGCTGCTTCTTTTATATGAACAGGGGTATCAAAATCAGGTTCTCCTGCACCAAAACCGATAACATCTATTCCTTCTGCCTTCATTTGTTTTGCTTTAGCTGTAATCACTAATGTAGATGAAGGTTTAATTTTACTTCCTTTTTTAGATAAATACATTTTAACCACCTACCTATAATAACTCTATCTCTCAATGTTTCTTATTGTAATATATTTTTCTGATATTTGCAAGTATTATTTTTTAAAAATTCTTTTTGAAGCTTTTTTTGTGATCCAAAAGAAAATTTTTTGAACATTTTGCAAGTTTTTATCTACCTTTTTCATTATGAATAAAAATATCAAATCTGTACATACTGATAAAGAATATATTAAAACCTAGGAGGTAATATATATGAATCGACCAGAAGACCAAAAAATTCATTGTAGTGTAAAGTCTTGCCAATATAATGATCAAGTCAAATATTGTACCTTAGATAGTATTCAAATAGGTCCCAATGGATCTCATGCAAAATCTAAAGAAGAAACCGACTGTCTTAGCTTTGAAGTAGAAACACAATAAAATAAAAGGCACTAAGTGCCTTTTATTTTATAAAGTTTATTTTGACTGTACGATCAATTTAATAGCAGTACGCGTTTCCCCCTCAATTTCAATATCTACAAATGCAGGAATACAAATAAGATCAATACCTGAGGGAGCTACGTATCCTCTTGCAATAATAATTGCTTTTACAGCTTGATTTAATGCTCCTGCGCCAATTGCTTGCAATTCAGCATTTCCTTGTTCACGAATAATATTAGCTAAAGCTCCTGCTACAGAATTTGGATTTGATTTTGATGCAACCTTTAATATTTCCATTAAGAAAACTCCCTTCTATGATATCTATATTATATATATTCTATAAAAACTTGGAAAACCCTTTAAAAAATAAAAATAAAAGCATGAAATTTGTTATAATCAATTTCATGCTTTTATTTTTATTTAGCATATTGAATAGCTCTAGTTTCACGAATTATATTCACTTTTATTTGACCTGGATATTCTAATTCACATTCAATGCGTTTTGCAATATCCCTAGCAAGTAAATTCATTTCTGCATCATTTACTTGCTCTGGAATTACCATAATACGGAGTTCTCTACCCGCTTGAATAGCAAATGACTTTTCTACCCCTTCAAAATTATCAGCTATTTCTTCTAGCTTTTGCAAACGTTTAATGTAAATTTCTAACGTTTCTCTTCTTGCACCAGGTCTTGCAGCAGAAATAGTATCCGCAGCTTGTACAATTACAGCGATAATACTTTCAGGCTCTACATCACCATGATGAGCCTCTACTGCATTAATAACTGTTTTTGATTCACGATACTTCTTACAAAGCTCTACACCAATACTAACATGAGAACCTTCCATTTCATGATCAACGGCTTTTCCAATATCATGTAATAATCCTGCCCTTTTAGCTAAACGAATATCGACTCCTATTTCTCCAGCAATTAAGCCACTTAAATGAGATACTTCAATAGAATGTTTAAGAACATTTTGTCCATAACTAGTTCGATACTTTAACTTTCCTAGCAAACGTACTAATTCAGGATGTAATCCATGAACACCTGTTTCAAAAGTAGCTGATTCTCCTTCTTCATGAATAATAGTTTCTACTTCCTTCTTTGCTTTTTCTACCATTTCTTCAATACGTGCTGGATGAATTCGCCCATCTACAATTAATTTTTCTAGTGCAATGCGGGCAATTTCCCTACGAATAGGGTCAAACCCAGATAAAATAACGGCCTCAGGAGTATCATCAATAATAAGATCTATGCCTGTCAAAGTTTCCAAAGCTCGAATATTCCTTCCTTCTCGTCCAATGATACGCCCCTTCATCTCATCATTGGGTAAGGAAACAACAGATACTGTTGTATCCGCTACATGATCAGCTGCACACTTTTGGATGGCATTGGTAATAATATCTCTTGCCTTTTTATCTGCTTCTTGTTTTGTTTGATTTTCAATTTCTTTAATAAGCATAGCAGATTCATGTTTTATTTCACTTTCAATAGTTTCTAATAAATATTGTTTTGCTTGATCTGAAGTTAATCCTGAAATATTTTCTAATTCTTGTAATTGTTTGTGTTGTAATTTGATCGCTTCATCCTTTAATTGTTCTATCTCTTCTTCTCTTTGTATAAATTGATACTCTTTTTTCTCAAAAGATTCTGCTTTTCTATCTAAAGCTTCTTCTTTTTGAAGAAGTCTTCTTTCAAGGCGCTGAAGTTCATTTCGACGTTCTTTTACTTCTTTATCTAAGTCATTTTTGACTTGTAGAGCATCTTCTTTCGCTTCTAATGCAATTTCTCTCTTTTTAGCTTCTGCTGTCTTAATTGCATCATTAATAATATCTAATGCTCTTCTTTCTGCTGTGCCAATCTGAGCTTCTGCGATTTTTTTTCGATAAGCAACACCCGTCATAAAAGCAATAATTCCAACAATGACGGCTGTTATCACAACACTAATAATAATTTCACCGATAACCAACACCTCCTTTATTCAGTTTTCATTGTTCAAAAGAGTCCACTCTAACATTTAAATTGTATTACTTTTTAAAACCAATGTCAAGCATAGAAGCTTTCTCTTCTACTAGGATCTATAAATAAATTGTTTTTTATAAACATATAAACGATTCACTCATAAACTACCTACTATTTCTTTAATTTGAATTTTCTTGTATGTTCTTTTCTAACTTATCCAATACTTGATAAATACTATCATAAGAAAATCCTCGTCGTTGCAAATAATTATATACTCTTTGTTTTTCTTTTAATGTAAACTCTGTTATATTCATTATATTAACTCTTTTTTTAATTAATTGGTAAGCGGCTTCTACTTCATTAATATCTTGCTTCGCAATTACTATCTCTGCAATGTCTTTTGATACACCTTTTTGCTCCAATTGATAAACTAACATTTTTTTCCCCATCGGTTTTCCTTGCATTTTACTTTTTACAAATTGTTCTGCAAACACTTTATCATCTAAAAAAGAATATTTATATAAAAAGTCAACAATTCGATCAATTACCCTCTTAGGATAAGACTCTTGATATAACCGTTGCCTAATTTCTTTCTCTGTTCTACTTCGATAACTGAGCAAATGAAGAGCTTTATCTTTACCCTTTGTATATAAAATAGTATCTTCAATATATTTTAATTCTTTTTTTTCAATTATTTGTCCTTCTTTTAATCCTAAATGATATAGATCATCTGCACTGATGCCAAAAGAAAATTCTCCATTAATAAAAATAGACCAACGATTTTTACGTCGTTTTTGTGGTTCTATTTTTGTAATTTTCATCATGAATAACATCACCTCTTCTACTCATATCAACGATAAGAAAATACTATCAACCTTATTATACTTTAAATAAGACTTTAGAAAAATTACAGTTTGAACTTAAATATCTATAAAACGATTGCAAAATGATGTAAAATAATCCAAAAGAGAAAAGCTCTGTGCTCGTCCACATTGGATAAGCATAGAGCTTATATACGTTTATTGTATTTTTTACTACGTCTTACTCTTCCTCATTTACATCTTCTTTTTGTAATTCTTCTACTTTCTCTTCCATTTCTTTTACTGATAATAAAGGTAATTGATAATGTTCACGTATTTTATTTTCAATTTCAAAGCAAATATCTGGATTTTCTTTAAGAAAAATCTTTCCATTTTCTCGTCCTTGTCCTAACCGGATTTCTCCATAAGAATACCAAGATCCACTTTTTGAAACAATATCTAAATCAGATCCTAAATCAAGAACATCTCCTTCTCTTGAAATTCCTTCTCCATACATAATATCAAATTCTGCTTGTTTAAAAGGAGGTGCTACTTTGTTTTTTACTACTTTTACTCTAGTTCTATTTCCTACAAAATCATTACTTTGTTTAACAGAATCAATACGTCGAACATCTAAACGGATAGAGGCATAAAATTTTAAAGCACGACCTCCTGTAGTAGTTTCAGGACTGCCAAAAACAATTCCAACTTTTTCACGTAATTGATTAATAAATACAACAATACACTTGGATTTATTAACTACTCCGGTCAATTTACGAAGAGCTTGAGACATCAATCGCGCTTGAAGTCCCATATGACTATCGCCCATCTCTCCTTCGATTTCTGCTTTAGGTACTAAGGCGGCAACCGAGTCAACAATAACTATATCAATAGCACCTGAACGAACCATCGTTTCAGCAATCTCTAATGCTTGTTCTCCATGATCTGGTTGAGAAATATAAAGATTATCTACATCAACTCCTAAGCGGCTTGCATAACTAGGATCTAAGGCATGTTCAGCATCAATAAAAGCTGCAATGCCACCTAATTTTTGTACTTCTGCTACCATATGCAAAGCCACAGTAGTTTTTCCTGAAGATTCTGGTCCATATACTTCAATAATCCTACCCCTAGGAATTCCACCAACTCCTAATGCAATATCTAAACTTAAAGAACCAGTAGGAACTGTCTCAATATTCATATTTTCTTGAGATTCTCCCAGTTTCATAATTGAACCTTTACCAAATTGTTTTTGAATATGTGTAATTGCAGAATCCAATGCCTTTAATTTATCTTGATCCATATTTCCCTGGTATAACCAGGTCACCACCTTTCTCATTCATCCGATCTATATCGAACTCATGTTCTTATTATAGCCCATATTTTCTTGTTCGTCAACTATTATTTTAATAATTCTTGCCGTAACCAATCTAACGCTTCTATTGTTACCCGTTCTCTAATTTGTTGACGTGTTCCAGAAAATTTACATTTTCGTACTTTTACTTTTCCATGATAATATATAGAAATATAAACTAAACCTACTGGTTTTTCTTGACTACCACCTTCAGGGCCTGCAATACCTGTCACACTAAGACTGATATCTGTTTGAGCCGCCTTTGCTATTCCTATAGCCATTTCTCTAGCTGTTTCTTCGCTTACTGCTCCATATTGTTCTAATGTTTCACTTTTTACTCCTAACCGTCTTTTTTTAGCATCATTAGAATACGTAACAGCTCCTTCTATTAGTACCTGAGAAACTCCAGAACAATTTACCAAACGACTACAAATCATACCTCCTGTACAAGATTCAGCCAAACTAATCGTATATTTTCTTTCTAGCAATAGGCGTACAAGCTCTTCTTCTAAAGTAGTTGAATTGACACCATAAACATGGACACCTAAACGTTTTCGAATTTCTTTCTCTATCGGTTCTATTAAAGCTAAGCCTTCTTCCTTTGTTTTACTACGAGCTGTTAAGCGTAATCGTACTTCTCCTTTGGTAGCGTAAGGCGCAATAGTTGGATTGGTTTGTTTTTTAATAATATCCTCCAACTGTTCCTCTACTTGACTTTCTCCTATACCTACTACATGTACAACTTTGGACACTAAAATTTCTTCTTGAAATTTTTGTAAATAAGGAATGACGAATTCTTCAAACATAGGAATCATTTCACTAGGCGGCCCTGGAAGGAGAATCAGTATCTTACCTTCTTTTTCTATAATACATCCAGGTGCTGTTCCCTTAGAATTTGGTATAATATACGCTTCTTCAGGAAAAAAAGCTTGTTTTTTATTTCCTTCTACTAGTGGTACATTGCGTTTCATAAAATAATGCTGAATCTTTGTCCAACTGAAATCATCGAATATCATTTTCTTTTGAAAATAATCAGCCGCTATTTCTTTTGTTAAATCATCTTGAGTAGGTCCTAAGCCACCAGTTGTAATTAAAAGATCTGCTCTTTGAAATCCTTGTTTATAAATTTCTTTCAGGCGTTTTGGGTTATCACCAACTACTGTCTGATAATAAACAAAAATTCCTAAGTCAGCCAATTTTTTAGCGATGTATTGAGCATTAGTATTTGTAATTTCTCCTAACAAAATTTCTGTTCCAACTGCAATAATTTCTGCCTTCATATAGACCCCTTCTTTAGTTATAACTTATTGTATAGTTATATTGCTTTCTAAAATTTTATTATTACGTATATACTTATTGATTTTATTATTCTGCTAATACTTGCTTATTTTTCATGATATAATCTATTCCTGAAATAATAGTAAAAATAACACTAGCTCCAATAAAAATAGTTTCTAACCATTGAAATAAAAATCCTTGTCCATTCCATAGTAATAAAATTACCATAATCATTTGACTAACTGTTTTAATCTTTCCCCATTTACTTGCTGCAATAACAATTCCATCTGAAGCAGCTAAAATTCGAAAACCGGTAACGGCAAACTCGCGGCTTACAATAATAATTACAACCCAAGCAGATAAACGATCTAGTTGAATTAATCCTATCATAGCAGAAATTACTAATAATTTATCCGCCAAAGGATCTAAAAACTTTCCTAGATTGGTAATCATATTTCTAGATCTAGCAATATATCCATCTAAAAAATCAGTACAAGAAGCTAAGACAAAAAGAATCAAAGCTCCATAAGAACCAATAGGTTCTGGTACCCAATTGGTTAATAAAAATATCAAAAAAATAGGAATCATAAATATACGAAGAAAGGTTAGTTTATTGGCTAGATTCATTTTATCATCTCTCCTACCACATCATATTCATAAGCTTCCTGTATACGTACAGTAATAAAATCTCCAGATAATAAATCATTGAATGTGGATTTCACAGGCACAAACACCATTCCATCTACATCTGGCGCATCTTTATAAGTTCTTCCACAATATACACCTTGTTCTGGAAGTTGCCCTTCAATCAATACTTCTACCTTTTGTCCTATCATTTGTTTAGATAGCTCTGCACTAATTTTCTGTTGTAATTCCATTAATTGATTTCGTCTCTCTTCTTTTATTTCTTCTGGAATTTGATTAGAAAACGTAGCTGCCTTCGTTCCTTCTTCTCTAGAATAAGTAAAAACACCCAAACGATCAAACTTCATTTCTTTTACAAAAGCATATAAATCCTCAAACTGTTCTTGAGTTTCGCCCGGAAATCCAGTAATTAACGTGGTTCGCAAACAAATATCTGGCATTGCTTGACGTAACTTCTCCATCACTTTTCGTAATTGTTTTTGATTACTTCGCCTTCCCATTCGCCTTAAGATATCATCATTGGCATGTTGAATAGGCATATCAATATATCTACAAATTTTGGGTTCCTTTACCATTACCTGAATTAATTCATCTGTAATTTCTTCCGGATAACAATATAAAAGACGTATCCATCGAAGATCTTCTATTTGACAAAGCTGAGTTAATAATTCAGGAAGCTTTTTTTCATTATATAAATCTTGCCCATATCGAGTAACATCTTGAGCTACAATAATAAGCTCTCGTACTCCTTCTTGTACCAAAGTTTTTGCTTCTTGTAATAAACTTTCGATACTACGACTACGATAGTTTCCTCGAATTTTAGGAATAATACAATAGCTACAATGATTATTGCAACCTTCTGCAATTTTTAAATATGCATAGTAACCTGGTGTACTTAAAATCCGTTTTCCTTCTATCTCTATATGACGATGAAGATCTGAAAAAGCCTCTACTTTTTCTCCCTGTAATACTTTTTGAATAACAGGTACTATCTGATCATATGCTGTAGTACCAATAATACCATCTATTTCTGGAATTTCTTGCATGATTTCTTTTTTATAACGTTCTGCCATACAACCTGTTACAATTAAAGCTTTGCATTTACCTTCCTTTTTATAAAGAGCCATTTGTAATATAGTATCAATACTTTCTTCTTGAGCTTCTTGAATAAAACAACAAGTATTTATCACAATTACTTCAGCCTGAGCTTCATCAATAATAAGATTGAACCCTGCTTCTTTTAAAAGTCCCAACATATTTTCACTATCGATTAAATTTTTATCACAACCTAAAGATACAAATGCAATAGATGTACTCATACGATTTACTCCTCTCCTTGCTGTCTAGCTCCAAGGACACAATTATATAAAAGCATAGCAATCGTCATGGGACCTACTCCTCCTGGTACTGGAGTTATAGCACTGACTTTGTCTTTACAATCATTAAAATCAATATCACCACAAAGTTTTCCATTTTCCAAACGATTAATCCCTACATCAATCAAAACTGCCCCTGGCTTAATCATATCAGCTGTTATAAAATTAGCTTTTCCAATAGCTGCTACAATAATATCCCCTTGTTGACATAGTTCCTTTAAATTAACTGTTTTTGAATGACACACTGTCACCGTACCATTTTCTCTTAATAAAAGCATAGATATTGGTTTTCCCACAATATTACTACGTCCAATGACTACGCAATGTTTTCCTTCAATAGAAATATCTGAACGCTTTAATAATTCAATAATTCCTGCAGGAGTACAAGGTAGAAAAGCTTTTTTACCAATACTTAATGCTCCCACATTGATTGGATGAAAACCATCTACATCTTTTTTAGGATCAATACTCATAATAACTTTTTCTTCTTGTATGTGGCTAGGTAAAGGAAGTTGCACTAAAATACCATGAATATCCTCTCGATTATTTAACGTCTGTACTAAGGATAGTAATTCTTCTTCTGTCGTTTCTTTTGGTAATAGATAGGATAAAGAACGAATACCTACATATTCACAAGCTTTTTTCTTATTCGATACATAAATCTTAGACGCCGGATCTTCTCCTACTAATACAACAGCTAAAGTAGGTTCTATTCCTTTTTCTTTTAATTCGGACACTTCTTGTTTAATTTCATTTTTAATCTCATTGGAAATCTTTTTTCCATCCATTATTTGATTCATAAAATTCTTCCCCCATCTATATTAAGTATCTGCACGAATGATCTTATTCTTTATAACTTTCATTACACAGCGTTAAAATAATCCTATAATTTGACCATCTTTATTAATATCGATTTCGGTCGCAGCTGGTTTTTTAGGTAAACCAGGCATAATCATAATATTACCCGTAATAGCTACAATAAATCCAGCACCTGCTGAAATTCGAAGTTCACGAACCGTAATAGTAAAATCTTTTGGACAACCCAATAATTGAGGTTGATCAGATAAAGAATATTGAGTCTTAGCTACACAAATAGGTACATTTTCCAACCCTAATTTTTGTATCTGTTGTAAATCTTTTTGAGCCTTCGCAGTTAAGACTACATTTTTGGCTCCATAAATTTCTGTAGCAATTGTATGAAGTTTATCAGAGATAGAATCTTCTATATCATATAAAGGTTGAAAATGTGGAGGCTTTGTATCAAGAACATGTAATACTTTTTTAGCTAATTCTAAGCCACCTTCTCCTCCTTTAGCCCAAACTTCTGCCTTAGCAAAAGTACAACCTAATTGTTCACATCGTTTTTGTACATAATCCATTTCCGCTTGAGTATCTGTAGTAAAAGCATTCAAAGTAACAATAACTGGCAAGTTGAATTTTTGAACATTTTGGATATGTTTTTCTAAATTACAAAAACCTTCTGCTAAAGCTTTCAAATTTTCAGTAGAAAGTTGATCTTTAGCTACACCACCATTGTATTTTAATGCTCGAATTGTAGCTACAATAACAACCGCATCCGGTTGTAGATTTCCCATACGACATTTAATATCAAAAAATTTCTCTGCTCCTAAATCAGCTCCAAAACCAGCTTCTGTAATCACAATATCTCCTAATTTTAATGCCATTTGAGTACCTTGAAGGCTATTGCACCCATGAGCAATATTAGCAAAAGGACCTCCATGCATAATAACAGGTGTATTTTCTAAAGTTTGAATAAGATTTGGTTTTAATGCATCTTTAAGTAAAGCAGTCATAGCACCATGAGCCTGTAAATCTTTCGCTGTTATAGGTTGGCCTTCATAAGTATATCCTATAATAATACGTCCAATACGTTCTTTTAAATCTTGTATGTCTTGTGCTAAACATAAAATAGCCATGATTTCTGACGCCACAGAAATAATAAATCCATCTTCTCTAGGTACACCATGAGCTTTTCCACCTAATCCAACTACAATATTACGCAAAGCTCGATCATTCATATCCATAACCCTTGGCCATACAATTTGTCTAGGATCAATATTTAATAAATTACCTTGTTGTAGATGATTATCGATCATAGCCGATAATAAATTATGAGCAGCTGTTATAGCGTGAATATCTCCAGTAAAATGAAGATTAATTTCTTCCATAGGAGCAACTTGAGCATATCCACCTCCAGTGGCTCCGCCTTTCATTCCCATACAAGGTCCTAAAGAAGGCTCTCGTAAAGCTACTACTGCCTTTTTCCCTAATTGTCCCATGGCTTGTCCCAAACCAACAGTCACTGTTGTTTTTCCTTCTCCCGCAGGAGTAGGATTAATAGCTGTAACCAAGACTAATTTCCCATCCGGATTATCTTTTACTTTCTTCCATACTTCATCCCCTAACTTTGCTTTGTATCTTCCATAATACTCTAAATCTTCCTCTGCTATTCCAATCGTCTTTGCTACTTCTTGAATAGGTTTTAATATAGCTTCTTGTGCAATTTGAATATCTGTTTTCATAAAGTATCCTCCTTTTTTTAAGAAACCTGACCTTCATTATTCCTATTTTCCCATTCGGCAGGTGAAATTAGTACTCTTCTTGGTTTACTTCCTTCATCTGGGCCTACAATTCCTCTAGCTTCCAAAGAATCCATTAACCTAGAAGCACGATTAAATCCAATACGAAAAGTTCGTTGTAACATAGAGATAGATGCTTTTTCTTGTTGAATGACTAAAGTAATAGCATCGGATAAATGTTCATCTACTTCCTCTTCTTCATTTTCTAAATTAATTCCACCAGTAATTTCCTCTAACATTTTTTCATGATACTCTTCTGGTTGATCTTGTTTAACAAAATCAACAATTTTTTCTACTTCTTTATCTGAAATAAATGCACCTTGAATACGAATTGGTTTAGGTGCACCAACAGGAGCAAAAAGCATATCTCCTTTTCCTAATAATTTTTCTGCTCCATTCATATCCAAAATCGTTCTAGAATCTGTTCCAGAAGAAACAGCAAAGGCTAAACGAGACGGAATATTTGCCTTAATTACTCCAGTAATCACATCTACTGAAGGCCTTTGGGTTGCAATAATTAAATGTATACCCGCTGCTCGAGCCATTTGAGCCAAACGGCAAATAGCTTCTTCTACATCTTTAGAAGCAGCCATCATTAAGTCTGCTAATTCATCAATTACAATGACCATTTGTGGCATAGGTTCTATTTCTGGATCTTTTTTCTCTTGTTGCATTTGATTATATCCTTTGATATCTCTAACACTATATTCGGCAAACCATTTATATCTTTTAATCATCTCTTGTACAGCCCAATTCAAAGCACTAGCTGCTTTTTTAGGATCTGTTACTACTGGAATTAAAAGATGAGGAATTCCATTATAAACACTTAATTCTACTACCTTAGGATCAATAAGTAATAATTTAACATCCTTGGGATCTGCTTTATATATAATACTTGTAATTAACGTATTGATGCAAACACTTTTTCCAGAACCAGTGGCGCCAGCAATTAATAAATGTGGCATTTTAGCAATATCGGTAATAACAGTATTACCACCTATATCTTTTCCTAAAGCAAAAGCCAAATTAGATGGAAAGTTTTCAAAGTCCTTACTTTCTAATACTTCTCGTAAAAAAACTGCTTGCGTTTCTTCATTAGGCACTTCAATACCAACAGCTGCTTTTCCTGGAATAGGAGCCTCCATTCGAATCCCAGCTGCAGCTAAATTTAATGCAATATCATCCGCTAAATTAACAATGCGGCTAACCTTTACTCCTTGACTGGGTTGTACTTCATATCTTGTTACTGTTGGGCCACGATTTACTTGTATCACTTTGGCTTGTACGCCAAAACTTTGCAAAGTATCTTCTAACTTTTTAGCATTCTTTCGAATTTTATTCATTCCTTTTCCTTGTACCATAGCTACTGGTTTTTGTAAAAGCTCTAGAGAAGGAAAGGTATAAGTAGAATTTTGGGATGTAGAAGAAATAGCAATAGATTCAACTTTTTCTTCTTCTGCCTTTTCTTTTGATTGTACTAAAGTATTAAGTTCCGTATTGAGTTCAGTATTCGGTTCAATTTTTTCTTGGACCAATAAACAAAGAGCTTTGTCTTCCTTTTCTTCTACATTTAAAGAATCCATTTGTAAATGATCATGAATTTGAATGGGTTGTTCCAACCATTCTTCTAACTTCTCCTCTTCTTCCTGTTCTTGTACCTCTACTTCAAAAAGTCTTGTAGCGAAATCAAGTCCTTGTTGTGTTTTTTCTTTAAAACTTCTCCAAATTTTTCGTCCAAAACCAATACCCCATCGAAATAAAGAACGCTCTGTAAGTAAAATAAGAACCACAATAAAACCAGTAAAAAGAACAATATACGTACCATAAATACCTACAATTTGTAACAAAACTTGTCCCAGCAGGGCACCTATAACCCCTCCTGTATTCCAATCTCCCATCTGATAATATTCAACTATTTTTTCAAGAAATGTACCATCTACTATAGGTGGATGAAGTACATGAACAAGAATAGAACATAAAAGTAGGAAAACGCCTAAAATCCATATTTTCCAATTTGGGGTCCATTTTTTATACAGAATCAAAAGACTATATACAATAATCATCGGTGGTAAAAAATAAGCTGAAAAACCAAATAAACCAATCATTACATAAGAGATTGCTTTTCCAATATATCCAGCTTGCTGAGTATAAATACTAATAGCTAATAATAATCCTAAAGCCAAAATACAGACTATCATAATTTCTTGTAGCAAATCTTCTTTAGTTAAAGAACGTCCCTTTTTTTTCTTCGCCAATGTTCCTCCCCTCCTATCTATTCTTATCTATTTTAAACAATCCAATAGGTTATAATAGCAAGTAAACCTACAATCCAACAATAATACGAAAACCAATGAAGTTTTTGATTTTTAAGTACTACAATCAAAGCTTTAATACAAATAAATCCAACAATAGCTGCTACCGCTGTACCAATTAAATAAGGAGCAGAAAAAACTTCTCCTACCATATCAGAAGGTATATCTTTTAATTCTAAAAGACCTGCACCTAATACTGCTGGAATAGACATTAAAAAAGAAAAACGAATCGCTGATTCTCGATCTAAATCTGTAAGTAATCCAGTAACAATGGTAGAACCGGAACGAGAAATTCCAGGAATAGTAGCAAAACCTTGTACCACCCCAATCACTAAAGCATTTTTATATTTCATATTTTCCAAACGAGTCTTCCCTTCCACGACTTTATCTGCTATGTATAATAAACATCCGGTAATTAATAAAGCAATTCCCGTTCCTAGCAAAGAAGAAAATAAATATTCGATATAGGATTTTAAAGTAAATGCTATAAGAGCCGTTGGGATACTCGCTACTACAATTAACCAAATCAATCGACGATAAGGATCTTTTTGTTTTCCCTCTTCTACTTTTGGCCAATGTCCTTCTTGAATACGGATTTTTATTGCTTCTGGAATATCAAATAAAATACCAAAACCAGCTTTAATTAATGACCATACATCTTTGGTATAAGCACAAAAAATAGCAATTAAGGTTCCTATATGCAACATCACCTCAAAAACAATGCCTGTATCTAATTCCAACCTCAATATCTTTCCAAATATAACCAAATGCCCCGAGCTACTAACGGGTAAAAATTCAGTCATCCCCTGTACAATCCCCATAATAATTGCTTTTATTATCGACATATCTCTTTCCCCTTTTCTTTAAATCATTCTAATACTTTTTTATGATCTCTTTCAAAGAAAAAGTGCTAGCCTCTATCGCTAACACTAATCTGCCTTATCATTATAACATTTTTGTCTTGTTTTTGTAAGGTGATTTCCTATTTTAAACTTTTTTTAAAAAATAAAATTTTTTATTTCTTATTTTATCTTATATTTCCTCTATTAAAGATGGATCTATTAAACTTCCAGGTTGTAAATTTGCTTCTAAATAAGCTTTAGGATCTGTAGAAAAAATTCTTTGTACCTTGAACTTATCACCTGCAGGGATAACCTCTATCGTTTGATCTTTATAAATACACATTTTTCCTTGTGGAATCTCTTTTTCTTCCATATTTTCTGAAGAAGTAATAGGGGGCATAATAGTATAGTACATAAAAATTCCTCTCTTTCATCAAATTTTGCTTCTATTTATATTATTTTTTATTCAGAACTGAATCATTCTTCTATTATTCTTTATTACTATTTAAATTATTTTTTGCAATTTCCTTTTGTTGTGCAATCAAATTGTATAATTTCTCCATTGCTTTTGATAAACCTCCTATTTCATCAATAAGTTGTTCCGCTACTGCTTCTTCCCCTACTAAAATACTACCTACATCCTTAGCTAATTTCCCCGTATCTAACATAAGCTCTTTAAAACGTTCTTTAGTAATTTTGGAATTTTTAGCAACAAAATCTACAATACGCTCTTGCATTTTATCAAAATATTCATAGGTTTGAGCTACTCCTACAACAGTTCCACTCATTCTAACAGGATGAATCATCATCGTAGCACTCGGCGCAATAAAAGAATAATCAGAGGATACTGCTAAAGGAACTCCAATAGAGTGTCCTCCACCCAAAACCAAAGAAACAGTTGGTTTATTCAAAGAAGCAATCATTTCTGAAATCGCTAATCCTGCTTCTACATCTCCACCTACCGTATTTAAAAGAATAAGAACGCCGTCGATCTTAGGATCTTCTTCAATAGCAACCAATTGAGGTAATAAATGTTCATATTTTGTTGTTTTATTTTGAGGTGGCAGTACAATATGCCCTTCAATCTGCCCAATAATCGTTAAACAATGAATCGTTCCGCTTACATTTCCTTTTTCTTTTATAGGTAGTTCTGTTTGACCATACTCTTTAATTATTTCTGCACTTTCTCGTTGTTTTATATCTCTTTCTATTCCTTGAGACTCTTTTTTTCCCATATTGACCTCTCCTTTTTTTCTTATTATGCTTCAAGAGGTCTTTATTCATACCTATTTATAATCCAAATTCTTGATGTAACTCCCTTTTTCATTTCTTTAAAACATATAAGTGCATAGTATTGTCTTCTTTTCAAATGTAAGTTTAATCTGATCTTTATTGCTTTAAAACATACAAGTGCATAGTATCGTCCTATATAAATGAATATGAATATTAGTATTAATAATTATTTATTAGTAGAGATAATTATGCACGTACTCTATTTTAAACTTTACATTTATATCATGTTCATTATTACTTTAAAACAATTATATAATATCACAACTTATATTAGGATTAAACTACTTTTTGAATAAAGAATACGATTGAATTACTGGTTGTATTTGTTTCCCTTCTAAGGCAGCTCTCAAAGTAGGTAAAAGTAATTCCATATGAGCTACCATAGAGTTAGGTTTTTTAACCCATTCATCTTGACCCATGGGAACAAAATAAATATTTTTTGTATTTAATAAAATACCCATGTTTTTCAAATTTAATCCTAATCCATCATTCGTTGCTAAAGCTAAAATAACAGGTCTTTCATTACGAAGCATTGCTTTAGCTGCCATTAAAACAGGTGTATCTGTAATTCCATTGGCTAGTTTAGCCATAGTATTACCAGTACAAGGAGCTATAATTAATGCATCTAACGTTTTTTGTGGTCCAATAGGTTCGGCATCTACAATAGTTTTAACAATTTTACAACCGGTTATATTCTCAATCAACTTCTTGTGTTCTTCAACCGTACCAAAACGGGTATCTGTTCTAGCAGATTCATAAGACATAATAGGAGTAACCTGCATCCCTTCATCCACTAAACGTTGTATTTCTGGTAATACTTTTGCATAAGTACAGTAAGAACCACATAATGCTAATCCAATTTTTAACATATTCCATTCCCCCTCTCTTCACCAATTGCAAGAATTGTTTTTTTAATAATCAAAGCTGCTGTTGTAGGTGCCATCTTTCCGGGGAGTCCCAAACAAAGCATAGCTTTTACTCCCTGTTTTTTAGCTGACGTATAATCAACTCCCCCAGGTTTAGAAGCTAAATCAATAATAATACTATCTTTTCTTACATAAGATAAATGTTCTTCATCCAAAATTCTACTAGGAATAGTATTAAAAATAAAATCAAAAATAGAAATTTTCTTTTTAATATCTTTTAATCGTATAGATTGATATCCATAAGCTGTACTATAGGCAAGATCTCTCTGATTTCTAGCGGCTATTGTTACTTTAGCTCCTAACCCTTGCAATTGATTAGCTAATATTTTCCCACATCGTCCAAAACCAAGGATTAACACTTGACTAGAATGAAGAGTAATAGGTTGTTCTTCCATTGCTATTTGAATAGCTCCTTCTGCTGTTGGAATAGCATTATAAATAGCAAATTCTTCTCTCTCTAATAAATCAATTATAGTGCATTTTTTCCCTATTATTTCTTTTACTATAGGGGTCATATGACCAGCAATAAAAGTATCTTCCTTCGATAGGTATGAAGCAATATCTTTAAGCTTAATAGGTTTTCCTTTATGATATGGAGCAAAAAAAGTCTCATTATCTTGGGAACAAGGAATAGGTCCTATAATAAAATTTGATTTAGAAATTGCTTCTTCTATTTTGTCACATACCGTAACCGGGAATGGAAACTCTATATCAGAAAATCCATATACATATATTTGTTGGAATGTAGTCGATAACGATTTTATTAATGTTATATAACGTGTATCTCCGCCAATAACGCTAATATTATTTTGCCTATCTTCCATTGACATCCCTCCTGTCTACTTATAATACAATGTATGACAAGAGTGAATTCTTTGTGCTAGTCCTTTTTTGGCATAAAAAATGGCATGCTTAAAAGCATGCCTTATATATTTCTCTATATATAAATAAAATCAAATGAGCAATGTTATGAAAATCTTTAAATTATAAAACGTTTATCGTTGAACACGTCCAGAAGCATCACCTTGTACTAAATTCATTACTTCATCTTCTGTCATCATATTAAAATCTCCAGGGATGGTATGTTTTAATGCAGATGCTGCTACTCCAAATTCTAATGCATCTTTAAAATTCTTTCCTGTAATCAAACCATAAATTACACCAGATGCAAAAGAGTCTCCGCCTCCAACACGATCTACGATGCGAACATCATATACTTTTGAACGATAGAATTCATTTCCATCATAAATTAATGCAGACCAACCATTATCAGAAGCTGAATAGCTTTCTCGCAAACTAGATGCAATATATTTAAAGTTAAATTTATCCATCATTTGCTTAAATATTCTTTTGTAACCATCAAGTTCTAAGTTACCTGTTGTAACATCAGTATCTCCTGGTTTAAATCCTAAACATTTTTCTGCATCTTCTTCATTTCCAATACATACATCTACATATTGCATTAAATTTGTCATTACAGCTTGAGCTTCTTCTGGAGTCCATAAGTTTTTACGATAGTTTAAATCTACACTTACAGTCACTCCATGTTTTTTAGCTGCTTTTAAAGCTGCTTCTGTAATTTTAGCTGCTTGTTTACTAAGTGCAGGTGTAATACCTGTAAAATGAAACCATTCTGCACCTTCAAAAATAGTATCAAAATCAAAATCTTCTACATTTGCTTCTGCAATAGCAGCATGAGCTCTATCATAAACTACTTTTGATGGTCTCATAGATGCACCAGTTTCTAAATAATAGATACCAACACGATCTCCACCACGTACAATATAGTCTGTATTTACTCCATATCTTCTCAAATGGTTAACAGCACTTTGTCCGATAGGGTTTTCTGGAAGTTTAGTTACAAAATGTGATTCTAATCCGTAATTTGCTAAAGAAACTGCTACGTTTGCTTCACCACCACCATATGTAACATCAAATGATTCTGCTTGCACAAATCTTTGATATCCAGGTGTAGATAAACGAAGCATAATTTCTCCCATGGTTACAACTTTTTTAGCCATTTTTATATCCTCCTCGTATATTGAAAATATTAATAATACTTTTTTATGCTTGTCTTGCTTTTTTTACTTTTTCTACAAAAGCTTTTGCAGTCTCTGTAACTTCTTCGTAGTTTCCTGTTTTTGCTCCTTTTGTAAGCTGACTTCCTACTCCTACAGCTACACATCCATTTTTAATCCATTGGTCTACATTATCTAAGCTAACGCCACCAGTAGGCATTAAAACTGCTTGAGGTACTGGACCTTTAATATCTTTAATAAAACCAGGTCCAAAAGCATTACCAGGAAATACTTTAATAATATCTGCTCCTGCTTCCATAGCCTTAATCATTTCAGTTAATGTCATGCAACCAGGCATATAAGGAATTTGATAGCGATTACATAATTTACAAGTATCTTCATCAAAAGCAGGACTTACAATATATTCAGCACCTGCTAAAATAGCAACTCTAGCTGTTTCACTATCTAATACAGTTCCAGCTCCAACAATTAATTGTTCTGGATTAAATTTTTGTTTTAATGATTCAATAACTTTATGAGCACCAGGTACTGTAAAAGTAATTTCAATAGCTGGTACACCACCATCAATACAAGCTTTTGCTATTTTTTCAGCCTTTTCTTCATTTTCTGCTCGAACTACTGCTACTACTCCAACATCCATAATTCGTTGTAATGTATTCATTTTGGGTATCATACAAATCCTCCCTTTCTTTTCCTGTTGTTTCACGTAGCAAACCTCTATTTCATTATATGAAATTTTAAAGGATATTACAAAATATAAAATCCTCTATTATTTGAGTTTATCCTACTCGTTGTCATTTTATAGCCTCTATTGTTCGTTTTTCGGAAAAATAGAACGTCATGTGGAATCAACATGACGTTCTATCTTAAAATATACTAAAAATATCTTTTACATTTCACCCATATAACCTAATTCTCTAGATATTTTTTCTCCATATTTTAAAAGAAAACCTGCAAAAACTTTAATTTTCTCAGGAGTCATTCGAATAGCTGGACCAGAAACACTAATAGCAGCATGTACATTTCCTTGATAATCAAAGATAGGAGCACCTATACAACGAACTCCTATTTCATGTTCTTGATCATCGACCGCATAGCCCTGATTTTTTACTTTTTTTAATTCTTCTTGCATTTGGCTATATTGTATAATTGTAAAAGAAGTATATTCTTTTTTTGCACTTTCTTCCCATAATTTCTTACGTTCCTCTTCCTCTAAATAAGCCATCATGACTTTTCCAACCGCCGTACAGTATAAAGGACTACGTCTTCCAATTCTAGAATGCATTCGCAAAGTATAATCTCCTTCTACTTTATCAATATAAATAATTTCTGCACCTTCACGAATCACCAAATGAACTACTTCATTTGTTTTGTCTGCTAATTCTCTTAAATANGGTTTGGCAAGAGTTAATACATCTAATTTTTCTATTTTTTTATTACCTAATTCAAATAACTTCATTGTTAAACTATATCGATTGGTATGAGGATCTTGTTCTACATATCCTCGAATCATTAATGTTCCTAGTAAACGATGCACAGTACTCTTATGCAAATCTATTTGATTACTAATTTCCGATAATCCTAAACCTGTCTCTTGATCTGATAGTACTTCTAAAATAGATAAAGCACGATCTACAGATTGAACTACTTCTTTCATGTTAATTCCTCCAAGTACAATATGTTTGTTTAAAAACTATCTTAACATAAAAGAAAATTTTAGGAAAGAAATTTTTATATTTTTACCCTTTAATCAGAAGTAGCAGCCCAATAACCTGCAACATATCCACTTGACCAAGCCCATTGTAAATTAAATCCACCACAATCTCCATCAATATCGATAACCTCACCCGCCAAATACATATTCGGTACCTTTTTTGATTCCATGGTTTTTGGATCTATTTCTTTTGTATTAATTCCTCCTGCTGTTACTTGTGCTTGATGCCAAGACTGTGTACCAGTTATGATAAACTTCCATGATTTTAAAATTTTAATAATATTCTTCCTTTCTTGTACTGTAATACTTTTACAAGGTTTTTGAATATCAAAAATACCTGCCTCCATTAAAATAACTGGAATTAATCTTTTATTAATTAACCCTACGAAACTAAAATCCAATGATTTATTACTATTATAACCCCATCGAGTTTGTAAAAGAACATCTAACTGTTCAGAAGTAAACTTAGGAAACAAATCTAAAGTAAGATATGTACTTTTTTTCTCCTGTAAAGCTTGTGAAGCAATTCGACTAATTTGTAAAATAGGTGGACCTGATATGCCATAGTTTGTGAATAGTATTTCTCCTTCTTCCTTACGCAATATATTGTTTTTTTTATATATACTTACTGTTCCTACAAATTTAACTCCTTTTATCCTTTTTAAAAAATCTGCTTTTAAATTTAATTGAACAAGAGCAGGAAAAGGAGGAATTATTGAATGTCCCAACTGTTGCACTATATTATACCCACTTCCGTTAGACCCTAATTGAGAACTTGCTCTTCCTCCTGTAGTAATAATGACCTTTTGTGCTTCTATAATTTTATTTTTCTCTTTCGTATATATAGCAAATCCTTTTTTAGTGGGAATTATCTGAGTAACTTCCATTCCACAGACTTCTTGAATTCCTAGTCTTTTCATTTCATAACGAAGAACATCTAATACACTCGATGCTTGATCTGAAAAAGGATATACTTTTTCTTCTTCCACCTTACAAGCAATACCTAACATCTCAAAAAAATTCAATGTTTGTTGCACTGTAAATTGACCAAAAGCACCATAAATAAATTTAGAATTTTTTCCATGATATCGTTCTATCCTAATATTTTGATTTGTTAAATTACAACGTCCATTTCCAGTAGCTAGTATCTTTTTCCCCACTCGGTCCATTCTTTCTAAAATGGTCACAGAAGCACCTAAACGTGCTGCACTAATAGCAGCCATCATTCCACTGGCTCCACCACCTATCACACATATATCTTTTTTTCTTTTTCCCATAACCTCATTCTCTTTCCTTCCTTTATTAAAATACATTCTTTTTATATAATAATAGATTATATATCAAATAGATTAAATAATAAAATAATAGATTACACAAGTTAAAGGCATGGAATCCATGCCTTTAACTTGTGTAATCTTCTAATATACGAATTAATTCTTCTTCTCCGTGTACTCCAATTCCTTCCTGTAACTTTTTTTGTTCTTGAAAAGAAAGAGCCGAAAGAGGAGTAGACGTTATTTCTCGTAACACCCATTCTCCATCAATATCATAAAATACAGCAAGATATCCGTCATAAACTCCAACTAAATAATAATGATGGGGACTTTTTTCTTGTATTACCTTCCTTAATATTACTTTTTTATCAGAAAACGATTGTAGTTCCCAATCTGATAATTTCTCTTGTAATTCTTCCCTTGTAATATCTAATAAATAATAAGGTGGATCCATTTCTTCTTCTTCTAATGTTTGATCTAATGCATAATAATATTGATAAATAAATTTCGTAGACGGTAGTATCTTTTCAACATCACGAGTTACTACTTCTTGCGATTCTTCTTGTTCTATCTCATCTTCTAAAAATTCTTTTTCTTTATATGGATGGGATAAAGTATTGGGATTTGACTGTTCTACTTGTTCTATTGGATCAATAGGTGTTTTTTCTTGATCGTAATATCTAGAAATATATTGATATCCTCCAATAATACCAATCATTCCTGCTAAAACTCCACTGATCAGGAACCATTTTTTATTTTTCCACATTACCAAAATACCTCCAAAAAAGCCTTTTGGTAATATTATCTACTAGTAGAACCTTTTTTATACCTTAAGTAAGCCTCTTTTTTCCATTAATACAATTATTTTGTCTCCCATAGGAAACATTTGTATCTCTTCTCTTGTAATACCTTGAATAACAAATAAAATACTAAAGTAAACAATCATAGATAACCCAATGGATCCTATTGTGGCAATTGCATTATGTTGTGTACCCCAAAAAATAATTTTGTAAAAAAGAAAACAAAAAATTCCCATAACACTGGAAGCTATCATTGGTTTTCCAAAAATAAAGCCATAATCAAAGGAAACTTTCGTATTTTTAACAACATTCTTTAAATCTAAAAAGCATACCATAAAAGCAAATAAACTTGTACTAATAACAGCACCTACAATATTTAAATCAAATAAATAAATAAAAATAAAATTACCAGCTATTTTAACAATACTACTATATAAAGAATTACGTACTGGTACATACACTTTTCCCAATCCTTGTAATACAGCTGTAGCTACCTGTGCTAAAGCAAAAAATATAATTGCAACGGATCCAACTTGTAATAACAAACCGCCTTCTGTTTGATTAGGGAAAAGCAAAATAATAATAGGATTTGCTAATATCATAAGGCCGGTAGCAGCAGGAGCAGATAAAAGCATCGTAAAACGTAATACAAGATTCATCTTATTTTCTAAAACTTCTTTTTCATTTCTGGCAACAGACGCAGAAATACTAGGTACTGTCGCAGTAGCCAATGCTGTTGCTAAAGAAATGGGAAGTGTAGTTAATACCACATATTTTCCTGTAAGAATTCCATAAAGTTGATCTATCCTCTGCTCTGTATATCCTAAGGAATTTAATCCTCTACGTACCATTGCAAGATCAATTAAATTTGTTACACTTAAAATAGCTGTTCCGATAATAATAGGGAAAGCCAAATATAACATATCATGCAAAATAGTGCTAAAAGAAATAAGATTCTCTTTATGAGAATATTTTTTGATTCGCTTTTTCAATTTAGGTCGAAGAGGTATATACAATAATAATAAAAAAGCAAGTCCTCCTACTGCTCCTATCCCAGTACCTAATGTTCCACCTGCAGCTCCAAATTCAACTCCTCGAGGCATTAACCATGTCGCCAATACAATACTTGATACAGCATTAAAAATTTGTTCAATGACTTGAGATACAGCTGTAGGCACCATGGTATTCATTCCTTGAAAATAACCTCGAAAAGTTCCCATTATTGCTACAATAAATAAAGTAGGAGCTAACATTTTTAAAGAATACATAGACCTTGGACTTTTAATCCATTGGGAAATCCATCCACTCCCAAACCATAAAAGTAAACTAAAAAAACCACCTGTACATATACCAAAAACAGTTGCTACCTGAAAAATCTTATGAGCATTTCCATACTGTTTTAATGCTATTTTTTCTGCTACTAATTTTGAAACTGCAATAGGGATACCAGCAGAAGAAAGTATGAAGAAAAAAGTATAAATTTGGTATGCGGTACTATAAAGTCCATTCCCATCATCACCAATCATACGAGTTAAAGGCACACGATATATAAATCCTATAAATCGTACAATTAATGCTGCTATGGCTAAGATAGCACCATGCTTTGCCAATGTAATTCCTTTATTCTTTCTTGCCATCTTTTCCACCCCTATTTACCTATTCTTTTTTCTTTTGAGCTTTCTTCCTTAATCCACTATCTAAAATTTTTTTACGTATCCTTAAATTTTGAGGAGTAATTTCTAAAAGCTCATCATCCTCAATAAACTCTAATGCTTCTTCTAGACTCATAACTTTAGCAGGAGATAAACGTAACGCTTCATCTGAACCTGCCGCTCTCATATTCGTAATATGTTTTTTCTTACAAACATTTACTTCTATATCTTCTATTCTTGGACTTTGACCTACCACCATACCTTCATATACTTTTGTTCCCGGTGATATAAATAATATTCCTCTCTCTTGAGCATTATATAAACCATATGTTACCGCTTCACCTGTCTCAAATGCTACCAATGAACCTTGCTTTCTTCTAGGAATATCTCCCTTATATAGTTCATACCCATCAAAAATGGTATTGAGTATTCCACGTCCCTTTGTATCCGTAATAAACTCTGAAGCATAGCCAATAAGCCCTCTAGCAGGAATAGAAAACTCTAAACGAATATAACCCCCTTTACCAGATGTCATATTTAAAAGTTCACCTTTTCTAGTTCCCAGCTTTTCCATAATACTACCCATACAATCCTCTGGAATATCAATAACGACTTTTTCCATTGGTTCGTGACGTTTCCCTTCTATTTCTTTAAATAACACAATCGGTTTAGATACTTGAAATTCATATCCTTCTCGTCTCATTGTTTCGATTAAAATAGCTAAATGTAATTCTCCTCTACCGGATACTTTAAATTCATCTGGAGAATCTGTTTCTTCTACACGTAAACTAACATCTGTATGAAGAGCTTTAAATAAACGATCTCGTAAATGTCGTGAAGTTACATACTCTCCTTCTTTTCCTGCAAAAGGACTATTATTAACAGAAAACATCATTTGTATCGTAGGTTCTGAAATAGTTACAAAAGGAATAGATTCTACTACATTTGTATCACAAACTGTATCACCAATTTGAATATCTTCTAAGCCTGAAACTGCTACGATATCTCCTGCCTCTGCTTTCGTTATTTCTTTTCTTTGTAAACCTTCAAATTCATACAATGTATTAATTTTCATTTTTTTATGTTTCTCAGGTTCAAGAGCATTTACAATAATAATTTCTTGATGTAAAGCAAGAGTTCCTCTTTCTATCTTTCCTATACCAATTCGTCCTACATATTCATTATAATCAATCGTTGAAATCAATAATTGAGTAGGTCCTTCTCGGTCTACTTTTGGAGCTGGGATATATTGAACAATCGTTTCCAATAAACAAGTCATATCCTTTTCTTGTTTATAAGGTTCTAGAGAAGCTGTGCCTTCTTTTGCAGAAGCATATACAAAAGGACAATTTAATTGTTCTTCATTTGCTTCTAATTCTAATAAAAGCTCTAAAACTTCTTCTTCTACTTCTTCTGGTCGTGCATCAGGTCTGTCTATTTTATTTACACAGGCAATAACAGGTAAATCCATATCCAATGCTTTTTTCAAAACAAATTTTGTTTGAGGCATTACTCCTTCAAAAGCATCCACTACTAAAATAACTCCATTTACCATTTTTAAAACTCGTTCTACTTCACCACCAAAATCTGCATGTCCAGGAGTGTCAATAACATTAATTTTTATATCTTTATAATGAATGGATGTATTTTTAGATAAGATTGTAATACCTCGTTCTCTTTCTAATTCATTAGAATCCATTACACGGTCTTCAATAACCTGATTTTTCCTAAAAATACCACCTTGTTTTAATAATTGATCTACTAAAGTGGTTTTACCATGATCAACATGAGCAATAATAGCTACATTACGTATATCTTTTCTGTCTTGTATCAAAATTTTTCCTACTTTCTTTGTATATATTCATTTATAAACATAACTTATATTGTATCATGAAATTTATATTTTGTTCAATAGCCCTTCCCTAGATTTTTTAAAAATCTTTTTTTGTAAATGCATAAGGTAATAATTCTTGTACTCTATATTGTTTTATTTGTTTTTCTTTTGTTTCTAAAATTACTATACCATCTGGCATAAACTCCATCATAACTTGTCTACAAATACCACAAGGAAAAGTTTCATCTTGGGAACTACTTACAATAGCAATAGCTTTAAAATCTCTTTCTCCTTCAGAAATGGCTTTAAAAAAAGCTGTACGTTCAGCACAATTTGTCGCACCATAGGAAGCATTTTCAATATTACAACCTGTATATACTTTACCTGAAGATGTTAATACAGCTGCTCCTACTTGAAAATTAGAATAAGGAGCATATGCATATTGTTTAGCGTATGTAGCATAAGATAATAATTCTTCTACTTTCATTTTAATTTCCTCCTATCTACAAACTTATTGAATTTCATACTTTTGGTTTTTAGGGTATATACTAATCCAAGTATTTCCTTTATTTATTTGAAGAGGATTCCCTTGAAAATCAAAAAAATTTGTTGGTATTTTATGTTTGCTTTTGCTCCATTTTATTGGCATCATTTTTCCATTTGTAATGTATAATCCTTCACCTTTTGATAACAAATTCATATCTCTACAGAAATTAGGATCTTCAGCAATCATCCAAATATCTACAAACTGAATAATAATATTTTTAAAATTTAGTTGTTCTCCTGTATTTCCATCAATATGTGGTTCTCCTGATTGAAATCGTTTATAAGTTTTTTTATTTTCATCATATTCAAACTCCGAAATAAGATAATAAGAAAAAGGAAGACTTATTTTCATTGCCTCCTTACCCTCTATACTCGTATCTTCTTCAAAAAACTGAAATAACAAAGGAAAATCTTCTTTTCTTTCATACCGATATCCCATTTGATCCCAAGCCGTCATAATTTTTTCTGTATTCGTAAAAGCACTGTGTTCTTGACCTTTTGTTTGCCAACGTTCCCTATCTCTCCAACACATAATTTCATCTAACCAAGAAAGACCGTTTAGATGATCTACCTTTAAATCCTGAAACGCACGATGAGCATATACACTTTGTCCATAATGAACATAAATAGCGTCATGATCAAAAGCAAAATCTAAATAATAATGCCTAGCACTACGTATAGGTCCTATTTTTTCAACATCAAAATTTTGAAACAAAGCCATTAAACGAGTCATTTCTCCTTCAACTAATGTTTCATAAATAACTTCCGCTTGTGATAAACCATGATGCGGCCAAGCTTTCTTATGATTATTTATCATAACGGCTACCGGACGTCTCTGTGCTACTTTTTCATCAATCCATAACCCCGTTAGAGGGCTTATACTTTGTCCTATATGAAGGTCTTTTGAATTTTCTTCTCCTAACTTTTGTATATCATCTAGTTTCTTAGTAGAATTTGTTTCCTCTTGCATTACTTTTTCAACATCTTCTAATACAGATTTCTTTTTACAACTTGTAAATCCTATTAGTAAAAAAAACAGAACACCTATAACTAAAAAGATTTGTTGAACTCCTCTTTTTACTAATTGCATCAATGCTCCCCCTTATTTTATTTTTCTGTATCCTCTGGTTTTAATATTCCACCAGATACAATTAATTTCATAGCAATTTCTACAGATATTGTAAGAATCTTAATATCCTTCTCTTTTATAATGAGCATAAAACCTGATGTAGGATTCGGTGTCGTTGGAATAAATACACTAACCATTTTTTCTTTTGTATAGTTCGTTATTTCTTCTAAAGCTTCTCCAGTAATAAAACCAAGAGTATAACATCCTGGATATGGATATGGAACAAGTGCTACTTCACGAAATGCTTTTTGATTTTGTTGAAATAATGTGTCAAAGATTTTTGCAAAAGCCGTATATAGATTACCAACAATAGGTATCTTGAGTATAGTAGATTCAACTCGATGCCATATTTTTCTTCCTAACATTTTAGATATGATATATCCTACAATACAAATAATTAAAACACTGATCAATAATCCCATCCCTGGAATATTAATTTGTTCTTTAGATACAGAAAAACCAAAAAAACGAACAACGGTAAAAATAATACCTGTAATTAACTCCCTAGGCCAACGATCAATAAAAGCAAAAAGAAGTTGTATAGCATATACAGTAAATACTAAAGGAAGAATGGTAATCAATCCAGTAATAAAAATATATCGAATAGCTGTAAAAGATTTACGGATTCCTTCTTTAGGTATTGTAAAATGAATTCTTTTTTTCATATAGGAGCTCCTTCATTGCATAAAATTTTAACATGGATACTCTTTAGTATACCCTAATTAGCTCCCCTTATTGAAAGAACAAAATTTTTATCTTGTTAAATTAGCAACCTTTAAAATTTTTTCTTGTTTTTGATTCATCGTCTTTTCTTCTTTTTCTGTCATATGGTCATAACCCATTAAATGTAACATACTATGAGCTACTAAAAATCCTATTTCTCGTTCTAAAGAATGCCCGTACAAGTTACTTTGTTCTTTAGCTTTATCAAGAGAAATTACAATATCTCCTAATATTAATTCTTCTGTATCCTGATTTATATATTCTGAAAAACATTCTAAAAACATACTTTTATCTACTACTTCTTCAAAATTTAACATAGGAAAAGAAAGTACATCTGTTGGTTTATCTATTCCTCTATATTCCTTATTTAATCGATGAATTTCTGCATTGTCTACAAAAGTAATACTAATTTCTACCGCAGAAGGATATTGTTCTTCCATAATAGCAATTGTAATAACATCTTGAATACGTTTTTTTATATTCTTAGGAAGTTGAATTGTCGTATTATTCTCCATCCATATTGTCATGACTATTCTCCTCTTCTGTTACATTGATTTTAGGATATTCAATTCTTTGATGATACATCCCATTAAACACAGACATAAATGATTCTTTAATGATTTCCAAATCTTTTATTCTTAAATTACTATCCTCTAACTGACCATCTTTGAGTTTATCTTGGATTAAAATCTGAATAAATTGACGTATATCTTTTTCATTTTGTTTTTCAAGTGGTTGTGATCGTACAGCTGCCTCTACTGTATCTGCTAACATTACAATAGCTGCTTCACGACTTTGAGGTTTAGGACCTTTATAACGATATTGTTGTTCATTGATCATACTATTAGGGTTTTTTTTCATCGCTTGATAATAAAAATATTTTACTAATGTTTCACCTTGATGTTGTTGAATAATATCTTGAATGCCTTTTGGAAGTTTATAAGCCTTTGCTAATTGAATACCATTATCTACATGTTGTAAAATAATTTGAGCACTTAAATCTGGTTCTAAAAAATCATGAGGATTTTCACCTATTTGATTTTCTTTAAAATAAGCAGGATATTTTAGTTTGCCAATATCGTGATAATATGCCCCTACTTTTGTTAATAATGAATTAGCCCCTATATTTAATGCCGCATTTTCTGATAAGTTTGCAACTAATAAACTGTGATGATATGTTCCAGGAGCTTCCATTGATAATCTTCTTAATAAAGGCTGATCTGGATTCGTCAAATCCAATAACTTAATAGGTGTAATAACATCAAATACAGCCTCCCAAAAGGGTAAACTTCCTATCGTAATAATAATAGACAACACTCCATTTAAAACACCATATAGTATATGATATAAAATATCTTGATTATATTCTTTTAATAATAACATGTCCAATCCTAGAATAATTAAAGTATTTATTAAAATAATTAAAATTCCTATTCGTAATATTTTATTTCTACGCATTGTTTCTTTCACTAATAAAGCAGATACAAATCCTCCTATTAAAAAGAAAATCAAAAAACTAATATCCCCTTTATATATAATACTCCCTATTATGGTAATAATGATATTTGTAGCTATACCTAAAGGTGCATTCATTAAAATAGAAATAAGCATAGCTGCTATAGAAATAGGTATCAAAAAGAAAGGAAGAGTTCCCATTAATCGAATTAATAATAACACAGAAATATAAATAGAAAACAACAACAAACTTTCTTTCTTATTTTGAAGTATTTCTGAATGAAAGTAATAAATATAATATAGATAGCTACCTTGTATTAATATTATTAAAATAAGAATTCCAATAATAGGAATATATTGATCTTTTTGCTCTTGTTTGATCAAATGAAGAGATTTTAAAATTTCATAAATCTCTTCTGTAATAATTTCTCCTTCTCCTACAATCTTTTGTCCTTTTAAAATCTTAACAGGCTGCACCGTAGATAATTGTTTCTTGATTTCTTCATTAGTGGCTTGCTCATCTTGTACAATATTCGGTCGAAGCACAGAGGATACAATATGATATCCTAGCATCTGCAGTTCTAGAGATAACTCGGACTGTGCAAATTCATCTTTAACATCTAAAATATTTTTTGTAATAGCTTCTTCTTTAATCCCAGCTTCTAATACTCCTTTTCCTATTTCAATACAAATCTTTTTTAGTATTGTTCTTTGATAAGAAGACAATTCTAATGCAAAACGAAATTGTTCTTCTGTTAAAAATACTGGAGATCTTCGTCTAAGAAAATTTAATACTTCATTTCCATCTTCCAGCGTTTTACTCTGTTGTAAAGCATCAAAAAAAAGATTAATATCTGATAATACTCTCTCATCTACTTGAGAATCTTGTTTAAATAATGGTTCTATATTTTTTTTAATTTGTTCTCTTTTTCTTTCTGTAGCAATTACATTTTCTACTTCTCTAGGTGCCAAAATTTGTTTTGAAGAAATTGTTCCAACTTCTATTATATAATCATCTTGTATATATTCACTTGAAATAACAATTAAAAAAGTACTTAAAAAAGCAACTAGTATTAAGGCCCATAAAAATCCATACTTATAAAAATAATTTTTTACTCTATTTGTTCTTTTTACCCCCTTTTTCAATGTAAAGCCTCCTATTTTTTATTTTTTTTCGTTTCATATTGTTCATAGGCATCTACTATTTTCTGTACTAATGGATGACGAACCACATCTTTATTCGTTAAATGAGCAAACCCTATTCCTTCTACCTTTTTTAATACTTTTTTGGCTTCTATTAAACCTGAACGTTTATCTGTTGGAAGATCCACCTGAGTAATATCTCCTGTAATAACCGCCCGGGAACCAAAACCTAAACGTGTTAAAAACATCTTCATTTGAGCAGGTGTAGTATTTTGAGCTTCATCTAAAACGATAAATGAATTTTCCAAGGTTCTACCTCTCATATAAGCTAAAGGTGCCACTTCGATAGCTCCTCTTTCCATGTTTTTTATAAATGCATCTGCCCCCATAATTTCATAAAGTGCATCATATAGTGGTCTTAAATATGGATCTACTTTGCTTTGTAAGTCCCCAGGTAAAAATCCTAATTTTTCTCCTGCTTCAATAGCTGGCCTAGTAAGAATAATTCGATTCACTTCATTCTTTTTAAAAGCTGTAATAGCCATGGCCATTGCAAGATAAGTTTTTCCAGTACCTGCTGGACCAATTCCAAAAACAATCATATTTTTTCTAATTAAATCAATATATTTTTTTTGGCCCAATGTTTTTGCACGAATTTGTTTACCATAAACAGTCATACAAATAAAATCATCATACAACTCTCTTAATTGCGTTTCTTGATCTACCTCTACTAAGGACAAAATATAATTTACATTTTGAACAGAAATATTTTCCCCTTTTTTTGCTAATTCCTGTAGTTGAGATAACACTCTTACTGCTTTATCTACATTATTAGAATAACCAAGAATTTTAATATCTTCACCTCTATTCGTAATACGAACATGTAAGGCTTTTTCAATTTGTTTAATATTTATATCGAATTGTCCAAAAATATTTGCAACATATGCATTATCAATAGCTATTATTTTCTCCATTTGTTCCATCCAATATAGTCCTCCGTTCTGGTATTGTAATTCTTTCTTCTTTACCTATCGATTCAACAACTGCAATCGTAGCTTTTGCCTTAATGGTATTATTATATTTTTCAAAAGTCACTTCTTGTTCAATAATTTCAACATCTGAAGTAAAAGATTCTGCCATCTGTTTTTGTAATTTTTTTTGTAACTTTTCTTTAATTTGTACTTCTGTATATTGCTTTTTTTGTGGAATATATTCATNATATTCTTCTTTAATCCATCCAAATGGCAAAATAAAATTCNGGCCAAAAGAAAATAGCTTTTTATTAGTTATAATATCATAATTCTCAAAAGAAATGCTAGGCCTTAAAAACATTTTTTGTGTATCAAAATAAGTCATTCCATAGTGTTTTTTAATTTGATTCGTATACTGTTTATNTATATAATAAATATCTTGTTCTACTTCAAAAACATACCATACCTTTCCTTTAATATCTGCTAAAGCATGTACATATTGGATATCTTTAATTTCTTCTTCTTCTTTAATCAATAATTCTCCACTAACTAATAAATCTCCTTCTTCTACGACATCCTTTGCTTTTACTTTAGGAGTACCCGCACTTGTAGCAATACTAACAATAATCCCTTTTTTATCTGCTACAATGTGACAAGGAGTATGAACATCAATAAATTCGGGCTTAGGAACTACTTCAACAAGATCAATAAACAAACGTGTTCCTTTTATATATGCTGATACCCATGAAATTTCTTTTATATTCTGTATTAAATAATGTCCTATTTCTTCTGCATTTATTTTTCTTTTCCAAACTCCTGATTTTACTCCATATTGTTCTAATGTTTCTAAAATCTCTTCTTTAGAAATTTGATTATTTCCTTGAATATCTATAACCCATATAAAAGAAGAAAGAAGATATAAAAGNCATATNCATATTATCATGCCCAATGTAAAAATTTTTCGCTTTCGATATCTATGAGCAACAAAAGGCCATCCTTTTTTTTCAATAATACAAACTTTACACTTCGTTTTTCGAGCACATTGTTTTAAAAGTTTAAACCCTGGAATACTAACTTTCATTTCTGTAATTAGACCTTTTCTTTTTATATCCCATAAATAAATTCCTTTATGAGTAGCTAAATTCATAAATCGTTCTACAGAAAATCCATATACTTCTATAATAACATAGCCCCTCCAATAATTCCACATGGCTAAAAACATCTCGTCACCTCTTATTCTTTGTTTCTAATTTATATATTCAATACTAAGTATCGTACCTGTAATAATGATATTTTCAGTAGTCATAACTTTTAAATGTAAATTTCTTCCTACCACTTTCAATATTCCACAAGTAGTACTTATTCTCATTTGTTCATCATTATATTCAATCATGCCTTTATAATTTTCCAAAAATAATTCCTCTCGCCCTATCAAAGAAATAACAGGTAAATCCATAATAACTTCTTTAGGAAATTCAAACCAGTCTGTCATTTTCTTTTTTGCTTGTTTCTCTTCTTTTTTTCTCATCATCTTTTCCTCCTCTTTTATATAAATATGCCAACAAACATTTTTTTAATCCAAAAAAATCCCCGTATACTCGTATACAGGGATTTTTCAAAAAAGAAAAAAAGTCTTAATTTTAAATTAAACTAAGACTTTCATTTTCTTATAAAAATTTATTTAATTTTTATTTCATAAATAAAACATATTAAACTCTAACCTTATATAATACTATAAAATTTTTACAAAACCTGAATTCTTTAGATATCTTATCTAAACTTGCGTTTTCTAGCAGCTTCTGACTTTTTCTTACGACGAACACTGGGCTTTTCGTAATGTTCTCGCTTACGAACTTCTTGAAGAATACCTGCCTTTGCACAATTT
>JGI24707J26582_10000233_pt1 | contig 41434 bp, 29 predicted proteins | sample BioPla1DNA1_FD_26582 | JGI IMG/M metagenome (IMG submission 26582)
TACCAAAAATCACGTTTAAAAAATTACTCCTTTGTGCTATTATTACTATAAAGACTTATCATGGTTCAATGAATCTCGTACTCGTTTTTTATTCAATATTATGACAGGTATGGTGATATGGTACTCTTGCTTGTTGAAGATGAACCCTATACTAGGGAAGGAATACTAACTGAAATAGATTGGGATTTGTTAGGAATAACTAAGGTGTTAACTGCTGAGGACGGAAAAGAAGGACTTGAGATGGCAAGAAAGCATTCACCTAATATTGTTCTTACTGATATGTACATGCCAAAAATGGATGGTGCCGTCATGTCAAAGGCTATTAGGGAAATACTTCCTGACTGTGCATTAATCTTTATCAGCGGGTATTCTGATATTGACTACTACAAATCTGCGGTTAAGGTATCGGCTGTGGATTTTGTCACTAAACCTTTGGTTATCGAAGAATTAATGAAAGTCTTGGAAAAAAGCATTAGACAAGTTAAGGATAGGAGCGAAAAAAACGAATGCTATGTCATGCACAAGAGCAATGAACTAGCCAAATACATTATCAATGAAAATGCGTTCCCTAATAAGTTAATGGATTTGTGGATAGACTATGGCCTCCCATATGACGAAAAACACACATTACATACTTTAATTCTTAAAATGAGACATTCTAGTAAAGTCATCCTTCTTATCACAGAGCTAGCAAAAGAAACAAGTATAAAGGCTTGTTCTGGTAGTATTGAAATCGGTTACGTTATTCACGTCGCTATTCCATTGACAAATACCTTTCTGCTAAATAGTTTTTCTCAAAAGTTAATGGATGAATTCAGCGATGAGGCTACGTACCTTGCAATTGGTAAGCCTGTAAGCCAACCTTTAGGCAATTGGTAAGCCTGTAAGCCAACCTTTAGCTCTTAGCCAATCCTATTGTAACGCTATTGACCTAATTAAGTTAAGCTTTTTTTACCCTGAAAGACAAGTGTTTACTTATAAAGAAACAGCTCTATCACTTGTTAACGAGTATGACCTCGCATATGAAATGAGCCAGTTATTATGCTGTAATCCATCAAAAGCTAAGCAATGGGTTAACAAACAGTTTGATATAATAAGGAATCATGCCGGAACACCTATTGAACTCGTTAAATATTGGGTATTTAAGATGTGTACCGAGCTACATTTCCATTTTTATTGCATCAAAAAATCAAATATACAGTCAACAACTGCCGATGAAACCGAACTCTGGGATAAAATATCATCGTTAAATACCTTAGATTCCCTGAAAGAACTTGTACTTGAAATTATCGATATGCATGACTGCTCAAGCATGACTGATGAAAATTCGAAAATTATCCGGAAAGTTCAACGATACATTTTTAATAACTACTATAAACCGTTATCACTCAAATCCATATCTGAACATGTGAATCTCTCGACCACATACTTATGCGGTTTATTTAAAGGCAATACGGGGCAGACCATTAACAACTATATCCTTGAAGTTCGTATTCACAGAGCAAAGCTTATGCTGGAACTGTCCGACATGAATATCAATGAAATTGCTAAAGCTTCTGGTTTTTCCAGCAGTAGCTACTTTATCAAAGTTTTCAAGAATACTATCAATCAAACGCCCCAAGAATATAGAAATGAACATAAGGTATCATGAAAAATTGTTTTAATTGGATTATCAGAACATTAGGTAACATGAAAATTAAGCGGAAATTTCTGCTGTTAGTAGCAGTATTGATCATTCCCTTCTTTTTAATGTCCTATTTTATCTATAACAACATAACTGACAAACTCATCAAATCTCAGCTTGTTTTAGCAAACCAAGGCTACAGCCAAGTAAAATCTTTTTTAGATTACAGGTTTGAGCAAATCTTCCAGGTGAGCGGTATCATCGCTATGGACTCAACACTGAATGAAATACTCACTAAAGATCCCACCTCATATCCTCTGCACGAGCAACTAAAGGACCAGTCAATAATAAAGACCTATCTAGGTCAGTTTGTGGGTAAAAATAACAATTTGGACAATCTACGTCTGTATGTACCTGGAGAATTCATCTATTCTAGCGAGGAAAAACTTTTGTATAGTCTTGATAACGCCAAGGAGACACTTTGGTATAAAAACACTTTTCAGGATTGGGGTTGGGTTACAAACAATCCTCCAATTTACGTTGAGAACAACGATGCAATCTCAATAGTAAGGCCAATACGCGACTTACAACATTATAAACATTTTATTGGAGCTGTACGTATAGACATAGCTGTTAGTGAAATACAACAAATTCTATCCAGAATTAACATAACTCAAGGATGCCTGTCTTATATTATTTTAAGTAATGGAGAGCTTATCGGCTCATCATCTTATGACCTTATGAGAAGCCTCCAGTTGGATGACCAAGACCTCGGAAAGGCTTTATCGTCAGAGGGTCAATTTGTTAAGCTAAATATGAATAGAGAGCCCATCTGGATCTATGCGAGTTACCTTGACAATACAGATTTTATACTGATATCTGTACTGCCAGAAAAAGAACTTGTAAATGATGTTCGCCTAATACAGTTCAACTACATTCTTTCTTTGGTATTTCTTCTATTGCTGATTATTATTTTTATTTTGCCTTCCATCACTTCGTTCACCCGAAGGATTAAACAAATTGTCGACAACATGAAGCTTGTACAAGAAGGTAATCTAAATGTAAAGCTGGATACTCATTACCATGATGAAATTGGCACGCTTGTGCATGATTTCAATTTTATGATAGAAAGAATAAACGAATTGATGCAAAATCAATACATGCTTGGTCAAGAATTGAAGACAGCTGAATTAAAAGCTCTTCAATCTCAAATAAACCCCCACTTTTTATATAACACGCTTGAGATGTTGGGATGGATGGCGTACAAACACGAACCAAAGGAAATTCAATCAATGACCAACTCATTAGCACAGTATTATAGATTAAGCCTTAATCATGGTGATGACATAACGTCCATCTCCAATGAACTGAAACTTGTCGAAAGCTATTTACATATCCAGTCCACGCGTTTTCGTAACGACCTTTCAATACTAATCGACATAAAAGATATTGGAGATTTCGCAATCCCAAAAATTACACTACAACCAATTGTCGAAAATTCAATACTACACGGAATTCTTGAAAAGGACAATAAATCAGGTACAATTAAAATCAAGGGTAGGTTGAAAAAGGACAACATGATTGAGTTATCTATTGAAGACGACGGCATTGGGATGGATAAGGCGCAAATTAGTAAACTTATGAACACTAAAAGAGAACCCTCCAATATGGGTAACTACGGGCTTCGAAATATTGAAATGAGAATCTGCTTATATTTCAATATCGAAAAGGCTATCCGAATAATAAGCAAACCAGGAGTTGGAACAAAGGTCTTAATAAACTTTCCACCTAAACCCTATAATTTGCAGGCTAATTAACATCAAAGATATTATTCGGCTTTGAGATTTATAATAATATCTTTCATTCCTTTGGAAGATACTATTACCCTTATATCTCCCGGACCATCTGCTTGTACCATTGCCATCAACAAGCCTGAAAGCATTTTGCGACTTGGTGAGCTGTATAAAGTATGGTCCATAAGATCTCCAGAGTCCATTCCAACCAAGTGAGCAGGACCTTCCACCTTACAGTTTATCATGGGCGTGGCGTCGGGAACATGTAATCCGTCTATATCAATAGTTGAGATATCTATATGCGCAACTCCACCAACTCTTAATTTCTCTCTATCAGCCATAGCCTTCAGTGCGTTCGGTTTTTTTGTTGTCTTGACTATAGTCTCTGCAACCTTCTTTCCAGCGATATATCCTATTGCCTTTAACTCACCCGGTTGATAGGGTATGTCCCATACAAGATGCAAGTCATGAGTTGTAATATCCTCTCTTCTCGGATCATTCCATTCAAACCTGCAGCCATAATTTGGGCACATATAACCCTTAGTCCCGACAAGACGTCCATTAATGTAAAGCTTAACATGCTCACAATTTGTGTAGGCAACAACCTGTTTGAAAACCCCCTCCTCACCTTCCCAGTTCCAGTGGGGAAGCAAGTGAAGTGTTATTTGGTTTTGATTCCATATACTTTTAAAATAATAGTATGTATCTTTCGGGAAACCTGCGGTGTCCAATGGTCCACATGGTGCACCTTTGCTTGGCCAGCCAGCTTCACCTAAATAGTCAATACCCGTCCACAAATAATCGCCTGCTACAAAATCACGACTTACAGTATAACGCCACAACCACTCATGTTCTAAAGTTGCTGCAACGTAATTTCTTTCAGGGCTGTAGTCACCACGGAAGGAACTTAAGCCAGCTGGATTTTCAGCTCCGCAGAAGCGCCGCTTGGGGTATAGCCTTTTATCTTCATCATATAGGGTTTCAGCCCTTTCATTCCAACGACCGGTATAATTATAGCCCACTACATCCAATTCATTTTCAAACTCGCGGTTTGTGGTGTACGGAGCAGCGGCTGCAATATTGTCACATGCACTAGTTACCATACGGCTCGGATCCTCACGATGACATATATCACGAAGAAACTTTAATATTTTTACACCCTCTGCAGCAGACTGCTCAGGTATTTCATTGCCAATACTCCATAGGATGACAGAAGGATGGTTACGATCTCTACGTATCATCCTTAGTAAATCTTCCTCACCATGGTTACTAAAAAACTGAGAGTAGCCATATGCGAAAGTCTCACTGTAATAATTATTGAGCTTGTTCTTAGTCAGAAGCCATTCATCAAAAGCTTCGTCCATAACAAGGAAACCCATTTCATCGCAGAGATCTAAAAATTCTGGAGTAGGAGGATTATGAGCACATCGTATACCATTACAGCCCATTTCCTTTAAGGCAAGAAGCCTCCTTTCCCATGTCTCTCGATAACCAACAGCACCAGTCAGCCCGCAGTCATGATGCAAGCACATCCCTTTTATTTTTACTGATTTACCGTTGAGCAGGAAGCCTTTATCGCTATCAAATACCGCAGTGCGAATCCCAATTTTTGTTCTAACAAAATCAACAGGTTCTCCATCAACAACAACCGTGCTTTCAAGAGTATACAGATAGGGATCGCTATCTGTCCAGAGGTGCGGGTTTTTGATTGTTGGGGCAACCATTGTATCACCGCTGGTACCTGGTTTAAGAAAAAGCGGTGCTCCTGTATAGCTTACCTGGACGCCCTCATGATCATAAATTCTATGCATGACACCAGTATTAACTGGTATACCACTTTCATTTACAATTCGAGTATTTATTTGAAGAATTGCTTTATCATCATTCATATAAATTCGATTGGTAAAACAAAATATACCCCACTGATCTACATGAACTTTTTCATATATATCCAACCATACATTACGGTATATGCCAGAACCAGAATACCAACGTGAATTAGGTTGTAGGGAATTATTAACGCGGACAGCGATAACATTGTCTCCCTCCCTCAACCCCTCTGTTAAATCAACAGTGAAGGAACTATAGCCATATCCACAGCCTCCAACCAACTCACCGTTGAGATAAACCGAAGAATCCATATATACTCCGTCAAACATCAGTGAAACTTTTTTGTTCTTCATATTCTCTTCATAATTGAAGTGTTTACGATACCAGCCAATACCTGCCAGAGCATATCCTCCACCTCTTCCTGTAGGATTGTCTTTGTTTATGGGGTACTCAATGCTCCAGTCATGCGGAACATTAAGCTGCTGCCAGGTTTCATCATTTAGTTCGGGCTTAAAACCCTCCGGATCATCACCTAGTTTAAATAGCCAGTTGTGATTAAAGCATGAATGTCTTCGATAATTATTTTCCATTTTACCCCTCCATGTTCCGCATTGTCATGTTTTTCTTTATTAACCTAAATAAATTTTCCCAGCCATTATATTACATAATATTCAAGAATACAATCATTCACAATAACCTTCATCGATAATAATATCATCAATGTTTCAAAACTATACATCCACACTTATGCTTCCATATCCTGTGAAATATAGCTCTCCGCTTTGTGACCTTTCTTTTGTTATCATATTCCAAATCATACAGTATAGCTTAATTTGCTTTGAATAATGATCAGTCAATAACTTTAAGTCCTCATTGGTTTCAAAATAGTTTGTTTTATAATCAATTATTGACCAAGTATCCTTTTCCTTAATGGCAAGGTCAATCTTGCCTTGTAAAATAACTGGTACCTTCTGGATTTTTAAGAATTCATATACTGGATCACCAGTATCTATGATTATTGAAAAAGGCACTTCAGTAAGCTTCATATCAGCGTTTTGTATTCTGGAATAAAGAGAGCTTTCTTTAAAATCTTTTATTAATCGGTCTGCCCTCTCAATATGCTCGGTCTCAGAAAAACCGTATTGGCTTAAAATATATCTTTTGTAGTCATGATTATCAAATTCGTCTTTGACTAAATGTTCAATTATTTCATGGATTGCATTCCCCCACTGAGGCCCAAGGCCACCCTTTACGGTGTGCAAGGGTTCGTCACTGATAATGTCGCTCACTGACATTTCTATGTAAGTCGGCTTTTTTTGCATTGCAATAAATAATTCTGTCTGCCTCTTAAAGCTATCGAAATCTTCCTTACTAAGTTCTACTGGAATCTCTGCAAGCGCTTCGGATGGTTTTTGCTTTGGTGTTTGAACATCTGGTATATCATAAGCATCCTCTTTAATATTAACAAACTCAAGTAACGGTTCCCAAGGATTTCTTCTGTTAGATTTTTCGCTGTTTGAGATAAATAGAATGTTTTTTGCTCTTGTAGCAGCCACATACAAAAGACGAATTTCTTCGGCTTCCTGGTACTCTTTTTCTGCTACCTCATACTCATCCCAAAATAAAGGTTGACCGATTACCTTACTAGAAAATTCACCCGTACTTTTTTTAATCACAAAATATCCTACCGATTTTGTTTCTGTTCTCTTTATATGGTAATCCGGAGTTATATTTGGTCTTTTAAATGGATGAGCCAGAAAAACAACAGGCGCCTCAAGCCCTTTTGCTTTGTGAAGATTCATAATCCTTACAGCATTTTGCCCTTCCCCACTTATATCCAATTCTTCTTCCAAATCTGCTTCCATTATCACATCAAGGTTGTCGATCATTGAGTTATAATCATTATTGCCTAACATGTTCTTTCTTAACATTTCTAGGATCTTAATAATATAACCACAAGAGGTTGTAAATTCGCTGGCAACAGCAGTTAATGGAATTAGTCCAATATCGGATGCAATTTGCTCAAACGTTGTTACGGGATGATTGTTTCGTGATAATCTATGGTACATTTTTAGTTTCTCGAAGGCATTTCTAAATAGCTCTGCTGTATTCTCAGATAAGCCGTCCGGGATTGTTGCGTATGTTCTAAACACTCCTCCTTTAAGCTTATACTCAGCCAGCGCTTTATCGCTAATACCAAAAAACATTCCTCTCAATACAGCAACAAGAAGAACTTCATTTTCTGGATCTTTTAAATACTTTAACAATATAATAAATTCTTTGAGCTCTTCAACATCCAAAAGTGAGCTTCCACCTGACAATTGCACGGGTATACCGTATTCTTTCAATGCTTTAGAGTATACCTCCATACTATCTTTATAACGTAAAATCACTAAAAAGTCTTTGTACTCTGGTATTTCTGTTATTCCTTCCCTTGCTTCTTCTTTTGTGCGTGTAAGTCTTATACCTTGCCCATCCACAGCACTCCTAATAATCTTAGCTATGCTATTGGCATCATACTCCAATATTTCTTGTTTCTTCGTATATTGAATGGGAATACTAATAACTTTAGTTCCTGAGTGGGTACCTGGCAGATCATCCTTTAATGTATTAACCGCGCTAAATGCCGCCTGATAAGAATCTGCTTCTGGTGGCAACAAGTTCCTAAACACCTTATCAAACCATTCCCCCAGTTTATTCATTGAGCGGAAGTTAGAGGTTAGTTCCACCACTTCCCCTCCCGTTTGTGTGAATAATTTCTTTACACGGTTATATATATCGATATCAGCCCTTCTAAATCTATAAATGGACTGCTTTGGATCACCCACTACAAAAAGAGAGCCTGCAGAAGGCACAAGTTTAGTCCATTGATCTTCATATAAATCCTGCCCTGTTAAAAGAAGCATGAGCTCGGTCTGAATTGGATCTGTGTCTTGAAATTCATCTATCAAAAGACAGTGATATTTATTTTGGAAATATGATCTAACTTCTGGATAATTTCTTAGCATATTTACAGCTTTCAGCAGTAAATCTTGAAAATTGAGTCCAGCCTGCTTAGTTTTTATGTTCTCATAAAANTCAACTGCAGGCATTAAAAAACTCATTATTATATAGTGGCAGTATTCTCGCCACTGCTTAAGTACAGGTCTTATCTGTATCTGAGATACATGATTTATTTCTTGTTGTATTTCCTTTGTTATTGCCTTATCGCTCAGCCATCTATTTAATGTTACCTTTTGATCATTTTCAAACATCTCTAATAAATTCACAATATTTGCTTCATTATCCATATTATAATAGCGAATCATGCGAAGCGCGCTTCTGATTCTACCTTGGAGACTATCGTAACCTTTCTCCGGCTCTTCTTTTGGTATGAATTTTATCGCTCTATATATCAATGGTTTAATTTTTTCATAAGCAGGTAATAAATCAGGTTTTGGTGTACAGTTATACACGATTTCAACATCAGGGTATTGTGTAATACGATTGTATATCTCAACCAAATCCAACGCCTTTATTCCAATATCATTTAACTGTGCTAACTTTTCAGGAGAATTCACCCTGGCATCTAAAAGATACTGCTGCCATGCTTGTTTATGTATCATCATGTCAGCAATATCATCAAGTTCTTCAAAATCCGGATCAACTGAGCCTTCTATAGGCCTTTCGCGCAGTATTGACGCACAAAAGGAATGAATTGTACCAATAAAACACGCCTCCATATTGTTCAACGCAGCTCTGAGCACACTTTTTTTCTGGTTATCTTCTTCCTCCTGGTAAGATTGTTCCAACTTGTTTTGAAAACGCTCTTTTAGCTCTTGAGCAGCTTTTCTTGTAAAAGTAATGGCTGCAATATTTTCAACTCTACATTTTTCTGAAGTAATAAGACTTACCATACGATTTGTCATGCTCGTAGTCTTTCCCGAACCTGCGCCAGCCTCAATCAACATATTTACATCAAGTTTATATTTTATATCTTCACGAACATCCAAATCCAAAATATTATTACTCATATTCATTAAGCCTCCTTAGTACGGAAAGAGCTTCCACGCTTTCATCATGGCGTTTTGCGGTAATGATTTGTTCAAGTCTATGAATTCTGCATACTATTTTGTAATCGCACCATCTGCAGTCACCTTGTTCCTCTGTTGCTGCAAATATTCCTTCGCCAATTACCATGAATAGGTCATCTAAAAGCTTCAGAAAAGTTAAATTCTCTCTTTGTACCCGTGTAAAACGTCGGCCTTCTCCTTTTTTTGTGGGAAACGAGTATACCCCTTCTTGAACTTTGGCATTTTTAGTGCCGTCTTCATTCCTTAGAATTGTCTCACAGGCATATGCATATAGAGCATGTTGAATCTGCCTGCCACCTTTAAAAAAGTCCCTATCACTAAAACCATAAGTTCCCCCCGATTTGTAATCGATAATTCTATATGTGTTTTCACTTAGCCTGTCTATTCTATCAATTTTTCCAGACAATAGAAATTTATTCTCTGATGGAAGTGTCACCTCAACGGGTGGGTAACTTTCATCCTTTATACCAAAACCCAACTCAAATTCTATTGGAACTCCATCATCAGAATTTTCCTCCTCGCTTGTAAGAAATACAATACAGGACTCAAGTATGTCCTTTACCTCAACATCAAATACTACCTCATCGGGTGGAGGAATTTGCTTTTTAAACTCATTAATCTCTGATTTTGCAATTTCAACAATTAGTGAAGAATGCTTATCCTTATTTGGCTTTTCTTTTCTTTCGGATATGGTTTTATAAAACTTCTCAAAAATTGAGTGATATAATGTTCCTTTTTGAAGGGGATCGAGCCAAATTTCAGGATCATATGTTATCTCATCGGGTGGTGAAATATTGAGTACATATCGCAAGAAATATTGATATGGGCACTTTGCCAACAGTTCCAGCTTACTGGCAGAAAACACCTTGTTTTTTATTTCTATGTCCATACTATCCACATATCCGTCATAACAAGTGAATTTCTCAGAACTTCGATTATCCCAAGCCATTACTCCTTGCTTTAAGTGAGGGTAACACTGGAAAATAAGCTCACTTTTATTCTTAGCATCTTGTGCATGGAAACACTTTTCGAGCCAATATCCACTCTCATCTATCGCATTTGCTGTTATATATCCTTGGGTTATCTTAAAATGATTATGTAAATCTGAATAATCAGCAGAAGGTTTTCTACTAATCATCCTAAATAGTTGTAACATAAATGAAGATGGGGTTTTCTGCCTGTTTTCTGCAGTGTCGAATGAAGAATAAATAAGCGTTATATTACCCTTTAAATCCGACAATAATTCAGTGGTTCGATAAACTCTTTCATTTGCACGTTGCCTATTTTGTAATATGTTATTTGACAGTCTTTGCTTTTCAACATCAAGTAATATCGCATCTTCTGCAACCTTTCCTGGAAACCTGTCAGAATCGAAACCTATAAAATAATTATGCTGTCGATTGATAAAGAACTCATTATCACTACTGCAAATATGGATATGACCTTCCTTTGGACCCGATACGCCTATACGGATACTTAGGATATAGCTTTTTAAGATACTAAGCGCTTCATCAATATCAACTAATAGCTCTAATAACGATAGTTGGTTTAGAGTTTCGGTTATAATTATCTTTGCTTCAGCATCTAATTGACTTTTTTGCGGCACAAACACTTTTATTAAGGATGATATACCTTTAGCAAGCTTATTTAAAAACATTTTACCAGCAACGGCTTCGGGTATAGTTGTAAATAGGCTTTCAACAAACAATTTTACACCCTCCACTATTCTAAGCTTATTTAATCGGTATTCTTCCTTCATATTTCTTTGAGACTGTAGATCTTCAGTTAAATCTGCAAGAATAGGAGCATAACGTTCCCTTCCCCAGCCTATACCAGATGCTCTAAGAGTATTCGCAGCTTGGTAAGGATTTATATTCTCGTTGTCATCTGAGGGTATTTCTATAAGTTCTTGATAAAGCATGCTAATAAAATCTGTTACCCGATAATCAGAACCTATCCAATCGATTATACTTCTAAACGCCTTTCCGGGTTTCGAGTTCTGAATATTAACACCATACCCAAATGTAACAGGAATCTTAAGTTGTTGCATCTTCTGGTACATCAACTGTGAATATGGCTCTTTCGAAGCAGTGTAAATACATACATTATCAAAAGGAATTTGCTTTGCTATTACATCTCGAAGTACAGCTTCAATTTCATTGTTGTCACCAAATGCCTTAATTAAGCTAATACTGCTATAGTCGGTTTCTGCACTTTGTTTTTCAAGTGCAAATAAATTTACAAAAGGAGATTGATTCTCAGCCTGAGTCGGATAATTCTCACTATAATATGACTTAGGCACATCTAAGCTATTTATCTTGTTACCGTACAGAATCTTTATAGCGGCAAATTTTTCGGCAATGAACTTTTTTTCAAGGAAACGAAGGTTAATACTATTTGGAATAAGGAGCAGTCCATCTTGTTTAAAGTCACTATCCAAAGCCATTTTAAGGATACCTGGATAGTCGACTAAACCTTGATTTTGTAGCTCTAAATCATAAGCTACAATGATCTTACTTATATCAGAACCCTTTTCTACACTGACAAAAGAGGAGTTATTGAAATCGCTCTGAACAATGTCTGCATATTTGATTTCCATAATTGCATTCCATATTGAATTGGATATGGAAGGAGTTGCTTGAATATTTGTAAAATATTCAAACTCACCATTTTTGTGCATATTATATATGATTGCAAATAATATCTGTCGGGATATGCTATCGTCAGCAAATATATAACCTTTACTACTTAATAAAGGCATGGCAATTTGAGTAGCAATATCGATTATGGTTTCTATCCTGAGATTGAGTATCGGTGTTTTTTCAGTGAGCCTTTTTATGATGTTCTGCCCTATTTGATATGAGGGCACCAGGAGTAATTTGTTTTCTATTAAGTTGTCCTTGCATACCTTTGATAAAGCATCAATCATGTTTACATCTCCTACAAAATACTCTTACTATACATTTTACAATAACGAAAGACATTTTTGTAGAAAAAAGTAAACATTTTTACAATGTAACCCTAATATGCGCCAAAATGCTGCTACCTATCTTGTATTAGTTAGAACTTGCATATCTTCGAGAGAAATAAAGATATGTGAGCTCTGCTAAATAAGAACACACTGTGGCAACTATACNTCCAATAGCCATATTTTCTACTCCCAGTAGTAGCGAAACAAGAAGAATCAATGTAAGGGCTATAAGATTTATAGCCTTTCCTTTTGATAAAGGTTTAGTGGTTTGATTTTTCATCATAACACCGGTTTGATATTGAATGAGCACTGTCAAAACAGGCAGTATGGTTGCTATTTTAATCATAGTATTTGCAATGTGCGCGACTCTTTCTTCAACACCAATTAATACTGTTAATATATGCATTCCAACCCCGGTAAATCCGATTATTAGGAATAGAGCTGTAAATATTATGCCAAGAAATATTGCAAACCGTTTTACAGCAACTTCAGACATTGAATCATCTGCCTTCATAAATCCAATGGGAACTTGATAAAATTCGGTTAATGGAGAACTAATCAAATGGCACAGTCCCCATGCAACAGAAAAGGTTGAAATTGTGAAATCAGGATCCACCGTCTGCCCCAACGAAGCGTTAATAATTGGAGAATTTAAAGTATGGAAAAATGAAGTTATTATTAGAGGCCAATAAAACCTCCAAACATTAGAAAGAGTTAAGGTATCTCCCTGTACTTCATTAGCAGGTTTTTCGTTAGCCAAATTACTTTGCGCTTCAAATGCTTTGGGTACATTCTTTACCGTTGCTTTAATTCCTATTAAGGATGTAAATGCATCTGTGTATAACGAACAAATTAATATCGCACCCGCAAGCAATGCAGTAGGAATAAAAGTTAAATGTTCTACAGTAACTACAAATAGTATAAGAGTGAGCACACGTATTATTGAACTTACAGGCATAAGCCAGGTTTTCTTAAACTTTATCATTACTCCCTGGCTAAAATCTTTCATAAACAAGCCTATAGGATACAGGATAAAAACCGAAAAAATCTTAACTGCTTCGTTAAGAGTTTTTCCACTCAATTGAAATATATTGCTAAATATCGCTCGGGTTAGCCCACTTGCTCTAAAAATAAACATAATACAAGTTACAGTCAATGTGATTATTACCGCAAATTTTCTAACCTGTTTATATTTATTTGCATTATCAGCTAAAGATGCAATCGTTGGACTTATCATATATAACGGACTTTGGAACATGGTCATAAAACTATTAGCAACTGAAAAAGCAGANATATAGACAAGTGGTTGCGAGAGCCTGGCTAAAGCGGAATTTACAAAGGTTCCAGTAGAGCTCAATATAACAGCCATGCAGATTAACGGGAAATAAAACTTAAGTTGATTTATAAAAGAGTACTCAGAATTAGCAAACACAAATTCCTTAAGCTTCTGACGCATTAAAAATGTCCCCCAGCAAGTAATACATCTATTGTAATACTTTTTGAAGGACATAACAAGAAGCCCAGCAAGTATTGTTAACTATCTAACATTTATGCTTCTCATATTAATGGGTACATACTCTCTATCAGGCGCAATGCTCTTGTAAGCAGGTCTAATTATTTTACCCCTGTTTACTAACTCTTCTATACGATGAGCACTCCACCCTGCAATTCTTGATATTGCAAAAATTGGTGTATAGAGCTCCTCAGGGATATTTAACATCCTATAAACAAGCCCTGAATAGAAATCTACATTAATACTTACACCCTTGTATATTTTCCTTTTCTCAGCTATTATCTCAGGCGCAAGTTTTTCAACCATTTCATACAACATAAACTCGGCCTCAAAGCCTTTTTCGATTGCAAGCTTTTCGGCATAACCTTTAAATATAACAGCTCGTGGATCGGATAGCGAGTATACAGCATGACCCACACCATATATTAATCCTTCTCTATCAAAAGCTTCGCGGTTTAATAGCTTGAAAAGATAATCCCGTATTTCTCCTTCATTTCCCCAATCTCTGACTTCACGTTTCATATCCTCAAACATATGAACAACTTTAATATTTGCACCACCATGTCTTGGACCTTTTAAAGAACATAGTGAAGATGCAATGGTTGAATATGTGTCAGTTCCAGTTGATGTAATTACATGTGTAGCAAATGTTGAGTTATTTCCTCCGCCGTGCTCTGCATGTAAAACAAGGGCCAGATCCAATAACACAGCTTCAAGGTGTGTAAAATTCGAATCCGGTCTTAATAGATGTAGGATATTCTCTGCAGTTGAATACCTCCTCTTTGGAGAATGTATAATCAAGCTTTCATTCTTATAATAATGAGCCAAAACCTGATATCCATATACAGCTAATAATGGAATCTGGGCAATCAACTGAAGGCATTGACTAATGACATTACTAATTGATGTATCGTCTGCATGGTCATCATAAGCATATAATGCGAGCACACTTCTGGACAGCACATTCATTAAATCCCTGCTAGGCAGCTTCATAATAGCATCCTCTAAAAAAGACTCAGGAAGCTTAGAATAATTTGTCAATAAAGTTCTAAATTCATTTAATTCATTCGCATTTGGTAACTCTCCAAAAAGGAGCAAATATGCTGTTTCTTCAAAACCAAACCGTCCATCGTTTAAGAACCCATTTACAAGATCATTTATGTCCATCCCCCTGTAACTTAGTTTACCTGGTGTGGGTACGGTTATTCCATTTTCATCTGTAAAAGACGCACTAACATCACCGATTTCTGTTAAACCAGCTAAGACCCCTTTTCCATTGATATCCCTTAGGCCTCTTTTAACATCATATTTCCTGTAAAGTTCAGGATCTATTTTATTACTGTTCTCCGCCATGGAAGTGTATTCCTCTAACAAAGCACTCTTTCTTTTGTCGATCATTTCCAAATCAATCCACCCCCTATTTAATTAAAAAGTGATAGTGATTCAATGATTATAGTAGTATTTTATGTGTAAAATACGTGAATTTCGAAGTGTACAACGAAAACCATGGAGGATATTCCATGGTTTGCCCGATATACCCTCTTTCACGGCCTACGAGGTTAGCTGTCGGGCTCGGATTGAAAGAGATATCCTATCAAAAATGAATTCGCCCCAAAAAATGGTTCCCCCGCTCTACATATGTAAATTAGGCCTATATAATTTCAACGAAAAACTATACTTTGTTATTTTACATTATTCCGTAGCATTTGTCAATTAAGGGAAATGCTTTGATTTCACACCTTTCGCATCTTTAATATAACCAAAAACACTCTATCACACATACAGCGATATCAAATATTTAACATCGCGAAATACCCCGCAAAGGCTTTTGTGATGTATCCTCTACATGAGCTAACATGCAATATGTGGTGACAAACTTTTCTCCCCATAGTAACAAAGAATTTACAAACCGTTCAGAAATAAATACTATATTTTTGATATAATAGTTAAGTACTAAACAATTTTTATTAACAGCACTATTTGTTTTTCTTTTTTATTTCTAACAACATACTAAAAAGAGGTAGATGTACTTGAATATATATCAAAATGTATTGGTTTGTGTAACAAAGCAAAAAACATGTGAGCGGCTTATTAAAGAAGCTTCAAAAAGAAAAGATGTAAATGGTAATCTTCGTGTTTTGCATGTTGCTAAGAACACATGGAATATACTTGACAATGATAGGCAAAGTGAAGCACTTGAGTATCTTTTTAAAATCTCAAAAGAATACAACGCAGATATGACAATGTTGAGGGCAGATAACATTTCTGAAACAATTGCGGATTTTGCAATAAAAAATGAGATTGATTTAGTTGTGCTTGGTCAATCAAGTAANGAGCAGTACAATAAATTTTACGCAGAACTGTGCAGTCTTTTGGCTAACAAAATTAAGATTGAGATTATTTCCCATTAGAACTATCCTGTAAAATAGCTCCAGGATGATCGAAGATATTCTTTTTTTTCTATATTTACCAATGTGTATGATGCATGCACAGGAGCTTTCCTACATGCGTATTTTCTTTAATTATATGGCTGTAGAGAATAATTATATAAAATAGTTAACAAACATATATACACGCAAAGGGACTGTATACAATAATACAGCCCCTTTCATTGTTGCTAATAATGTTGGATTACTCCTTTTTAGCCTCTCTCGGCGGAAGCTTAGAGAAAACCTTTCCTATTGCTTCCATAGCTCTATCCATTTGCGCCTCTGTATGGGTTGCTGTATAGCTTGTACGGATTAAGCATTGGCCAGGAGCTACTGCTGGAACTATTACAGGATTAACATAAACGCCCTCTTCAAAGAGCATCTTTGTAGCCAAAAATGTCCTATCAGTATCATAAGTCATGATGGGTATTATTGGAGTAGGCGATTCTAAAATGGGAATTCCCATTTCCCTTAGTCCCTTTCTCATATAATCTGATATACGCAATAGAGCTTTCATTCTCTGAGGTTCCTGTTCAATAATTTCAAGAGCCTTTAATGCGGCGGCTGCATTCGACGGAGGTATAGAAGCACTAAATATAAACGGGCGTGAATTATGCTTAACATAATGAACCACTTCCTCGCTGGCCACCATGTATCCACCAAGGCTTGCAAGGGACTTACTAAAAGTTCCCATTATTATGTCCACTTTATCTTCCAAATTGAAATATTCAGCAGTTCCTCGACCGCGCTCACCAATGACCCCAAGCCCATGAGCATCATCAACCATTACTCTTGCACCATATTTTTCTGCGAGTTCAACAATTTCTGGGAGCTTACATATATCGCCTCCCATACTGAAAACTCCATCTGTTACAATTAGTATTCCTTTATTTTCGGGGATCTCACTTAGCACTTTATTTAAGTCACCCATATTACTATGCTCATATCTTACCATTTTGGCATAGCTTAGGCGGCAAGCATCATATATACTTGCATGATTTTCTTTATCACAAACAATATAGTCATTTCTTCCTGCTATTGCGGAAATAATTCCTAAATTACTTTGGTAACCTGTACTAAAAGTGATTGCAGCATCTTTATTCAGAAATTTCGCTAATTTTTTTTCTAATTTGATATGAAGATCAAGGGTTCCATTCAAAAAACGTGAGCCAGAACACCCTGAGCCATACTTTATCAATGCTTCTTTTGCGGCCTCAATAACGCGACTGTCAGATGTAAGACCTTGATAATTATTTGACCCAATCATAATAATGGGATGACCTTCCATAACAACTTCTGTATCTTGTCCAGTCTCGAGATGGTGAAAATAGGGATAAACTCCTGCAGCTATTACCTCTTTTGCTGCTGTGTAATCATAGCATTTTTGAAATAGGTCCATAATAACATCTCCTTGCTTATATGTCTCCTATGAGACAAAGACTATTATTTGATTATTATCAGATCCTAATACCTAAAGCGAATCTACACAAAATATTGTATCACATTTCTTTAAAACATTCACTTATTTTTAACTTTTCAAAAAATAAATGTAAAAGACCACATTTGAAAAAGTATATTCCACTTCTTATGACGAAGTGGAAACAATTATATGCAAAAAAATTTCGCAATCTAGTTATACAACTCAGAATTTACCCATTCAATTAACTAAATATTTTCTTCAAGACGTATTTCAAACCTATCAAAACTCACTGGCTCAAAAAATTGATCTGCATTAAATGTTGTCCACTTATATCTTGCGAATTCCCTGGTATTCTTACTAAGCCACATTGGCACCGATATTCCCATATTTTTGCATACCTCTACCAATGAAAGCTCTAATTGTTTTTGGAACCTACCTTCATCATTAATTACCGATTCCTCTTCCATAATGATTGTTTTCCCTCTATATATTTTAGCTGTTAATTTCACTTTAGCATCCTCCATTTTGACACCGTTGTAAATGAGATATTCGTGATAAATTACAATTCACAAATTGCCTCTCTCAGGTCAAGTATTTTAACGCATCAGACTTAGTTTCTTGTGTCCTGCTCGTAATTAACCTCTACCAAGTAAAGTCCATGAGCAGGTGCGGTAATACCAGATAAATTCCTATCCTTTTTTTCAAATAATTCGAAAATGCTATCTGCTGCTCTTTTGTTCATACCAACTTCCACCATTGTACCAGTCATTATTCGAACCATGTTATATAAAAAACCATCGCCTGATACAGTATAAACTAGATGTTCATTGTCTACTGTCCATTGGGAAATATATATATTGCGCTCAAAAGAAGTAATATTATGCCCACTTGAACAAAATGCAGTAAAGTCATGATATCCGATGAAGTTTCTCGCAGCTTCATTCATACTGTCAACATTTAGCATCCCTTTAATGTGCCAAGCTCGTTTTTCCATGATGGGAGAACGAGCTTTTCTATTTAGAATTTTGTATTTATATGTTTTTTTTGTGGCGGAAAATCTGGCATGAAAATCCTCGGAAACCTCCTCAGATAATATAATAGCAATACCTGAAGGAAGTGCTGAATTTAGTGCATCAGAAAATTTTACAGGTGGGATGTTTGAATTCGTATCAAAATGTGCCACCTGACCATAGGCATGAACACCTGCGTCAGTCCGTCCCGAACCAGTTACTCTTGTTTGCTCACCCGTTATTTTATAAACTGCTCTTTCTATTTCTTCCTGTACAGTATTTGCATTATTTTGTATTTGCCATCCATGAAAGCATGAGCCGTCGTATTCTATTACGAGTTTTATCCTTCTCAAAGGCACTACAATTCACCTTTCATATTATTTATTTTAAACTATATCAATTACCTATTGTGAACTATATCAGGCTTTACAAATCCTAAAAACATGGTTTATTTATATTTTACCTTGCATACCAAGCATAGCAGCTCCCACTATTCCAGCATCATTACCTATTTCGGCTGCAACTATTTGTGCTTGAGGTACATCATCTTTCTTATAATAAAGATTGTCATTTACTTTCTTTCTAAGTGGTTTTAAGAGTGTTTCGCCTTCTTTGCTAATTCCACCGCCAATAACCACCTTCTCTGGCTGTAGTGTAACTATAAGATTTGCAATTCCTACAGCAACATACCTAATGTATTGATCTACTACCTTAGTTCCAACTTCGTCATTCAAACGCATTGCATCAAATGCAGTTTTTGCATTTATTAAATCCAGATTTCGGTTGACAAGCTTATTTATTTCTGAATCAGGATTCTCCTCTGCGGCTTTTTTTGTCTGTCTTATTAATGCAGTTGCAGAAGCATATGCTTCCCAGCACCCTCTTTTTCCACAAGTACATTCTTCTCCGTCAAGCACAATGGATATATGCCCTATTTCACCTGCCATACCATTGAAACCCAAAAAAATTTGCTTATTCATAACAATGCCACCGCCTACTCCAGTACCAAGAGTTATTGTTATGGAATCAGATACATCACGAGCTGCACCCGAAACACTTTCACCCAGCGCTGCACAGTTTGCATCATTATCTATATATATAGGCAATGTTATATATTTTTGCATTTCACTAGCCATAGGCACATTATTAAAACCTATGTTATTTGCATATAATAAAATCCCATTTTCTCTATCGCAGACTCCGGGGCTGCCAATTCCTATGTATTTAATATCTTCTACTGTTAATCCTGCCTCTTCAATAAGTTTCATTGAATGTTCTGCCATATCTTTAATAATCTCTGGATATTCTCTCTCTTTCCCAGTAGGCACGCTACCCTTGATGACCATTTTTAGATTTTCGTCTAATATACCCGCTGCAATATTCGTTCCACCTAAATCTATACCTAGATAATACATATTTTCCCTCCGTAAACAACTTTCTCTTTTTACTATATTATAACAACCCATGCAATTGCGCAAGCAAATGAAGCATACCGTTATATGGTTCTTAGCACTTGACTTTAAGGCACTTTAACATACCGTTACAAGGTTCTTAGATTCGGTTTATGACAATTATTATATGGTAGATTTTGTACAAACAAAGCATTCATTTCACACTTATGCAAGTATATAAAAAGCTTTGCTACTACAAGTCTTAATTTTGAATATAACTGTAGTGAAGTAGAGAAAATAAAAAAGTAGCAATTTAAGTTTCTGTTTTCAATTTGGAGGAAATTCATGTCTTTTAACATCGTTTGGCAAACTGTTTTGTTATATATAATTGTGGTTATATCAATGCGTCTAATGGGGAAAAGGCAGATTGGAGAATTTCAACCATTTGAATTCGCAATAGCAGTTATGGTCTCTGAGCTGGCAGCTTTACCATTAACACAGGCCGATAGAAATATATGGCATGCCATAATTCCAATTTTCATCCTTGTAATATGCCAATTCTTGTTCTCTCTGGCATCTGTTAAGAGTATAACTATTAGGGCAATAATGTGCGGACGACCTAGAATTGTTATTAAGCATGGGCAACTTCAAGAGAAAAACTTAAGAAAAGAGATTTATACAATAAATGATCTGCTTGAGCAGCTTAGAATTTTGAATGTCCAAAACATTTCAGATGTTGAGTATGGGATTCTTGAAACAAACGGTCAACTTAGTATAATCTTAAAATCCCAGAAACGACCAGTCACACCGTCCGACCTTGGAATAGATACAAAGTATGAAGGAATCACCCTTGACCTTATAATTGATGGTGTGATACTTGATCATAATTTAGAATTGGCCAAACTCGATACAAATTGGCTTATAGACCAACTATCTCAAAAAGGCTACCCTAATCCAAAGGATATTTTTTATGCTTATCTGGACACACAGGGTAATTTTTTCTCTCAACCTAAGCTAAAGGCATGCAAAAACCAAGTAGTAGACGAAAGCTAAATACCTGCAAAAAACAAATAGTTGACAAAAACCCTACCTTCTTATCAATGAGCAACTGTAGTCAAATTATAGTGTGAATGTTTTTATGCATGGGAACTGTTACTGATTTTACACTTTAGGCTTCTTTCTATTCTCAAGTCTTATCTTTCGTCTTTGGATAGCCTTTTCATATTCAAGTTTCTCCTCCTCAGTATTTATGATCAGTGATGGAACCTGAGTAGGCTGCCCTTTATCGTCAAGGGCGACGAAGGTAATATATGCCTTATTGGTTTTTATGACAGCACCGGTTTTCATGTTTTCACAATATACATCAACCCTAACTTCCATTGAAGTGTTTCCAACCCAGGTTATCCGTGGTTTTAAACGCACCATCTCACCAACTCTTACAGGATGTCGAAAATCCAGGCTATCCAATGCAGCTGTTGCAACAACACAATTTGAATGTCGTGATGCAGCTAATGCACCTGCAATGTCAATCCAATGCATTAACCTACCACCCAATAGGTTACCAATTATATTGGTGTCATTTGGAAGAACCAGTTGACACATCTCAATCATTGACTCTTGTACTGATTTGCTTGGTCTTTCATTTTTTTCCGACATAATAACCTCCGCTCATATAGTTGATTACATTGTATCTAAACAATGTTATTTGTCAACGATGCAAAACCCCTGATAATTTTTTATATATTAAGAATGTAATTACTGAAGATAACAAACTCTTGAGCAAGTTAAAGGGAATGGTTGCAAACAAAATAAAAGAGGTTAGATTTGTTATATATGGGTTGATGGCTGTACCCATTTGAATTATTTTATCAAGAGGCCAGCTAAAAGCCATAGCATAAACAGGGAGGAGTATATAAAAATTCATAACGGCAGCAAAAACAGTATTAACTATTATACCAACAATTAAACCTTTTACAGCGTTCTTCCGTGTCTTCTCTCTCCTGTAAATAATTGCAGCTGGTACAACAAAGGAACAGCCAACTAAAAAGTTTGATAATTCACCAATTCCTGCAGTTACCGTACCATCAATGGCCAGATTTAAAAGAGTCTTCATAGCTTCTATCAAAATGCCAGCTACAGGCCCCATTGAAAAAGCTCCAAGTAAAACCGGAACTTCGCTTAGATCTAACTTATAAAAACCCGGTATTAAAAAGATGGGCGTTTTTAAAAGCATTAGTACTGTAGCCACCGCCGATAAAATGGCAATCTTAGCAATTGTATTTGTGCTAAATAAATTTTTCTTGTTTTCCTTTGTTTCAGAATCATTTTTTACTGATAAGTTATCCATGATATCCTCCATACTTAAATTTCAGATAAAAAAAACCTGAAATAAAAATACTTCAGGTTACTTTTTTCCAAAAACAGAAAAACACATCTTCTTTCATCCAGACTGTACTGTCGGCTCCGGAATTCAACCGGATCAACCTCTTAGAGGCTCGCGGGCTTTCAGCTTTTGCTGATTACCGCCGGTAGGGAATTACACCCGTCCCTGAAGATTCTTATTAGATTTTAATTATCCCAAAAAGCTAAACGAATAATAATCATGATTAATTATTCTTCATAACTATACCATATCTTTAGCCAATATTCAATAGTATTTCTTTTATTTTACAGTGAGCTTTTTTAAGACTCAATTATAAAAGTAAATTAGACCCCTATTTTAATTTTGGTCTAATTTAGTCGTGGAAATCAGGGTGTCTAATTTAATATCAAAAACTTCCATTAGTACTGTTAGATATATTTCCTCAAATATTGTCCTGTGTGTGATTTAGGATTTGCAGCAACCATTTCGGGTGTTCCTGTTGCAATAACAGTACCACCTCCATCCCCTCCTTCGGGGCCAAGGTCTATAATATGGTCTGCGGTTTTTATTACATCAAGATTATGCTCTATAACAACAACTGTATTACCGGCATCTACAAGCTTGTGCAAAACTTCTATAAGTTTGTGTATGTCTGCAAAGTGAAGACCAGTTGTAGGCTCGTCTAAAATGTATAGAGTTTTGCCTGTGCTTCTTTTTGAAAGCTCGGTTGCAAGCTTAACCCTTTGTGCCTCACCGCCCGACAATGTAGTGGATGATTGGCCTAACTTTATATAACCGAGACCAACGTCTTTAAGAGTATTGATTTTTCTTGCGATACTTGGAATGTTCTTAAAATAATCCACAGCTTCATTAACGGTCATACCTAAAACATCTGCAATATTCTTACCCTTGTACTTCACTTCCAAAGTTTCCCGGTTATATCTTTTCCCTTTACAGACTTCACATGGGACATAGACATCAGGTAAAAAATGCATTTCTATTTTTATTAGTCCATCTCCCTTACATGCTTCGCATCTTCCACCTTTTACGTTGAAACTAAACCGCCCCGGGTTATATCCGCGCATCTTAGCATCGTTTGTTGATGCAAATAACCTTCTTATTTGATCAAATACTCCAGTATAGGTAGCTGGATTCGACCGAGGTGTCCTCCCTATAGGAGCTTGATTTATATCAATAACCTTATCAAGGTGCTGTAATCCCCGAATTGCCTCGTGGGCACCAGGCTTAGTTTTTGCTCTGTTTAGCTTTGAAGCCAGTTCTTTATATAAAATTTGATTCACTAAAGAACTTTTTCCCGAACCCGATACACCAGTTACACAAATAAACAAACCTAGGGGAAAGGTAACGTTAATTTTCTTTAGATTGTTTTCGCTAGCACCCAGTACTACTAAATCTTTTCCATTGGGAATTCGTCTTTCTCCAGGTGCTACTATAGCTTTTTTGCCACTTAGATACTGCCCTGTAATAGATTCATTGTTTTTTAAAATATCCCCTAATGTACCTTGGGCAACAACATACCCTCCATGTATACCTGCTCCAGGCCCCATATCAATAATATAATCAGCAGTTGTAATTGTTTCTTCATCATGCTCTACAACAATAACTGTATTTCCTAAATCTCTAAGATGCTTTAATGTTGTTAATAAACGCGAATTATCCCTTTGATGCAACCCTATACTCGGCTCATCAAGTATATATAGTACGCCTGTTAGCCCTGAGCCTATTTGAGTTGCCAACCGTATGCGTTGTGCCTCTCCTCCCGATAGTGTGCCTGCAGACCGTGATAATGTGAGATAATCTAACCCTACATCAACCAAAAACTTTAGTCTTGCTTTTATCTCTTTAAGTATCTGTTGTGCAATTAGAGTTTCCATGCTGGTGAGCTCAAGGGTTGAAAAGAACTCAATACAATCCTTTATTGGCATTTTTGTAAGTTCAGCTATGTTTTTACCACCAACAGTAACGGCAAGACTCTCTTTTTTTAGCCTGTCCCCATTACACTCGGGACATGATATATCTGACATATATTCTTCGTAGAATTCCTTCATGCCATCTGAAATAGTGCCATTGTAGCGTCTTTCCATAGTGGTTATTACACCCTCAAACTCCGACAAAAACGAGCCACTTCTACTACCTTTGTCGAAAGTAACCTTAATTTTTTCTTTACCAGTACCATACAGTATTTTTCTTAAAATATTTTTTGGCAACTTTCCTACAGGGGTGTTAATATCAAAACCGTAATGTTTAGCTAACGCTCTAAGAAATATGCTGTTATATGTGTCGCTATTACTTAAATCCCACCCGGTAGGATTTATTGCACCTTCAGCAAGTGATTTTGAGTAATCGGTAATCACTAAATCAGGATCAATCTTTCTAAAATATCCTAACCCACTACATTTGGGGCATGCTCCAAATGGATTATTGAATGAGAACATTTGCGGTGTAAGACTTTCTATGCTAATACCGCAATCTGGGCAGGCAAAATTCTGGCTAAACAAAATTTCTTCGCCACCTATTACATCAACAAGAAGAATACCATCTGATATGCGAAGCACCGTTTCAATGGAATCAGCCAGCCTTTTTTGAATATTTGGTTTAACTATTAACCTGTCAACAACAATTTCTATTGAATGTTTCTTGTTTTTTTCAAGTTGAATATCTTCATTTATGTCCATTACTACACCATCAATACGTAATCGGACATAACCGCTTTTTCTTGCGTCGGCTATTAGTTTTGTAAACTCACCTTTTCTTCCACGTACCACAGGCGCAAGTAGTTGAATTCTTGTTCCTTCTTCAAGGGAAAGAATACTGTCCACCATGTTCTCCACTGTTTGCTGAGATATCTCCTTGCCGCATTCAGGACAATGGGGAACCCCTATTCTGGCGAATAGCAACCTAAAATAGTCGTATATTTCGGTAACAGTACCAACTGTTGAGCGAGGGTTACGGCTTGTTGTTTTTTGGTCTATTGAAATAGCCGGGGATAAACCCGTAATATATTCTACATCTGGTTTTTCAAGAAGCCCTAAAAACTGACGGGCATAAGAAGATAATGACTCTACATACCTTCTTTGACCTTCTGCGTATATTGTATCAAAGGCTAGTGACGACTTGCCAGAGCCACTTAAACCAGTAATAACCACCATTTTGTTTCGTGGAATCTCCACATCTATGTTTTTTAAATTGTTTTCACATGCACCTTTAATATAAATGCTGTCTTTCATCTCTACCAGCTCCAAGATATATAGTGTTAAATGTAACAAGTTTACTTATGTGTGCATATAATATTCTTTTAGTTAACAAACCTGCTATATAAACCTCAATAATTATATCAAAGTGTATTTCAATATGCAAACATTTGTTCGGTAAATTTTCTAGTAATTTATGTATATAGCTCCAGAGTTTTTATACCTTATATTTGATCTAAAAAAGGTAATCTATAGGCTATGAATCATGGTTTCTACGCCTTATGTTTGATCTAAAAAAAGGTATCAATAGTCACTCTCGCCACTTCATTGATACCTTCTAATATTATGAGTTCTTTCTGTACTAAAGCCTAATCAAAACTATGATTAAAATGACTACCTACCTGTAAAATAGATATCTTCTCCTGGTTTCTTTGAAAATTCTTTGTCAAGTTCCATTTTGATTATTGTATCTATTGGAGATGTCAGCTCTTGAGGAATATCAATGGTTATACCCTCGGCNCTCTGGTTAAATCCTACTTCGCTACCACCTAATACTGTGCACTTAACAATATTGGTTTCCATCGCAGGCAACTTTAGTTTTCTAAATTCATCCATATCTAAAATGTGTAAGTAGATAATGTTTTTGTTATATGTACTACCATAAACCCTATCCACAGGCTCAAAAGGACCTCCTCGAGTGCCATAGACGCTCTCTCCATTTTTATTCATCCATTTGCCAATTTCCTTTAGTCTGTGAACAGCTTCCTCAGGAATTACCCCATCTTTGTCAGGTCCTACATTCAATAACACATTGCCATCACGGACAAATACATTTACAAGCATGGTAATAGCTTCTTTTTGTGTCATTATTGGATCATCAGGAATCCAACCCCAAGAGGTTCCACTGCCTATACAGAGATTTTTTTCCCAAGGAACAGGAATAATTTTACCCGTAATTTCATGCGAGCCTTCGTCACAGTAAAAATCACCTTCCCATCCAGAACGAGGGTTTACGACAACCTTAGGGTTATGGCTTTTCACCATTTTATTTAGTTTATCAGGTTCCCATAGCCATGCACTTGTTGTATCGTCTCCCTTGTGAGCAAGCCATCCGCCATCATACCACAGAATATCTATTTTCCCGTATTGGGTCATTAATTCCTCTACCTGATCATAGCATTGCTTTTTCATAAGAAGTGCATTATCCAACAATTCCTTCGGGTGGAAATAACCTGGAAAGCGCCAATCCATAGGCGAATAATATAATCCTACCCGCAGCCCGNCATTTCGGCAAGCTTCCACGTATTCCTTAATGAAATCTCTTTTTGCTCCTGTTGCCATACTATTAAATTNATTGTAGCTTCCTGGACTGTCCCATAATGCAAATCCATCATGGTGTTTGGCAACCATCACCATGTATTTCATTCCTGCTTCTTTGGCAATTGATGCCCATTCATTTGCATCAAATTTCTGTGGTTTAAATTCATCTACTAGCTTAGCATATTCTTCAGCGGGTATTTTCTCAGCATGCATAACCCATTCACCACGGCCCAGAATAGAATAAAGTCCCCAATGTATAAACATTCCAAACTTTGCGTCACGCCACCAAGCCATATCTTCTTCAGAAAGCTTAAGTCCGGGTACTTTAAGCCCACCCAGGCTTTTGAAATTTATGCTGCTTTTTAGCATTGATTTTAATTCTGCACCGGTCATTTCTCTTGGCTTTTTCTTTGTACTCATACTTTTCCCCTTCTTTATTATTATTTTTGAGAGAACCCCAAATATTGATTTTATAGTTATACATTGAAAGTAAAAATTGAAAATGTGTTGAAATTATGTTCACCAAATATAGTAACAAGTCTACAATAGGCATTTCGCTATGCCAATTATCCAAATACAATGCAAGTACACTGTGTGATGCATTGTGATTTTAAATAAAGTATGACATCACAAATTGCACAGTGGCTTTATTTCGGTTGTATTTGTAACAACCTTAATAATGTTGGCTTAATTATAGATTACCTAACTTTATTACAATCTACAATGATAATTATTTAAGATTTTTGAACATATTATTGTAAATTTGAAAAGCTGANCCGACTATCCCTCCGGCTTTACATTCGAATAAGCAAATAGTAAAATAAGTTATAGTACAATAATATAAATAACCTGATTTAATTAATCTAAATAAATTTATTTTATGGGTAAATATGAAAAAAACAAAAATTCCATTCGCTAATTATTTTTATAACAAGCTGATGCTTTTAAACACAGGAATCATTTGTGTTGTAACTCTTCTGTTCGGGGTTATAGCATCTAAAAACGCCATAAACTATGAGCGTGTCATGATGCTTAGGTCATACGACGATGCACTTAATCAGCTGCATGCAAACTATATTACCAAACAGGATAACTTCTCTAATCTAATGCTTACTTTTTATGAAAATGGTGATAACTTTCAGGCTATCAGCACTCTATTAGATAGCGATTCTGCTGATCTTTCGTCCATTGACGCCTTTGAGTTGCAAAGAATAACTGTTCTTTTCAATGCTCTTTGCAATAAGGATCCCGATATTCTTTCAGTATTCGTATATAAGACCAAAACCGAAACATTATATTCTTACAGTCCAGCCTCCAGGGTTGTGAAAAAACTAAGTTCAGATTCACCTATTTATGACCAGTTGAAAAACAGAAATTTCTCCAGATCAATTCATCCAGCAATGAACATAAGCAGCTCAGAATCTGATACACCTATTCTTACCTATGGGATCGGCGGGAATCTAAGCTCGGCCTCGGCCAGCATTCAAAGAAAACCTGGAAATATAATGGTTGCGTACAGTTTTAGTGGGCTGCAACGCGCTCTACAAAATAAAAACTTTCGCTTTCCTGGAAGGTTCTACATACTCACATTAGACGGAAAAGTAATATTTGATTCGGAAAAACAGATTGTCAGCTCTACCCAAGGGACTCAGTTTCCTTATGTGGAACAACTAATTAACAAGCAAAATGTTATAACCATTGACGGTACAGAGTACTTCTCATCATCAATTATCGATGAAAAATACAAATACATATCCACTTACATTGTTCCAAAAGCAGATGTAGCCCCATTTGGTTTGCCTGGAAGTAGAATTTTAATGCACGCTTGTAGAAGCTGTCTTCATCAAGTACAGAATTGATGGTATGGTTGGTTACATGCGCTTCCATTAACGGGCTTACATACTCGGTATCAATACCATATAAGAATGATAGGGTTGATACCTGAAGTGCGGTCAAGCTATCCCAGTCTGAGAATAGTGTAAAGCCATACACTTTCTCACCAGCTTCATTTACAGGATATATATCCTGCATTTGCTTTGTTACTGTCAAGTAGTCTTCCAGGGTATTGATTTCTGGCATGCCTACCTGTTTATACTGGTCCCACATCAACATTGGCTTCCAGTTGGTGTCTTTTGTAGCACCAAGTGGTCCAACTGCTGTCGGGATTATATACATATTACCCGAACCGCTGCTAAGTTCATTACGGCTGTATTTAACAGCATACTTCATCATATCGTTATCAAATATGTTAGGCATTATGTCTTTGTATTCTTCCAAATTTAGCAACATTTTTGCGTCTACAGCAGCAATTCCTTGTTTATGCTCTTTGAATCCGACGATATCGGTCAGATCACCACTGGCCATCATTGCCTGAAGTTTTTGCTCAACGGCATCACCAGTAGGAGCAAATTCAATTTGAATCTTAAGCTCATCTTTCATTATTTCAGCCATCCAGTCTTCTTCGAGACCAAAATTAGAGCTTACAGACTGCATAATAAAAGCTGTCAATGTAACTAATTCCTTTTGTTTTTCAGGTTCGGCTGTGCTTGTACCAGTTGTTGGAGCAGTTATGGGCTTCGCTGGTGTTTGAGTTGTGTTTGCGCAACCAGTGAAGCTAACAGCCAAAATCAGAACTGCCAACAACATTGTCAGAATACTTTTCGTTCTTTTTTGCATTTAGACTACCTCCTAATAAAAAATTCCATATAACATAAACCGGCGTTCCGGTATATGACAAATTTATAGGCTTGGGTTCATAACTTGCATATCTTTTATCCTTTTACTGCACCAATCATAATACCCTTTAGAAAATACTTTTGGAAGAAGGGATATACAAATAGAATGGGCAGTATTGTCAGCATAGTAATAGTGAAACGTACCGACGTTGGAGTTAGTAATGTTGCAGGATCAATATTTGCAGCAGCTTCGGGATTTGTTTTCAATACCTCGGCAAGCGCTGAAGCTTCTCTTAAATACAAGTAAAGTGTATACTGCAGTGTGAACAGGCGAGTTCTGCTTGTATATAACACTGTATCCATAAAAGAGTTCCACTGACCTACGGCAGCAAAAACAGCAATTGTGGCTATAATGGGCTTAATCAGTGGGAATATAATTTGGGTATATCTGCGTAAATAACCCGCTCCATCAATTTCTGCCGATTCTTCCAGCGATGGAGGAATGGATTCTATATAGGTTTTACATAAAATCAAATTAAAAGGTGATACCAATGCTGGTAGAATGTATACTAGATAATTGTTTATGAGACCTAGGTTTTTATAAGTAACATATACAGGAATAATACCTGCGCTAAAATACATGGTTGCAACAATAAAACGGTACCAGAACTTCCTACCCCAGAATTCAAGCTTACTCAATGTATACCCTGGGAACGAAGCAGAAATTATTGAAATTAAAGTTCCCAATACTGTTCGGGTCAAAGAGATCCATGCTGCTTGTGGTAAATTCTTTATTTTAAAGGCGCTTAAATAGTTCTCAANATGAATCCCTCTCGGATATAGCATAATCCTCCCCATTGAAACTAATGAGTTGTCACTGATTGAGTTAATCAGGATATAGTAAAAGGGGAAAATGCATATAATTGTAAAAAGCCCGAAAAATGTATAGTTTATTATGTTGAATATAGCACTCCCTACAGTTAGTTTTCTCCTCATTATTGTCCCCCCTAAAATATACTATCGCCACGAACCAANTTAGAAAACCAGTTAGCAGTAAACAACAATATAAGGCTTATAATAGATTTTGTCATTCCTACGGCAGTTGCATATGAAATATTGTTGCCTTGAATACCTTGGTTGTACACATAAAGGTCAAGAACCTCAATATATTCCTTGTTCATAGCAGTCTGGAAAATGTAGTACTGCTCCATACCGTTATTTAATAAATTCCCTATGGAAAGCATGAGCAAAACAAAGAATGTGGGCAATAAGCCAGGTACTGTAATGTAAAGCATTTTGGAAAAACGTCCAGCTCCATCAATTTCTGCTGCTTCATATAANTCTGTATCAATAGAAGTTAGTGCAGATATATATAGAATCGCATTCCAACCAAGGTTTTTCCATTGCCCGTAAGCCCATTGAGTAATCCATACATTCTTACTTGTTCCAAGAAAGGCAATGGGTGTTTCGATTAGCCCAAATTTTAGCAGCACATTGTTAACTAAACCATCATTTATAGAAAACAGTGACCATACAACTGAATACACTAAAACCCAGCTTATAAAGTGTGGTATTGTTGTTAAAGTTTGAACTGCCTTACGATATCTTTTTGAACTGATTTCACCAAGAAAGATGGCAAATATCATGGGAAGTATCGATGTTGCCATTCCCAAAAAGCTCATAACCAACGTATTTCTCAATACTCTAACTATGTCATCCCGTAATATTGGATTACTAAAAGGTACTAGAAAATATTTCAAACCTACAAAATTAGTATCCAACAGTTTATGTCCTGCTTTATAATCAAAAAAAGCAAAGCTCCATCCAAACAAGGGTACATAGGAAAAAATAAAAGTAGCGATTAAAAAGGGCAGGGTCATCAAAAAAAGTTTTTTACCACCTATTTCTTTTGCTGTAGAATGCTTTTTCTTTTTATTTATGTTTTTTGGAAAGACCATTCCGATGAATCCTCCTTAATTCTANAAATAACTCGCTCATTAAACTACATCAACACACTGTCTATGGTTTCAAAGACCTATAGTATTATAAAGAATAAAATCTATAGTTTGATAATTATAAACTAAAACACCAATCTGTCACAATTGTTCTCCTGTAACTTTAAGAGTTCATGAGGATTGTTTTCTGTTTTGAACACATATTAGAAACACATAATATAGTTCATTTAGCATATCTTACAATTTAAAGTATATCTTGCTTATGTTTTTTAGTAAATTGCACTAATTATATAAATTGATACAAATTATGAACAAAATATTAACAGGCCTTCAACAAAAACATATTGATTTTCTTTATTTACTTTATTTTTTAAAACTACCAAACTTGGCTAATCTACAATCATTTATTTGTTGCAATTAGTATCATAATTATGATACTAATTGCCTGCGAGAATACTGATTTGTTGCGTATTTTCTATCTTTTACATGACATTTTTTCGACAAATTTAACAATATCCCTAGCTTCCGTCTCATTCTCAGCATCATTAACAATCAAATGGAGGCCCTTTGGTGATAGCTCTTCAAGCAGTATCTTCAATTCATGTTTTTTAGGAAATAGTATAAGGCCCTTACCAGCTTCTTGGATTCGCTTTAATACCGGGATAAAATCTGACGTCGGTGGCTGACCTGCTACAGGAGTCCATTGAATCATGTTGAGTTTCTCTAGAGATAATATCATATCTAAATGACGGATTTGTTCTTGACCATCAAGATGATAAATTGAATGATCCAACCATTGTGTTGCTCTCTCAAGCTCTATCATTGCGAACTCTTCAAACATGTCAGGTGATATCATCACAGAAAAATCCACCTGTAAGTGCTGGTGTTTTCCAGGTGACCATGTATTCATCCACCCATGGGCGCTTCCTCCCTCGTTATTTTCACGAATAATATCAAATATTTCTTCGCTGGATTGAATGTATCCATCATATATTGCCTCAATACACTGTTTCACCCAGTCGGGATTGTCAATTAAATCAAATAATAGATCGCTAGATCCTCTTAAATGCTCAAGAGCATCAATAATTCCACAGTTGTCCGGCACTGAAACAAAATACTTGCCCATTCCTTCCTTGGAAAGATATCTCATGCATTCCTTTTCTACCTTGAGAATACTATCGTCTCCAATGTATTCGGGTATTTCTCCATCCTCCATAGAAGCTTCGTACCAAACTGTATCTTTTGAGAAACTAAATTTTGCATTCTTAAAATATTTAGCGTGTCCTGCTGTACCAAAATTTGTCCAGAGGACAGGATGTGCCTCACCCCCGAAATATGTGTTTTCAAAGCGGTGCATTTGCCTTTTATGTACCCATTCGCCATCAGTAAAATAGTGGAATAGATCCTCGGGGCTTTCGGGCATTTTCTCGCGCACGTAGTTATGACTATCCTTTAAAGCTGTAACAGATATACATGCCCTGTCAATGATTTCGTTATTCCATAGAGCTTCAAGACGTTGCTTTGATTTATCCCAATCATCCTTAAATAACATGTTTACCTCCATTTTTATAATCATTGAAAATACAAAAGGATATTCAGAGTTTTTGTTCATATCCATACACAAAACAGTTGATTGATCATTCTTACAAATTCTATTATATATCTTACGGATTATTTATAACAATTGAACAAATTATAAGATTTTGAACAAACATAGAATACATTCTATCAATTACCATATACATTCATAAATTTGTTTGACAGGTTTCTTTCACACATGATAGAATGCAAAATAATCATTGCCGCAACACTCTCGAAATCTTAATTTGACTGTTGATAGGAAAGGTGGATGCAGAATTGGTTACTAATAATAAAAACACATCCTTCGAAAATGACTATTTAAAGCTCTGGTATCGACAGCCTGCTTCTCGATGGCAGGAAGCTATGCCCCTTGGAAATGGTAGAATGGGTGCAATGATAACTGGTGATCCCGTTAAAGAAATTATTGACTTAACCGAGATTACCTGTTTCTCAGGAGAAATACATAATAATGACACATACAAGGAATCTCACTATTATTTCTATAAAGCCAGAGAAGCACTTATTAATAAAGACTATCCTCTGTCTCAGAAGTACCTACAGCAATATATTGGGGAGCGGCAAAATTATGGAACCCATCTTCCCCTAGGTCATTTGGTTATCACTACAGAGCATAAAGATATGAATGTTAGTAATTATATCCGCAGCCTCAATTTGAATACAGCTGTGTCAGAAGTATCTTACAATATTAATAGCCATTCTTTTTATTCTCGTACTGCATTTATCTCTAATCCACAACAGATTATGATAATTAAATTCGAAGCCGAAGATGGTTGTTTGAATCTTGCTCTTTCCCTTGATGGAGGCAATAACCCGTATCAGGTTTGTGTTGACGAAACTGGTTATTTTCTTACAGGAAATGCTTTTGAAAGTAAGCATAGTGATGGAAAAACCGGTGTTTCTTTTGCAGCAGAACTACATGTTGAATCAACTGGCGGCTCAGTTTACACAGAAAATAAACAGATTTATATTGCAGATGCAAAAAGTGCCATCGTGTATATTGCCATTGAGACCGATTTCAAAGGATTAAAGCCTATTAAACTATGTAGGCAAAGGATTCAAAAAGCACTATCTTATTCATTTGATGAACTTTTACAAAATCATATTAATGATTATCAGGAACTGTTTAATAGAGTTAATTTTTATTTGGGCGAATCAGAAGGCTTACCAACCGACGTGCTTGTTAAACAAGTACAGGAAGGCAGTGTTAGTCCCTATTTAACCTCACTAATGTTTCAGTACGGACGATACCTTCTGATATCATCATCCCGGCATAATTCCCCATTGCCAACTCAGCTTCAGGGAGTATGGAATGACTCTGTTGCTTGCAATATAGGCTGGACATGTGATATGCACCTGGATATCAATACCCAGATGAATTATTGGCCGGTTGAAACAACTAATCTATCAGAATGTCATGTACCATTGTTTCAGTGGATAGAAAATTCCCTTGTACCATCAGGCAGGAAGACCGCCCGCTTATTCTACAATCTAAACGGATGGGTTGCTGAGCTGGTTTCCAACGCTTGGGGCTATACAAACCCTTATTGGCACATCAACCTTAGCCCTTGCCCAACTGGCGGCGCATGGATTGCAACTCATCTATGGGAACATTATCTTTTTACACAGGACAAGGACTTTCTACAAGAACATGTCCTTCCTGTTATTGAAGAAGCTGCAATCTTTTTTATGGGATATTTGTTTGAGGATCCTGAAACAGGACACCTTACCTCCGGACCTTCGATATCTCCAGAAAATCATTTTTTGGTTGATGGAAAACCATATAGTGCTTCCATTGGACCAGTGTATGAAATCGTAGTAATTCGTGAAATTTTTGATATATACCTAAAATCATGTGAAATATTAGGTATTTCAGGAGACTTCTTCGAAAATGTAAAAGACGCAAAAAATGCATTACCACCCTTTAAGATCAGTGAAAATGGTGAGTTAAAGGAATGGAGCCACAACTATAAAGCCTCAGATCCCCAGCATAGACATACCAGCCACCTGCTTGCACTGTTTCCATTCTCCCAAATTACACCCGAACACACCCCCGATCTTGCTCGGGCAGCCAGAGTCACAATTGAAAAACGGATGACACCTGAAGAAATCTGGGAAGATACTGGCTGGGCACGTTCTATGTTGATGCTGTATTCAGCAAGGCTAAAGGACGGTAGGGCAGCATTTGATCATATACTAAACATGCAGCAAAAGCTCACCAATCCCAACCTTATGGTGAAGCATCCACCAACCCGGGGGGCCCCATCATTTGCGGATGTATATGAGTTGGATGGTAATACTGGTTTGACTGCATGTATTGCTGAGCTATTACTGCAGAGCCATAATGATGAAATTGAACTTCTTCCTGCGCTTCCAGATTCCTGGGAAACTGGTTCTATCAGTGGTCTGTGCGCCCGTGGAGGATTCGTTATTAATATGGAGTGGAAAGACCTTTCTCTAATTAAGGTTCAGGTGTATTCCTTAAGTGACAACATATGCAAAATTCGTTATGGTGATAGAGCAATTAAGCTTGTTACCGAAACAAAGCACACCTATTGCTACGATGGAAACTTAGAACCATGGTGACATCAGATTTTGTATCTGATCATCAGGCGTATTCTTCTACAATAACTGTATTGGACAGTTAAATTACAAACAGAGATAAAAAAACGGCATAGCCTTGAAATCAGCTATGCCAATTTTTTTGATAATCCCTATTTGAAAGGAGCATTACTACTCCATTTCTTTTTTAAGCATATCAATAAATTCAGTAACACCAATGCTACCCTTGTCTCCTTCATCCCTCTTACGAACTGAAACTTCTCTACTCTCCAATTCTTTTTGACCGACAATGAGCATATATGGTATTTTCTCCAATTGAGCTTCACGTATTTTGTAACCTACTTTTTCACTCCTTGTATCAACTTCACAACGGAAACCATGTTTCTTAAACTCATCCATGATCTCTGTAGCGTAATCAATAAACCTATCAGAAATAGGTAATATTTTTATCTGTACAGGAGCTAGCCACAATGGGAACTTACCTGCAAAGTGTTCTATTAGGATTCCAATAAATCTTTCTATCGAACCAAGCACAACCCTATGGATCATAATTGGTCTATGCTTCTCTCCATCCGCCCCTATATATTCTGATTCAAATCTCAAAGGTAATTGGAAATCCAACTGGATGGTTCCACACTGCCATGTTCTACCCATAGAATCTTCTAAATGAAAGTCAATCTTAGGTCCATAAAACGCACCATCGCCTTCATTTATTACATAATCTATTCCGCATGAATCAAGTGCTTTTTTTAATGCATCTGTTGCCAGCTCCCAATCTTCTTCACTGCCCATACTATCTTCTGGACGTGTGGATAGCTCTATATGATATTTAAACCCAAACTTGCTATACACCTCATCAATCAAACTGATTACATTCATAATCTCGTCCGATATCTGCTCTTGAGTCATAAAAATATGAGCATCGTCCTGGGTGAAACTACGAACACGCATTAAACCATGCAACACCCCTGATTTTTCATGTCTGTGAACTAATCCAAGCTCGGCCATCCTAATGGGTAATTCACGGTATGAATGTGGTTGCATATTATAAACTAACATTGCTCCCGGACAGTTCATGGGTTTAATGGCAAAGTCCATTTCATCTATTACAGTTGTATACATGTTTTCGCGGTAGTGATCCCAATGCCCAGATGTCTCCCATAGTTCTCGGTTCAGCATGATTGGAGTAGATATCTCTTCATATCCTTCTCTCACATGAAGTTTTCTCCAATAATCAATCAATAGATTTTTTAGAATCATTCCTTTAGGCAGGAAAAACGGGAAACCAGGTCCTTCATCCATCATGGTAAATAAACCGAGTTCCTTGCCTAATCTTCTATGATCTCTTTGCTTTATTTCTTCTCTCCACTGGAGGTATTCTTCAAGTTGCTTATGGGTAGGAAAAGCTACGCCATAAATTCTTGTCAGCATTTTATTTTTCTCGCTGCCTCTCCAGTAAGCTCCTGCAATTGATGTTAAGCTAAAGGCTTTAATTAAATTTGTATTTGTTACATGAGGGCCTGCACACATTTCTAAATATTCGCCCTGCTCATAGAAACCTAAGACTTCTTCGTCTGGCAAATCATGTATCAACTCTAGTTTATAGGGTTCTTCCTTGTCTGCCATCAGTTTTATAGCTTCTTCTCTGCTCATTTCAAAGTGTTTTAATTGCAGGTTTTCCTTAACAATTTTCTTCATCTCTTTTTCTACTTCTTCAAGATGTTCTGCAGTAAATTCAAAGTCAAAGTCAAAATCATAGTAAAAGCCATCCTTAATGGCAGGTCCAATAGCACATTTTGCATTTGGGTACAGGCGTTTTACAGCTTGAGCTAAAATATGCGAAGCTGTGTGCCAAAAGGCTTTTTTCCCTTCTTCTTCTTCAAATTTATAGTCTTTTACAGTTCCGTCCTTCATACTAACTTTCATATTCATATCTCCTTTCATATTCACCGCAAACAAAACTTCATGCCAACTTGTATAAACACTTACTCAACAATATAATCCGCTTGTGGCTAGCACATCTATTAATAAAATTGAAAAGCACCCTAAAATAATGGGTCTATCCCATCATTTAAGGGTGCATATACAACTGCACGGTTCCACCTTAACTTTTAACTTTCAGATTCTAACAAATCCTATCCTTTAACGCAGGCACACGGCAATGCTTACTAACTTCGGCATTACAGCTCCAGAGTGGTTTTCGTTTATTCTCCTGCATAAAAACTTACACCAAATACTGTTTTTTTCTCTGACTGATTCAAATAAACTACTGTTTCCTTCATCGCTTTTCCATATAATATTAATGATTATTATATCAAAACACATTACAATGTCAATAATTTGAGATGATATGTGCGTTAAATCTGATCGATATTTGATAATGTCTCCCTATAAAATATCTTGTGTCACAGAAGGGAGTATATGTGTACTTACTATTCAGGTTCCTATTTATCGCTTTATTATATAACCATTACATTCAAGAACGTTTATTNCACTTTCAAAATTTTCTTCTTTAGTTAAAATATAATCTGTATTATATGTTGACACTGCAAATATCCCAATCCCACCTTCTGCTAATAGTGTAGATATTTTTGCTAAAATGCCTACAAGGGAAAAGTCTAATCCAATAATCAAACATTAATTATGTCCACTACTTCGAAGAAATTGTGTGATTTGCTCGTAATAAAACTTATAAACTCTTCTACATTAGCAGACAATAAATCATTCTTTTGTAAAACAGTTATTTTCTCATTCCAAATAATAATAAATAAATCCTCTGTGATGAATATGTTTTCTATATCACTATAGTTAATTGTAACATTTCCTACCAACTGCACATTATCATCAGTAAAGGTAACTGTACCCATAGGCATTTTTTCATATTCACTAAATAGCTTAATAGCAGCTTTATCAAATGGTGTTACCTTCGCCTTTTTCGTGTTTCTTCCGCGCCCAAAATATAGTATTCCTATACCAATGCCAAAAGCCCCTGCAAATAATGGTACTAACATTTCCTTAGGCTCCATTAGAGAAGGAATAAACATAAACAGACCCATAATCATTAAAATAATTCCATATATTCTATACCTAGTACGACGCTTTTTCAGCACTTCTTCAGAGACTTTTCCCTTGGAGTTCATTTTATCTACAAATGTCCACATCCCGGGATGTTCTTTTCTTGAAACTAATTCTGTTCTCTTTTCTAATGCCTTACTTACTTGTGGTTTAAACGATACATCGTTATACTTGGTTAATTCGAAAACAAACTCCATATATTCCACCCTCAAACTAAAAATATCTCTGCAAATTTTTTTACTACATAGGAGCAAATTTTTATTTGTATTAATATTTTACCATTTTTATACTAAATCACAAGTGAAGTAGGAAAAATCACCCTAAAGGCTATATAATTAAGGGGCAGATACTGCTTGTGACATTTCACGCTCTACAGTTCTGCCCCCTATTCATACTTTTGCACTATTTCCATACATTTAGAGATAATCAATTCTTAACAACTGCTTTTCTCACAAGCATCCAGCTCAGCACCATAAATATTCCAAATAGAATAAAACAAGATAACATACACATAAAAGGATTTATTAATAATGCTCCAGAAATTTTAGCAACCCCTGTGAATAATACTCCTTTAAATAGCAAAGTATCAACTACAGGTAGAATAACAAACAAGAGGGCGGGAACCCCGATTGACACTATTATCTTTTGAGTCTTATTCATTCGATAGTAAAGCGTGGTTATCAAATAGCCAACAGCTGTTAATGAAATATACATAAAGTAACATAATAGAAACGATATAATAAAGCCCCCTATACTGTCTANTCTTATATCGTACAGCATTTCCAGCATTCCTGCACTGTAGATACCATCGTTTACGACAGAAATGCTTTTGCTTATCAATGAAAGAACAGTGTCGATCAATGCCATAACACTGGAGATTACAAGTGTACTAGCAATCTGACTGATAAACATAGTCTTCCTCGAGATTCCATTTTGCATAAACATCTTGAAAACATCGGTGAAGGAATTTAAACCCAAAACAAACAGAAAGATTGCGGATGCAAGTTCCAATCCCTGAATACTCCCCTGTATTTGGACATTACCCTTCATTAATGGTTCGATATTGCATAATAGACAGGTCTTCAACAGGCGGCTTTTTTAAGGAATAATAACCAAGAGGTTTTTTTGTAGTTTTACTTATATCCTCAACTTGCTATTTATGCATAATGTGCTTAAATATTAATTCCCCGGCTTCTTTTGCAGAAATATCGCTTACATCAATTTTATATGTATCCATTTTAAAGTAATTCTTTATTCTTGATACGCTTCTATTAATAACATCTTCAGTCCTTATTCCCATTTTTATATCCTTTGTAATTCGTGAAATTAATGCTTGTTCTGTACATATTAGAGAAAACTTATATAATTTACAATCATGTTTTTCTAACCTAGACAGCACATCATCAATAATACTTTGCTCATGCATTACCCAACAAAAAACAATATTTTCATATACTGAGCATGAAATAAAATTATTTAAGAGATAACTAATATTATCAATTACCATATTTTTGGTTTCATCATTAACGATAAAAGGAGACATGTCCCAACACCAATCACCATCCAGAAAAACACAGTTTGGCAAAAGTTTTTGCAATTCTCTGCTTGTTGCTGTTTTCCCTACACCCATAGTTCCATTTATGAAAATTAGATTTTTCATTTTCACTCCCCAATCTCAAAGGTTTAAATGTTCCCTAAACTAATGGCGGCTAAATGGCATGAAGTAACCACAACTTTCATGATGTTTATTAGCTTTATATTCTCTTAAACTTTTCTCCAAACTTTTCAACAAGAAATTCCTTGAACACACTAATATTATCTAAGTCTTTTTTTCTTACAAATGATGCTTGGTTTACTGTTAAATAAAAAATAAAATAATCTTTGCTTTCCAGTAAGGCATAAAATTGACTATACTTTAATTCACCTGTTGACTTAAGTTCTTCATTCTCAAAAACTATTCTGTCTTCATAAAATTTTAAAGTATTAATGCTATCAAATGCTCCTGTTTTATCAGTCTTTATTCGTTGTACATTTCTCCGTTCAACTTTAAATACTACAACAGCAACTGCTAATGTAAACAATGCAATCCAACTTATTATGAATTTTGCTAAATTGATATTTGCGCTTTCAAAGCTAATCATTAGGCTTGCAAGCAAAGAGATTAACGCCAACAAAGGAATAGTTAACTTTCTTCTTTTGAAGGTTGCTATGTATAAAAATTTTCTATAGTCTTCCTTTGACATAGTCGTATTAATCACGATTTTGGGTTCTTCCACATCATTCACTCCTTAACAAGCTATTAATAATGAAGTTTAATGGCCGGGCAAATAAACCTGCCCCTGTTTACTACTGTGATTATTATATCAATAACTACACAATATAGTCCCTATTAATTTGAAATATNGCCGCATATTAAGAATTATACGTCGTAATTTGATAAAATCTCTTTATTAACGTATATGTTTTATTAATGTTATTACTCTATCAATACCTTTTTTCAAGAATGTTCTTTTGTCTAGTAAAAGAGTGGACCTATGTCAATACTTTGGACACAAAAAGTTGAACATTTTCTCTCTGCATGATATTAATACGTAGAGAAAGATTACTAAGCTGCAAGAAT
>JGI24707J26582_10000240_pt1 | contig 40802 bp, 31 predicted proteins | sample BioPla1DNA1_FD_26582 | JGI IMG/M metagenome (IMG submission 26582)
TTCTTATTGATTATTTTTTGAATCAAAAATATAATCATTATTAACCTACCTTCCGAAATTATCAATCTATAAGTACGGTTATTCCTTCATCTAATCCATTGAATACGAAATAGTAATCATTATTCTCCCCTCCACTGACAAATTTCTTTTTATATATACCCTCGTCAGTATAGACCATCACATAAGTATTGGAAGCATCTAAGGATACGGCATCTTTACTAACCAATAATACATCTTTCATATATCTAGGATAGCATGTAGCCCTAACTGTCTTATTATATAAATCTTTAATATCTCCTTCTAGCAGTTTAATAACTGCGTAGTTCTTCCCTAAATACCAAGCAGACATATCCGTTAATTCTATACCTGATATAACTTTTCCTTTTAAGGTTTCAGTCCCATTACTACCTTTATCAGTAACAGTTATATCGACTTCCATATTATATCGAAAAGTACCATGTTCATTATCTACCACAAGATATGGTTCTTCCTCCATAGATGTAATTCTAGCCAAAAGTTGTCCATTGGTAATATTACTTCCATGTTTAAGTTCTGAAGTTTCGGTAATTACCCCTGAAATCGGGGAATAAATATAGCAAACGCCCATCTTTTCATCATATTCCCTAATACTTTCATCTAAATCTGCTAATATTTCTTCCATGGTCTCAATATAGTTACTATAATCCTCTTCAAGATAAGACAATTGAATACTTTCGATGGCAATTTGATCTGGATCATATAAACTTTCCAGCTTCTTCCTCTGCTCATCTAATCTTTGCCTTCTTGCGCTTTTCTCCTTCTTATAGTTATTCACTGTATTTAGCTGATTTAGTTTCATTTTCTCTAATTCTACCAAATTCACCTTATACTCTATGCTTACTATTGGATCACCTTTTTGAACAAAATCTCCTACGGAGCATAAATATTCTACCAGCACCGCCCCCAGATCCCCCTGTTCAAAAACAACATCTCTCACTAGTGGATAATAGAATTCTGCTTTCATTGTTAATTCAGTTAACAAATCCCCCCGTATGACATTGGTAAATTTTATCTTATTTTCAAAGTCTTCAACATCATCGATTATAATTGCATCATCCTTAGCAGCTATATCTTCCAATAGTTTTTGGGTTTCAGTATCTAGTCTAGGACTATTATCACATCCAGAAAAACAACTTAAAGCCATTACTAGAATAATTCCGTATATGCATATTTTCTTAATTTTCTGTAAATACATTCTCCCCCTCCATTAAACCTTCTACTATTTCAATGGATATAGTATCTGATAATCCAGTTGATACCATCCGCTTTAGTCTTTTTCCATTTTCCAGCACATAGACATAACTACCGGTACTATCTCTCATCACTGCATCAATTGGTACTGTTAAAACATTTTCCCTACTTTCCTTAACCATGCAAATAATTCCCCAATCACTTATTTCTACATCTACTGCCTCTTCTGTAAAAACAAAGGTAGAAATTGGCACACCTTCATTCAAAACTATAGCTGAGTATTCCTCAGGATCATAGGGTACATATGTAATGGGATATTTTTTTCCATCCTTAAAGAAATAATAATCAAGGTAAGAATCTATATCTGTTTCACTAATATATTTACAGGTAACCATTTTTACCTTAGTATCAGCAATACCTATTACTGGATTTTCCTGCCTTTGATAGTATCCTTCTCTTGCCCAGTGACTTACAGAAATTATCTCTCCATCAAAAGGAGCTACCAACTGGCTCTGACTGCTTAATTTGCTTGCTTCTTCTAATTCCTCCTGTAGCCTTAATAATTCCACTTCCATCAAATCTTTTTCTAATTTTATTTTTTCATTTAAAATAGTATTATCTGCTTGTCTTGTAATAATATCTTCATGGATTTTTACTTTATTATCCTCATTTTGTTCTTCATTCAAGGACTTGTCTAATGTTTCCAATATTATTTCATTTATCATAATTTCATCATACATTCTGTTAATCTTGGCTTCATATTGCTTCTTAGTATCAGCAATTTTATCTTTTAATTTTTTAATTTGTTCAAGGTAGTCCTCATTGTCTAATTCTGCTAATATTTGGCCTTGTTTTACCTTATCTCCAATTCGAACATGAAAACGTGAAAATACACCATCTCTTTCAAAGGCTAATTCCTCGGTATAAGGTATCACATAGGTATCATATAGGGTCATTTTTTGAATATTGCCTTTCTTAACTGGCACAGGGGCGTAAGTTAACGCAACAGGAGCTACAAGTTCTATTTCATTAATGGTTTCCTCTACCCTACTGCATGAAGTCAAAACTAATACTGCCCATAACATAGATGCCATACATACTAATATTTTAGATTTTTTATGTACGATAAGCATTTTAGATCCCCCCATAATCATCGTTTAATTATGATATCTCCTGTTTCGAGACCACTGGTAATTTCAACAAATTCAGAGGTTTCCATTCCAACTGTAACCTTCTTCATACTCCTAATACCATCTTCATTCAGATAATATACATATTGAAACTCCTCTGTACTACGGATTGCCCCCTTTGATACCGACAGCACATCATTCTTTTCCTCTAAAATTAAGGTAACAGTACCTCTTGCACCTACTCCTAGTTCAAAAACAGGTTCTAACAATTCAAAATATATGATATTCGGATTCTCTCTATCATGGGTTACCTTAGCCTCATACACTTTCCCACCTAAACGCAATGTAATGTCAACAATATCTCCCTCTTGGAAATATGAACTATATTCTGTGTCTGCTTTAAAGGCAAATTGCTTATTGTCAATAACTCTTATAACTACTTCATCTTTTATTGAATCTCGCCACAGCAAAGCTGGTTTAACATAGGTTACAATACCATCCATACCTGCATATATTCTACCTTGATCTCTTTTTGCTTTATTTGCATCCAAGGCTAAATTATCTAAATACAGAGTTTCCTCTATATTATTAATAGTAGCTGTATAACTATCCCTTATATTAGCAACCTCCTTGTGATACAGTTCTTGGTTTAAACTACCATTTTCAAATAATAAGAGCTGCTTTTCTATCTCAAGCCTCATAAGCTCCTTTGTATAATCTAAGGTAATTTCATTTACTTTAATTTGATGCCTAAGTCTATAAATTTGATCATCGATATCACCCATATGTAATTCAGCCAGAAGATCCCCCTTCTTAACTTCATCTCCTGTCTCTACATAGACTTTTGAAACTCCTAAATCTCCTATGCCAAAGGATAAGGCCTCATCTTTTAATTGTTCATAGGTACAGTTTATATTCTTAAAATTCACAAGATCTCTTTTTGTAGCTATTTCCAATTCATACTCTGCCTTTGCCATAGTATGAACCACTGGTGATGGTCTTATCTCTTCGTCTGGCAGAAGGGCGCAACCTGTCAGAACCTGTCCGATAATTAATATCAAAGCAAATATAACCATTCTACCTTTTTCCCCCAGTAACCTACCCATATTAACCTCCATTCTGACATTATATAATTATTATTTCATTAGTTGCTCACAAAGGGATACTATAGATGTTCTATCAACAGTATCCCTTGTAAGCTTCTGTTATGATGTATAATAACTTTCCACGGGTCCTAGATAGGATTTTGGAAGCAGATGATCTTCTGGATAAATCATAAGCCGCTCCAATACCAACCCTGGGTCAATAACTTTAATTGCTATTTCATTAATGCCCTCAGATAGTGACAAGGTAGATATACTGGTTCGTATATTATCCAACACCCCCTTGGCCCAAGGGGAATTTTCAGGAGCACCAGCTTTAAATCCATCTGGAATAGAGTCAATGATCTGCCAGGTACCACCATTAACAGATACTCCATACCGGATTCCCATACCCCGATGAACTGGATTACTTGGTGCAGTCATCAGAGCCATTTTATAACTTCCACCTTTTTCTGTATAAATTCGATAGGTTACTGTTGGTGATGGCTCTTCTATTTGAAAGTGTTTTGTCGTAGGAAAAACTTTTAAACCATAGTCATACCGTCCAAAATCCTCCAGTAGTTGCCAATAGGCCTTATCTGTATTCTTTATTTCACAATAGTTATTTGCATTAATTGTAAATACTTCTTTGTTTGCTAAGAATGTTAATGGTTTTAGATTATCTATGCTTGTCTTTTTCCCATAAACCAAAAGAACAATAGTGGCATTTGCTCCCTTAATAAATACCTTTAATCTCTCTTCCTCTTCTGGTAATTGACTTCTATCACAGCATAAAGTTAGAATGTTTTGGCTTTCCACGGTTGTGAACTCGGTATGCACTGATAACCATCTACTAGGCTCCATCTCCACTGTAAAATCAAAATAACCCTGACCATCATTGGCTATTTCAATATCTACTGTGGTATTATCATGATAGAGGAAATCTTTAATCTCAATGGTCATAGGGCTACCATATACCTTATGAGCAATAGGCTCTGCATCGACTCTAGATACTACCATTCTAGGGTCTTTTGCTGCTTCTACTGTATACCTTAGAGGATAGCGACAATTGTCATCATTCCACTGAGTAAATCCTATATGGGATGCCAGCTCCATACCTTTCCATTTACCATTTAAAGCCTTGCTAAAACTCTCTGATAAATTATTATCTATTTCTATACACTCAGTAACCTTCTGAGCATATTCATTAGCAATCTTCTTGCCCTGCATTGCATAATGCCTGTTCTTACCCGCATATAATTGCATTTTTAATAAATTTGTTGAAGCCATAGCAGGGTAATAAATCATGCTATAGTAAGCATCTTTACAGGAATTTGGCAGATGCTCATATAAATGCTGAGCTTTCTTTGATATATAGTCTGCCAGCTCCAACATTCTATCAGCTTCTCTTTCATGAACTGGATGGTAGGTATATTCATTTAGAGCCTCTGGATGTCTTAGACTATTAAGTCTTATGTACCCATTATGAACCTTCATTATTTCTCTAATCACACCGTCATCTATAAATTTACCAAATTGCTGCTTCATCCACTGGAATGTAAATTCTTCAGTACTGTTGGGTGATTGGGTACCCCATTTTTCAAAATCGTAAGCTAAACTCAGGAAATAAGACAGTGGAAACTCATTAAACTTTATGTCCCCCACATTGACAATCCAGATATCCCGTATTCCATAATCATAGGCCATGGACATTTGCTCCCAGACTTTACTTAGTGGTGTACTATTTACCCACTCATGGGAGATAGGACCTCCATGATAATCGAAATGATAATACATACCCCAGCCGCCCTTACGATTTCTAACTTCCTCTTCTGGCAAGGTACGCAGGTTACCAAAATTATCCTCGCATAACATGCAGATAACTCCATCCAGTTCCTCCCATTGATTTAGTCCTACAGTATCCCTATCTCCATAAAAGTAATCTTCCACTTCCTTATAGAGGGCTATCATCTGCGGAACTTGATTTAGATCAGGATTGACATGTTCAGCAATTAACTTTCTCTGCTCCCTTATGATATCTTTTAAAAGATCAATATTCTCTTTTAAAGTAGAAGCCTCATCCAACATGGAAGAATCCCTCTCACCCCGCATACCAATTGTTATAATACTCTCGTAATTATGTCCCCTAATTAGTCCATCTCTCCAATATTTTAGGAGACCTTCCTTATTAGTGTAGTAATTCCACTCATTACCATAAATACTATCTTCTCCTCTAACCTTATCCCATTCTTCACTGGCACGCATACATGGTTCGTGATGGGATGTCCCCATAATTACCCCATAGATATCAGCTAGTTCCATATTAGCCAAACCAGGTCCATCAAGTTGGAAAGAGGAAGTCCACATTGCAGGCCATAGATAGTTACCTTTTAATCGAAGCAATAGCTCAAATACCTTATCATACATTACGGCATTAAATCCGCCATAATGTCCAAAGGCCCAATTACCAAAGCAAGGCCACTCATCATTGATAAAAAATCCTCTATATTTCACACTGGGTTCCTTAGAAACCATCTCTATACCCTCATCCAGACAGATATTGCTTTGGAAAGCAGGCTTGGCATCTCCCCAAAACACCATCGGTGATACGCCAAGAAGCTCAGATAAATGGAACATTCCATATATAGTTCCTCTCTTGTCACTGCCACATATAACCAATGCTAGTTTTATCTTATCTATTGGATTTTCTACTAATTTTATTGAATATACTTCTTGCTTACCACAAATAACATCCGTGTCAATTTTCCCCTCCGCTGACAAGTAATCCATGATTTCACTTTGTCCCATAGTAGCAAAAATAATTACTTGAGGTGTATTTATTTCTTCCTTTTTTGAATAAATACTAGGTTTTAAACCACAAACTAATTCAATATCACCAGCAACCTTGGTAGCTATTCTCTTTACACCTTCAGAAGCTGTATTCTCCACTAGAATAGGAGTTATCTCCTTATTATTTGATATTTGAAAGCACTTCACAATTACTCCTCCTTACATAGTTAATAGCTTATAAATATTGATATATTGCTATTGAGAATTGAATATATATTAAATATATATTCAAAAAAAGATTATTTTAGATGAATATTTACATTTGGATTGATAAGCATTATAATGTATATAGTATATTCTTACAAATATGTTTTGATTTTTATTTATTTCATAAACATTATCTACAATGTCCTAAGAACCACCTGATTTATATCAGTGCTAGTAAGTTATGTTATAACTTTTATATTTAAGTTAGCTACAATACACATTATTTCTATAAGGGGTGATAAGCAATGATTGAAGTTCTCGATGGTGTACATGAAACAGTCCTATATAGATATATGAAGGGTGTTTGTATTTATCATAATGTCGAAAATGTAAATTATCCTATACACTGGCATACAGCATTAGAGATTATTATGCCCTATAGATCTCCCTATACAGTAGAAATCAATAATCATATGATTACTTTTGATGTGGGAGATATCTTTTTAATTCCACCAGGTACATTACATAAACTCTACTCTCCTAAAGAAGGAGAAAGACTTATAGCATTATTTGATTCCTCTTTAATCAGCAACTTATTAGGATTAGAGACAATTATTCATCTTCTTAACCCATATAAATTTATAAAATATGAGGAGACTCCCACTTTAGCCAATGAATTGCACAGCTATTTAAAAGAGATTGAAGATGAATATTTCTCGAGAAAACCATTTAATAATTTGAGAATTTACTCTTTATTTATTCAATTATTTGCTAGTTTAGGTAGAGCCAACATTAAAGCCAACTCTGAATTCTCAAATATATCTCAGAACAATCTGAACAAATATATAGAGGACTTCTTATATGTATGCAATTATATTAATGATCATTGTACAGAAAATATAACAGTGGACACCTTAGCTTCTCTGACAGGATTTAGCAAATATCATTTTTCTAGGCTGTTTAAGCAATTTATTGGTATGTCATGGTACAATTATTTATTAACTAGAAGAATCATGTATGCGGAAAAACTTTTAACCAAGCCTAATATTACTATTACAGAAGTCGCTATGGCATCTGGTTTCAATAGTCTATCTACCTTTAACCGAGTATTTAAAGAATTCAAACACCGTACCCCATCAGAATATAAATCCTTAAGTGTGGATAAAAATAATCATACTAAATAGTTTCATATATATAATAAGCTCTTAGTTATATTTGCTCTTATTGTACAGTATTGGTTTTACATAGAACTAAGAGCTTATTAGTTCTTATGCCTTTTAATGACTTGTATATTTAATCATTCGATATTTTACTGTAAGCATCTATAGTCAAATTTCTCAAAATCAGCTTTACCTCCAATCTCTTTGGTTGAGTATATAAACAATCCAATCCTACAACCAACAAAATGATCCAATCTAAAGTATAACTTATGAGTTACACCAAGCTTTATCCATTCTCCGTTACACTGATAATAAAATTCTGCAATATCTATATTATTCTCAAAATTGCCATAGACTTTTAATGTTACCCTATGGGTATCTATAGGAATTCTTTCATATTCTTTACCTGGCCTTGTAATATCAGAAGGTTTACCCCAGATATTGCTTTCCATGTCCATCTCTTTTCCTATCATAACTAGATAATATTTCCCTTCTTCTTTGGTCAGAGCAATTAGACCATAACAGCCTTGTAATGCGCAAATACCTGCAAAATCTCCATCCTTAAGTTGTCTTCCATCAACTGTTACAATTGCCTGGCATGCAGGCCCCATAGCCCTCTGTGTTAATGTGTTTTGAGCTAATGTTAAATTATTACTTATTTTTCCTGTCTGAATACGCAATGCTCCTGGTTTTTCTGTGACTGTCCATAGATCATTATTGGGATTATGATTCCATTGCCATACTTTCTTTAAATATATCTTTCCGTCTTTATCTGCTTCATAGTTGAAATCATCACTGGCAAAGAGTGGCTCATAAACATAACTTGGGTTTGTACTTTTAGTTTCAATGTAATGAGGTACCTTACCTCGAATACCAAATACAGGGAAGTTGTTTTCCCAATTCATAGGTACCAAAACAGGAATTCTTCCTACCGCACCATGATCTTGAAATAACATGGCATACCATTCTCCGCCAGGTGTATCCACTATCCCTCCTTGGGCTATACCAGCATTATGGTAGCCCATATCATCATCTAAAATATCCTTACCAATAAACTCACCTTCTAAGGATGATGCAACAAAGCAAGCTTCAGTTCTTCTTCTATTCCCGACAGATGGCCAATGAATTAAAAAGACATAGTACATTCCATTTATTTTATAAATATGGGCTCCCTCATAACCTAGGCCCACCTGCCCCTTATCTACTATAATTATTCGATTCAGACCACCAGCCTTGGGGCCAGTAAGATCAGAATTTAATTCTAAAAGATGTATTTCTTTATTACCATATACTATGAATACCCTGTCATCATCATCAAAAAGTAGAGAAGAATCATGATAGAAACCCTGGATAATTTGCTTTTTCCACGGCCCCATAATATCCTCCGATTGATATAGATAGGTTTTTCCAGTATCATTGGCGGCAAAGCACACATAAAATTTGCCTTTATGATAACGAAGGGAGGCTGCCCACATACCTTTACCATAAATCCCTTTATCATCCTCTAATTTTTGGCCTGGAGTATCATCTAATGTTTCATAGACGTAAGTTGCAATCTCCCAATTAATCAAATCATAGGATCTAAGAATGACACCACCAGGCATAAAATGCATGGTGGTACTAATCATATAATAGGTATCATCAACCCTTATAATATCTAAGTCAGGATAATCAGACCAAATGATTGGATTGTTTTTCCTCATAATATTCTACCTTTCTATATCTAAGAACTTATTTCCCCTATTGGAAATACCAATAATCTATTTTATATCCTTCTCCAAGATATACAAACACTAAGTCATGTACGCCTGTCACTCTTGTTAAAAGTTTTGTAGTTATTTCTTTATACTCTTCCTCTTCTGAGGGTTCGATTTCTATATAGCCTACAGCATCACCATTAGGATTATCTAGACGTATCTCAACTACTCCTGCCATAAACTTAGATGGCTTTACTTTTGCTGTAAAATAATTAGCACCTTGCTCTCCAAAATCTGCACCATAAATTGCAGTCCAGTCTCCAGTATGTATATCTGTTAATACCATATTGCCTGTTCCACCATTTTCAGCATTTTCATCATATAAGCTTGTAGAAACTCCTGCTGATGTACCTATTGTTTCAGCTTCAACCCTAGTATAAGGATTTAAGTTCTTAACTTGCTTTACACCAAGTTCCGTAGCTTCTATATTATTTATAGAATTATCCTCTGCAATAGATACAGAATCAATATTAGTGGATCGATAACCTCCAGACACACCCATTTTTGTTTCAACCAGTCTAGCGTGATAAGCTATATACAATTGATTGTCAAACTCAAACATACAGTGATGATTATTACCATTACTTCCAGGGAAGAATTCACCTGGGTTTTTAAGAATTGAACCCCTTAATGTAAATGGTCCCATTGGATTATCACTGGTCATATAGATAATCTCACCACTATTAAACCCTAATTCCGCAGCAGCCTTAGGGTCCACATTAAAATTAGAGCAATATGAATAGTAATAAGTGTTGCCAATCTTATTGATACCTGAATCTTCAAATAAATAAGGTACTTCTAATGGAGCTGGATCTCCTGCCAAACTTATCATATCGTCTCCCAATTTTACAACCCTGGCAGTTCCAGGATTGGCATGGCTTTCACCAGGACCACCTCCAAAATATAAGTAGGCGTGGTCTCCATCTACCAATACCGCAGGATCGAATAACCAGGATACGTTAGCACAATTGGGAGTTGCTCGGGAAATCAAAGCACAGTTTAAAGGATCAATAAAGGGACCTGTGGGGCTGTCTGATGTTAAGACACCAATACCATTCCCTCCATTGGCAAAGTAGATAAAGAATTTATCTTTACCATCAACTTTTTTATAAGCTACTGCTGGAGCCCAGGAGTTGTTACCCCATTTTGCAGCACCATTAGGTCCAGCTGCCTTTATTGCACCATGATCAGTCCAATTCACCAAATCATCTGAAGATATTACATTAAGTGTATTTATTCTTCCATAACTATTATTCAGTATATTACCCTCTTGGTCATATTCAAAAAGATCACCAGTCATATAGATATAGACCCTGCCTTCATAGACTATTCCATAGGGATCTGCTCCAAATCGCTGAGTAATCAGTGGATTCTTATTACCAAATTCTTTATATCCTCTTGTTAGTTCAATATTTTTAAAATCATTTATGTACTTATTCATTATTTCATTTGATTTTTGCATGTTTTCTATTACCATAATAAACTCCAACCCTTTCTACTTAAATATTACATGTCAATATGTTCTAACATCATATTTGCCAGTGGCCAACATATACCCCATCTTTTCCTATTTCAAAATATATTTTCTCATCAGTATCAAAAAGCATAGTTTATATGTATCTATCATCTTCTTGTCAATTTCTTCTTGAGACCTCCTGATTTCTAGAAGTAAATTGGGATATACTCCTGAAGAAGATCTTCCACCAGCTATATAAAGTTCTCCTTTTAAACAGGTAATATAAAATTTATTAGTAATTTATACATATTTTAACTATGCAACAGTTCCATTATCTTTTCTTATCATATATTGCCAAATAATAATCAATAATTGCTAATGACTCCACCTGGACCTTGTTTAGTCTAATATTAATTTAATATTAATCTGAATTTCTCCTTAGATGCATAGCAAGCTTTGACGGGCACTTTATGCCCTAGGCAGATATCTTCATATCGCCTAAGTAGCGCATAATGTGAACAGAGTTCATATGCCTGGAGGGCTTATTTATTAGAAATCCATAATCTTATATAATACCTCTTTAGGCTTATGGCTCTCATCGAATAGTAAAGGCCAATTTTTTCGATTTCTAGCTGGGAAATGATCTAGCCAGGTGTAATCGTCTGCTACTCCCCAAATAGTAACACAATCAATAACATCCTTATATTCTCGGAATACACGAAAAGCTCTTTCATATACATCTTCCTGCATTTTAATCATTTCCTTGGTGGGCCTCTCCAGGGATCTATGGTCTTGGAATTCAAACATGGATACATCCATCTCAGTAACCTGGATTTTTACTCCTAGGCTTGCGTATAATTCTATGGCTCTTCTTAACTCATCCTCTGTAGGTGTTACTATATTAAAATGACACTGCATACCAATACCATCTACAGGCACCCCCCTTTCTAACATGCCTTTAACTGTTTCATATATTTTCTGACTTTTTATTGGATTAGTTTCATTGTAATCGTTATAATATAACTTTGCTTCAGGAAGTACTTCTCTAGCTAAGTGAAATGAAATATCCATGAATTCTGGACCTAATATTCTGAGCCATTTACTGTCCCGTAACACTTCATCTTTTTTATCCTCGATAGCCTCATTAACAACATCCCAGCAGTATATATCTTTTTCATAACGCTTACCAATAGTAATCATATGATTTCTTAATACATCAATTAAACCTTCTTTATCAACATTCTCAAATATGTACCTAGGAGTCTGATTGTGCCAGACAAAGGTATGGCCTCTCATTGCAATATTATTTTCTCTGGCAAATTGTACTATTTTATCAGCTTTAGTAAAGTCATATTCACCCTTTTCATTACACACACTACTATATTTCATTTCATTTTCGCATGTTATGCTGTTAAAATGAGTAAGAATCACATCCTTATGTGAGTTTATTGTTCTTTCACTTACTGCAACTCCTACCTTAAAATAATCCTTATACTTTTCTTTTAAACTTATCATGTTAAATCCTCCTTATAATTCAGTGACATCTGCATTACTTCCTGTAAAATTTATTTCCATTAATACAATTAGATGCAAAAATACAAACCCATTACTGTAATTAACCCTTATAAACGGAGAGACGGTCTAAGACCGTCTCATTAATTTATTCTGTTTAAATTATTTATTAGAAATTTTCTCGATGTTAGCATTAGTTTCTGCNATTAGTGCATCCCACTTACTACTAATTTCCTCTATTTTTTCAGCAGGGGTAGCCTGTAATCCATAAATACTCCATATCATATCATCACCAGTATTAATACCATATACAAAATTATGATAGTTATAAACTACATCAGCAACATCATACATCATGGCCAAGGTTTCATCTACTGCTCTCTCATCCCTGTACATAGGATAGTAACGTTGCTTCCAATCGTCATCACCTTCGTATCCTGGTGTAGGATTGGTCCATAAATTATAAGCAAATGCTATCTTATTTGCTGTTTCCTCATCATAGCATGAAGGAATTACAGCAATATTATCACTAAAGTATACTCTATAATTTGATTCTTTATCAGGTTTTGGGAAGAGTACAAATCCCCAATCATCTTCCATGTCTTTTAAATCACCAGCCCAGTATTGCTCTCTAGCAATCATAGCTACTTCTGCTTGCATAAATGCGGTTGTAAAGTAGTCCCAGTTGGCATCTTCTGGACCTTTCATCTCATAACCTTTGTTTATTAACTTTACAACCCATTGCAAAGCTTCAATAAATTGTGGTTCATGAATTGCATTATAAAATTTACCATTCTCGTCTTTACCTACAAATTTTCCATTATTAGCTGTTATAGCTCCTGGAATAAGCTCAGCAGAGAAGCTCATCATTGGATAAGTATCAATTACCCCATCATTGTTATTATCAATAAGTAATTCTTCGCAAAGCTCCTCAAACTTATCCCATGTCCAATCCCCACTAGCCTGTAAATCGTATGGTAAATCAGGATCTAAACCTGCTTCTTTAAATAATCTCTTATTAAAATATATTCCCAATTTAGGTTCTGATTTTCCTGATGCCATGCCAAAGATACTATCTCCATAGGTCATCTGTTCCAGAACAGCTTGATTCCATTTACTTTCTGTAAAATCAAGGTGCTCTAAAGTAGCTAGATCATAAAACAATCCATTGGCCAAAGGCTGTGCGGTCCAAGCTGGACCTAGAAGCATAATTTCAGCTGCTGGGTCTTCCGCCATAACAGATGTTGTGAAAGTCTCCTGCATGCCATTCCAATCTGATACAGCAACCTGCTTCATTTTAAAGTTATATTTTTCTTGTATCATTCTGCGATATTCTTGAGTAGCCTCTTCTTGAGCAGTGGTTGGTTCTTTTTCTTCATCTGATGACCACCAGTCACCAATTATTATTTCCATTCCACCTAAGTCTAAATCTGGTATTGGTGTAAGGGTTGGACCTTCTTCTACTGTATCAAGGTTTGTATCATCTTCTTTTGCTACATCATCTGTTTTATCTTGTTCTACCTTGGAGCTGTCTGAAGATTCTGTCTCATCCTTTTTTCTACAAGCGGCAAATAGAGATAGACTCATAGCTAGAATCATCAGAATTAATAACCACTTTCTAATACTCTTGATTTTCATTTTTTACCTCCTCATTAATTTTATAGTAAAGTGTTTAACACTTTCTACATAATTACATTTTTAAACCAGTCTGATTTATACTCTCAACAAAGCCCTTCTGAGCTACTATATAGATAATCAGTAGTGGGATAATCGTCATAATCATTCCAGTGGAAATCATCATTTGTGAATAAGCCTCTGATATTTTGCCAGATCCATACATGGCCAGATTGTAGTCGCTCAGTAATCCAGTTATTGATGTTAATCTTTTTGATAGTAATACAACTTTGCCAAGGAACATCTTGGAATAGAATGAATCTGTCCATTGCCAAACAAAAGCAAACAAAAAACATGATGTTATAACTGGTCTAGCGTCAGGAAGCATAATTCTTATAAATGTAGATAGATTACCACAACCATCGACATAAGCTGCCTCCTCAAGCTCCTTGGGCACTCCTCTAAAATATTGTCTTACTATAAATATGTACAAACCATTCTTCAACCCCATACAACTGGCACTAAGTAGCAAATATGGTATAGTCGAGTTATGGAGATTAATAGTCGATCCTTTAAAAAATTTGAATATACCAAAAATATCAAAAAATCTAAAATTAAGATATAAGGATGACATAATGGTTTGAGGTGGAACAACTATCACTAATAAAACACAGGCAAACCAAAACCTTTTTAGGGGAAAATTAAATCTTGCGAACCCATATCCAACCAATGTACAGGATACAACTTGTAATATACTAACTAGGGTTGATATGCCAATGGTATTGCGCAGCGCCTTCCAATAGCCAATTAAATAGTTAATTAGTTTATAATTTTCTGTAGTAAAATTTCTTGGAACAACTATTACCGTAGAATCATATAAATCTTTTTCTTTCATAAAGCTTAAGGATAGCTTGTTAATCAGTGGCTGTAATATTAAGAAGCACAAACCCATTATCAGGATTGCTCGTATTAACTTATACAACTTACTCTTTACAATCTTCCTAAGAAGGTAACCACCAGATTTTTCATTTCTTATAGCAAACTCTCTCCATCTGTTTATGAGTGAGTTTTCTTGCACTTTCTTGCTAGTAATTGATTTTTCTGCTATTGTTTTATTCATAATAATACACCCACCTTGAAATAATTCCGCTAGATATGCCTATAATAAGGATAACAGCTAAAAAGTAAACCCAGGCCATAGCAGAACTTAATCCATAATCCAATTTCGGAGACATTGTTTCTGTAATCTTTTTCATAACATCGCTATCAGTTCTCATAAAAAAATCAACGATGGTATATACTAAATTTACTAATACTACGGAACTTACCATTGGCAATGTAATCTTCCAGAAACTTTCCCAAGATGTGCATCCTTCTATTTTAGCTGCCTCATACATATTTTTTGGTATAGTCTGTAATCCCGAAAGGAATATTATGATTTGGATACCAGATGCAATAACCACATCATAAACACTATTTACGATGTTAAAGACAGTCGTCAAAAATCTTGTGCCTATACCACTGTTTGATAATATTTCCTCTAAAGCTGCTGTAATACTTGTATCATTCGTGTTTGCCTTTATATAGTCTGCAAGCCCCTCCAATAGACTATTGTTATATTCCAGTCCTACCAATACACCAGAAGATAGTATAACTGGAAGGAAAAACACTGCCCGTACCAATCCCCTTCCTTTGAACTCCTGGTTAAGTAGTAGAGCCATAAAAAAACTGATTATTAATGTAGCTGGAACACTAGTGGCCATTTTTGTTAACTCTTCCGTAAGGAAGCGGGCATATTCAGGATCCACTCGAAAGGCAGTTTTAAAGTTTTCCAAACCTATAAACTCCATTATAAAACCGCCCTGACCGCTTTGGATTAAAACTCTACTAAAACACATTCGAAACGATTCTATGAGTGGCAAAACCATGAAGGCAATAAAGCCTATAATAAATGGTGAGATGAATAAATACCCAGCAATTGCTTTCCTTTTTTTCAAATCCTTTTGCTTTGCTTTAGCCATATCTTTACCTTCTTTCCACTATATAGTCTCTTGCAGGAACATTTAAACCGTTGTAGGCAAAATCTGTATTACTATAGTTGACATATACTTTAGTACCATCCTCATAACTAGTAACCATTACTTTCTCACTTAATATCTCGTGGTCAGTAATATATTGGTTAAAACAATGTCCTAATTCCTCTTCATATCTACTATAAATTTCATAAGCTTTGCCTATCCATTGGTCATAATCTGCTGCGAAAAATGATGTGTAATTTGATTCCTGTAAAGTAGATACAGGCTCTTTCATAAATGTGAAAGATAGGCCAGCTCCTGTTTCAACACTTTTAAGAACCATATCTTGATAATTTTCCGCTAAATTAACTGCCTTTCCTGAATAATTAACCAAACCATGTAGTGCAATGGAATAGAACGGAATCGCATGATCAATTATGTGATACATATTTCCCTTGAAATCCATATTAGTTACAAAATCCACATATGGTATTACATAATCATTACCATGGTTGACTATTATACCTTTACCAGATGCAATAAGCTCCTGCATCTTCTCTTGCTGCATATTTATTACATCTTGCCTGCTTATATTGTTTTTGGGATTATAATCCCCACTGATGTAATGACCAATATCATAGAATGCTAATCCACTGGCAGCATAACTATCTACGCTCCTCCAAAGATTATCAATAGCTTCTAAAGCCACCTGCGGCTTTAATAAGTAATGGTAATCCTGTAAAGTATCTACACCAAACCATAACCGGGAGAATGGTTTTAGTTTAACAATTTCTCTAGTGGCATATTTAGCTGCATCTCTATTGATTACAAAACCGTCAAAGAGAGTATTATCATATGCATATTCCATTCTACCTTCCAAGTACACGGGTACATTGAGTTCCTTGGATAATTGTATAAACTTCCTAAAGGCTTTTTCTCCACCTAATTCAGAAATTGGTTTAATACGATTTAAATTTTTATGTTTAAGCCCACCGTTCATCCACCCAGAATATTTTATGGATAAATTTTTAAAGCCAAGATTATATAGGTCAGTGAGTAACTCATATGCTTCGTTATAAGTGGTCAGAGCTATTGGAACCGACATTGGTACCCCAAATTTTTGTTTTATTTTATCAATAGCCCCTAACACTGTTACATTAACAGGGGTACTGGTCTCCTCTTTCTTTTTCATATTAGGATAACGGTCCAATAAATATTGCCTATATTCAATAGCCATATCTACATAGTCATCGGAATTTAGAAAGCTATATCTTTGTTTAACTGATCCTTGGGGCTTATTTTTTTCATATAGAACAACTGCTGCTGCTGATTTGGCAGAAACATTCATCGGTGCAGAGTGGATTACAGTATATGTAGCATTAGCGTAATTGTAACTGTTACTGCGGCCACTTACATCCGCCTCAATAGCAGCCACTGCTGCATAATCTTCTAGTATACATAGGACGGAATTTCCATTCTTTGCAATACCGAAAACAGGAAAATCAGCCCTGCTTTCATCAATTAAAGCATTCCTCTTCAATGCGTCATCCCAACCATAAATATCGGAATAGTATGAATTCATGGTGTTTTTACCATTATTAAATGTTATTATTGAGCCATTACCCTCTGGTATTAAGAGATATCCCTCATCTTCTGTGCTACCAGCACCAAAGTAAGGAAGAACTTTCACATTTATCATAGGATAATAGTCATACCATTCCATTTCATCAAATGGTAGTTCAACAACTAGATCCTTATCTTCCAATCGGTAAATTACAGATATGTTAAAAAATGGTATGTTTTTGTCCTTAGCTTTACTTCCAATTTGACTATCTAGCTCAAAATCCTCGTCAGTATAACCAGCTTGGGAAAATATAACCTCTAATTTTTGTCTTAAATGATCTGGAATACCATCTCGGACTGCATAAACAATCTCATTGGCTAAATTGGGATATAAGGATAATAATTCTGATTTATTATCTGAAGCCCGCAGATTATTGATATCATACTTTCTATAGTACTCTTTAATCTGCCTTTGCCCGCTACTGTCCATTTTTTCTAAAAAAATATTAAGTCTGTCTTCAGAAATTGCTAAAGGTATCTTAAAAACTTTTTCCACTACACCTAAGGTATAGTTCACCTTAATGTAATCATTTCCCTGTTCAATAGAATACTGTCCTCTTTCAATTGAATATTCATGATTATTGTATAAAGTATCAACACCATTTTCATTGCTGTATTTAAGTATTAGCGTCGATTGAAGTAGGCTTTTATTAAGGCCATTGGCTAGTGGATCATTATTACCATCCACTGGATTTGAATACCATACCGCATTACTGCGCTTATCTATTACTTGAAAACTTGTGCTGCTTGGGTCTAATATTAAACTTAAATTTTCATTCTCAAGTGTGTAAGAATTCTCTACTTCTGTATTGGAGAATGTTTCTAATACTTTTTCTTCTTCATCAGTCTTATTACAACCGACCATTATGATTACTACCATTAAACAAATACTTACCAAACTATACTTTTTCATCTCCTGCCCTCCTAATCAGTAGAAACGAAAGACAATTTCTTTATATAATGATATGAAATATGCAACAGTGTCACTGACTAAGCTGAAAAATAGTAATAATACGAATATGATTAACATCATTCCAACTATGGTAGCAATTATTGTGATAACAGCTTTGCCTAAGGAATATTCATGTATCATCATAGCGGCACTCATGATTAACATTACACACCAAATTCTAGACAGACTGGCAAAAAAGTAATAGAATGCTCCTTCTTCTACTGTCATAAGATTACTTATAAATATCATAGGTAATTGAATTAATACATAAGGGGTAAGGGCATATCCCATGGCCATATATATTCCTTTCAAGGTACCTTTACCATCGAAAAGTGTTGTCAATCCCCAGTTAGCAACACATCCAATAATAATCGGTGCAATAAATCCAATTATTTCTTCAAAAATATTGATATACTCCCACTGCACTTTTATAAAGAGAAAACTTGTAAATTGAAGTCTCCAGATCTTTGTTATCAAAGATAGGATAATAATTATATTTGCAGCCCCCAAAGATCCTCTTTTCTCATGGGTTAAATCCCAAAAACCGTCCAATGGATGAGTTATCACATATAGCGAATAGCGTAGTGTCTTACCCAGATGTTTCATCGTATCTGTGCTAAAAGCTGTAGCTATTTTCATGCTTCACTCACCTCTCTCTTAATTTTCTTTACTCTTGCACTTATAGTAGGAGCAGCAATAGCAATTACAACTATTGTAAATATCCAGGAGATATTTCTCTCAATCCATTCTTTACGATATAGTTGGTATGCCTTAGAATAATTATTATCATCCCACTTATATTTAAAGTATTTCATCGCCTCTTCATATCTTTTTTGCCTTAATAAGGAACGTCCAATGCCAATATAGGCTAGATCATAGTTTCCATTAAACATAAGAACGCGTTCCCAATACTCCGCTGATAAATCGTAATTACCCTTTTTATATTCTTCTAATGCATCATTAATAAGCTCTCCATAACTTGTTAAGGTAAAGATTGTTATTCCTAAATTTTTAGTATCCAATACTAATAAATCCGTACCCATATGGTCTATAGCAACAGGATACTGTAAATACCCAATTTTATTACCAAGTCCCCCAAAGGCATAAAGCAGATTACCCTGATTATCATAGCCAAAGATACGCCCTCTAGTCCTATCAAGTGCATAGTAAGTATCATTATCTAGAGCTGTTACATCCACTAATTTTGAAGAACCAGTAACCCCTCCTGCATCTCCCCACTCTACATCACCTATTGGTGGGAAATAACCATTTTTAATTAAAATATCTTTCCCCATAGTATTTAATTTTCGAATAGGCTTTGCTTGATCACTTATTAAATCATACTCTTCAAATACTGATGTGGTAGCATAGACAAATCCATCCTTGTCAATGGCAATATTGTTATATTCGGTAGGTACAAATTGTACCATCTGAGATCTTTGGATTTCTGTTGAAATCTGTTTCCATAAGTAATCAATCATATTAAACTTTACGGTATTAGCCCCCATATAACCAGTAAACTCACCCTTATTATCAAATACCAATACACCCTTGTTATAATTCTTGACTAAAACAAATATTCTTCCTAATCGATCTACTACTACTTTCTGTGGAAAAAAGTCCAAGGAAGGATCTATGGTTTCATCCTGGGGTTGATGCATTTCTTTCACTAATCTATATTGAGAATCGATTTGGACTATCCTCTGATTATTGGTATCACATATATACATATCTCCATTACCTGACACGAATATATCATGAGGAGCAGCTAAGGAATTGACTGCTGTATCTCCATCAAATTCACTGAATTCATTGATAACCACAAATTGATCAGCATTTTTTTCTATGATAACAATTCGATTATTACCTGTATCACATACATAAATAGTATTATCTTTTACAAATACTCCTTGCGGATCTTTGAAATTACCTATACCTAATGTATTACCGGTTATAAAATATGATGGTGTATATGCATCAGGAGATTTCATAGCTTCGCCAAAATAATCATATGTGTAGGTATACATACTATCCATGGCCTTTACATTCATTGATGGAGATATTAATAATATCAAGATACAGAAAAGAGCAGTTTTTATACTTTTTTCTCTCATTGCTTCCTCCTTATTCCTTAATACCTGAAGTTGCCATCGTTTGAAGAATATTACTTTGAGATATTATGAATGTACATATAGGTACTATCATCATAATTAATGTTACCGCTGAACCTACACCCGCTCTTGCGATACCTCCAGCAATAATCTGTGATAAAGCATATGGCAAAGTCTTCATTTCTTCGGAGTAGATAAAATTGGATGCCCTAGTATTCCACAAGCCTTGAACTGAGAGTATAATTAAAGTTAGAGAGGCTGGCTTAACCAGTGGCATAACAATCCTTGTATATATTTTCCACTCTTTTGCTCCATCTATCTTAGCTGCATCCATCAATGTATCAGGTATGCCATCCATGAACTGCCTCATCAGGAAAAACCCAAGGGGTGCAGCAAATGCTGGTACTATAACAGCCCATATGGTATTAACCCAACCAATCTTAGACATAACTATGTAGTTTGGAATGGCAGTAACATAACCGTTGAACATTAGAGCAGTAACTACTAAATTACTGAACATTTTACCGCCAGGAAAATCGTATTTTGCAATTACATATGCACCCATAGAAGAAATCAAGAGATGACCCGCTGTACCTACTACCGTAATAAAAGCTGTGTTAAAAAAGTATCTTGAGAAGGGCACCCATGACTTGCTTAAAATTACAAATAAATCCTGAAAGTTATCAAGCGTAGGGTTTTGAACAAATAACCTTGGAGGATAAACGAATATCTCATCCAAAGGTTTAAATGCACTGTTTATGGCATATACCAGAGGAAATGCCATAAACATGCCAAATAGTGTTAAGACAAAATAGATACAATAATCCCCTGCCCTTGAGCGATTCGGTCTTCTTCTTTTAAAATGTTTTCTTTTCTTCATAGCATTATTTCCTTTCTATACGACATCAGGTCCCAACCCTTCGCAACATGGCCTGTATTGCTTTATTACTTAAGATCATTGTTAAAAACAATAGAGTTGCTATTGCGGAAGCATATCCCATCTCAAATCTTATAGAGCCATAATCAATCAAGTGGGTTACTACCGTTTCTGCTGCATAGTCAGTACTTGGAAATCCAGCTAATTGCATTGTTACATCCGCAACACCAAAGGACTGTGTAATGGACATTACCGCACCAAACATCAGCATAGGTTTCATGTTAGGCAGAGTAATAAACCATAATTCTTGCCAACGATTTCTTACACCATCTATATATCCTGCCTCAAACATGGTCTGATCAATTCCTTGCAATCCAGCGACAAAACCAAGGAAACCTGTGCCCAAACTCATCCATAGGATAACCACCATAATAACCGGCATCATATACTTAGGATTGGTAAGCCAAAGTATAGGCTCATTTATCAGTCCAAGATTTAATAAAAATGCATTAACATAACCATAGGCGTCACCAGAAAACATGATAGACCAGATCAGATATACCTGACCAGATATAGTAGGGGCATAAAATACAATTACAGCAAATGCTCTTATATATCTTGGTAGCTCATTTATAAACCATGCAAACAAAAATGCTGCTATATAGCCAATCGGTCCCGTAATTGCTGCAATTAAAAATGTGTTTTTAATTGCTATTAAAAATACATCATCTGCCAAAATCAAGTTCGAATAGTTTCTTAATCCTACAAAATTAGGCGGTTCTAAAACATTATAATATGTAAAACTTAATACCAAAGAAGATACCACAGGAATAATATAGAATAAGAAAAATAGAATAGCGTAAGGAGCAAGAAACAGATAGAATGTCTTTGAACGCTTTACCATCTTCCAAGTAATAGCAGCATCTCTTTTCTTTTTTCTTATATACTTCTGTACAAATGTACCCATTTTATACCCCCTCAATGAATATCTAAGCCAAACTCCAAACGCTTTTTGCTAATTTCTTCGTTAATTTTTCTAGAATAATCTAGAAGTGTTTCTCTTGCCTCTGTATTCTGATTTATAACTTTTCTAATGGCATTGGTAACATGCCTGGAAGTATAATATCCACCAGCTACTTCTTTAAATCCTTTTGTCCATTGCCATTGTTCCTTAATAACTTCCATCTGCCTGCTACTCCACGCTAACTGCTCAAAAGCTACTAAGTTTGCAGTTGCATATCGAGCAGATGCACCAAGAATACTCTCCATTTCACGGCCAAATCTTACTTGTGTATCAGCACTTACCCACCATTTTAGGAACTCCCAAGCCTTTTGTTTCTTAGCATCATCCTTCTGTTTTAACATAATGGAACATGTCACCCCAGAGATTCCCGATCGATCAATACTTCCATCTGGCTGTACAGTACCTGGTAGTAATGTGAAGTCCCAAAGTCCTCTGATTTCTGGTGCAAATACCACTAGTGTATTATAAGTACCATAATTTTGTATTCCCAGAGGGATTTCACCCGAGCGGAAACGGTTTACGAAATCAAAAACTGTTGGTAGACTATACTGATTATATAATTTAGTATAAAGTTCAAAGGCTTTTACTCCACTTTCACTATCTATAACGGTAGATTTACCTTCATCATCATATAATGATCCACCACTTTGATATAACATTGAATAATAGGCCGACAAATCATTACTAACTGCAGAGGGAACTGCCACATTCATGTTGTTTTGCTGTATTGTAGGTAAAATATCTATTAACTCATCCCAAGTCTGTGGAACATCCAATCCCAGTTCCTCCATAATGTCCGTACGATAAAATAGAAGGTTAAAGCTCTGAGTTTCTGGAACACCATAGATACCTCCCTCAAACTTAAAAGGTTCATAGGAACTATAATGGAACTCTGCTAATACATCTTTATAATCTTCAAACTGGGTTATATCCTCTACTGCATTACGTAATGCATAGTTGACCGGCTCCCCTTGACCAAGGGAAAGAGCAATATCAGGACCTGTTCCTGCAATTACAGCATTAAGTAAAGTACCCGCTTCAATCAACTTAACATTTACTTTAATACCGGTCTGATGGGTAAAACTATCATCTATCATTGTTTTTATAACAGTACTCTGATCACGACCAGTTGTAATCCAAACTTCAACAGCTTCATCTTTATCATATACATCACCTACAGAATCATAGTCCATAATAAAAGATGTTATAAAGGACTTGACTTCATGTACAAATTTAGCTAAAAAGGTTTCATGTACTGGATCAGGTTCTGCATTAAGGCCTGTTATTGTTATACTGTCAATATCTAAAGGCGATTCACTTAAAGTTAATACGGTTGTTCCCAGAGAACTTATATTACTTTTAAAATTCGCTAAGGTTTTTGGAATTTTGTCTGGTCGCTTCACTAGCTTCTCTAATTGTTCTGCCAATGTCTGTGCAGTCGAAACCTGGCTGGCTTTCTCACCTGCATAGGTAACCATTTCATCCACAAGCTTATATAAACGTTTACTCTCTAAATCCATGGCGGTAATTACTTCAGGATAGACTTTATGAATATTGTAATCACGATATCGATCCGGATTTGTTCCTGTTAAGACTATAATTTTTCTATAGATTGCATTTAGACGGTATATAATATCTTCCAGTTCATTAAGTATTTGCCCTAAAGAACCAAGAGTCACTTCTAAACGTAGGGAATGTTCTCCTTTAGACAAATAAAACTCATATGGTACTCCCTTCTCATCTGCTAAAGTCATACCTTCCCATTCATTACTATATTTAAAACTTATATCTTTTACTTCTTCAAAAGGTATTACACCATCAATATATAGACTTCTATTTGATACAAAACCCCTTTGGTAATTTTGTCTACCTTTTATTGATATTTTATAGTAACCATCTTCTGGCACATCGAACTTCCATTCAATCCATTGTCCTGGTACTCTCCATGAATAACCACCACCCATATTCAAACGTATCTTGGCTACGCTATACGGCTCTGTTTTAGCTGATGAACGGTCAAAGGTTGCATAGAGGGATGGTGATGATCTCACATATGAATCCTCTCCTTGTATTACCTTTTTGTAATTACTCGAGATATCTGATAAAGCAACTTCTGGTGTCTGCTTCCTATACTCTGTATAAGTAGGCCTCTCTTTAATCCCACATAGAGTAAGAGTCTTAATTATTATTGGTTCATTGACAGCTTCCAAAGCAATGGTATTTCTTCCTTTTTCCAAGAAAAACATATAGGGCTCTGCGAAATAACCCATATAGTCTTTAAAATATGCTTCTGTCCAATTAGGCATCTCTATCTGCCCCGGTCTAATATCATTCCCTTGATTATCTTGCTTAACTTCACTCCGGTCAGTCCAGAGTCTAGTAAAAGTTAAAGTATCAGCACCGACAAAAGGTATATTGCCATTGATGTAAAATTTTCTCTCTATATCCACACCACGGGATTCCACAGGATAATATTCCATATAGACCTGATACAAGCCACTTTCAGGTATATCTACCTGCCACTCCACATAAGAATCCTCCAAAGTATGTAATACATTTTGAACTCCTTCGTGGTACTGTAATATCTCAACCCCTTCTGCATAGCTGTATTTAGTTATATTTACTGGAATATCTTGAGTAGCCAAGGAAGCATCCGTATGATTATCAAGATATTTCATATATGTATTATCCCGGCCTATCCCTACTACTTCTGCTTTCAAATCATCTATACCTTCATACTTGTAGCTAAAAGTTTCAATGTCTTTATTAGGAATGAGCAAAAGGATTAGTACAGCGACCAATATCAGAATTATCCCTATTACTTTTTTGTTTCTAATAAATTTCATAATTACATCTCCTGTTGTTAATATAGTATACAATTACCTTTTCAACGCAAATGATGTACACAATACCACGAGTGCTTTTATAGTTTAAGCAATTACATGAAGTTAGTAATATGAGTTACCTTTATGAGATTTCAAGTCTTTGTTCTGCCCTTACCTGCAACTTAAAAGGGGTCTTTCCTGTCAATTCAATACTTCTTTTATCAGGTTGAGAATCTCCTACATATATTGTATATAAGCCTTCCTCAACGTATCTTTTACCATCTGTACCACAAAGACTAAAGGCACTTATTGGAAGATTAATACTCATTTCCTTCTTCTGCCCAGGAGCTAATTCTACTTTTTTGAATGACTTTAATTGTGGATTTGGTGTACCTGATCGTTCAGCTTTAATATAAATTTGAACCGTATCTCTGGCTTTGTAATTTCCTGTGTTATAAATAGTAAATTTAATATTAACTCCCTGGTCATTAACAATCTCTGTATCAGCCTGAACATTATCAATTTTGAATTTTGTATAGGATAAACCATATCCAAATGGGTATAAGGGTTCTTTGCTCATATACCTATAGGTTCTTTCTTTCATAGAGTAATCAGTAAAATCTGGTAGCTCCTCTGTGGTCTTATAGAAAGTAATAGGAAGTTTACCTTCTGGTGAAAAATCTCCAAAGATCGCTTCAGCTATTGCTCTTCCACCCTGTGCTCCAGGATACCATCCCTGTATAATGGCAGGAATATGATCCTGAGCCCAGTTAATTGCAAGTGCACTTCCAGACAGCATAACCAAAATAGTAGGTTTACCACTTTCATATATGGTCTTTAAAACTTCTTCCTGTATCCCTGGTAAATTTAAATCTCTTTTGTCACCGCTCGCATACTGATTCCCCTCATCACCTTCTTCTCCTTCTAAACTTGGATCTAGTCCCATACATGCAATAACCACATCACTCATTTCACACACTGATTTTACTTCAGAGAGACGGTCATTTCTTACCGCCAGATTCTCTATACTATCCTTATGCAAATGACATCCTTCGGAAAAGTATACTCTGACATCTTGACCTAAGTAATCTTGAATTCCTTCACTAATGGTAATATAACGAGAAGCTGTACCTTCATAATTGCCAACCAAGGCCCTGCGATTATTGGCGTTTGGTCCTATAATACCTATACTTTTTATTTGGTTTTTATCAAGGGGAAGCAAGTTATTCTCATTTTTAAGTAGTACTAAGGTTTTTCTAGCAGCATCAAGATTTTTCTCTCTCATCTCTTGTNAATCTACTATGTCATAAGTTATGTTACTAAAAGGCACTTTACTGGGTTCATCAAACAAACCAAGTTTCATTCGAGTTGTGAAAAGTCTCTCTACTGCTGTTGTTATCTGCTCTTCTGAAACTAATCCTTGCTCTACAGCCTTCTCTAGATATAAGAACAAATTACCACAATTTAAGTCACAACCGTTATTCACTGCCAGTGCCACTGACTCTACTGGTCCCTCTGTAACACCATGATACTTATAAAAATCTTTGATAGCCCAGCAATCCGAAACTACGTGTCCCTCAAATCCCCAATCTCCACGGAGAATATCTTGTAATAAAAATTTACTTCCACAACATGGCTCACCATTAGTTCTATTATAAGCCCCCATAACAGCTTCTACTTTAGCTTCTTTAACACAGGCTTCAAATGCTGGTAAATAAGTTTCATACAAATCCTGTTTTGAAACTTCTGCATTAAAACTATGACGTAAATCTTCTGGACCAGAATGAACTGCAAAATGTTTTACGCAGGCCGCAGATTTTAGATAATTTTCATCATCTCCTTGTAAACCATTTATATAACTGACACCCAATCTAGAGGAAAGATAAGGATCTTCTCCAAAAGTTTCATGCCCCCTTCCCCAACGAGGATCGCGAAAAATATTAACATTAGGTGACCAAAAGGTGATTCCCTTATATATATCCGTATCTCCAAAACGCTGCTGCATATTAAATTTGGCTCTTCCCTCGGTTGAAACAGCATCACCGATACTTTCAATAAGCTCTTCATCAAAGGTTGCCGCCAAACCTATTGCTTGTGGAAAAATAGTAGCCACACCAGCTCTAGCAACGCCATGTAGTGCTTCATTCCACCAATTATAAGAATTCACATTTAGTCTTTTAATAGCTGGCGCCTTATGAAGCATCTGTGAACATTTCTCTTGAAGAGTCATCTTACCTACAAGCTCTTTTGCTCTTTCCTTATATTTATTAATTTTTTCAGTATTATGAATTAGTTTTCTCATTTTACTTCCTCACTCATCATAGTATTAAGCTTAACTTTGGTTATTTTATATAAATAATTGCAAGTTATTACTCTCCTTTAAACTATTTATAACAAAACAACTTCTCTATTTCTTCTTATATATTGCTATTTATTATTCAAATATTGCTCTCTAATTAGTAAAATTTATTTATATTAGATAATACTAAACAAAAAAAGGATGATAGCATCCTAACTTAAATAGTTATTTTGCCATTCATCCTTTTTTAGTATAATAGCCATCCCATATTTACCAGGCTAAGGAGCACGCCAACGATTTCCATTACTGGTAATGCAGCAAGCGGGATATCCTTAAATAATTCTATCCAAATTGCCAATAATCAAATTTAAAAAGATTTCCCGAAGAATCCCCTTTAAATACAAAGAATAGATTATGTACACCAGTAGCACCATTAACATTTGTAGTGACAGTCACCCAATTGTTACAATCCCCTGTTGAAGGTACTTCCACTTTTCCAATCAAGGGACCATCTGGTCGATCTAGATGAAGTTCAATGGTTCCGCCCATTGAATCACTGGATACACAGGCTGAAAATTCTTTTGCACCGTCATCACCAAAATTAACATTAGATACTCTAATATAATCCCCGTCATCAATACTACATACATTCATTCCCCCATTGGAACAAGGTTCCGTCTTAACACCAAAGGACCATGATATGGTTTCTGCCTCATTCCTTATATAGGGATTTAAAAAGTCCACCGGCTTTACTCCTTCTAGCGACATATTCATGGTAGGAATTGTTCCATCTTCATTGTAGTCAAATTCTTCTACGCAGACTGAACGAGTAAAACCACTACCCCCTGGCAAAGCACCATTATGATAGAAGAAGTAGGATTTACCCTTATAATCAACAATGCCTGGATGATTGGTGAAGCTACCACCTTGAGTAGGCATTATAATTCCTCTAAAAGTCCATGGTCCAGTCGGATTGGGACTGGTGGAGTAGGCAATATTTTCTGGTATTCCACTGGCTGCATAAATCATATAGTATAAACCATTGCGTTTATAAAACCAAGGGGCCTCCTCGTATAAAGTATGCCTTTTGGGATCTCCATCTCGCTTACCGAAACTTTCCTCATCTATGGGTACCTGTACAATCCCAACCTCAGTATCGTAGGAAATCATATCTTCATTCAACATAACATACCACAAATGCGGATTTCCCCAGTATAGATAAGCTTGACCATGGTCAATATAAACAGTTGGATCAATATCACCTGTACCAGTTTCCACCAAAGGATGACCCAGTGCATCCTGAAACGGTCCTGTTGGGCTATCGGACTTAGCAACACCTACGGCCATTCCACCATCTTTTTTCTTGATTGGTACATAGAAATAAAACACTCCATTCCTTTCAATACACTGTCCTGCCCATGCATCCCCAGATGACCAACTAAAGTCTCTATAAGATAAGGGGGAACCGTGATCTGTCCAATTAACCATGTCGGTGGTTGAATAACATCTCCAATCATTCATTGTAAACCAAGTAGCTCCATCTTCATCATGTCCGGTATATAGATAGAGCCTATCCTTATATACCATGGGAGCTGGATCTGAAGTATATAGGGTCTGTATTATAGGGTTTTTTGCATTATAATTTTGATACATTTCTGAAATTGTCATTATGAATACTAACCTCCTTATTAATTAATGTAGATGCAACTATAAGCAATTAGGTGGATTTTAGTTATAAAACTAATACTAATATTTGACTTTTAATCATGTTCTTTAATAATTAATTAATATAATTTAGTGAGAAAACTAATTTATGAAATCTATTTTAGTTTATTGACTATACTGGGACAATGATTTATACTAAAGTAAATTTGATATATCCTAAGATTTGGTGATAGATTATGATAAAGATACATTTTATAGGATGTGAAGCCAAGCATCCAGATAATTTTGTTTTCCATATACCCAAAGGACACGATTGCTGGCTTCTTCTTCATATCCATACACCTGCCCTTTTTTTGGTGGATGGCCAGCTAAAGGAATATCCAGCTCACTGCGCCGTATTATACCAACCCCACCAAAAAATTTATTATCGTGCATCCATTGATCAATATATAAACGATTGGATTCTTTTTGATTCCGATGAAGCTTATGTCATTAACTCTAAACTCCCTTATGGTATACCATTCCCCCTTGATGATCCCCTTTATTGTCATAAATTATTTCAACTACTTAATACTGAACATATTTTTAATAAAGATTTCAAAGTTTCATCTGTAGACTACCTCTTTAGAATATTATTTAACAAACTTCATGAATCTTATCTTCACAATAATATTTCACCCAATTACTATAATCTAATTAAGCTGCGAGTACAGATACATAATAACCCTGGCCATCACTGGACAGTAGCCGAAATGGCTAAGCAAATTCACTTAAGCCCTGGATATCTTCAAGCAATTTATAAAAACACATTTGGCATATCATGTATGGAAGATGTTATTAATAGTCGAATCCGATTAGCTAAGGAATATCTAATGCAGGGTCTTAAATCCATTGCTGAAATAGCTACACTTTGTGGCTATAATAATATCGAGCATTTCTGCCGCCAGTTCAAAAAATTAACAGGTGTTGCCCCTGGGGCTTTTAGAGCTGGATGCACAAAAAAACACGATTGATAAAATTTTAAAAAAATAATCTTATCAATCGTGTTATCTATAATCGAGGTGACAGGATTCGAACCTGCGGCCTCTGCGTCCCTAACACAGCGCTCTAGCCAAACTGAGCCACACCTCGATAAGCTGTTGGGCGGACTTGAACCGCTGACCTCTTCATTACCAATGAAGTGCTCTACCATCTGAGCTACAACAGCATCTATGATCTTATATTTCCTTAAGGACTTGGTTTAACTTGGCTTTTATTCTTGTTAAAGCATTATCAATTGTCTTAGGCTCTCTATCTAAAACTTCTGCTATCTGCGAATATTTTAGTCCTTGCATATATAAATCTAAGACTTGTTTTTCTAAGTTGCTCAAGCGCCTTACGAGTTCATATTCTATCATAGAAGTATTCTCTTTGTCAATAACTAATTCTTCAGGATTTGATAAATTTGATAAGTTTTTTTGATAAATCACATCAAGAAGCACTTCATTTTCATTATTTTCACAGCTATCCCCATTTATAGGGGCATCCAATGAGATATATGTATTTAATGGTATGTTTTTTTTGCGGTTGGAGGCTTTAATTGCAGTATATATTTGTCTAGAAATACAAAGCTCAGCAAATGTGTAAAAGGTACTATCCCTATCCTCCCGGTAGTCCCTTATTGCTTTATATAATCCTATCATTCCTTCCTGAATCAGATCATCTCTGTCCCCTCCGATTAGATAAAAGGTTCTGGCTTTATTTCTAACCAAATATTTATATTTTTCCATTAAGAAATCAACTGCGTTTTCATCACCTTCATGAAATCTGCCAATGATATCTTCGTCAGTTAAATCTTGATAATCAATATCCATCTTCATTAAGGGTAGCCTCCTAGATATTCTATTACATAATCCGCTGTCTAACTATTTCATAAGCCATAACTCCCATAGCTACAGATGCATTAAGGGAATCAACCTTACCGTACATTGGTATTTTAGCAGTAAAATCACATTTTTCTTTTACCAGCCTGCTAACTCCTTCCCCTTCATTACCTATTACTAAACCAATCGGGCCTTTGAGATTAATGTTATACATTAACTCCCCATCCATATCAGCACAGACAAACCATAATCCCCTATTTTTTAATTCTTCAATAGTATTTGATAAGTTTGTCACTTTAGCAACTGGAAGATAGTTAATAGCACCAGATGAAACCCTAGCTACAGTTGCAGTTAATCCTACTGCTCGGCGTTTCGGTATTATAATACCATGGGCTCCTGCTTGGTGAGCTGTTCTAATAATAGCCCCTAAATTATGGGGATCTTCAATGCTGTCTAGCAGTACAATAAATGGATCCTCATTCTTCTCTTGGGCCAAAGCAAATATATCTTCTATAGAGGCATATTCATAAGCCGCTGCATAAGCTATTACCCCCTGGTGCTTTCCAGTGGAAGATAACTGCTCCAATCTTTCCTTCTTAACATAGGTTATTATGGCATCAGTTTTCTTTGCTTCCCTAAGTATAGTTCTAATGGGCCCGTCCTGATTTCCCTCTAGAATAAAAAGACGATCTATGGTCTTTCCTGAACGGAAAGCTTCTAATACAGCATTGCGACCCTCTATTGTAAACTCTTCATATCTCATGGACTCTATTACCTTTCATAATTTAAATTTAAATAAGTACATCAAAATATATATTCTAATAAAACTATATTTTAAAACTATTTTTGTATATTAACACACCTATTTATAAATTTACAAGTCAAAATTTAAATACTATATTTTATACATCTGATTATAATAATGTTGATATTCTCCCTTGGTTACATGCTCCATCCATTGGCCATTTTCCAAGTACCACTTTATAGTATATTTAATCCCTTCATGGAAAGGGGTCTCAGGCTCCCAATTTATATCTTTTTTGATTTTATCTGGAGCTATAGCATACCTATAGTCGTGGCCTTTGCGGTCTTCCACATAAGTAATCAAATCATGGGATACCAAGTCTCTTCTGGGATCGTCTGCTGGTAATAATTCCAGTAGTGTATCAATAATGATGGAGACAATCTCGATATTCCTTTTTTCATTATGGCCACCAACATTATACACTTCTCCAAGCTTACCTTTTTCAGCAACCAAATCTATTGCCTTGGCATGATCTAATACATATAGCCAATCTCTTATATTCTGTCCTCTACCGTATACAGGTAGTTTCTTGCCTGCTAGGGCATTGTTAATCATAAGTGGTATTAATTTTTCTGGGAACTGATAGGGGCCATAATTGTTACTACATCTAGTTATTATAGCCGGGAATTTATAAGTATCTATATAAGACTTTACCAACAGGTCTGCAGAAGCTTTACTGGCAGAATAAGGGCTGTGGGGATCTAAGGGAGTAGTTTCATAGAAATAACCCTCATCATCTTCTAAAGATCCATATACCTCATCGGTAGATACTTGAATATATACTTTATCCTCTATATATCCCTTCTCTCTCTCCCAGGCAAGTTTTGCAGCATTAAGGAGATTTATAGTTCCTAATACATTGGTCTTAACAAAAACCTCAGGATCCCGTATACTTCTATCTACATGGCTTTCTGCAGCAAAATGAATAACCCTGTCAATCTGGTTTTCTGCAAATAACTTACTTATTGCCTCCTTATCGCATATATCAATCTTGTGAAACTCATAATTATCTAACTTTTCAACGGATTTTAAATTCTCTAGATTCCCTGCGTAAGTAAGCTTGTCTATATTAATAACTCTGATATCCCTTTTATATTTCTCCAATAAGTATATTATAAAATTAGAACCAATAAAACCTGCTCCACCTGTTATTAGATACGTTCTCATCCCTTAACATCCCTTCTATTTAAATTTATATTATAATTGCAAATCAGAATTTTTATTACCTTTCTATCTTGAATTTATATCTATCGACGGGATTATATAAAAAATTCTTGCATATAATCTGTAAATGCTACCTTCCAATCTTTCATATAATAGCCATGACGCTCTCTTAAGGCCTTATTATCCAAGACAGAGTACAGAGGTCTTTGAGCAGGAGTTTTGTATTCCGCTGTAGTAATCGCCTCAACTTTTACATCCTTACCTGCCACCTGGAAAATCATTTCTGCAAATTCATACCAGCTACAACTGCCTTCACAGGTTGCATGATAGATACCATAAGCCTCGGTTTCCATCAGATATATTATAGTCTTGGCTAATTCTATAGTACTGGTTGGTGTACCAAATTGATCGGCAACAACCCGTATCTTATTACCACTATCAGCTAGACGAAGCATGGTTTTTACGAAATTTTTGCCCTCTCCATATAACCATGCAGTTCTAACTATCATTGACTTCTTACAATGTTCTAACACAAAAAGCTCTCCTTGGAGTTTTGTTGTGCCATATACGTTTAATGGATTGGTAGCATCACTTTCTATATAAGGCTCCTTTTTCTTACCGTCAAATACATAATCTGTTGAAACCTGAATAAGCTTAGCATCTATTTGAGCGGCTGCCTGAGCCAAGTATTTTGCTCCTTGGCTGTTGACTCTATAAGCATTCTCTTGCTCACTTTCGCATAAATCCACTGCAGTCATGGTTGCACAATTTATAATAATATCTGGTTTAACTCTCTTAATAGTATTATTAACTGCTGTTTCATCAGCGATATCTAGCTTAGCCACACTTCCATCTTCCGATGGGGTATGACCAGTAAGAAGCAATTCATATGGCTTTTTGTCCTTTAATAATAGAGTAAGAGCTTTTCCTAATTGCCCCTTGGCACCAGTAATTAATATACGAGACATCTCAACCTCTTTTCCACTTCTCTGATAAGATAATTTTCATAATATTCTATTATATATCAAAAGTCCATCCACTTTCTCGTAAAGTCGGAAGCTTCTTATCTTTTTCAGATAGAATTACCTCCATTCCCTCACTAATGGGCCATTGAATAGCTAAATCTTTATCATTCCATATAATACCTCCCTCATCCTCGGGATGATAGAAGTCAGTACATTTATAGATAAAGCAGACTTCATCAGATATTACATAAAAACCATGGGCAAAGCCTTCAGGTACGTATAGCATTTTATTATTTTCCCCTGATAGAACGACACCATACCATTGACCATATGTTTTGGAATTTTTTCTTAAATCGATGGCTACGTCATATATAGCTCCATATAGGGCTCTAACTAGTTTTCCTTGGGGATGTTGTTTTTGATAATGAAGCCCCCTTAGGACTCCTTTTCGCGAAAAGGATTGATTATCTTGAACAAATTTTATATCAAGCCCAGCAGCCTTAAATTCTGCCTCATTATAGGTTTCCATGAAATATCCCCGTTGATCACCATAAACCTTAGGCTCAATTAAATACAATCCATCTATACCAGTTGTTCTAAATTCGAAATTCCCCACTATAATCCCTCCGCCACATCGATAAGATAGCGACCATATTCAGTCATTTTCATAGTTTCAGCCAGTGATAATAGCTGCTCTCTACTAATATAGCCATTTTTATAAGCTATTTCTTCTATACATGAAATGTATAGCCCTTGCCTCTTTTGTATAGAAGCTACATAATTGGAAGCATCCAGAAGGGAATCATGGTTACCTGTATCAAGCCACGCCATACCTCTTCCTAAGATTTCAACCTTAAGGGCTCCCCTTTTTAAATATTCATTATTAACACTGGTGATCTCCAATTCTCCACGCTCCGAAGGCTTTATACTTTTAGCAATAGAAACTACTTCATTGTCGTAAAAATACAGTCCAGGAACTGCATAGTTGGATTTTGGTTTCTTGGGCTTCTCCTCTATGGATATTGCATTGCCCTCTTCATCAAAGTTGACTACCCCATAGGCAGTAGGATCTTTAACGTAGTAGCCAAATATAGTAGCACCTTGGTCCCTTGCTGCCGCTTTCCTTAAGGTTTCAGTAAAACTACGGCCATAGAATATATTGTCCCCTAATATCAGTGCTACCTTATCAGACCCAATAAATTCTTCTCCAATAATAAAGGCTTCAGCAAGACCATTAGCTTTTTCTTGAATGGCATATTGAATATTTAAACCAAATTTACTTCCATCTTCTAACAATTCCTCAAATAATTTAATATCTCTTGGTGTAGATATTATTAATATTTCCTGTATCCCTGCCAGCATTAAGACAGACAGAGGATAGTATATCATAGGTTTATCATAAACAGGTAATATTTGTTTTGAAACAGCTTTAGTTAGGGGATAGAGTCTTGTCCCCATTCCGCCCGCCAGTATTATACCTTTCATACAATACAACTCTCCAATCCGTACTGTTTTCGTTATGACGCTTTCTTTACTTTACTTTCTTGATGATACTTTCTTTATGATGCTTGTACATGCAAGTATGCCATATAACCTTATCATACTTTATCCTTCTACACTGAAATATATTAAAGTATAAGTTGCCTACTACAATATAATAATGGCATAATACGCAACATTTACTCACGTATAGTATAATCAATTAGTCCCTAGATTACAAATATTTTTTAGGATAAAAAAGGATTATGATATTATTTTCTCGCAATAATCATAATCCTTTCATACTATATACTACCATCTAGCTTAACATTCCACCAACCATACCACTTATAGCGCTGATTATCAATACCATTAGAAGACTGCCAAGAGCCAATGATGCGCCCTGATTCATCAATATTGAAACCAGCATAAATATAATAAAATAAGCTACTCCCATAGCTAAACCCCATAGGAATTTTTTCTGCTCTACCTTTTTCCCCACATAGAAACCGCTGATAAACCCTGATAGGATATAAGTAAATATGGTTCCCCCACTAATTACAGCACTTGAAATATCCATTTTAAGCATTAGAAATGCTAATATAAGTAATATAAATCCAGTTACAATATAGGAAATAAACAGTCCTTTAAGAAGATAAATAATCTTGGTATTCTGCCTAATAATCTTATCCATTTGACACCTCCAGGCCACTTATACTAGATATATATTATTTATCTCTTAAATATATGCTTGTAATTTAGACAGGGGTTAAATGTTATTCCTCCAATAATCCATCTATTGAATATCTGCCAGTTGAATTCCATAGAATCCATTCTTCATAACCTGCGGCATAGACTCCTTCAATCTGTTCTCTAACCTGTTTCCCACCGTAGACCTGATAATTAGATATCCATGATGCCGTAAAGTCTTGGAGCCATGGCCTAACTATAGCCCTATGCTCCTCCTCTGGTATAGTATCTAGCTTTTCCTTAGATGCAACCAATACTTTTCTAACAATATCTTGGGGCTGTAAATCAGGATATTCAATTCCATAATTGCCCTCTCCAAAATGGGATGGATATATCATTGGGCAGATATAATCTAAATACTTTGACATCTCTACATAATTCTGCCCTATCAAGGCCGCATCTATTTGACTACTTATTATTGTTCCGTATACATCAGCAGAAACGAATACACCAAGAGGCTTTAATTTCTCATATGCCTGTTTTGTAAATTCAGTAATAATATCCTCTTTAGATATATCTACTGCATCTTCTCCATAATCAGCATTTTCTATGCCGCCACCGGTGGAGAAACGGATATAATCAAATTGGATTTCATCAAAACCTATCTTTGCAGCCTCAGTTGCTACTTCTATTAAGTAGTCCCAGACTTCCCTCTTATATGGATTAATCCAGTATTGATTATTATTATCTTGGTAAAGGCTACCATCCATTTTCTTAATGGCCCATTCCTGCTTTTGAGAAGCCAGATAGGGATCCTTAAAGGCAACTATACGGGCTATTGTATATATCCCCTTATCTTTTAAGGTATAAATAAGATTTTCCATATCGGATATGGTATTGGTTGCTGCACCTATTTCCTGCACCAATTCACTATTCATATTATAGGTAATTCTACCATTGTCGTCTTTTACATCTATGACTAAGGCATTTATCTCTGTGGTATCTGCTATATCAATTATTTCATCTCTTCTATTAACCATGGCACTGGCTGTGACATAGATTCCTTTAGCAACAACTGGGCTGCGATTATCAGCTACGCCAACTTCCTGTCCCTGCTCATCATCAGGTAGGTTATTAGGGTCATTAACCTGTCCATTATCTTCTTCCTGATTATCTAGACCTGCTCCTTCCCCATGCTCTTCATCTTGATGCAGGTCTAAGTCCAAGTCAGTATTAACATCTGCGTCAATCTCCTGATCAACATCACTAGTTATATCATTATTATTATCTCCATTGTTATTAATATTTAGATTTTGATTAATTCGCCATATAATACCATAATAACAAAGACAACCAATAGCTATGAGTAATAATAATATAAATATAATTTTAAATATTCTATTTCCAGATCTTCTACCTCTTTTACTATAGGAATGATGATAGTTGATATACATATCTTTCTTTTTCATATCTTATCTCCGTTATCTATTCTCCGTTTTATAAGCTAGTATAATATGCTATAAACTGGTATGCCAGCTTATTGTTTGTAAATTATCCAATTTAATACCAACTTTGCCAATATTATTAATTTCTATACCGCTTAATTTGATTTTGTATCTTGTTAAAGTTCTCTACTATTTGGGGATCAAATCGTATACCTGCCTGGGAATTAATAATTTCCATGCATTTCTCATGGGAATAGGCTGGTTTATAACACCTGGTACTGGCTAAGATATCATAGGTATTAACAACAGATACAATTCTAGCACTAAGGGGAATATTATCTCCAGCCAGCCCCTTGGGATAACCAGTGCCATCCCATTTTTCATGATGGTACATAGCAATATCTATAGCCATCTTCAAATAATCATTATTTTTGCTATATGAATATACTTCCTCCAGTAGATTAGCTCCTATCACTGTATGGGTCTCCATTATTTTTTTCTCATTAGTGTCTAAGGAACTTTCTTTAAGTAGTATGCTATCCTGTATTAATATCTTACCTATATCATGCAAGGGGGCAGCCAATTCAATTGTATCAATAAACTGCTTAGTTACTTCTTTCTCATATATTGGTAATATCTGCAAACTAATAGCCAGCAATCGACTGCCTTTACTTACATTAATCAAGTGCTTTCCAGTATTGCCGTCCCTAATGGCTGATATCTTAGCCATGGCATAGATTATATTTCTTTGTTCCTCATATATTTTATTGATCTGATCATTAATAACTGTATGTAACTTTCTATTATATGATTGCTTATCCTTTTGCATCCTACTAATCTTGATATGTAGGTTAATTCGAAGTGTCACTTCTTCAATGGAATAAGGCTTAACAATATAATCCACCGCCCCAGCTTTTAGACCTTTTATCCTGTCTTCCACTGATGTAAGCCCAGATATAAAGATAATAGGTATATCACAGGTTAAAGGATTTTTCTTAACCAAAGAGCAAAATTCTAAACCATTCATTCCAGGCATAGATACATCCGTTAGTATTAAATCAGGTGTAAGAGCTTTGATTGCTAGCAAGGCTTGATGGGCACTGGTAACTGGTCTTGCAATATATCCTGCTTTTTTTATAATTTCAGTCATCATTACCAGGTGTGCATTAACATCATCCACTATCAAAATATTAGGGGTGTCATTATTTAAATTCTCCATATTAAACCTCATTCAACTGATTTATAATTTTCTCAAGAGCAGATAAGGACTTGTCATAATCTTCCTTGCGGACAGAGAGCAGAAGCCGCATAATATTGCTATCAATATCTTTCTGCCCTTTGGGTGTTATCTTTTTAATCTGTTCAGCAAAACTTTCAGCCTTCTCCCAATTTCTCATCTCAATACAAATAATAAGTTTCTCACACAAATCCAAGATGTCATTTTTTAACTTTGAGGGTTTATCATATATGACAGAGTAAGTATCAAAACTGTCATTTAATAAACTTACATCTTGATTTAAGATTATGCTCTTATCACATACTCCTTCGATGTAAAATTCTTCAATAGATTTATGTAAACTATCCTTTAAATAATTAATTCCGATATAATCTATATTAGTTTCGATTAAATCCTTATTTTTTGACGCTGGTTCATCATTTGCTTTTTTCAACCAAACTGAAAATGAAAAGGTACTTCCGATATTTATATCACTTTCTACATAAATCCTTCCATTCATTGCTTTAACCAGCCTCTTACAAANGGCTAGGCCTATCCCAGTACCACCATATTTTCTTGTAATAGATCCATCTCCCTGTATAAAACTTTGAAATATCCTACTAATATCCTCCTGCTTTATGCCTATACCTGTATCCATTATAACAAAAAATAATTCTACACTATTATTAGTCTGGGCAGTTATAGCAACTTCCATTGCAATCTGGCCAATGGAAGTAAATTTGACAGCATTAGACAATAAATTATTTACTATTTGACTTAAACGCAATTCATCTCCTACCAGCCAAGTAGGGATATCATCGGACACATTAACTAAGAATTTTAAACCTTTTTTATTGATATTACATTTATGGCGGTTAATTATTTTATCAATAAAATTGGGGAAATGAAAACAGCTCTCCTCCAGCTTTATATCCCCAGTTGATAATTCTGAAAAATCTAGTAAATCATTAATTATATTATTCATATTCAAACAACACTGATTCATTATATTAATAATATTCAGCTGGGCCGTAGTTAACTCTGTGTCCATCAAATTATTTATTAATCCCATAATACCATTAATAGGAGTTCTTAATTCGTGGGTGACATTGGCTATGATTTCACTCTTAATCTTTTTAGCAACTTTCAAATCCCGTCTCAAATAATATATTTGCTTGGTTTTATCCTTTTTATCTGTAATATTAATTGCGCAGCATATCCCTGAAAATCCCTTACTTCTGTTAATAGATATTTTCAACTTAATCGGGAAGCAAGTCTGATCCTTCCTGTAGGCAACTGTTTCCCCTTGATGATTAAGGAATCTTGGAGCAATAATAAGTTGATTATTCTCTATCTTTACAATTCTTCTAAAAATATCAGCTATATTGATATTATAAAAATTATCATAATAGCCCAATTCCTCTATAGCCTTCTTGTTATAATATATTACATAACCGGCCTCATTAAAGTACAAAATGATCTCTTGACAATTATCCATTAGTAAACGATATCTACGCTTTATATTAGATTTTTCCATAAACATATACTCTTTCTATAATTGATTCTTGGGATAATATATACTTATCCATATTTTATACTATATGATTTTTTTATATTTGTAAAAATTACATAGATATATCATATTTAATCTGTCTATTTTTGTCAATTAAGAAACAAATAATTATTGTTACGAAATATAGGTAAATATAGGTGTAGATATAAATGCTAGTAATTGCGACTATAATCATGTTGACAATTACAATTAATAATATGTATAATATTGGATTGTGGATATAGTCACTTTCATATTAATAGTAGGTTTCTGTAATAGCTTTTATCTTTATTAT
>JGI24707J26582_10000243_pt1 | contig 40520 bp, 29 predicted proteins | sample BioPla1DNA1_FD_26582 | JGI IMG/M metagenome (IMG submission 26582)
AAATATAGGTTAAAGAGGAGGAGAATAAGAAAAAAAGAATAATTTTGCTATAAGGCTAATAAAGGAACTAGACTAAGAGACACACTAAATGTAACACTACCTAGCACTACACTAAAACAAATAATATTCTGCAAAAATTAAACAATAAAAATGTTAAGTGTACCAAAATGATTTATAACCTTAAAAATGAAGTAACAGCTATAAACCCAGTTTCTCTCTAATAAAAGATTCTATAAAATCAGTGGTTTTAGCTAATCCTAAAACAGAAGACTCAATGCATAAGTGATATGTAGATGCTACTCCCCACTCTTTATTGCTATAATAATTATAATAGGTCGAACGTTTCTTATCAGCTTTAATCAAAATATCTCGAGCCTGATTTTCTGTTACATTTTCATTTCTAGATTGAAAAGCCTTTATCCTAGCATCCATAGAAGCCGAAACAAAAACATTTATACAACGTGGATGATTTCTTAATATATAATCAGCACATCGACCCACAAAAAGAGAAGACTCTTCATTCGCTAAATCTCTAATTACATCACTTTGAATTTTAAACAACTCGTCGTTGCTTAAGTAATTGCTACCACAAAACAAAGCTGCATCAGCTACAAAAGGAAATCGAGAACCAAACAAACCACTCCCCCCTAAACTTTTGGATGCTTTTTCATCGGCTTCTTCAAAAAACTTTTCATTTAGTCCACTCTGCTTGGAAGCAATTTCCAATAATTTGCGATCATAATATTTAATAGAGAAACGCTTCGCTAGTTCTTGTCCAATTGAGCGTCCACCACTACCTAGTTGACGACCTACATTTATAACAAATTTATCTGTATTCATCTAATTAAATCTATTTTAAAGGTTTATCATACAATATCAAAAATAACTAAAATCACTCGTTTTATAAATGTTATAATAAACTATTATATTCTTTCTTCTACTTTATTGGGCCTAAACTCTGCTTCTTAAAAAAGTTGAACTGCCTCCACAACATAATTCCCGATGTAATACTTGCCAAAAAATCAGAAATTGGAATACTTATCCAAACACCAATAACACCCCAATAATATGCACAAATTAATATAGCAGGAATTAGAAATAAAACTTGACGTGTTAATGAAAGAAATATAGATTTCTTTACCATTCCAATGCTTTGGAAAAAATTTGAGGTAACCATCTGAAAACCTATAATAGGAAACATAGCTATTGTAATGCGCAATCCTACAACAGAAATACCTTTTAAATCAGTATCTAACGTAAAAAGAGAAACGGCTAAATCAGGAAAAACCATTCCAATAATAAAACCTATGGAAGTAACAAGGGTTGCCCAACGAATAGTTAATTTCAACACTTCAGTGACTCGTTCATATTGCTTTGCACCATAATTATATCCTGCAATAGGTTGCATTCCCTGATTAAAACCCAACACAATCATTATGAATAAGTACTCTATTCGGTTAATTATACCAAATGCACCTATAGCCAAGTCTCCACCATGTCTACCCAATGCTTGATTGATCAGAATTACAATTAAAGATGAAGCAACGTTCATTAAAAATGGAGATACTCCTATTAAAAGAGCTGGTGCAATAATCTCTCGCTTGAGCTTAAAAATACCTTTCTTAAAGTGTAAGAGATTATTTTTATTAGAGAAAAAACCAAACTGCCACAATAAAGCCAAAAGCTGACCTAATACAGTTGCAATGGCAGCTCCTTTAATTCCCCAACCAAACCAAAATATAAATATTGGATCTAAAATGGTATTAATAACAACTGTCATAATAGTTGCACCCATTGCCTTTTTAGGGTGTCCTGATGCTCGTAGTATATTATTAAGACCAAAATACAGATGAGTTATAACATTTCCTAAAAGCAAAACTCCCATATAATCTCTAGCATAGGGTAAGGTATCCTCACTAGCACCAAAAAAGTAAAGTATTGGATCAAGAAAAATAAATGATATAGCAGCAAAAAGAATACTAATTATAATATTAAGGATTACAGCATTGCCTAATATGTTTTGTGCATTATTATAGTCTTTTTGCCCTAAACGCATGGAAATCATAGTAGCAGATCCCACACCAACTAAAGTCCCAAATGCAGTACTTAGATTCATTAAAGGAAATGTTACAGCTAACCCTGACAAAGCCAAAGGTCCTACTCCATGACCAATAAAAATACTATCAATCATGTTATATAACGACGTGGCTGTTTGAGCTATAATAGCTGGAATTGCATATTGCCTTAACAGAATTGACACTCGCTCAGTACCTAGTGATATAGGTGCATTTTGTGTATTCATATAAAATCCTCTTAAAATTCATTATTACTCACCTCACAAAAGTAGTCTTTATTTATAATAAATTAGAACACAAACACTAATTAAAAAACTCTTCTATTATTATTTATGGTTATTTTAATTCAGTTTAAATATCTACACATTATTTAATAACCAAAGGGACACGATTCTAACTTTAGAAAATAATCCTAACATAATTGCTATTGATAAACTGATACGAAAAATCAAATCGTAATATTAACATACACACAGGGTTAAAAAAAGCAGAACATTGAAACGAAATTAAAAATTTCAAGTGTATAGACTGTATTAAAATAATAGCTCGACCTAAATCAACATCTAATATCATAAAACTATAATAAGTAGCCTATCCATTTGAATAACAATTAAATCGTATCGTAATGTGAAAAAACTTTCGTATTTTTGCTTTTTAGAGTATTCAATTTAGATTGATAGAAATGAATGTATTAGAACTTAGTGAACAAGAAATTATAAGACGAAATAGTCTAAACGAGCTTCGCGAAATGGGTATAGACCCTTATCCTGCAGCAGAGTATAAAGTAAATGCCCTCTCTACAGACATTTTAGCAGAATTTAAAGATGATGCAGAGGAACAACAAAAAGTTATTATTGCAGGACGTATAATGAGTCGCCGAATAATGGGTAAAGCCTCGTTCATTGAACTTCAAGACACTAATGGACGAATTCAAGTATATATTACTAGAGACGATATTTGTCCTGAAGACAATAAAGATTTATATAATAAAGTTTTCAAAAAGCTACTAGACTTAGGAGACTATATCGGTATAGAAGGATATGTTTTTAGAACAAAAATGGGTGAAATTAGTGTACATGCTGAAAAATTAACTGTTCTAGCAAAAGCATTACGTCCCCTACCTATTGTAAAATATGATAAAGAAGGAGTAGCTCATGATACTTTTGAAGACCCTGAACTTCGATATCGTAGAAGATATGTTGATTTAATAGTTAACAAAGATGTTAAAGAGACGTTCGTTAAACGGACTAAGATTTTTAACTCTATGCGTAACTACTTTAATGAAAGAGGTTATTTAGAAGTGGATACTCCTGTGTTGCAAAGCATTCCTGGAGGAGCTGCTGCACGTCCTTTTATTACCCACCACAACGCATTGGATATTCCTATGTATCTACGCATTGCAAATGAACTTTATTTAAAAAGACTAATTGTTGGTGGCTTTGATGGGGTATACGAGTTTTCAAGAAACTTCAGAAACGAAGGGATGGATAGAACACACAATCCTGAGTTTACTGTTATGGAAATATACGTTGCATATACCGACTATCAATGGATGATGGAATTCACTGAAAACATGTTGGAACATATAGCTCTAGATGTGTTAGGTACTACTGACGCAGTAGTGGGTGACCAAACCATCAGTTTTAAAACTCCTTTCAAACGAGTTACCATGACCGATTCAATCAAAGAATTTACAGGATTTGATATTACGGGTATGGATGAAAGTCAGCTTCGTGATGTTTGTGATAAATTAGAGATCGAACATGACCCTTCTATGGGAAAAGGAAAACTTATTGATGAAATTTTTGGAGAAAAATGTGAGGGTAATTACATCCAACCTACTTTTATTACTGATTATCCAATCGAAATGTCTCCTTTAACAAAAAGACATCGTGACAATCCTGAATTAACAGAGCGTTTTGAACTAATGATTAATGGTAAAGAGTTATGTAATGCATACTCAGAGCTTAATGATCCTATAGATCAGTTAAAGCGTTTTGAAGATCAAATGAAACTTTCTGAAAAAGGAGATGATGAAGCTATGTTCATTGATAGAGACTTTGTACGTGCTCTAGAATATGGTATGCCTCCTACTTCTGGAATGGGTATAGGTATGGATCGATTAGTAATGTTACTCACTGGACAAACTGCTATTCAAGAAGTACTTTTCTTCCCACAAATGCGTCCAGAAAAGAAAGTTGAAAAAGACCCTATCCAAAAATATACTGATTTAGGTGTTGATTCTGAATGGGTTCCTTTAATTCAAAAAGCTGGATATAATTTAGTGAAAGACATGAAAGATATAAACCCACAAAAAATTCACCAAGATATCACGGGTGTAAATAAAAAATATAATTTAGGGCTTACAAACCCATCAGTAGATGAAGTATCTTCTTGGGTTGAAAAGATTAATTAAACCTTGGGTTTAAATGGACTCTATGAAACTATCTAATAAAATTGCAATCATAGGTGGAGGAAGCTGGGCTACGGCTATTGCTAAAATGGTCTTAGCCAGAACCACCTCCATATATTGGTATATGCGACGAGATGATCGTATAACCGAATTTAGAGAGCTGGGACATAATCCAGCATATTTAACTGGGATAAAATTTAAAACACGCAACATACAATTTAGTTCTGATATCAATTGGATTGTAAGTCAAGCAGATATTTTAATTTTTGCAACTCCCTCCCCTTATCTTAAAGCCCACTTAAGCAAGCTTACAGAGAAGCTATCAAATAAAACCATCATTACTGCTATTAAAGGTATTGTACCTGAAGACAATATGATTGTTTCTCAATATTTCAAGGAAATATATAAAGTACCTGAAGAGAACATTATTGCTTTAGGTGGACCATGCCATGCTGAAGAGGTTGCTTTAGAACGACTATCCTATTTAACTATTGCTTGTTCGGATATAGAAAAAGCGAATAGTTTTTCTAAACTTTTAGAAAGTCACTATATCAAAACCTCTGTTAGCCTAGATATTAAGGGAATAGAGTATGGATCAGTTCTTAAAAACGTATATGCCATAGGTGCAGGAATATGTAGTGGATTAAAATACGGGGATAACTTTTTAGCCGTTTTTACAACCAATGCTATTCAAGAAATGAGTCGGTTTTTAGATGTAATACATCCTATAAAAAGAGATGTAACTGATTCTGCCTATTTAGGAGATCTATTGGTTACAATCTATTCCAATTTTAGCCGAAATAGAATATTTGGAACAATGGTAGGTAAAGGATATTCAATAAAAAGTGCTCAGGTAGAGATGGAAATGATTGCAGAAGGTTATTATGGAACACGATGTATTAAAGAAATCAATGATGTAGCTAAAGTTGATATGCCTATATTAGAAGCAGTATATAGAATACTCTATAGAAATTCATCTCCTGCTATTGAAATTAAAAAACTAACTCTTCTTTTCAGATAAAACAGAAAAGTAATAAATTAAACAAAACACATTAATTTAGTTCAATATGATACAAATAAATATTGATAAAACATTAGATTTTATATCTAAAGAAAATATCTATGGATATAAAGAAGCTGTAGAAAAAGCTCAATTAGACTTAGAAAAAGGAACAGGTAAAGGTAATGACTTTTTAGGTTGGCTTGAGTTACCTTCTTCTATTACGCAAGAGCACTTAGATGACATTAAAGCAACAGCTAAAACTCTACAAGATAACTGTGAAATCGTAGTGGTAGCAGGAATTGGTGGTAGCTACTTGGGTGCACGTGCTGTTATTGAGGCTCTCTCCAATAGCTTTTCTGACTTTAACACAAATAGAAAAAATCCTGCAATTATATATGCTGGACACAATATTAGTGAAGACTATCTCTTTGAACTTACAGAGTTCTTGAAAGATAAAAAATTTGGTGTAATTAATATATCAAAATCAGGAACAACTACAGAAACTGCTTTAGCCTTCCGTCTCCTAAAAAAACAATGTGAAGATCAAAGAGGCAAAGAGACAGCTAAAAAAGTAATTGTAGCCATTACTGATGCAAAAAAAGGAGCTGCACGCATCACAGCTAATGAAGAGGGATACAAATCTTTTATCATTCCAGATAATGTAGGTGGACGTTTTTCAGTTCTTACTCCAGTGGGTCTATTACCTATTGCTGTGGCTGGTTTTGATATTGATCAGTTAGTCAAAGGAGCTCAAGCTATGGAAAAAGCTTGTAGTTCAGACGTCGAATTTGAAAAAAATCCTGCAGCAATATATGCCGCTACACGCAATGCCCTTTACAACAAAGATAAAAAGATAGAAATATTAGTAAACTACAACCCTAAACTTCATTATATTAGCGAGTGGTGGAAGCAACTTTATGGTGAATCAGAAGGTAAAGAGAACAAAGGAATTTTTCCTGCAGCTGTTGATTTTTCTACTGACTTACACTCTATGGGACAATGGATTCAAGAAGGAGAAAGAACAATTTTTGAAACTGTAATATCAGTTGATAAAGTAAACCATCAGCTCATAGTTCCTAGTGATGAAAAGAATTTAGATGGACTAAACTATTTAGCGGGAAAAAGAGTTGATGAAATCAATAAAATGGCTGAACTTGGAACTCAACTAGCCCACATAGATGGTGGAGTGCCTAATCTTAGAATTGTACTACCAAACCTTAGTGAAAATAGCATAGGTCAACTACTCTACTTCTTTGAGAGAGCTTGTGGAATCAGTGGATATGTACTAGGAGTCAACCCTTTTAATCAACCAGGGGTAGAAGCATACAAAAAGAATATGTTTGCGTTATTAAATAAACCTGGCTTTGAAGAGGAATCTAAAGCAATCCAAAAAAGACTATAATTAACACATTATAAGATAAGAAAGCATAAAAGACTAATCAAAATCTATTTTGGTTAGTCTTTTTCATATATTAAAGAATACAAATCAATTAAGACAGTTATGAAATATAGTAAGATAATTAAAGACTTTTTAGAGAAAAAGAAATACAGTCAAATTAATCTAAAAGCAGCACTTTTTGATATGGATGGTGTTCTTTATGATTCTATGAAAAATCATGCGGTTGCTTGGTGCAACAGTACAAAAGCTTTTGGAGTCAACTTCAACAAAGAGGATGCCTACTTACATGAGGGAAGAACTCGCATTAGTACTATTAATTGGGCCTATCAAAGACAATATGATAGAGATGCCACAGAAGAGGAAATAGAAAACATCTATGAGCTCAAAGAGTCTGAATATAATAAATTTCCTGATGCAAGTCCAATGATTGGAACATCAAAAGTGTTAGAGAAAATAAAAGAAAATGATTTAACAGCTATAGTTGTTACGGGATCATCACAGGAATCTCTTTTAGATAGATTAGAAAATGACTTTCCAAATACATTTCAAGGAGAATCAATGGTTACTGCTTTTGATGTAAAACACGGAAAACCTCATCCTGAACCATATCTTATGGCTCTTAAAAAAGGAGAGTTTAAACCTCAAGAAGCAATAGTAATAGAAAATGCACCTCTAGGTGTTGAATCAGCTGTTGCTGCTGGAATTTTCACTATAGCAGTAAACACAGGACCTCTTGATGATCAAATATTATTAGATGCAGGAGCAAATTTATTATTCCACTCTATGGAAAGCTTAGCTAATGAATGGGAAAAACTATATAATGCACTAAATGAGACAAAAATTTAACCGGATTGAATCTAAAGTAAAGTATCAGACCTAACCCAAACTAAAGTTTTTTATAAAATGGAATAAAATGATAAAAACTCTATTACGTCTTAATTGTTATGCATAAAAAAAGTATAGTAGTGGATTTAGCACTACTATACTTTTACACTTTTACACTTTTACACTTTTAGAAAAAAGCTAGTCCGATTTACCTATAACAAACCAAACTTTGCACTAAGCAATAATTATTTTATTTAGGCAAATTAAAAGCCTCTTTCATTTTAATCATTTGTTCTTGAGACATACCATCGGGTATAAAACCCATACTTTTGGCATAAATATAAATTTGTGCTGATTTAGATAAAGTATCTACTTGATCAAAAGCCTCACTTATAGTATCTCCCACAGCACAAATGCCATGTTTTTCCCACAATACTACATCATAATCCTCTAACCCCTTTACAGTAGCATTAGCTAACTCCATTGAACTTGGCATTTTATAAGGAATTATACCTAATCCTCTAGGGCAAAAAGCTCTGGTTTCAGGAATCATACTCCACAATAAGTTTGTAAGTACATCCTTTTCTAAAAAAGCACTATTATGTGACATCGCAACTAAATCTGTAGGATGAGTATGTAGTGCAGCCTTATACGTTGAACCACTACCTATCAAATAATTATGAATAGATAAATGAGAAGGCAATTCAGAGGTAGGAAGCACAGGTTGATCGGCTATAATCTCATAAGATGAACAATCGGAGCTAATTCTTATAATTGATCCATTATCCATAGGCCATCTGGCTAAGTCTCTCATTCTTTTTTGAGTTCCCTTGCAATAAAAATAAGTGCCTTTCAAATGAGGTAGAACACTACCTATAGCAATAGGTTTAGATAGTGGACTTAAATTTCTTATCTCATCATCTATATACTCTGTAATATTAAGTGTAATGTTTCCACCATTACGTTCAGCCCAACCTTTTTCCCATAAGTAACCTGCTATTTCGGCTACTTCCTCAATTTTTTCTTTTAATTGAGGACGGTTGATTAAAATAGATTCTTGTTTCATTTTTATAATTAAACGTTTTGTGCTAATGCAACTACAATAATTGAAGATATTAATATTAATAAACCAATAACTAGGACTAAGATGGCAGATGGTTTAACTCCTTTCCACTCTTTTAGAATGACACCCCATACATTACTAAAGGTAACATTCAGGGCCATCAAAATACTCCAAGAAAAAGCCATTAAAATTGGACTGTCTATCAAAAAACTTTTGCCCATTTCTAAACCAAAGAACTGAGAATACCATAAAACTCCTGCTAAAGCACAAAACAAAATGTTATTAATCCAAACACTTCTAGATACCTCTCTATATTCTTTAGCTGTATCATTTTTAATATTTTGATAAATACAATATACAGCATTTGTTACGAAACCACCTACAGTAACTAAAAAGATAACTGGTAAACCTGCATACAAACCTTTTACACCATGAGCTAAAGCTGATTCTTTTATAGGTGATCCAGCATCTAATCCTAATGCAAAACAAGCACTCATGAATCCAGCTAATAAAGCAACAGCTAAACCTTTAGTCAAAGCAAACTCTTTAACTGCCTTCTTCTTCTCCTCTTCACTCATCTGTTTTGATCGTAAACTGCCTGCATAACCAATTACTGCAATACCTACTAGTGTAATAATTACACCAATCAATAATAACAATCCCTCTCCACTAAATAGATTTGTACCAGCCAACAATGCAGGAATTAATGTCCCAAAGGCAGCACACGTACCTAAAGAGATGCTCTGTCCAAGAGCAACTCCTAGGTAACGCATACTTAAACCAAATGTTAGTCCTCCAACTCCCCATAAAATACCATAAACTATAGCTTGAAGGGCACCTCCTGATGACCATAAATCAAAAAGAGAAACCCCTATAGGTTTACCTAGTAATGCACCAAGAAATGGAAACACCAACCAGGCAAAAACTCCTTGAATTAACCAAAAATTCTCCCAAGACCACCCTTTGACTTTATTTATGGGTACGTAGGAACTACTTTGTCCAAAGCTTCCTATCGCAATAATTAAAAGACCTATTAATATATTCATATCAATCCTTAAATTCTATTATCTTTTTAGAGATACATTCTTCTCATACTTCTGAACTTCAGAAATAAAAGAATCGCCTATAGCAACATCATTTCTTAAACAGAACATATCCCAAACTGCTCCCCAAGGCATTGTTTTAGCCTCTTCTAAAAGAGCTAAACGTTCAAAATATTGTCCATTAGCTTCATATTTACGTAATCTTTCAATAGGTTCCAATAATGCTTGTAATAAACATTTTTGAGTGGAACGACTACCTACTACATAAGCACCAATACGATTAATACTTGCATCAAAAAAGTCTAAACCTATATGAACTTTATTTAATGCATCAGCACGTGTAATTTCCTTCATCAAGTCAAGAGTGCTATCATTTATTGTTACCACATGATCAGAATCCCAACGAACAGGACGAGTAACATGAAGCATTATCTCTTTAGTAAACAATAAAAGTGAAGATATTTTATCTGCCACATTTTCTGCTGTATTAAAGTGACCAATATCTAAAGTTACAACTTTATCGTTTTTAACACCATAAGCTAAATAAAAATCATGAGAACCTACAGTATAGCTTTCTGCACCAATTCCAAACAATTTAGATTCTAGACAATCCACCATATGCTTATAAGGTGTTTTATAAATCTCATCCAAAGACTCTTTTAATAATTGACGGTATTTTAAGCGATTCACAGTTTCATCTTTCATACCATCATGTATCCATAGATTCATTATACAAGGATCATTTTGATATTCACCCATAGCATTTGCTATTTCACGACTGCGCTTAGTATGCTCAATCCAAAATTCTCTAATAGAATCATCAGGATTACTTAAACTTAGTTCTCCACTTTTAGGATGAGAGAATGAAGTAGAATTGAAATCCAACTTCATATTATTTTCTTTTGCCCATTGCATCCAACTTTCAAAATGCTTTGGTTCTATTTCATTTCTATCTACAAACTTACCACCAAAATCACCATAAATAGCGTGTAAACTTAATCTATGATTTCCAGGAATATGGCTAAGTGCCTCTTTTAAATCTTGACGAACCTCATCAATATTTCTAGCTTTTCCAGGATAATTTCCTGTTGTTTGAATTCCACCTGTTAATTGTCCATCAGGATTTTCAAATCCACTCACATCATCTGTTTGCCAACAGTGAATAGATAGAGGTATTTGCTCTAGCGTTGTTAATACTTTTTCTACATCAACTCCTAATTGAGCATATCGCTCTTTAGCTATTTCATAAGCTTGTGTAACTTTATTATCTTTCATATTTAAATAGATTATATATTTGTATTTTTTTCTACAATTAATAAGTATTTTTCATAAGCCAATTCCCATAACTCATAATCTGCTGGCTTAAACAGATCAAGTGATATAGAGTCATACACTTTAGCTCGCAAGCTTTCTAGTGTTTCATCTTGATTATTAACCAAAACTTGAACCATTATATTACCTAACCCTGTAGCTTCACTAGGTCCAGCTATAACTTCAACACCTAAAGCATTTGCTGTATACTGATTTAATAGTTGATTTCTACTACCTCCTCCAATTATATGCAATGTTTCTAAAGGGTGCTCTGATACCTCTTTTAAGAAAGAGAAAACCTCCTTATAACGCATAGCTAAACTCTCAAATATACAGCGAACAAGTTGTCCCCTGTTATCAGGTATTTTTTGGCCACTTTGTTTACAATAAGTATAAATAGCTTGAATCATATTTTTGGGATTAGCAAAAATAGGATCATCAGGATTAATAAAACATTGAAATGATTCTGCTTTATTTGCTTCATCAATTAAGGTAGAATAATCCACCCCATCCCACTCAGTGCGACATTGTTCTAAAATCCACATACCGCAAATATTCTTCAATACACGAATGGTATTGTTTACTCCTCCTTCATTAGTAAAGTTCAACTTTTCAGACTCAGTTGAAATCACAGGTTTAGAACTTTCTATTCCCATTAAAGACCATGTACCACTACTTAAATAGGCAAAGTTTGTTGATTGTGCGGGTATAGCTACAACGGCTGATGCAGTATCATGACCTGCTACAGCAATAACAGGGACATTACTTAATCCAGTTATAGATTGAACTTCCTCAGTTAAACAACCGATAACCTCACCAGGGTAAACAAATCTACCAAAATCACTTTCTTCTAAACCTACAGATGATAATATCTTTTCATCTAACTTTCGAGTATGAGCATTTACAATATGAGCAGTTGTAGCTATTGTATATTCAGTAACCATTTCTCCAGTTAACAAATAGCTTAAAGCATCAGGAATGAATAAAATTTTATCTGCATTTTCAAGTGCACTATCTTTATTCTTTTTTGAAGCATAAAACTGAAACAAACTATTAAAATTCATTATTTGAATTCCAGTTCGCTCATACAATTCTGATTGAGAAAATTTCAAAAAATAATCGTTAGGTGTATTTTCAGTGTAAGGATCACGATAAGAGTAGGGAGATCTTAAAATATGCCCATCTTCTCCTATAGCTACAAAATCCACACCCCACGTATCTATTCCTATTGACTGGATAGATATCTTTTGATTCCCTATAATTTTCAGCCCCTTAATTATTTGCTGATATAGATAGTAAATATCCCAATAATAACGACCATTCATTTGAATAATGGTATTGGGAAAACGATGTATTTCTTTTAATTCAAACTTATTATTTTTAAATTCACTTAATAAAACACATCCACTTGTTGCTCCTAAATCTACTGCAACATAGTTTGATTTCATATTCCAAGTATTAGTTTATGTTTATAAAGCAAAGAAAATCAAAAAGAGATCTAAGACAATTCTCTTTTTGATATTTGAGTTATCATTAGTGACAATTGGAAATTGTTTTTAATATCCATTGAATTCTCATTCAACCCTTATTTTTTGAAATCCTTCCGAAAGTGTAATTTTTGAATTATTCCAAATAAACACCCCCGTAGTTGATCTAGGAAGTACTATTTCACCTTGAACACCATTCTTTTTTACTTTCTGCAATTTCACTTTAATCTCTCCTTTAGGATGAGGCATGGAGGCATTTATTTCCTTCAAGTCACTTAATGAAGGTGCTATTTCAATTTCCTCAAAACCACTACTTTTAGATTTAATACCACAAATTACAGCAAAATAATCATATAGAGGACTAGCACTCCAAGCATGGCAATCGGATCGTGCTGGCTCTGGTTTCTCTGCAAAAGTTGTTAACCCTATAGCTAACATATCACGCCAAAATGATAATGATGGGTAGTATAAATCGCCTAAACCTACTTGTTTCAGTGCTTGAGTTAAATAAAACCGATAATAAAATGTTACAGGACCTAAGGTCTCATCATGCACCACTCGGTTCATTACCTCTCTAGCTTCATCACCCTCTATAGCTTGAGATAAAACACCCATAATACTGGCATGCTGACTAAAACTTTTTTTGTCTGGTGTATCTCCAAACACTCCTTTTATGGTATCAAAACAAGCATCGATAGTACCTTTTCTTATACGATTAGAAATGGTAGCATACTTTTCTGCTAAACAATCATCGCCAAACGATTCAAACAATTTAATTGCCTGATTTAATGTATAGGCATAGTGTAAGGTCAAAACTGATGAATTACCATCATTAGAACCTGGAGCTACCCCATTAGGAAAAACATCTGTGTAATCTGTAAAATTCCACCATTTCATTCCTCCTAACATATCGACATTATCATCTATATGTCTCTCATACCAACTAAGAATACTATGTATAGCTGGTAAAAACTGACTTACAAACTGGTCATCCCCACAATGCATCCAATAATCATATATCATAGAAANCCAATACAGAGAATAGGGAGGTATAATCTGTAAACGAGAACTAGGATATCTCCCTTGAGTCAACCCTATAGGTGTTCTTGAATTATAGAAATCCAGAATAGCCTTTCGCATTAAACGGTCATCTCCAGTAACATATAACGAGATTAACGCCTGAATTCTAGTATCCCCAGGATATTGGAGTTGCTCATAATAAGGACAATCATAATAGGTCTCTCCAGCACATAAACGAGCTGTTCTCCACCCAACATCCCATATATCTCTCATAGTAGGATCATTAGATTCAAAAGAAGCCACAGACTTAAAAGGATAACCTGTATACATTCCATAAAAGTCTTCTAATATCAGTTCTTCTTCTTGAGTCTTTATCTCAAGTTCTATGTAGCGATAAGTTCTAAACCANAATGGAGAAAANGAACGACTCTCACCTCCATCGGGTAAAAAGACATCATAATTACCCACAATTTTTCGATCCCCTACCTCATCCCTATTTCCTTTTTGCATATTATCATCGAATAACGCTTCAGCGTAAGTAAGCTTAATAAATGAATTTTTTCCTTGAGTTGTTTTCAAAAGAGGAAAAGCAGTTGTATTAAATCCTTGATCTATTAAAATAGTCCCCTCAGTATTGGGTGGTATAATTATTGATTTAGCTCCCTTCAAAAACTCATTACCTACAACTATATTCTCTGCAAGTCTTACTTCTTTCATCCGCTGAAGTGACTCTTCCATCAACGGGATATTTCTGGGTGTTAAATTCCATAAATTATCAGTACCATAGCTCAAAAATGTTGGATGAGCTAAATAAATAGCTCTCTTCCAATCATCATCGTTATAATTCAAATTCTGCCATCCCCAAGGATAATATTTTCCCTCTACATAGTCTCCAGGACCAACAACCATATATGCTCTCAATCGTGCTCCATTATCTAAAGAACAAGCCGTATAAGAAGTGTTATTTACAACCTTCCAACTTCCATTTGTATTAATAACTTCCTCTTTAGGGGTGTTTCCTTGTAATATAAATCCTGTTTGGTTAGATATTTGAGCTACTGGAGCATTTACCCCCATATTCCAAACGGTTGCTGCAATAACATTTTCTCCTTTCTTTAAATAGGGAGCAATATCTAGAGTTTCAAAATACCAATTATGTAAATCTCCTCTTGCAGGTCCAAAACAGACCGATTCACCATTAATAAATAAACGATACCTGTTATCAGCTGAAACATGGATAATAAATTCTTCACCCAAATCATCTATATTGATTTTTTTTCTAAAATGATAAACACCATATTCTCTTTGTCCAATATCAGGTACAGTGATCCATTGCGCATTCCATTTTCCTTTCAATAAATCAGGATTAATTTTTGAGCTTTCAACTGACGAATAGCAGAACAAAGGATAACACAGAATCCATAGGAGGAAAGTCATTCTTTTCATAATATTACATTTTAGTTTTACTAAGTTTGAATTAGAACAAACAGAGTGTTAGAATTTTAAGGTTTAAGGCATTCAAAAGATACCAAATATCAACTCTAGTAAAATATGGTATTTGACATTAGATTTATCATTATTGACATAAAAAACAATTCTTTAATTTAAGCATTAAATAAAAGAGAGTAATAGTAAGATTTGTACTCATTAAATCTTATTATTACTCTCTTTTATACTTCTAAAGTTTGAAAGCTAATAAATCCATCCTATCAGCCTTAACTTCTTATAATTTCACTTCTCAAATATAATCTGATCTAAGATTATTAATGCCAGTTATTTTTTGGCCTCCCAACCATAACTTACATACTCCCAAGTAAACTTATTTTGCTTATCGATTTCCACTAGTAAGAATCCCTCTTTTGTACCATAGAAAGGACCATTCCACCAGTTTGCACATACAGCTCCTCCTGTAATGAATTGAATATTTTGCAACAATATTTCTTCATGAATGTGTTGATGCCCCTGAAGAACCAATTGTATATTATAATCCTTCAACACATCTAATACTTCCTTGTAATTAGTAATTACATCTAAAAACACATATCGATTTTCTACTAACGGATAATAAAGAGAATAAAAAGGCACATGTGTTGAAAGAACAACAGGATCGGAACTTGATAACTCAGATAACTCTTTTTTTAACCACTCAAGTTGCTTTTTATTAATATAATAACCACCCTCTGGATTATTTTGCACCGAGTTCAGAACAAAAAAATGGACTCCCTTTTGTTCAAACTTATAATAGGACTCCCCAAAATAGCTTTTAAACAACTCATCTCCTTCTACATAACCTATACTCTCATTAAACAATCGATCGTGATTACCTAAAGTTGGATAAAAAGATATATTTCTTTCTTCAAATATCTGCTTATATACTTTATATAAACTATCGGCTACCGACTTCTCTAAACTACTCCCCATACCAGATATATCAAACACATCACCTCCTAAAAGAATGAAGTCCACATTACTTTTTTCTGCTTTATCTAGAGCCTGTTGCAGACCATTATATCTATCGTTTGAATTTTCTTTATTCAAATGAATATCGGTCATAAAAGCAAATCGGAGCTTCTTATTTTTTGCATATAATCCAGATAAAGAGACGAAGAGAAGTAACACTAGAAGTATAACACTATTTTTCACTTTCATTTTTTCGATTTTGGTTAACAATTAAATATCAAATAAAAGTAAACAACAAATAATTAGAAACAAATTAAAAATCAACCTTTTCGGAGTAAAGCAAGGGAAATAACTTATTTTCTTATATTAATATATAAAAAAAACCTAACTTTAGATTTTTCTAATTAAGAGTTCTTCTATCCTTTTGGAATAGTAAACCTCCTTATAAAAACTTAGTCTTAACATTATAACTCATAATTTATGTTTAACTCATTTGGAAACATATTGCAACTAACTAGTTTTGGAGAATCTCATGGAAAAGCTATTGGAGGCGTTCTTGATGGTTTTCCTGCAGGAATATCTATTGACTTAGATTTTATACAAAACGAGCTAAATCGAAGAAAACCTGGGCAATCTAAAATAACAACTGCTAGAAAAGAAGCTGATTCTGTAGAGTTTTTATCAGGTATTTTTGATGGAAAGTCCACAGGAACTCCTATTGGTTTTCTAGTCTGGAATCAAAACCATCACTCTAACGATTATAACAATTTAAAAGATATTTATAGACCCTCTCATGCAGATTTTACCTATCAACAAAAATATGGTATAAGAGATTATAAAGGTGGGGGACGCTCATCAGCTAGAGAAACCATCTCGCGAGTTATTGCGGGTGCACTAGCTAAGTTAGCTTTACAAGAACTAACAATTGATATCAAAGCATATACAGCTCAAGTGGGTTCTATTAAATTAGAGAAAAACTATACAGAGTACGATTTATCTACCATTGAAAACAATCCTGTTCGCTGTCCTGATGCTGACAAAGCAAAAGAGATGGAGGAGCTTATATTCAAAACTAAGGGTGAAGGAGATACAATAGGGGGTATTATTACTTGTGTTATTAAAAACTGCCCTATTGGATTGGGAGAACCCGTATATGGTAAACTGCATGCTGCTTTAGGTAATGCAATGCTTTCTATTAATGCAGTGAAAGGTTTTGAGTATGGGTGTGGATTTCAAAACCTACACCAAAAAGGATCACAACAAAATGATATTTTCTATAATAATAACGGAGTTATTTCTACTAAAACAAATAATTCTGGAGGAATACAAGGAGGTATAAGTAATGGACAAGACATTTACTTTAATGTTGCCTTTAAACCTGTGGCCACGTTATTAATGGAGCAACCTACTGTAACTACTCAAGGAGAAGAAGTATTATTAACAGCTAGAGGAAGGCATGACTCTTGTGTTCTACCACGAGCTGTTCCAATAGTTGAAGCAATGAGTGCTTTAACCTTACTCGATTACTATTTAATAAATAAAACAACAAAACTATGAATGAGATACAATCTTATTTAAAGGAACATAAAAACCGAATGAAAGAAGAGTTATTCAGTCTTCTTCGGATACCTAGCATAAGTGCTAAAAAAGAACACCAAGCAGATATTACAGCTTGTGCTGAACGATGGAAAGAACTACTTTTAGAAGCAGGTGCTGATAAAGCTATCGTTATGCCATCCACAGGAAATCCCATTGTCTATGGAGAAAAACTTATAAATCCTCAGGCTAAAACAGTACTTGTTTATGCACATTATGATGTGATGCCTGCTGAACCTTTAAACTTATGGAAAAGTGATCCTTTTGAACCTGAAGTTCGTGATGGACATCTTTGGGCTAGAGGTGCTGATGATGATAAAGGACAATCTTTTATTCAGGTTAAAGCGTTTGAATATTTAGTTAAAAGTAAACAACTTAAAAACAACGTCAAATTTATTTTTGAGGGAGAAGAAGAAATCGGGTCTCCTAGCCTAGAGCAATTTTGCGAAGAAAATAAAAAACTATTAGAAGCAGATATCATATTAGTATCGGATACTAGTATGTTAGCATCCGATCTCCCCTCATTAACAACAGGATTAAGGGGACTAGCTTATTGGGAAATTGAAGTAACGGGTCCGAATAGAGATTTACACTCTGGACATTTTGGTGGTGCTGTTGCTAACCCTATTAATGAGCTGTGTAAGTTAATTAGCCAAATAGTAGACGAAAATGGGAAAATAACAATTCCTTCATTTTATGATGACGTGGAAGATGTTCCTCAGCTGGAACGCGACATGATTAAAGAAATACCTTTTAATGAAGAAGCTTATAAACAAGCAATAGAAGTTAAAGCATTATCTGGAGAAAAAGGATATTCTACTATCGAGCGTAATAGTTGTAGACCCTCTTTTGATGTGTGTGGTATTTGGGGTGGATATACTGAAGAAGGATCAAAAACAGTATTACCTTCTAAAGCATACGCTAAAGTCTCTAGCAGACTAGTTCCAGCACAAGATCACAATAAAATAGCTCAGCTTTTTGTAGACTATATTCAACAAATAGCACCAGAAACTATTCAAGTAAAAGTAACTCCTATGCATGGAGGACAAGCTTATGTTTGCCCTATTGATTTGCCTGCTTATAAAGCGGCAGAAAAAGGATTTGAAAAAGCATTTGGTAAAAAACCACTTCCTATGCGTAGAGGCGGGAGCATTCCTATTATAGCCACCTTTGAAAAGGTACTTAAGCTTAAAACTATTCTTATGGGGTTTGGACTAGAATCAAATGCTATTCACTCTCCTAACGAAAACTTCCCTATTGATATGTTTTATAAAGGTATTGAAGCTGTTGTAGAATTCCACAAGGCTTATGCTGAAATGAAATAATTAAAAAGAAGCTCTAAAGGTACAGCCGCTTTTCCATTCAGAACAACCATAAGCGGCTTTACCTTTTATCACTTTCCCCTTATGGCACAAAGGACATTCTTGCCCTTCTTTTATTTTCTCACTTTTTTTATCTACACGTACTGATTTCTTTTTTGTCGAATTCTTTTTCTTTTGTTTCTTTTTACCATCCGTTTCTGCCACTTGTACTGTTACTAACCGGCTACTATTATCTGACAATACACTGTGTACTATTTCAGTCAACATCTCTTTTAGCTCATCTAAAAATTGTTGTGCTTCATACTTACCTCGTTCAATCTCTCTCAATTTTTTCTCCCATATTCCAGTGAGTTCAGCCGATTTTAGTAACTCTTCTTTAATTACTTGTATTAAATCTATTCCAGTTTGAGTGGGCAATAAGTTCTTTTTATCTTTCTTGATGTAATTGCGTTTAAATAAGGTTTCAATAATTGCAGCTCGTGTAGAAGGACGTCCAATACCATTCTCTTTTAATGCATCTCTTAAATCATCATTATCTACTAAACGACCTGCTGTTTCCATCGCACTTAATAAAGTTGCTTCTGTATATAATTTAGGGGGATTGGTCCACTTTTCCAATAAATCTGGCTCATGAGGTCCTTGTTCGCCTTCCTTGAAAATTGGCAAAGAAGTAGTATCTTTTTTATCTTCTTCCTCATCACCTTCATAAACAACTCGCCAACCTAAATCTAATACTTGTTTCCCATTAACCTTGAATTTAACCTTTTCCACCTCACCCATAACAGTAGTTGTAGAAACTTTACAAGGAGGATAAAATGCTGCAATAAATCGACGAACAATTAAATCATAAACCCTTCGTTCGGCTTCTGATAAATTTTGTGGTATTTGTCCAGTGGGAATAATAGCATGGTGATCTGTTACTTTACTATTATCAAAAACCTTTTTAGTTTTTGGTAATTTAGCCAAATTCAAAGGTTCTATTAGTTCTTTATACTCTCTTAAGTCTGATAGGATTTTTGGACATTTAGGATAAATATCATCACTTAAATAAGTAGTATCTACCCTAGGATAAGTAGTTAATTTTTTTTCATAAAGAGATTGTATAGTCTTTAGTGTTTCATCAGCGGAGTAACCATATTTTTTATTACACTCCACTTGCAAAGAGGTTAAATCAAAAAGACGTAAAGGATACTCATTTCCTTTCTTACGCTTAATAGAGGTAACACTGAATTCACTATGCTTAATCCGATCAAGGAACTTTTCACCTTCATCTTGAGTGGCAAAACGACCCTGAACAGCAGAAAAGGTCGTCTCTCTATAAATAGTTTTAAGTTCCCAATAAGGCTCAGGCTTAAAGTTTTCAATCTCTAAAAATCGATTTACAATTAAAGCTAAAGTAGGAGTTTGCACACGTCCAATAGACAACACTTGTCTACCTTGAGCATATTTTTGAGTGTACAAACGAGTCCCATTAATTCCTAATAACCAGTCACCAATAGCACGAGCTAAACCCGCTTCATATAGTCGCTGAAAAGCCGACTCATCTTTTAAGTTTTGGAATCCCTCTTTAATAGCCTCTTCTGTTAAAGAAGAAATCCACAAACGTTTCACAGGACATTTAGCACCAGTCTTTTGTATTACCCAGCGTTGTATTAATTCTCCTTCTTGCCCTGCATCACCACAATTAATAATTAAAGAAGCATTATTCATCAGTCCTTCAATTATAGCAAATTGCTTTTCGTAGGTTGGATTACTTATCAGCCGTATTCCGAATCGAGGCGGAATCATTGGTAACGAACCTAAACGCCAAGGTTTCCAAGCCTCTGTATATTCATGAGGTTCTTTTAGAGTACAAAGATGACCAAAGGTCCATGTTACTTGATATCCATTTCCTTCTATGTAGCCATCTTTTCTTTGATTCGCTCCAAGAACAGAAGCAATATCTCTTGCTACTGAAGGTTTTTCGGCAATACAAACAATCATACTTTATTTATTATTTATTCTGGAAAAACAAAGATACAAAGGATTCGATGGATGAAGTAAAAAATAAGGTTTGATTCAATCAAATTTGATTTAAAATAAAAATTGGAGCAACGCTTTGCTCCAATCTTTTGTTAACCTTAAATCTAATACTATGAAAAACACATTACAAATGTAAATCAAAAAGGGTACTCATCCAAAGAAACCTCCAACAACAGTATGTTATATAACATATTTTAATATTAACCCAACTAGTACTTGTTAAAACAAGAAGTATAACGATTTTTATGGTTCTTGTTAACTTATAAGGTACTGTAATACAAGTATTGAAATCTGAAAATTTTATACACTAAAAGAAAAATTTGTTTTGACTAGGTCAAATAGGTTGGATGCCCTAGACATATCAATAGGATGACTAGGACCTATAAACTAAAGGTTCGGGGATCTTTTAATCGGATTTGTTTATATGAAAGAAATGGTTTAAAATAAAAATTGGAGCAACGCTTTGCCCCAATCTTTTGTTAACCTTAAAATCTAATACTATGAAAAACACATTGCAAATGTAAATCAAAAAGGGTACTCATCCAAATAACCCTCCAAAAACAGCATGTTATATAACATGGTTTAATATTTGAATCTTCACTATTTCATTTATTAACATATAAAACAACTAGATTAACAACATTAAAGAATGTATAAACAATACCTAAATTGAAAAGCAACAAAAAAGAGGAGTTGGTTAACTCCTCTTTTCAAATACTATCAATAATTTACACTTATATTGTTTTAATACATTTACTTAATCCATTAATAATTCAAGAATTTGACAAGCAGCTCTTGACACCGATGTTCCAGGACCAAAAATAGCCGCAACACCTAAATCATAAAGAAACTCATAATCTTGTGCAGGAATAACTCCTCCAACAATAACCATAATGTCTCCCCTACCCAACTTATCTAACTCCTTCATTAATTGAGGAACCAATGTTTTATGTCCAGCAGCTAAAGATGAAACACCAACTACATGAACATCATTTTCTACAGCATCACGAGCAGCCTCAGCTGGAGTCTGGAACAAAGGTCCCATATCCACATCAAAACCACAATCTGCATATCCTGTAGCTACTACTTTAGCTCCTCTATCATGACCATCTTGCCCCATTTTAGCAATCATAATACGAGGTTGACGTCCTTCTTGTTTTGCAAATTGCTTGGCTAGCTTACAAGCTTGCTCAAAATCCTTATCGTTTTTACTTTCTGATGAATACACGCCTGATATTGTTCTAATTGTTGCTTTATAACGACCTACTGCTTCTTCACAAGCATCCGATATTTCGCCTAACGTTGCACGAACTCGAGCTGCTTCAACCGCTAACTCTAATAAATTACCCTCTTCAGTTTCTGCACACTGTGTTAATGCAGCTAAGGCTTTCTTCACCTTAGCCTCATCACGACCTTTACGTAACTCCTCTAAACGAGAAAATTGATCGTTCCGAACTGAAGTATTATCAATTTCAAGAATATCAATAGGGTCTTCTTTATCTAATCGATACTTATTAACTCCCACAATTGTTTGAACTCCACTATCTATACGAGCTTGAGCACGTGCAGCAGCTTCTTCAATACGCATTTTAGGTATTCCTGTTTCAATGGCTTTTGCCATTCCACCTAATTTCTCTATCTCCTTAATATGTTCCCACGCTTTATGAGCTATCTCATTCGTTAAATTTTCAACATAATAGGAGCCAGCCCATGGGTCAACACTACGGGTTACTTGCGTTTCATTCTGAAGGAATAACTGAGTATTACGGGCTATACGTGCCGAAAAATCAGTAGGTAAAGCAATCGCCTCATCCAAAGCATTTGTATGTAATGATTGGGTATGTCCTAGCACAGCAGCCATTGCTTGAATACAAGTTCTTCCTACATTATTATAAGGGTCTTGTTCTGTTAATGACCAACCTGAAGTCTGAGAGTGAGTACGCAAAGCTAATGACTTAGGGTTTTTAGGATTAAACTGTTTTACAATTTTAGCCCATAGTAAACGAGCGGCCCTCATCTTAGCGATTTCCATGAAATGATTTGTTCCTATAGCCCAAAAGAAAGATAGACGAGGTGCAAAAGCATCAATATCTATTCCTGATGCTAAACCTGCACGAAGATACTCTAATCCATCAGCCAATGTATAAGCTAATTCTATATCAGCTGTTGCTCCAGCTTCTTGCATGTGATAGCCAGAAATAGATATAGAGTTAAATCGTGGCATATTTTGCGAGGTATACTCAAAAATATCTGATATTATTTTCATTGAAAATTTAGGAGGATATATATAGGTGTTACGAACCATAAATTCCTTTAAAATATCATTTTGAATAGTACCCGTTAACTGACCAAGCTCTGCCCCTTGCTCTAATCCCGCATTAATATAAAAAGCCATAATAGGTAACACAGCTCCATTCATTGTCATGGAAACAGACATTTTATCTAATGGAATACCATCAAATAATTGCTTCATATTTTCCAATGAGCAAATAGACACTCCAGCCTTACCTACATCACCTTCAACTCGCTCGTTATCTGGATCGTATCCACGATGGGTAGGTAAATCAAAAGCTACAGATAATCCTTTTTGCCCCGCAGCTAAGTTCCTACGATAAAATGCGTTTGATTCCTCAGCAGTTGAAAATCCTGCATATTGACGAATTGTCCAAGGTCGAAAAGCATACATCGTAGAATAAGGACCTCGTAAATAAGGTGGTACACCTGCAGCATAATCCAAATGCTCTAATCCTTCTAAATCTTCACGAGTATACACTGGTTTTACATCAATATGCTCGGGGGTTTCCCATTGAGCTTCTATATTATTCTTTTCTTGCCACTCTTTTCCATCAATCGAAGGAAAAGAAGCCGTAATATCTATATTGTTAAAATCTGGATTCATTGTATTCTATTTTAATAAGATTTGATTGAACGCTTGTAACGTTTCTAATACATTTACACGAACATGAACAAAATGCTCAATACCTTCTTCTTTAAGTTCCTCCATACAAGCAGGAGCTCCTGCTACAACAAATAAAGCTCTGTTATCTAATGTTTTATAGGTAGGAACAGCATAGGTAGCATATTCATTATCGCTAGAACAAAGAACAACGATATCTGCTTTTGCCTTTAATGCAGCCTCTATTCCTTGTTCAACCGTCTCAAAACCCAAATTATCTATTACTTTATATCCAGCACACGCAAAAAAGTTAGATGAAAACTGTGCTCTAGCCTGACGCATTGCTAAATCACCAATAGTCAACATAAAGACTACTGGACGTTTTGTTGAAGATTCAGTTTCTAAACGAAGTTCTTCAAACTGACGAGACGCTCTATCAAGAGCGATTTTATCTACGCCATTTGAAGTTTCAGTTTCTTCAAGTTCTTCTTTGTTTTTATAACGTTCAATGATATCTGGCATTTTTTCTGATACAACTTCATTAAAGTTAGGAAACTGATTGGTACCTACTAAAACTTCTCTTCGAGTTGCAACAGCTTTTTGTCTCTTCTCATTACTTGCTTTTAATGCTTTTTGAATAGTGCCTTCGCGCAAAGACTTATAAAATCCTCCCGCATTTTCTATTTCAAGGAATAGGTCCCATGCTACTTTAGCAATTGAAACCGTTAAGTTTTCAATATAATAAGAACCTCCAGCAGGATCAACCACCTTATCAAAGTGTGATTCTTCTTTTAACAATAACTGTTGATTTCTAGCTATACGTTCAGAAAACTCATCCGAACTTTCATATACACTATCAAAAGGTAGAATGGTTAAGGAGTCAACTCCACCTAAAGCAGCACTCATAGCCTCAGTTTGAGAACGTAGCAAGTTCACATAAGGATCAAATAGTGTTTTGTTGTATTTTGTGGTCTCTGCATGCATATTCATTTTTGCAGCACATCTACACTCATTGTCTGGCCCTTTATTTTCACAATCTCTTAAACACTCGGGCTTATAAGCTGAAACAATATTTGCCCATAGCATACGAGCGGCTCTAAACTTAGCTATTTCTAAAAAATAATTAGAACCTACTCCAAAATTGAATTTTATTTTTTTTGCAATTACAGCTACAGGTAAATCAGCCTTTGTTAAAGTTCTTAAATATTCATTACCCCAAGCTAAAGCATAACCTAGCTCTTGAGTGATGTATGATCCTGCATTCGTTAAAGTTATTGCATTGACATTGAGGACTCTATAAAAAGGAAGGGGTTGAATTGTCTCTATTAGTTTCTTAGACAATTGAATCATTGGACCATCTTCTACTCCTTTAAGTAGCATAGTATTGAAGTAATCAAAACCAATGGACCCTTTCAATTTTAACACATCATACTTTTTACTTTCAAAATACTCTACTAATAACTTAGCAAACTCCACAGCTGAAGTTTGCTCCATAGTAAAGTTCAATTCCACTTTGTCAGCTGGAATATTATTTAGTAATGTTTTAATATAATCCCCATCAAAAGTGGTTTCCGCTATAATAAATGAAAATGAATCAATCCCTCTATCCAATAACCCCAGTGCTTTTCCATTCGCAACTTGTGGAGTATCCACTTCTATTTTCTGCTGAACATACCAAGAGTTATCTTTTTTCTTTGTTCCTCGTAGGTAAGGAAATACTCCTGGTACTGCATCTGTGGTTTTTAAAGATTCTAAATCTTCTTTACGATAAAAAGGTTGTACGTTAAAACCCTCTTGTGTTTTCCAAACTAACTTTCTCTCAAAATCAGCCCCTTTAAGGTCCTTTTCTACAACCTTCATCCACTCTTCTGTAGATGTTGGAGGAAAATTAGAGAAAAGTTTTTCTTTACTATCTGCCATAGTTTATTTATTATTATTAGACTTAAAAAACAGTCTTAGACTTTAATTCAAATTCCCTTGTTATATGCAAATATAACAAATTAGAAGACAGCAAGCCCACTTTTCTCTTTTTTTTGATATCCTAACTCTTGCTGTGTAGTATTAGAATAATGAATGTCGACATTAACCTTGCTACTGTTTAATATATTGAGTAATTTTGCACCTGAATTTTCAAATAATTATATAAATTTAATATGGATTGGTTACAAACTTTATTGTGGGACACGAGTTCAGTGGCTCACATTGTATGTCTTTATGCCTTCGTTATTACGCTAGGTGTATTACTTGGGAAAATAAAAATTTTCGGAGTGTCACTTGGTGTTACATTTGTTCTTTTTGTCGGAATATTAATGGGGCATTTTGGTTTTACCGGAGATACAGAAATTCTTCACTTTATTAGAGAGTTTGGTCTTATTCTTTTTGTCTTTTGTATTGGACTACAAGTAGGGCCTTCATTTTTCTCATCTTTCAAAAAAGGAGGTATGACCCTCAATCTCCTAGCAGTAGGGATTGTTGCATTGAATATTATTGTAGCACTAAGTATTTATTTCATTTTAGATGGACGTATTGAACTTCCTATGCTAATTGGGGTATTATATGGTGCTGTAACAAATACACCAGGATTAGGTGCTGCACAAGAGGCCTTGACTCAACTCAGTTATGATGGACCACAAATAGCATTAGGATATGCTTGTGCTTATCCTTTAGGAGTTATTGGTATTATTGGAACTATCATCGCTATTCGTGTGATATTTCGTATAGATCTTAAAAAAGAAGAAGAGGCTTTACGATCTGCGGAAGATGAAAATCCTCATAAACCATTTATGTTACAGCTTGAGGTCAAAAACGAATCCATAGCAGGACATTCTTTATTAGAGATGCAAAAACATATCGGACGAACTTTTGTTTGCTCTCGTATGTGGAAACAGGGAGAAATTCTAACTCCTACACGTGAATCTATTATAGAAATGGATAATAGACTTCTTATTATCTGTGAAGAGGAAGATGCAGAATCAATAACAGCTCTTATTGGTAATCCTATCAATATGAAATGGGATGATGAGAATGAAAAGAACATCATCAACAAAAACAAATCATTAATTTCAAGACGTATTTTGGTTACGCAATCTGAAATTAATGGAAAAACATTAGGATCACTTCGTTTCCGTAGCCTATATGGAGTTAATATAACTCGTGTTCATCGTTCGGGCATGGATTTACTTGCAGATACTAATTTAGAGCTTCAAGTTGGAGACCGTGTTATGGTAGTTGGAGAACAGGAAGCTGTTAAACGAGTAGCTGATGTACTTGGAAACTCACTTAAGAAACTTGACCACCCTAACATAGCAACCATTTTCGTTGGTATATTATTAGGTATCATTTTAGGTAGCATTCCATTAATTATACCTGGAGTTCCTACTCCTGTTAAATTAGGATTAGCTGGTGGTCCTTTAGTCGTTGCAATACTCATTGGTCGATTTGGTCATAAATTCAAGTTAGTAACTTACACTACTCAAAGTGCTAACTTTATGTTAAGAGAAGTGGGTATAGTTCTATTCCTTGCGAGTGTGGGTATTGAAGCTGGAGAAAACTTTGTTAACACAGTTGTTTCTGGTGATGGATTACTTTACGTAGGTATTGGATTCCTCATTACAGTTATACCTATTCTTATTATTGGTATCATTGGACGCAAAATATATAAAATAAACTACTTTACATTAGCTGGTTTAATAGCTGGTAGTAATACAGATCCACCCGCGTTAGCTTATACTACTCAGATTGCTACTAATGATGCACCATCTGTAGGCTATTCTACCGTTTACCCTTTAACTATGTTCTTACGTATATTAACAGGGCAATTGATTCTACTATTGATGTTAGGATAACATAAACTGAATATTATATCTCAACCTATTTCTAGGACGAGATAACATAAATTCTAAGTATAGTTTATAAACTATACTTACTTCATTTAACGAGGGTGTCTTGGACACTCTCGTTTTTTCATATACATTTTCAAACTGCTATCTTATTATTATTTATTTGATTTACACTTTAGTAAACAAACCTTTTTTTACATCTTAGTTCTATTTAATTTTATGACTACACCCCACACTATTCTACTTAGTCTTACTATTTACCAATCCGAATGTTATCATCCTTCTTATTTTAAATATTTTGTCTACGTTTCTAACGATTCATCTTTAAGTCAATTGTTGGAATGCGTAAAATAATGTCTTTTTGAACCTGATTAGGATTTTTAATCAGCGATTCGTTGTAATAATAAATGTAAGGCCACATATCTCTCGAACCAAAATAAAATTCAGCTATTATACGCAAAGTTTCACCCGAGGCTACTTGATGCGTGGTTTTAGTACCTGTAATAGTATAAGCTAAAGAAGCACGAGAAGGTATTTTATAGGTGTCAACAACACCTATATCTTCAATATTCTTCAATGACGCTTGATTATCAATTAAATCTTCTTCAAATATTCCCTCTGAGTCATCATACACCTCTTCTTTATTAGTCTCTGATTCTTCAGGGTAAAGAATAATAGTATCATCAGTTACTCCTTCAAAAGCTTTTGCTTCCGTACGATGCTCTACATAAATATCCAACTCTCTTTTTATACTAAATAGACGAAAAGCTAGTAATAAAACGAGTAAACTAAGAATTACAATAATAAAAACGAGCATCCCTACCATACTACTCTTTTTATCTGGTAATTTTTTTATTGTTTCGATTTCTTCTTGGTCCAATGTAGCGTCAATCTTTTCTTGTGATTCTAATTCTTTCACAACATCATCTTTCGACTCATCTCTATATATTTCTATAAAAGAATCTTCCACATTTTGTGAGGGTTGACGTTGTTCACCACCTAGTACTTCTTTTTCTTTATTGCCCATTAATTCTTCTTGGTTTGTGTTTACTTTTTGTGATTTATCTCCTCCACATTCAATTCTATTATCCTTTACTTCTTCCCTCTTATCATCCTCTATTAACTCTGTAGTTTCAATAGCTGAATTATCTTGTTTATTATTCTCTTCTGAATCACCTCCCCTATTCTTTCCCTCATCTTCTCGAATCTCTTCCGTTTTCTCATCTTTTTTTAATTCCACCTCTTCACTACTCTTCTCTTTCTGCTCCTCACGCAATTGGTCTTTTAATAAATCAGAAGAAACCACTACTGATTCAAAGTGTTCAAATGGTTTATTAATTAGACTTTGCAATTCTTCTTCAGGAACAAAAACAATTTCGCTAAAAACTCCATTCGTCTCTGTTTCTTTAGTTATTACTTTAAAACTACCTAAGCCTTTTACATGAACATAATTATCATGTAAAAGTCCTTCAGCTATTAAATCAAAAAACTTCTTGATAAATAATTGAGCAGCATCAACCGATATTCCTTGTTTCTCGGCTAATAATTTACTAAAAAAAGCAACTTCTCTATATTTAAACTCGTCATCCATATTTAAATTATATGAAGTTTCTCTTTAAATTCAGGATGAGGTGTAAACTGAGGGACCAGTTTAGGGGGCATCAAAATAGGTTCATTAGACACAGGACTCTTTACTACATGTTCGTCTTCTTTTACTACATGTAAATTACCAAAATCAGGAATAGAAATAGTTGATCCTTTATCTAATTCGTGAGTTAACATTTGAATAAATGAATCAGATAAACTTGAGGCACTTTCAATAGAACAACCCAATCGTGACGCTAATAATGAAAGAAATTCTGCATTATCCATTTAAATACTGATGTTAAGAATATGAAATATAAAAAAGCAATTTACATTATTTTTCCGTACAAATCAAAATCATCTGCATCAATAATTTGTGTCAAATAAAACTCACCTATTTCTAATTGTAAATCATCTTCTTTCTTAATCAACACCTCTGGATCAACTTCTGGAGAATCAAACTCGGTACGGCCAATATAATAGTCTCCCTCTATGCGATCAATGATTACTTGAAATTGATTTCCTATTTTCTTGTCATTAAGCTCACTTGAAATTCTTTGTTGAATAGCCATTAATTCATCTAACCTTGCTTCTTTTATCTCAGCAGGAACATTATCTTCGTAGTTTTTATAAGCATACGTTCCCTCTTCATGTGAATAAGCAAACGCACCCATCCTATCAAATTTAACTTGCTGTACAAACTCTTTTAACTCCTCAAAGTCTTGCTCTGTCTCACCTGGGAAACCAACCATTAAAGTTGTACGAATATGTATATTAGGAACTTCAGCCCTAAGCATTTTTATCAAATCATAAGTCTCTTGCTTGGTAATATGACGCTTCATTTTATCTAACATAGAGTCACTACAATGCTGCAAAGCAATATCTAAATAGCTACACACGTTTTTATTTTCACGCATGACTCTCAATAAATCTTTCGGAAAATGAGCAGGATAAGCATAGTGTAATCGAATCCATTCTACCCCTTTAATCTTCGCGATTTGCTCTATTAACTCAGGTAATTTTTGCTCTTTATATAAATCCAACCCATAATAAGTAAGCTCTTGAGCAATAACTTGAAACTCTTTCACTCCTTTACTAACCAAACGTTTCACCTCATCTACAATCTCATCCATAGGTCGAGAGATGTGTTTGCCTGTAATTAGAGGAATTGAACAAAAAGCACATTTCCGATCACAACCTTCGGCTATTTTTAAGTAAGCAAAATGAGAAGGAGTGGTTAACGTACGTTGATTAAAATAAGTGGGATTATACTTTTTACCCAAATCAGATAAAAGAGATTTCCAATCAAACTTACCATAGAACTTATCTACTTGAGGTATTTCTATAGCTAGTTCCTTTAGATAGCGTTCAGATAAACAGCCCATAACATATAGTTCTTCAAGAGTACCCCTCTCTTTAGCTTCAGCAAAAGTCAATATCATCTCTATCGACTCCTCTTTTGCATCACCTATAAATCCACACGTGTTAATTATGGCTATTTCACCTCGTGGATTAGGATCATCGTGTGTTACTGTAAAGCCCGACTCACCAAGCTGTCTTAGTAAGTATTCTGAATCTACTAGGTTTTTAGAACAACCTAGTGTAATAACATCTATTGTTTTTTTTTTCATTACTCTTCACCAAATAAAGAATCAACAAACTCTTCTTTTCTAAACACTTGCAAGTCTTCCATGCCTTCACCTAAACCAATGTATCGCACAGGAATTTTAAACTGATCAGATATACCAATCACAACCCCACCTTTTGCAGTTCCATCTAGTTTTGTAATAGCCATAGAAGTGACTTCCGTTGCTAACGTAAATTGTTTAGCTTGTTCAAATGCATTTTGCCCTGTTGATCCATCTAAAACTAAAAGAACCTCATTAGGTGCATGAGGAACCACTTTCTTCATTACATTTTTTATTTTTGTCAACTCATTCATTAAGCTAACTTTATTATGTAAACGACCAGCAGTATCAATAATAACAACATCGGCATCGTTAGATACGGCCGAACTCAAGGTATCAAAAGCCACAGATGCAGGATCAGATCCCATTTGTTGCTTAACAACAGGCACACCTACACGTTCTCCCCAAATCAATAACTGCTCAATAGCTGCAGCTCTAAAAGTATCTGCTGCCCCTAAATACACTTTTTTACCTGCTTTCTTAAATTGATAAGCTATTTTTCCAATGGTTGTGGTTTTTCCCACTCCATTTACTCCTACAACCATAATAACATAAGGTTTTTTATCAATTTTGGCATCAAAATCAAACTCATCACCCGTATTATTTTCAGTCAATAAAGAAGCCACTTCATCTTTAAGAATTGCATTAAGTTCCGCAGTATTCACATACTTATCTCGAGCCACACGCTCTTCAATACGTTCAATTATCTTTAATGTGGTATGAACTCCAACATCCGATGTAATTAGAACTTCCTCTAGATTATCTAAAACTTCATCATCAACTTTAGACTTTCCTGCCACGGCACGAGCAATCTTACTAAATACATTCTCTTTGGTCTTAGATAATCCCTTATCTAATGATTCCTTTTTATCTTTGGAAAAGAAACTAAATATACCCATAGTCTTAAATTAAATTGGTGTGACTCATTAATATACAAAAATAGAATAAGTAACGTTAAAGAGGAAATTATATATAAATAAAAAACCTTTTACAGCTATTTTGTGTAAAAGGTTTTTTATAGAATATTTTTTCTATAGAGTTTATTTTGATTTAAAGTAATCATCTACCATTTCTTTAGGTATCATACGTTCATCAAACATATAAGCTCCAGTTTTTGGAGATCTCACAACTTTGATCACTTTTGAGTAAACTCCACTTCCTTTATCCTCGTGCAATCTTGCTACTGCTTTCTTAGCCATAATAAAATCTCCTTTTTATTTAGTTTCTCTATGAACCGTCATTTTTTTCAAAATGGGGTTATATTTTTTAAGTTCTAGTCTACCTGTTGTATTCTTCTTGTTCTTTGTAGTAATGTAACGAGATATTCCTGGTAAACCACTTTCTTTATGCTCTGTACACTCTAGAATTACCTGTACTCTATTTCCTTTCTTTGACATAACTTAATCTACCTCCTTTTAAATTAGCTTAAAACTCTAATGCTGTTCCAATCACAATATCCCTTCTCTACCGCCTCATTTAGAGCTGCATCCAATCCTTTTCTATTAATGATTCGTAGACCTGCTGCACTTATATTTAAGCTAATCCAGCATTCTTGCTCTACGTAATAGAACTTTCTTCTAAACAAGTTCACATCAAAGGTTCTTTTAGTTCTCCTTTTAGAGTGCGAAACATTGTTGCCAACCATGGCTTTCTTTCCTGTAATTTGACAAATTTTAGACATCTCTATCTTTTTTATTTATGTTCTTATTTTCAATGCTCTTTTTAATCAGCATGCAAAGTAAACACTTTCACATCTATTTAGCAAGAAAATTCGTATTTAATTCACTTAATTAGCTCATGTAAAAGCAATAAAGCTCCATTAGAGGCTCTGGTTATGTTCATTTCGCGTCCTCGATCTCCTTCTTGAAGTTTAGTAATTACATTTTCGCCATAAGCAGCTGCCATCCAAACCATTCCCACTGGTTTGTCTTTTGTTCCTCCTGAAGGCCCAGCAACTCCCGATGTTGCAACAGCACAATCCGTGTGCAATGCATTCATCACTCCCTTAACCATTTCGATAACAGTTTCTTCACTTACTGCTCCTTTTTTATCCAATGTTTCTTGTGAAACATTAAGCAAATTGATTTTCACTTCATTGCTATAAGCTATCACACTTCCTTTATAAAACTCAGAGCTTCCTGGCATTGCTGTTAGTTGTGTTCCTATTTTTCCTCCTGTACAACTCTCTGCTGTACTCAACGTCAATTTCTTTTCTTTCAATAATTNACCTATTACATATTCAACAGGATAATCATCTTCAATTAAAATATCCTCTGCTAAAATATGCTCTAACTGTTGTTTACTCTGCTTTAAGTAACTCTCTAAAAGTTCTTTATTTTGCCCTCGTGCAGTAATACGTAGTCTTATTAGTCCTAATTTGGGTAAATAAGCAAGACTCAACTCTTCGGGTAATGCCTCTTCAAAGTCCGCCAACTCTTCTGCTAAAATGGCTTCAGGATGATTTTTCACAAGAAATGTTTGATGCAGAATTACATCTGTTTTAAACTGCTTATGCAAACGGGGTAATATTTCTTCGGTCATCACCACCTTCATCTCCTCTGGAACACCCGGCATAGAAACAACCACTTTTTTATCTTTATCAAACCAACTAACAGAAGCACTTCCTACCCTATTATTAATAACTGTGCAATCTTTAGGAACCAAAGCTTGATCTTTATTCAATTGATTTAATGGTATTCGATGAGAAAGCACTTTCTTAACATTTTCAAATACTTCGGGACTAAATACTAATTCCGTATTAAAATAACGACAAAGTGTTTGCTTCGTTATATCATCTTTTGTAGGCCCTAATCCACCTGTTATTAAAATAATATCTGCTCGGTGCATTGCTTCATCTAAAGCTTTCAAAATCTCTTGTTCTCTATCACGTATAGAGGTAATTTGTATTACTTCTATACCTTGCTTATTCAACTCTTTTCCTATCCAGGGTGAATTGGTATCGATTACTTGACCAATTAACAATTCATCTCCTATAGTTATTATTTCTGCAAACATAAAAATCTCTTTACTCTTTCAATTCTCAATATTCATAATCCACCCTTTTACTCCATCCGTTATATACCATTATATAGCACTTATATAACTATAATGCAAAAGGATTCTACATTTGCACTCTAGAATAAGCAGGAACACTTATAGAGCAAAAATCACGATCTAAATATTTATAATAACCCGTTATTGCTATCATTGCAGCATTATCTGTAGTATAACTAAACTTGGGAATGTAAATATTCCAACCATATTTTTTAGCATGTTCTTTAAAAGCATTGCGTAAACCAGTATTAGCAGAGACTCCTCCCGCGACAGCCACATGCGTAATGTTATACTTTTTAGCAGCCTTACGTAATTTATGCATTAAAATATCAACAACCGTAGCCTCTAACGAAGCTGCTAAATCCTCCTTGTTTTTTTCAATAAAGTGTTCATCTTCTTTAATCCAATCTCTCAGAGAATAAAGAAAAGATGTTTTCAATCCACTAAAACTATAATCTAAATCAGGAACTTGTGGTTTATTAAATTTAAAAGCATCAGGATTTCCTTTACGAGCTAACTTATCAATTATAGGACCTCCAGGATACCCTAATCCCATTACGGTAGAGCACTTATCTAAAGCCTCACCAGCAGCATCATCTATCGTTTGTCCTAAAATCTCCATATCATTATAAGCATTTACTTTAATAATTTGAGAATTTCCTCCCGATACTAATAGACATAAAAAAGGTAAGTGAGGCTCTATATACTCCTCATCTTTAGCTTTTATAAAGTGAGCCATAACATGGCCTCTTAAATGGTTTACATCAATTAAAGGGATGTCTAACGAACGAGCAAAACCCTTAGCAAAAGAAACCCCAACTAGTAAAGAGCCCATTAACCCTGGACCTCTTGTAAAAGCTATAGCACTTAATTCCTCTTTCTTTATTCCTGCCTGTTTTAATGCTTCATGTACAACAGGAACTATATTTTGTTGATGGGCACGAGAGGCTAGTTCAGGTACTACTCCCCCATAAGCCTCATGTACAGCCTGACTTGCTATTACGTTAGACAGCAGGTAACCATCTTTAATTACAGCTGCCGATGTATCATCGCAAGAAGACTCTATTCCTAGTATAATTACACTCATAATACGTAACGATTGTTTAAACGGTACAAAAGTAATCATAAATGTGCGATTCGTTAGGTTATATTTTATATTTTTGCTAAGATATCATTAAGAATTACTCGATATTAAAACAATTAAAAACATAGTACGCACACTGGTGATACTAATCATAGGATTGTACCTCACCTTACTTTTACTTTTGAATTTACCTTTTATTCAAAAGAAAAGCACTTTATGGGCTTCTAAAGAACTCTCTTCTTTATTAGACTGTGAGGTTAAGATTGGGTATATAAATATGGGATGGCTCAATCGGGTGGTGTTAGACGATGTAGAGATTAAAGATCAAGATCAGGAGTCCTTACTTTCTGTTGCCCGTTTAACTGCAAAATTCGAAATTATACCTTTATTGAAAGGACGTATTTCCATCCGTACAGTACAACTGTTTAGCTTCGACATTAATCTTTATAAAAAGACACCCGATGCTGAACCTAACTTTAAGTTCATTGTTGATGCCTTAAAATCGGATAAACCATCAACTACTAGTTCGATTGACTTACGCATTAATGCCATTTTAATTCGTAGAGGGAATTTATCTTATGATGTTCACACAGCAGAACAAACCCCCAACCAATTTAATGCAAAACATGTTCGCTTAGAAAACATATTGGCTAATGTATCATTAAAGGCACTGTCTAACGATTCTATTAATGCACACATCAAACGTTTAAGTTTAAATGAGCAGAGTGGATTTGACTTAAAAAAACTAACTCTTAAAGTTACGGGTAATAATCAAGGCATGTCCATTGAAGAGTTTGCACTAGCACTACCAGAGACTCATTTTGAATTAGAAACTATTAATTTAGAATTTGATAGCTTAGGCTCTTTCAAAAATTTAGGCGATGAAGTTGAGTTTGACTTAAAAACACGCCCATCCTATTTAACATTAAAAGATTTTCAAGCCTTTACTCCTGTACTTAAAAACTTTGAAGAGAAATTATCTGTTTCATTAGCTGCTCATGGTAAATTGAATGACTTTGAGCTACCTATTCTAAAAATACAGGCCATGCCCCATTTCTCCTTCGAAGGTAATGCATCTATTCAAGATTTATTAGTTCCTAACGAAGCTTTTCTCTATATAAACTTACCTTTAGTTTCGGCTAATCAAGAAGGCTTATTATTTATCGCTCGGAATTTTAATCCTACAATAACAAACTCGGCAGGACTAATTCAACGCTTAGGCTATGCTACTTTTAAAGGTACATTATCTGGCTATATTAATGACTTAATAGCTTACGGAAAATGCAGTAGCGGATTGGGCGACTTTGATATTGATATGAAACTGGGTAGAAATTTAGATAAAAACCTTTTTTCTTTTGAGGGAGGCCTAAAAACCTCGTCTTTTAATATTGGTGAATTAATAAACAACAAAGAACTAGGACACATCACTCTTAACTTTGAACTGAATGGACAGAAAAAGTATAATCTACCTTATCCAGATATTATACTTAAAGGAGCTATCGATTCTCTATCCTATAATAAATACACTTATCACAATATTTCTATTGATGGGGAGTTTAAGTCTGGTGGATTTGATGGAAGCATCTTATTGGATGATACCAATGGTTCTTTTTCTTTATTAGGAAACTTTAATTTAGCAAAACAAATACCCACCTTCGATTTTAACGCTTCTTTCCGTGGTATTCGACCCAAAGAACTAAATCTTTCTAAAACAGGAAAAGAAAGCGAATGGTCTATGGATGTTAATGCAAACTTTACAGGAGGTGCATTAGATCAAATGAATGGTTCGTTAAGCATTGAAGACCTTCGATTNGTTACAAGTGAAGAGATACATAAAATGAAATATTTTAATGTCAATGCCATTCACACGGATNAGATTAATCAATTAGTCGTTGATTCTGAGTTTTTAAAAGGAAAAATTGAGGGACAATATTCTTANCAAACACTACCTCAAAGCTTTCAGAAACTACTTTATAATTATTTACCCGCTTTATCTTCTTATAACCCTAAAACAGATAGACGAAAACAACCTTCAAATATTTTCAAATTNAATNTTGACATATATAATACNGATATACTCTACGATTTTTTTGATATCCCACTACGTGTATTTACACACTCTTCATTAAACGGTTTATGGGATGATACAAAAGAAAAATATTCTGTTAAAAGCTATTTTCCTAAATTTCAATATAAAACGACCTACATTGAATCGGGCGTATTTTTATTTGATAANTTTACAGATGCTATGCAAAGTAGTTTGCGATTTAATCACCAAAGGAAAAACTCTGCAGTAACAGTAGCATTAAATCTAGAAGCAAAAGAAAACACACTACTCACCCAATTGCATTGGGGGAATAGTCACGAACACACCTATAGTGGCACACTTAATGGAAAAGCAACTTTTACCAAACCAACTATAAAAGATTCTTTAAGAACTAAAATAGATATAAATGAAACTCAAATTATTTTAAACGACTCTATTTGGAATCTTTATCCCTCCACAATATACATCGCTGAGAATGAAATCAGTGTCGATAATTTTAAGTTTAGTCACTTAGACCAATACTTACACATCGATGGTAAAGTGTCGACTAACCCACAAGATACATTACAAGTGGACTTGAATGACATTAATATCAGCTATATCTTTGAAATGGCAAATATTAAAGAAACCGTCGATTTTAATGGAAATGCCACAGGTAAAGCCATAGCAGCAGATTTATACAATAAACCTCTCCTACAAACAGATCTACACATTAAAAACTTTAGTTTTAATGATGTACGATTAGGAGATATGGATATTAAAGGTCAATGGGATATTGAAGAGGAAGGTATTCAACTAGAAGCTGATATTAAAGAAGAAGAGGTTGCACAAACTTTAGTTAAGGGATATATTTATCCTTTAGCTCCTAAAAGTGGCCTAAATTTAACCTTTGACGCTAAAAATATAAATGTTGGATTCATAGAGTATTATACCCAAGATATTCTATCTTTAGATGGTAGAGCTTCCGGTTTATTCAATTTTTACGGTCCTTTTAGTGCCTTAAATATGGAGGCAAAACCCTATGTTGATGGTACATTAAATATTCATGTATTAAATACGGGGTTTCATGTTAAAGATACCCTCCATATGACTACCGATGGAATTCAATTTAATCAAATTGCAATTACTGACGTAGAAGGAAATAAAGGGGAAGTCAATGGCAACTTATTCTATCAGCACTTTAGAGACTTAACTTACGATTTCAATGTTATGTCTAACAATATGCTGGTTATGAATACGCAAGAAAGTAAAGACACTCCTTTTTATGGGCGTATTTATGCCTCTGGAAACACTCAAATATTAGGCGGAGGTGAAGAGGGAGTCAATATAAATGTGGCCATGACTACCAACCGGAATACGAGTTTTACTTACTCTTTAGGTTCTGTAGCTTCGGCTACTAGCAGAGAGTTTATTCAGTTCAATGACATCACTCCTCAGCGAATTCCTCTCGACTCGTTAAACGTATTTAATTATGGTGAGAATGTAAAATCGGAACTTGAATCCTCTACTGATATCCATCTCAACCTACAAATGGATATCACTCCTGATGCACAAATAAAAATTATGATCGATCCGTTAGCTGACGACTACATCAGTGGTAAAGGTCAAGGCAATATTCGTACCGAATTCTATAATAAGGGAGATGTTAAACTATTTGGCAATTACACTATTCAACAAGGGGTTTATAAATTTAGTATTCAAGAGGTTATACGCAAAAACTTTGTAATTCGTGAAGGGGGAACTATAAACTTTAATGGGGACCCCCTAAATGCAAATGTTGATGTTCTAGCTGCTCACACAGTTAACTCTGTATCGCTAAACGATTTAATCCCTAATGCACAAAGTTTGTTTGGACAAAACTACATAAAAGTAAACTGCTTAATGCACTTATCTGGTGCACTTTATCATCCCACCTTTAGGTTAAACTTGGAACTACCTAATGAACAAAGCGAAGTTGAAACTATTGTTAGAAACTACATAAACACGGAAGAGGAAATGAATCTTCAGTTTTTATATCTTCTGAGTATTGGAAAATTTTATACCCAAGACAGAATGGATAATCAACAAAATTCGGATGTCATGTCCTCTGTTCTTTCTTCCACTCTTTCGGGGCAACTAAACAACATGCTATCACACATTGTAGACAATAGCAACTGGACTATTGGTACTAATTTAAGCACGGGCACCAAAGGATGGACAGAAGTAGAAGTTGAAGGGGTGTTATCGGGACAACTCTTAAATAATAGACTTCTTATTAATGGCAACTTTGGCTATCGAGATAATCCAATGACTAATACAAATTTTGTAGGTGACTTTGAAGCAGAGTGGCTTGTTAATCGATCTGGAGACATTAGACTACGGGCTTATAACAAAACCAATGATCAATATTATATTCGTAGCAACTACAATACGCAAGGAGTGGGTATTATCTTTAGAAAAGATTTCAACAAATGGAGAGACCTTTTCTTTTGGAGAAATAGAATAAAAAAACAAAACACGAATCAACAAGATACAGAAGAAATAGTGGAATAAGTTAAATTAAAAGATGCACAACTACTTATACCTCACTAGCTATCAATAAGCCATAAGTATTGCTTTTGAAATAGTAAACCCTCGCTTAAAATACTATAAACAACCTAACATTAGATAGATGCGGCAGCTATCATAGCTATGATAAAATAAATAAATATTATTCCTAATGAGATAATAACGCCCCAATTGATCCATTTTTTTGCATCATTGGAATACTTCTCAGCTAAATCGTAGTTGCCCATTTGTACCATATCGTTCACTTTTACAGCATTTATTATTCCTACGATACCTAAAGGAAGACAACAAAATAGAGTTACTAAGATAGACTCAACCAACCAATTTTTAGGAGGTATGCGCACCCGCGTTCCTGACATTGGATCTAAACGACCACCATAAGAAGGTTGAGCCGGCGGATTACTATAGGGTGCTGTTGGATTCCCCCTCTTTATTCCTGATTCTGAAGAAGGTAACAACTCGACTAACTCCTCCACATCACATGCATTAGACCATCCACTTTCCGCAGTCCAAACTTGTGTTTTAGTAGTTAAAGGATAATTTTTTAATTCTTCAAATGTAAATGGGCCTTCTTGTTTTCCATCAATAGATAAATAATACTTTCCTTTTACATCACTCATATTTCCTTGCTTTTAACTTATTATTTAACTAATATAAACATAGTTTTTATTATTAAAGCCAAAAGCACTCTTTTTATTTCACTTGAGTTCAAGTTATAAATGCAACTTTTTGGTACAGGATTAATAGCTGCATAAGTAATATTTTTTCAGAGAGAAAAGAGAGACAAATCCCTCTGTTCTCT
>JGI24707J26582_10000245_pt1 | contig 40460 bp, 39 predicted proteins | sample BioPla1DNA1_FD_26582 | JGI IMG/M metagenome (IMG submission 26582)
TTTTTTGTTGTTACTTCAAATAATTTATCAGTTAATTTTTTCGTTGTTACGGGTATAGTATTTCCTTGGGAATCTTCTAGAGTAGCATTTATAGTATTTCCTTCGATTGCATGAGTGGTAGAACATACTATTTTTGTTTTAGAGTCTGCTAGGGCACTCATAACTCTCTTAGAAGTATCAGGTCGACTAGTATATACTGTTTTATCTCCCTGAACAATCCATACTTCTGTAGAATCCTCCCCTTTTGGTATTTCTATTTCCCTTTCTTCTTCTTGTGCCGTCCAATTTTCTCCTAATCTTGTGATTATGCTGATTTTAGGTTCTGTATATTTAACAATACCAACGGCAAAACCTTCTTCATCTAGTTCATTTTTAAATTTATATGCTTCCCCATTCTTACCTTCTGACCAAATCCACATATCCCAATCTAATGATTTATCATCATATCTAAAGTAGTGGATAGTATATGTATACATGTTTTCTAAAATAGTTATAGCTCTTTCAATCTTATATCCTTCATAGGTTCCAACAATGGTAATTTTTGTGTTTGGAGTTGCGTCTGTTCCAATTTTTAGCACATCACCTTCTATGGATACATTATTTATTGCTTCTTTTAATGTCCATACGGGAGATACCTTTTGTTTGTTTCCATCTTCATTTAGGAATTCTGCCTCTAAGGTAATTGTATCTCCTAAAGGTGCCTCGGAAGGAATAGAACTTGTAAGCCCTGGAACCACTAACATACTGTTACCATTTGACATGTTTGGATTTAAAGGATCAATGAAGTCATTTTTCCATTCTCCTGATACAGTATTAAACTTATATTCATAGATTCCCGGTGCAAGGGGAATAGTTTTTTCAAACATTCCTTCACCGTTCTTAGCCATAGGGATTCCTGTATTGTCCCATCCATTTAATGAGCCGACAATATACAACTCATCTCCATCATATTTTGCTTTAAAGGTTACAGTTCCATCTCCATTAACTTTCGGAGTTTCAATAAGTTCATCTGCTGTTGTAAAACTTAATTTTTCTTCATCATTAACATTACCTATTTCATCTTTAATGCTACCTTCTCCTACAGTAATTGTGTAAGAGGTCTTAACCTTAAGGAATTCTTTTAAAGAAATTCTAAGCGTATTATTGTTTACCATAGAAGTAGTAAATGGTACTTCTGGTGAAATAACAATTTTACCATCGTCCTCTACGGAAACATTTTTATTAAATTTAAAGTCTATTTGTTTTGTAGTTGGTAAAACATTAGTTTCTCCATCCTGTGGTGTTGAACTATTTAATTTAGGCTTTTCTGTTGGAAGTGGCTTTTGTGGGAGTGTATCAGTAACACTATCCTTACCATATCCTTTAGAAGCATCAAAATAAATACTGATATCCTTTGCTTCATCTGATGAATTTGTAAACTTTAGATTATTTAATCCATCACTAATTTTATAATCCCAATCACTGGCATTTTGAGGATTTAAAATAATTGCAAATTCAAGAGTTTCTCCTGGTCTTAGAACATCATATACATATTTAAAAACAGTTCCTTCGACGCATTCCATCTTTGCATTTGAACTTTCTGGATTCCAATTTCCAAAAGCCTCAGCGGCTCCTACTATGGTAGGTACTAATCCATTTGGATAGTTTATATCATCTAAAACGACATTAATACCTTCATAAAATGTAAACTTTACATTTTGATTTTCTGTGGTTGTATCAAAGGTGCTATTACCTCCAGCATCCACAATTTTAAACCCATGCCNATCCTTTCCATCTACAACCCCTTTATATCCATACGTTTTAGCTTCGGGTATTTCAATAGTTCCCTCCCATACCCCTTCTGATACCGTTGTTAAGAGGTTGGCATCTGGATTCCATCCATTAAAATCTCCTGCAATGGAAACGGAACTTGCCGAAGCTTTTGCTTCTTTGTTAGGTATAATCCCAACGAATAAGCCTACCATCATACTTAAGGTTAGTATCCACGAAATAACTTTTTGTGATTTACCTTTCACTTTCATTTCTCCCTTCTAGATTTAAAATCATGTTACCTTTATATTTAGAAACATCCCTCCCCATTAGATACTTCTTCATCATAAAGAACCATCATAGAAATAGGAGCAATCTCCATATTTTTAGAATTGATTGTTCTTAATGCTTTTGTACCTGCCTTTTTTTCATCAACTACTACGTTCCAACTATCTGTGTTTTCTGGAAGGTTTATTATCCTTTTTTCCTTATTAGCATTGTAAATAACTATAATATTTTTCCATATGTCTTTATTAGAAAAATTTCTAAGTTTAAAGGCGATTATATTATCCTTTGCTTCTATTATCTCAAGGTTTTCTTTAATATGTTTTTTTGTTGTCATTCTAAATGCTGGATGAGCCTTTCTTAAGGCTATTAATCCTTTATGATAGTCAAATACCTTCTTATATTTTGATTTTAACTCCCAACGTATCTTATTGATATCATCGGAACTTTTAAAGCTATTATGATTTCCAAACTTACTTCTTAAAAATTCATCCCCTGCATGGATAAAAGGTATTCCTTGAGAGGTCAAAACTATGCCATGAGCTAGAAGAACTCTTCTTACCCCTTCATTATCTAGCAGCTCTTCTTCTTTAATAAATTCATGGGGTTTTTTATCTTTCTTAGGATCTAACTCCCTATATATATCCGCCACCACTTTATCCCAGATATTAAGGTTGTCATGGGCTGCTACATAATTAATACATTCTGTAGGAGAATTAGCAAAATCATCTATAGCTCCCTTTATTCCTTCTATAACATCCTTTTCCTGATTAACTCCCCCTGTTGCAAATCCTTGATCACGACCGTTTCCATTACCTTTTGGAGAACGAATTGCATTACGAACATTATCATTGAACACAGCAAAACTTTTATCTTTTTGTGTGCCCTTTAGGGTTTGAAGTTCTTTAGGTAGAGGCGTAGGGGCTGCTATCCAAGGTTCANCATAGATTAAGATAGTTGGATCAATTTTATGAAGTTCCTGCGTCAACTGCTCCATGGTGTCTATATCAATAAGTCCCATAAGGTCAAATCTAAATCCATCAATTCCATATTCCTTTACCCAATACTTAACAGAATCTATAATATACTTTCTTACCATAGGTTTTTCTGAGGCTACTTCATTACCACAGAATGAACCGTCAGTGAAATTACCTTCATCATCCATACGATAATAATATTTGGGAACAATCTTATTAAATGGTCCATCCTGTATTTCAAAAGTATGATTATATACCACATCCATAATTACACGAATTCCATTATCATGAAGGGATTGAACCATTTGTTTAAACTCTTTAATGCGAGCTATTGGATCGGTAGGATCAGTAGCATAAGAACCTTCTGGCACATTATAATTTTGAGGGTCATACCCCCAATTGAATTTGGGCTCAGTAGAATTTTTATCATCTACTGCTAATTCATTTACTGTTTTAAAATCATAGGCAGGCAGTAAATGAACATGGGTAATCCCCAATTCTTTTAGATGTTCAATTCCAGTAGATATATCCTTATATCTTGTACCTACCTCTGTAAAGGCCAAAAACTTACCCTTATTTTTCATCCCTGAATTTTCACCTATGGAGAAATCTCTTATGTGAAGTTCATAAATAATTGCATCTGTTGGATTTAGCATAGGAGGCCTTTTATTTGGATTAAAATTTTTTGGATTGGTCTTGTCTAAATCAATAACCACTCCCCGTTGACCATTGGCTGATACTGCCCTAGCATAGGGATCCACGGAATAGTCTATTCTTCCATCTTCATGTTCTACTTTATACATATAGTACCTTTTCTCCAAGTCTTTATTTACAGTAACTACCCATACTCCATCCACATCTTGTTTCATATCTATTTGATTGTCACTGGTATGGTCTTCTATAAGTCCTAGATTGTTGTATTTTCCCGGACCATCATATAGGCATAAAGTTACCTTTTTAGCAGTAGGTGCCCATACTTTAAAAGTAGAATACTTTAAGTTATAGATTACTCCTAGATCTTCTCCGGCATAATAATTCATCTTATCCCCCCAAGGAAGTCTATTTTTAAAATATGTAGAATATAATACAAATGCAACCGATTGCACTAATTATTAATATGTTACCATATAATTTATACCTATGCAATATTTTCTTATATAAAATAACCAATGGCTTAGGACTAAAATCCTAATATTTATGTATATTTAAAGTACATTTCTTAATACCTATATGTTTTTCTATAATTTTACTATTTTATAGCTTTTTTATATCCCGTCAATTAAACCGTTTGTCCTATAAAAAGAATTTCAAAAGACTGCTAATATATCCTAAGTATTAACAGTCCTTTGTTATAACATTTTATCTTATTTGTATAGCCCAATCCCGATTATTATTATTATCCCATCTACTGCCGTCATTAAATACTATGTCTATTTTATTTCGTGCCTGGGCCGGTATCTGCAAGGTTACTTCCCAAATATTATTGCCTTTAGATATCATATTAGTTTCACTAATACCGTTCCAATTATCATACCCCCAGTATGCTTTAACTACGGATGTACCATGTAGTGGACGATCCTTTGCATAATATGTAATCTTAATGGTATTTCCTTCTGTTTTATAGCCAAAGGTTTCCGTCGGAATTATAGGCCCTTCACCATTATCTTTCTCAGTTTTAATACTCCAGTCCTTATTATTATTATTATCCCACTTACTACCATCGGTAAATACAATGTCTATTTTATTTTGGGCTTGGCTAGGGATATTTAAAATTACTTCCCAAATATTTTCACCTTTGGATGTCATACTGGTTTGGGTTATTCCCTTCCAGCCATCATATCCCCAATGGGCTTTAACTATAGATGCACCATGAAGTGGACGGTCTTTTGCATAATATATAACTTTAATAGTATTTCCTTCTACATTATAGCTAAGAGTCTTTGTTGGAATTACTATTGGATCCTCAACTTCGCCCCCGCCTTCGTCCTCTTTAACGCCAATACTCCAATCCTTACTATCATTATTATCCCATCTGCTACCATCGGTAAATACAATATCTATTTTGTTTTGGGCTTGGGTAGGGACATTTAGGGTTACTTCCCAAATATTATTGCCTTTTGATATCATATTAGTTTGGGTTACACCCTTCCAGCCATCATATCCCCAATGAGCCTTAACTATAGATGCACCATGAAGCGGGCGATTTTTTGCATTGTATGTTAAGGTAAAGCTTTGCCCGATGATAGGAGTTGCTGGATTTATTGCAACTGTATCTCCTAGAATAGTAGGTTCCTTATCGTCTCCACTGTTATCTCCATCATTACCACTACCATTTTCATTATATAGTACTATTATACTGCCTCCTGGTATATCCCCTCTAACTTTTCCGTTAGTTACCTGTAATGTGGCATTACCTGTAGCTTTATTTGTATAAACTCCATCCTTTAGTCTAGTTGGAGAATCGATATATGCATTTCCCCCAACATTAACGATAACCATCCCCGCATTACCACGTTCAATAATCATGGTTTCATTTCTTGTCCATCTTAAATATTCATCTTTTCCTACCATAGCATTACGGAATTTATTTACAGCTACAACATCCGCGTCTTTCCATAGTGCTTCTAAAGGTCTAGCTAAAAATCTTGGGGTCACTTCTGCCCTAGCTGCCGCAACAGCAAAAGCCATTTTTCTTTCCCATTGCCCTAGGCTTCTTGAAACATTATGTTCATAGTCATCATGGTTTTCTACATATACAAAAGATTTATTCGCTGGTAGAGTATGATTTCCATGATTGATAGTGCCAAGTCCTGTCAAGTTCTTTGATGTTACAGCATTTCTTAGGGATCCACCGTATCCATGGGCCGTAATATCAAAATACGTTAAGTATGCCTGATAATTATCTCCACTATCTGGTAAAACCTCTCCGACAAGATATAAACTATCTTTGTTTCTAATACTACCTAGGACTCTGTCCCAATAATTACCTTGCCAAGGCTTTCCTGCATCTTCATACTTATTGGTTTCTATATGTTTTGCTGCGTCAAATCTAAAGCCCCCTGCCCCGGCGTCAATACATTCATTTAAAAAAGCTATATGCATATCCTGAACGTCTTGCCTTTGGGTTGCTAAATCTGGCAGCCCCCCAAGGTTTTGTTGTGTCACCTGTTCCCTATCTTTATAGTTACCAATAGCACCTCGGTTATGATAAAGTTCATGGCGCTTTAACTCAGCTGCTACAGCATCTGACCATTGTCCCGGGCTATTACCTTCAGCCACATGGTTTAAGACAACATCTACAATAATATCAATGCCATATTTTTTTGCTTCATTACATAAATCTTTAAAATCGTTATAACTGCCTAATTGAGCATTCCCGATGTGAAAATTCGTAGGTTGATATAAAAGCCACCATTGTCCTGTACCTTTTGTGCCTTGAACCGGGGATACCTGAATAGAGTTATATCCCGCCTGTGCAATTTCTGGCAGCATATTTTTTATATCTTTAAATCTCCACATATAAGCATGTAACATAACCCCATCTTCAGTTTTTAAGGGTAAATTATACTGTCCAGCTGCATAGGCTATAGGAGCATCATTAAATCCATAATCTATGGCTGGCAGAGTAAAGAAAATGCTAAAAGCAATTAAAGTATATGCAATAAATCTTTTTAAAACTTTGTTTTTCATTCTTTTTGCTCCTTATAAGTTTCCTATTTAAAATCCTTATTACTTCCAAGCACGCTTCTAAAAAACCCTTGTATAAAATCCGCCCTCCTTTATTAAAATCTCATATTTTGCATTGGAAGATAAATAAGAAGTTTATTTTAATTATAAGTTGTGATAAAAGGAATTGAGTGTAGGATTTCACGTGTTTTGTGAAATCGCTTGCATTAAGAATATCATATTACAGAATTTATTTCAATATTTTTTAGATATTTTTACTATATTATTTGGACCTCTTATTATATATTTGTTTATATTTTGAAACATAGCTAGTTAATTAAACATATTTTAGAAATTCCTTACTATTCTTTTCTTTTTTTAGTAAAACGATTGCACAAAATCAATAAAAAACGCCTGCACAGCAGGCATCTTTTATTCTAATGCATATCTTATATCTCCGATTAAATCTTCTACATCCTCTATCCCTATGGATAATCTAATCGTATCGGGAGTTACCCCCGCCCTTTGCTGATCTTCTTTCGATAATTGTTGATGGGTGGTACTAGCTGGGTGAATCACTAAGGACTTTGCATCTGCTACATTTGCTAAGTTTGAAAATAACTCTAATTTATTGATAAATTCTTTGGCCTTTTTCTCCCCCCCTCTGATTCCAAAGGTAAAGATAGAACCCGCTCCTTTCGGTAAATACTTTCTAGCCAACTCATAATATTTGTTCTCTGGTAGTCCAGGATAATTTACCCAAGAAACATTTGGGTGGTTTTGTAAGAATTCAGCTACTTTTTTAGCATTAGCTACATGGGTCCTTACCCGTAGGGACAGGGTTTCAAGACCTTGTAGAAACAAAAAGGAATTAAAAGGACTAAGGGCTGCTCCAGTATCTCTTAGGAGAGTCACTCTTGCTTTGACTATATAAGCAAGATTTCCAAGTGCCCTTGTGTATTGAATGTTATGGTAACTTCTATCAGGTTTGGTGAAATCGGAAAATTTACCACTGCTTTCCCAATCAAAGTTTCCTGAGTCTACTATGACTCCTCCTATGGATGTTCCATGACCTCCAATAAATTTTGTTGCAGAATGAACAACAATGTCCGCACCATATTCAATGGGCCTAAGCAGATACGGAGTGGCAAAAGTGTTATCAACAATAAGGGGAATTTTATTTTCATGGGCAATTTTTGCTATAGCTTCTATATCTATAATGTTTATCCCTGGGTTTCCAATAGACTCTATAAAAATTACCCTTGTTTTTTCATTGATTGCCGCCCTAAAGTTTTCCGGGTTATCTGGGTCTACAAAGTGGGTATGAATGCCAAAGCGTGGGAGGGTATTGGAAAATAGATTATAAGTTCCCCCATATAATGTGGATGCTGCAACAATTTCATTTCCTGATCCCAAAATATTAGTTATAGCATAGGTTATAGCCGCCGAACCAGATGCTACAGCTAAAGCCCCTACTCCTCCTTCTAACTGTGCCATCCTTTTTTCAAACACATCCGTTGTAGGATTCATAATTCTTGTATAAATATTTCCTGTTTCCTTAAGGGCAAATAGATTTTCTGCATGATCCGTGTCATTAAAAACATAGGAAGTTGTTTGGTAAATGGGAACAGCCCTTGAGCCTGTTGTTTTATCTACTTCCTGTCCTCCATGAACCTGTATTGTGTCGAATTGATACTTCTTCTTACTCATGATACATTCTCCTTTCAATGGTGACTATGTATAAAAAACTCCCCTAGGAAGATAATAGGAGAGTTATATTTCTTCTCCCTTATCTTTCAGCATAAAACATGCTGCAGGATTTAGCACCTCGTTTATTCAGGTTGCCGGGTTTCATCGGGCCAGTCCCTCCACCACTCTTGATAAGAGTTTTTTATTCATAGTATTTTTATATGAATTATAAGAATTAAAGTTTCATTTGTCAATACCCTTTTGGATTATTTTTAAATTTTAATTTTCATAATAAATTCTCTAATTTTTTCTCCGTCTTTTTTACCATCTGTTTCTACCCCTGAGCTTACATCTACAACTTGGGGTTGTACTTCATCCATAGCGGCTCTTATGTTTTTGCTGTTTAATCCCCCCGCCAGGATTATAAAATGGTTTTTTGATACGCCTTTTATCAAATCCCACGAAAAGGTTTTTCCAGAGCCTCCGCTGCTGCTATCAAATACAAACCCATCTACAGCCTTATAGTCTTCTAATAAAGTAGGTTCTAGCTTTTCTTTGATTGAAAATGCTTTCCATACTGGGACTATGGATTTTGAGCACTCCTTTGGCCTTTCACTTCCGTGAAGCTGTACTATATCTAAATTACAATATTTTATCAATTGGTTCACCTCTTCTATGGGAGTATCTACAAATACTCCCACAGCTTTTATATCATGTCTTAAAAGAACTTTCATTTCTTTTGCAATATCTGGGGATATCCTTCTTTTACTTTTTGCAAATACAAGGCCTATATAATTTACATCATATTTATTTATCATTTTTATCTGTTGTGGACTTTTAAGTCCGCAAATTTTTATTTTAGGTATTGTAAGCATCCCTAAACTCCTTTGTTTTTTTATCGATATCTTCTGACTTCATAAAGCTTTCCCCTACTAAAACTCCATTGATATTGGCTTTTTTGAGTTTAATTATGTCTTCTTTGTATAAAATGCCACTTTCGCTTATTATTAGCTTATCTTTAGGTATTTTCCTACTTAGGTTTATGGTAGTGTTTATATCTACTTTAAAGTCTTTTAGATTTCTATTGTTAATTCCTATTATAACTCCATTGGTATTAAGGACCCTTTCTAGTTCCAGTTCATCATGAACTTCTATCAAAGCATCCATATAAAGAGAATGAGTAAGATTTATATACTCTTTAAGTTTACTATCATCTAATATAGAAGCTATGAGTAGTACGGCACTAGCCCCTAAAACCCTTGCCTCGTAGATTTGAATGGGGTCTATTATAAAATCCTTTCTAAGCAAAGGTAGATTTGTTTTTTCATGGATTTCCTTGAGATAGCTAGAAGAACCTAAAAAGAATTCTTCTTCTGTTAAAACAGAAATAGCATCCACACAGGTTTCATATTGTTTTGCTATTTCTATGGGGTTAAAGTTTTCCTTAATAATACCTTTGGAAGGAGAGGCCTTTTTAACCTCTCCTATAATAGACAGATTTGGTTTTGCCATAGCCTTATAAAAAGATGGTGGGGCTTTTTTAAGTTTTGCTTTTTCTTCTAAAAAAGAAATAGTCACGCTTTTTTTGAATTTTTCTACCCTTTCTTTTTTCCTTTTTACTATTTTATCTAATATCATAACAATCTCCTTGTATATTCTCTAAATTCATTTAGCTTTCTAAGAACATATCCTTCTTCTATAAGTTCCTTGGCTAAGTCTATTCCTTCTTCGATGTTTTTTGCCTTTTTTCCTACGTAGAGAGCAGCTCCTGCATTTAAAAGAACGATGTCTCTTTTGGGCCCTTCTCTCCCTTCTAAAATTTCCCTTATTATTTCTGCATTTTCTAAGGAATCCCCCCCACTAATCTCTTCTTTTTTACAAATTTTTATTCCATATGCCTCGGGGGATATATAGTAAGTTTTTATTTCCTTGTTTTTAAGTTCTGTTACTTTAGTTTTATCCATTATAGTAATTTCATCAAGACCATCCATTCCATGAACCACCATAGCGTGGTCTACCCCTAGATTAAGAAGAGCCTGTGCCATGGGTTCCGTTAAATTTTCATCAAATACCCCTAATACTTGTGATTTGGCATTAGCTGGATTTGTAAGGGGGCCTAGGATATTAAATATGGTTCTAAAACCTAATTCTTTTCTTGGAGCTATGGCATATTTCATTGCTTTATGGAAAGTTGGAGCAAATAAAAAACCTATATTATGAGCTCTAATACATTCTTCTACCTGACTTGGAGTAAGGGCAATATTTACCCCTAGGGCCTCTAAGACATCAGCGCTACCACTTTTACTAGATACGGAACGGTTGCCATGCTTAACCACATATATTCCTGCTGCCGCTGCTATAAAAGCTACAGCTGTAGATATATTAAAAGTTCCTGCACAGTCCCCTCCAGTTCCACAAGTATCTAGGGTATAGTAATTATCTAATTTAATTCTCTCAGCTTTGTTTCTCATCACTATGGCACCACCAGTAATTTCATCTGGGGTCTCTCCCTTCATCTTAAGGGCTGTTAGAAAACTTCCAATTAAAATGGGGGATACTTCTCCTCCCATAATACTTTCCATGGCATTAATCATTTCTGATTCTGTTAAATGTTTTCCTTCTAAAACCCTTTCAACTGCATCTTTTAACATATAAGACTCTCCTTTCTTAAGAAATTTTCTACTATTTTAATTCCATCGGGGGTATATATGGATTCTGGGTGAAATTGCAATCCCACTAGGTGATATTCCCTATGTGAAATTGCCATCACTTCTCTATCCTCCGAAACTGCCCCTATTTCAAAATAATCCGGAATAGTATCTGTTCTAATTGCTAGAGAATGATATCTTACAACCTTCATGGGGTTTTTTATCCCTTCAAAAATCCCTCTTCCTTTATGCATTATGATGGATGTCTTCCCATGAAAAAAGTCCCTTGCATAATCAATTTTAGCCCCGAAAGCTGCTCCTATACACTGATGCCCAAGCCCTATACCAAGAATAGGGGTTTCCTTGTAAAGATTCCTTATTACCTCTAGGCATATACCTGCTTGTTTTGGAGTCTTAGGTCCTGAAGATATCACAATATGATTAGGATTTAACTTTTTGATTTCTTCTATGGATATTTCATCATTTCTGACCACTTTTATGTTTTTTTCATACCTACCTAAATATTGGTATAAGTTATATGTGAAAGAATCATAGTTATCGATTAATAAAATCATAACATCCTCCTATCTTATAGCCTTAAATAAGGCTTTAACTTTGTTTTCACTTTCCTCATTTTCTTTTTCTGGATCTGAATCTACTACAATACCAGCTCCTGCCTGCATATATACTTTTCCATCCTTTATAACCATGGTACGGATTGCAATACACATATCCATATCTCCATCAAATCCAAAATACCCAATGGCACCCCCATAAAGTCCCCTTTTTTCTTCTTCCAACTCATCAATAATTTCCATAGCTCGAACCTTTGGGGCCCCTGATAGAGTTCCTGCGGGGAGAAATGAGTGAAGTATGGAAAATACATCCTTGTCTTCTTTTTTCTTTCCTTCTACTTGGGATACCAGGTGCATAACATGGGAATAATAATGAACATTCATAAACTCTGTGATCTTTACGGAGTCAATACGGGCTATCCTTCCCATATCATTTCTAGCCAAATCCACCAACATCACATGTTCTGCCTTTTCTTTTTTATCTTCTAGTAAATCCTTAGCTAATGTTTCATCTTCTTTTTCGTCTTTGCCCCTCTTTCTAGTTCCTGCTATCGGACAGGTATAGACTTTATCTTTTCTAACTTCTACTAACATTTCCGGAGAGCTGCCTGCCACTTGATATTCTCCAAAGTTTAAGTAAAAAAGATAGGGTGAGGGGTTAAGTCTTCTAAGTTTCCTATAAAGAGAAAAGGCATCCTCTTGGGTTTCTAGGGTCCATCTTTTTGATATTACTACTTGGGATATATCTCCTTCATGGATATATCTTTTGGCCTTTTTGACTTTTTCCATATATTCTTCCTTGGACATGTTGCTTTTTATGCTTTTAAATGATGAGCTAACCTTTGCCATCTCCTTTGTTCCTACTTCATTTTTAAGCTCTTTTTCCATTAATGAAATTATCTTTCTTGCCTTTTCTTCGCCTTCTTTGGTATCTTCATCTAAAACTATAAGATATATTTGCTGATGAAAATGGTCATAAGCTATTATCTCTTTGGCAAACACCAAATGTATATCGGGAGTTCCTATAGTATCTTTATTGGGCTCTTTCAACTTTTCGTATTGTCGTACCACATCATATCCTATAAATCCTACTGCTCCCCCTATAAAGGGGATGGAACTGGGATTTTGGATTTGAAAATGCGACATATATTCCCTTAGAATCTCCATTGTTTTTCCTTGTTTCTTTCTTATCTTATTTCCTTCTTTTATGACGGTTTCATTTTTAATACTTTTTAGTTCCCCAAATGTGTTTTTTCCTATAAAGGAATACTGACCCTTTGTTCCATCCCTACTTTCTAGTAAAAATCCTTTTTCTTTACCCACATACTTTTGAAATATAGTTATGGGAGTGTTTGTATCTCCTACTATGGATTTTGAATATAACTTAAGTTCCATACCCTTTCCTCCTTAAAATTTATTTAAACGCAAAAAAGCCCTTCATCCCAAAAATTGGGACGAAGAGCTATCTTCGCTATGCCACCCAATGAGCTTTAAGGTACTAAGTTGAACAAAAAAAGACATTCATCCTTTGGGATAAATGTCTTTAGCCACCCAATACATTAAGTATCATTTAATCCGATACGGAGTTTCCTCGATATCTTACCTCTATAACGGGAGGACCCGGCATCGGATACTTTTTACATTTCACCTAGCATCTCATAGAACCATTCCTTAAAGTCTTTTGTATCGGACCTTACACCAACCGCCGACTCGCTTTAACAAAATCCTAAAAGTACTCTTCCTAATCATGGATTTTAGCCTTTTTAATATTATATTCGAATATTTGGAATTTGTAAAGAAGATTTTTTAAAGTCTATAGAAAACATCCAAGACCAGTAAAAATCTAAAAATAATTCATATTAGTTTATTCAGCATAATACAATTAATACCTATTATCCTGGTGGATTTGTCCTTTAAGATTCCTTAAAGTAATCAACAATACCTACATATATTGCCCAGGCAATTTTTTCTTGGTAGGTTTCATTGTTTAAATTGGATTCTTCTTCAGGATTTGTTAAAAACCCACATTCTACTATGACCGCTGGAACCTCTGTGGTCTTTAGAACATAGTAATCCGTATTGGCTTTTGCTTCTCTTTTATTAGTGGGATCTACGAATTCCTTTAACTGATTTTGTATTATCTTCGCCAGTCTTTCGCCCTCTATGGAATGACCATGATAAAAAACCTGGGCCCCCTTATATTTTGACTGAGAAAAGCTATTTTGGTGAATACTAACCAATATATCTCCCTCACTACTATTAATTAGCTCCTTTCTTCTTCTCATATCAGAACTCTTTTTTTTGGTATCTCCCTTTTCATTTAGCCCTTCATCCGTATTCCTTGTAATAACCACATAAGCACCGCTTTGTTCAAGGTATGCTTGAAGCTTTAGTGCAATTGAAAGGTTAATATCCTTTTCATCTTTACCATTAATCCCCACCTTACCAGGATCAAATCCTCCATGCCCAGGGTCTATAACAATCACGTGTCTAGCTGTGGGAAGGGCGAAAGTGGTAACTGCTTTGGAAGAATACATATTATATCCTAAAAACAATACCAAAATAATCCCGACTCCTACATAAATTTTGGGGCTTTGGTTCCAAAAATTCATGGATTCACCTCTATAAATATTTACTAGTATATTTTATTCATAGGAGGTATATATATGACTATTTTTTTAGATACTCACGCAGCACACCCCAGATTTCATCTTTTTCTAGACCCCGCTTCCAGCCTGCAACTCCTGCCAAATCATATTTTCTCACAAGCCTTAACCTTTCCTCTATGGAACGCTCTTCCTCAAGCCAGATTTTGTAGGTAATATTATCTTGTATATATTCTCCGTAATATTGACCTACCTCTGGAAGCCATTTAGGTTCTACCTGAGCCTCTTGTAGTATTCCTCTGCCTTTATTCATGCCATATGCCTTGGATGAAACCTTGATTTCCCCTTCAACTTCCTCTTCAGCCCAAAGCCTAGTATAATATGGAAGGCCCAGTATTACTTTTTCAGCTGGAACCTCCTTAAGAGTATTTTTTATTCCTTCTTCTACCCATCCTATGGAGGCTACCGAACCGCTTTTAGGTGATGTGCTCCAATGTTCATCGTATGCCATAACCATTATATAATCTACTACTTTCCCTACTTCTGCCCGATTGTAATGTCTAGTCCAACCGGATGGTACATACATATCAACAGATACAACTAAGCCCTGTTCTTGTAAAAGTGGGGTTAATTCCCTTATAAATTGCACAAAATATTCTCCTGTATCTTGTTTTAAGCTTTCAAAATCAATATTAATCCCATCTAAGTTATATAGAGACGCAAAAGCTAATAACTGTTTTATAATATTTTCCCTACTATCCGTATTACTTAATACCCTATGGGTTAAATCTGGCTCAGTAAAAGGGTTTGTCATCATAGCCCATACCTGATATCCCTGGGCATGGGCCCATTTCACATATTTTTCACTGGCTATATTTTTCAAATTTCCTTTTTCGCTTTCGATTTCAAACCAGCTTGGAGATAGAATATCCAAACCTTCTATAGACTCAAATTTTGAAGGTAGTTCACTGCTTTCAACTTCAAAAACTTGATCCCAGACTAAGTTAATCTTTCCCTCTAACGGTTTCCAAATAGACTTTTCTTCTTCTTTTTCTATAGGCTTTCCTTTTATTTCTTCTATATTACCTATGTTCTTTTTATGAATATAGCCTATAATACCCTCTTTGCTTCTTACATGTATCCATTGATCTTTTTCTTCGAAAATTCTAAGATTATCCCCTAACTCTACTTTTTTAAGAATTGGGCTTTTTATATTAGGTTCATATCTAATTGGAGGGTTTTTTGTTATAACCTCTCCTATCTTTTTATCTTTTGTTGTATTATCCATAACAATCATATTATTTTCCCCATGATAAGCTGCCTCTATATTAAACCATTCCTTTAAAAATGAAAAAGGAATATAAGCCATATCCCCAAATTTTCTAAGAGGCATTTGAAGTGTTAAGGGTTTTTGGTTTACATAATAAGTCAAATCATCAGTTCGCATGCGAATTACTTTATTTTGGGTTGTAATAGTTAGTTTCTGGGTTTCTTCGTCCCAAAACAGATAGGAATCTATATACTGCTTTGCAAAATCAAAGGGCAAAAAAAGTTCCTCCTCTATTACTTGAGGCCCGTGTTCCATAATTATTATATCTTCACCAAGAACTATACCAATATCATCCTGTCCGAAGCCCGCAAAGAGTTTATAGGCTGGAATCACTTTAAAATTAGGCAAATATCTTTCTACAGTAAATATAGACATTGCAAATCCCGAAATAAGTAATAAAAATATATAAAACCTTTTTAGTTTTTTCATTTCTTCCCCCTTGACTACAGTTTAATAAATATAAGCTCTTTTGTTTTTTATTTATCTCTAATTGTAACATAAAAATTAACATAATTTTTATAAAGAAATGTGGTAAAAAATACCCTATTTTTTAGGGTATTTTAAGGATTTTCTATTATATATTTTTCTGCTGCAGAAACAGCTATAGCTCCATCCGCAGTGGCGGTAATAATTTGTCTTAACTTTTTTTCTCTGATATCCCCTATGGCATAAACCCCCGGGACATTGGTCTCACAGTTTTCATTTGCCTGAATATATCCCCAATCGTTAATTTTTACCTTTTCCTTTGCTATATCAGAATTTGGTATCATTCCAACGGCAACAAAAATCCCTTCCACATCTAATACCCTTTCTTTTCCTGTTTCTTTATTTTTTATTTTAAGACCTGATACCTTATTATCTCCTAAGACTTCTATAACTTGGTGATTGGTTAAGATCTCTACGTTTTCTAGGGACCGAAGATTATCCTGTAAGATTTTTTGGGCCGTTAACTCAGGTAAATCTTGAACCAAATAAACCTTAGGAGAAAATTTAGCAAGAAGGGTGGCATCTTCTACCCCCGTATTGCCTCCCCCAACAACTACAGTATTTTTCCCGTTAAAAAATGCTCCGTCACAAGTGGCACAATAAGATACCCCTTTTGCCTTTAGTTCCTTTTCACCAGGTACCCCAAGCTCTCTCCAGGTTGCTCCCATTCCTAAAAGAAGGGTTTTAGCTTCATATATATTGCTTTTTGTCTTAACCCTTTTAATCTTTCCTTCTGCTTGTATTTCTATTACCTCTTCAACAATCGGTTCTATACCATACTCCTTAGCATGGTCTTGCATCTTAAGAGCTAGTTCCGGACCGATTACATCGGCAATACCGGGATAGTTGGCTACTTCATAGGTCTTACTAACCTGTCCTCCCACGAATTCCTTTTCGAACATAATTACATTAAGCTTTGCCCTTCCTGCATAAATGGCTGCTGCCATACCTGCAGGACCAGCACCTATAATAATCATATCATACATAAAATCACCTCATTATAATATATATTGTTTATATTTTATAAGATATTATTTCACAAAGCCTAGATTCTTGCTACACACAAGATGATAAATTTAATCAGTGTCCCTAACGGTCTACTATTAAAACTATCTCTACACAGTATCGTTATTTTTAAAATTAAATAAAAGAGTCAATAACGTCGAGTTTTATGTGACATAATTCCCCTCTTTACATTTTACCACAATATAGATTATACTATACATATAATTTATGACCATATGAGATTGGAAGTGATGCTTGTGAAAATAGTAAAGATTAGTGACACTCAAATTAAGATTATTTTGAATCAAGCAGATCTAAAGCATAGAGACATAAAAATCAGTGAATTAGCTTACGGTTCTAAAAAAGCACAGGAACTATTTCGTGATATGATGGAGACAGCCTTTGAGGAACATGGATTTGATGCCAGTAATGTACCCTTAATGATTGAGGCTGTACCTCTTTCCATTGATAGCATTATGATTATTGTAACAAAGGTAGATAATCCCGAAGAAATTGATGAAAGGATAAGTGCTCTTCGTCCTAAGATAAATTCTCGTACCTTTAAGAAGAAATCAACTATTGCAGAAGAAGAAAAGGTATCCCCTACCTTAATGGTTTATTCTTTTGGTAGGTTAGATGATGTTATTGATGCTTCTATCCGTCTATATCCTTTATATTGCGGTGCAAATTCCCTTTATAAAGATATAGATAATAAAAGATATTTTCTTGTGCTTCATAAAAACTACTTTGTAAATTCTAGTGCTTCTCAAATAGAATCTATTCTAAGCGAGTACGGAAACAAACATGTCTCTTCTCCTTTAAGCGAGGGATTTTTAGCCGAACATGGAGAATTAATGATTCAAAATAAGGCCATAGAAATGCTTAAAAAACATTTAGCATAAAAAACTGACGGATTATAATCCGTCAGTTTTTTATTTGTTTTCTAGATATGCATTCATTTTTTCTATTATTTCATTAACATCGAGTCCATGAACCATTCCTGCTTCTTCTAAGGTTTCTCCTTGGGAAGAAGGACACCCTATACAATGCATCCCTGCTTCCATTAAAATAGGAATAAGACCTTGATCTATGGAAATAATATCAGCTATAATCATATCTTTTGTTACTTTAATCGCCATCACGCTTCCTCCTTTATAAAATAATTATGCGCTTTTTTATTATATCCTAATTATATAATATAATGCAATAACCAAAATCTTATTGAACTGTATTCATTAATTTTGGTACTACTTGCATCTTCCTTGATAATACTCCTGGTAAGAATATGCTTTCCTCCCTAGCATCCAATCCAAAGGCCTTAACTGCCAACTCTTTTCCTGTACCTACAGCGATTAATTCCGTCCCCCCCAAAATAATATCTGTTACCATTAAAAGGGCTAAATTATATTTTTCAACCTCACAAAGTCTATACATTATTTCTTTTAATTCACCAATTAAATTGAATACACTTCCAAAATCTGCTGTATTTATCTGTGAAATGATCACATTATATTCTCCCAATACAAATTTTTTCATATCAGTATAGTACACTTCCTCTGCTGTTTTACCCTCTAGAGAGGTTCCAGCAATAATAAGATTCATCCCATAGGTTTTTATATCTACACCTGCAATTTGCGCAAGGTATTTTGCCTCATTTTCATCTTCACTGGTACAGGTTGGAGATTTAAATATGAGAGTATCTGATAAAATAGCACTTAACATAAGTCCTGCCATATCTGGGCTGGGGGTTATATTGTTTTCCTTATACATTTTAGAAATGATAGTAGCCGTACACCCAACAGGCTCTGCCCTAAAATATAGGGGGGACATGGTATAAATATCTGCTATTCTATGGTGGTCTATAACTTCTAATATATTGGCCTTTTCTAAAGCTTTTATAGATTGTCCCTTTTCATTGTGGTCCACTAATATGACATTTTTCCTATTTATATCTACTAAATGCCTTCTAGATATCATTCCCCTCACTTTTCCATCGGAATCGACTACGGGAAAACTTCTATAAGTAGAACCCTGCATGATTTCTTTAACTTCATCAATATAATCATCCATTTGGAAGTAGACCAAATTTTTATTTTTCATAATAGCAGATATAGGTATGCTTTGATTTATCAATTTTATTGTCTTGAAAAAGCTATGCGGAACTCTTACAATAGAACAATCTATATCCTCCCCCATTTTATATAGTTTACCCGTCACTTTCCCTTCAGCCACAATAATACAACCGGCACCGGTGTGGGCAGCCCTCTTTTGTAGCTTTTTGATATGACCCGTTATTACTATATCCCCTTTTGATAACTTTCTGCCTTCTTCTAAAGTCGAATCTGTATAAATATTTCCTTCCACATATTCATATGGATAATTTCCTTCTACGATTTCCCCATCTAACACTTCTATTAAGCTCATAAATCTGGTCTTATGAGATTTTATTGCCATTTCATCGGATAACTCCATATATGTTCCGGCTACATCCGTAATTGAAACCAAACCATTTAATCTATTTTCTTTATCAACAACAGGAAGTGTATGCTTTCCCTCTTGTTTTATAAGTTCCCATACCTTTTTTATAGGGTCTTTTTTATGTACTATATTAGGAGCATACAGATTCAAATCGGAAACCTGGGGCTCTACATTTTCTATTATTGGCGGTGATTTTACACCAAAATATCTAAGGGCATATTTGGTTTCTCTATTCACTTCACCTAATCTAACTGCAATGACGTCCTTGTAACCCAATTTGTTCTTAAGATTAGCATAGGCAAGGGCTGAACATATCGAATCCGTATCAGGATTCAAATGCCCAAAAACAAAAGTTTTCTTTTCCATCATTGTTCACCTCCATTTTCGTTATTTTATCACCCTTTATAATAAGATTCAAATTAGACTTTAGGGCTATTATCTTTATAATGAATTGCTCGTCTTGCTTAAAATTATATACTATGATTGTGTCTGAACCAAATAGTGAAATATTTCCCTACAAACATCTTCTTTATCATTTCCCTCAAATATAAAATGACCGGAATTTCTATAGTAAATTTTCTTCTTTCTTGTGGAAGAAGAATGGGCAAATAGATAATCAGCGCTTTTCCACCTAACTGCCTCGTCTTTTAAACCTTGAATAATCAACATAGGTGCTTTTATGCTTCCTATAAGGGGTATGCATTCCTTAAGTCCCCTTGTAAAATAATAAATGGCCTTAAAGGGAGTTTCGTTTATTATTTTATAATAATTTCTTATGGATTCATAATTTCTTTTTCGCATGTCACTCCTAATATTCTCTAAAATCTTTTTTCCATCTCCACAATATATAGGAGTATTAACCATAGTAAGAAAATCAGCACCATACTCATGGGCTAGGTGAATTGCAACCAATCCACCCATGGAAAAACCAATAGTTGCCACCTTCTTAAATTGCTTTTTTAATTCTAGAAATTCTCTCTCAGCATTTCCTATCCAATCTTTCCAGGTTGTCCTATTCCACTCTTTTTTGCTACCCTCCATCCCTGCTAAAGGAGGTGATATAGTGTAAATTCCCCTTTTATTTAAATATTCATATAGAATTCCCATATCCCTAGGAGAATTGTTAAATCCATGAAGTATAATCGTTGCCATATCATTTTTCCTAATCATTATCATACCTCCAAGATGCCTCTTTAAATTTACCCATTGCTGGAATGCATATATATTGTTTCCTTGTTTATACTCTTAATTACAACCAGCTTTTAACATAAGGTTAGATAATCTAAACCGTATGTTAAATACTTGTCAATATAATATAAGTTGATTTCTGCACACATTGATATTAACAATCGATTTCAATTATGATTCTTTTTTTCACAAATCCTTTAAACTAAATAATGTTGATACTTAAATCATTTTTATATATTTGAATAATCATTATTACTTAAAAACCTATTGACGTGTATACAGTATTCATATATACTATAGATAAATAATAAATTAATATGTTTTTACTGTTAATAAAATAACAATCATACAAATTCGATAGGAGGGTATCTTATGTTTGAACAATGGAATGATTTCAATAAAGGCGCTTGGATAAAAGACATCAATGTAAGGGACTTCATTCAAAAAAATTATACTCCTTATTCAGGGGATGACTCTTTCCTTGTAGGGGCTACCGAAAAAACAAAGAAACTTTGGGATGAAGTTATGGACCTAACGAGGGAGGAAAGGATAAAAGGCATCATTGATGCAGAAACAAAAATTCCTTCTAGTATCATTTCCCATGGCCCTGGATACCTAGATAAGGATTTAGAACAAATCGTAGGTTTCCAAACAGATAAACCCTTAAAAAGAGGCATTATGCCTTTTGGTGGAATCCGTGTGGTAGAAAAAGCTTTGGATTCTTATGGATATCAACTGGATCCTGTCACAAAAGAAATTTTTAAGAAAAATAGGAAAACTCATAATGATGGAGTATTTGATGCCTATACCGAAGACATGAGGAAAGCAAGGCATACAGGTATTATAACCGGACTTCCTGATGCATATGGAAGAGGACGTATAATAGGTGACTATAGGAGAGTTGCCCTTTATGGGGTGGATAGATTAATAAAGGCAAAAGAAGGAGAAAGAAAACAGCTTGAAATGGAATACATGGAAAGCCCGGTTATTCGCCTTCGCGAAGAGGTTTCTGAACAAATAAAAGCCTTAAAAGATTTGAAAACCATGGCAGAAAGCTACGGCTATGACATTAGCAAACCTGCATCCAATGCAAGGGAAGCTATCCAATGGACTTACTTTGCATACCTCGGTGCCATAAAAGAACAAGATGGTGCAGCTATGTCCCTAGGTCGCGTATCTACTTTCTTTGATATTTATATTGAAAAAGATTTAAAGAAAGGTATTCTGACTGAGGAACAAGCCCAAGAACTAATGGATCATTTTGTTATGAAACTAAGGATGGTAAGATTCCTTAGAACTCCATCCTACAATGACTTATTCTCTGGAGACCCTACTTGGGTGACCGAATCCATCGGCGGTATGGGGGAAGATGGAAGAACTCTTGTAACAAAATCTAGTTTCCGTATTCTTCATACTCTAAATAATTTAGGCCCTGCTCCTGAGCCAAACTTAACAGTTCTCTGGTCTGTAAGACTGCCAGAAAACTTTAAGAAATTCTGTGCAAAAGCATCCATCAACACCAGTTCCATCCAGTATGAAAATGATGATTTGATGAGAAGATGGTACGGTGATGATTATGGCATTGCTTGCTGTGTATCTGCCATGAGAATAGGTAAACAAATGCAATTCTTTGGAGCCCGTGCTAACTTAGCAAAAGCCCTTTTATATGCTATTAATGGTGGTAAAGATGAAAAAAATGGAGAACAAATTTCCCCTGCCTTTGCTCCGATTACTTCTGAATATCTAAATTATGATGAAGTAATGGAAAAGTTCGATCAAATCATGGATTGGCTTTCACAGCTTTATATCAATACCTTAAATATCATTCATTATATGCATGATAAATATGCCTACGAAAAATTACAAATGGCACTTCACGATAAGGATGTCCTTCGTACTTCCGCCTGTGGTATCGCAGGATTATCCGTTGTTGCCGATTCTCTTTCTGCTATCAAGTATAGCAAGGTAAAGGTAATAAGAAATGCGGAAGGCTTAGCTGTTGATTATAATGTGGAAGGTGAATACCCTGCCTTCGGAAATAATGATGATAGGGTTGATAGCATTGCCTATGAAATTGTAGAAAGATTTATGAACAAACTAAGAAAGCATAAGACTTACCGTGAATCTATTCCAACATTATCTGTTTTAACGATTACTTCTAATGTTGTATACGGTAAAAAGACAGGAAGTACCCCTGATGGTAGAAAAGCTGGAGATCCATTCGCTCCCGGAGCTAACCCAATGCATGGTAGGGATAAAAAAGGAGCTATTGCTTCTATGGCATCCGTTGCTAAACTTCCTTACCAACATGCAGAAGATGGTATATCTTACACCTTCTCTATCGTTCCTAAGGCCTTAGGTAAAACAGAAGATGAAAGAGCTATTAATTTAGTAGGTATGCTTGATGGATATTTCCATGATGAGGGACATCACATCAATGTTAATGTTTTTGATAAAGAAACTTTACTTGATGCCATGGATCACCCAGAAAAATATCCCCAACTTACCATCCGCGTTTCTGGATATGCGGTAAACTTCATTAAACTTACAAGAGAACAACAATTAGATGTTATTCATAGAACTTTCCATGATAGATTCTAAAAGGATATGATATAATACAATAAGGGGAAGGGACTTTAGTTCCTTCTCTTTCATTCCTATAGAAAGGGGTCATATTATGAGTGTAACCGGTAGAATTCATTCAATCGAGACCTGTGGAACCGTAGATGGACCCGGAATTCGTTATGTAGTATTCACCCAAGGTTGTCCCCTTAGATGTCAATACTGTCATAATCCCGATACCTGGGATACGACCCACGGAAAAAAAGTCGATGTAGATGAATTAATAAAAGATATAGAAAAGTATAGATCTTATATGAAGTTTTCTGGAGGGGGCGTTACCCTAACCGGTGGTGAGCCGCTTATGCAGCCTAAATTTGCAAGGGAGCTCTTCTTAAGGTGTAAGGAAAAGGACATACACACTGCCCTAGATACCTCAGGCTATATCCCCTTGCAACATATAAAGGATGTATTAGAATATACAGATTTGGTTTTATTAGATATTAAATCTTTTAACTCTAAAGTATATAAGGACCTAACAGGGGTTTCCAATGAGCCTACCCTAGAGCTTGCCAAGTACCTTTCAGATATAAATAAACCCATGTGGATTCGCTATGTTCTAGTTCCGAACCTAACTGATAATCCCCTTCATATTGAAGAATTAGCATCCTTCTTATCCACCTTAAATAGTATAGAAAAAATAGAAATTCTCCCTTTTCATAAGATGGGAGAATACAAGTGGGAAGAACTAGGTTATCCCTATCATCTAAAAGACACCCCTACTCCTTCCAAAAAAATAATAGATAGAGCAAAAAAAATATTTAGGAATCATGGCTTAAAAATATAAAAAATCGACCTCGGTCGATTTTTTATTACATATTAACTATGTTTTCACTCACTTCCACATTTGGCTCTAGAGCTCTAAGGCTAAATAAAAAGAATGGGATTGTAAAAGGAAATATTGCGCTAAGAACTGTCATTACTGTAGCATTATCCTTTTTGTACATTTTATAAATGGTATTTAAAGATATTATTAATAAAATATAATTTATTACGCCCAAAAGTAAACCTATTATTTTTACACCACTTAAAACGGAAGCAACAATATTTACTATAGGAAGTACCAATTCCATGCTGGGAATCTTTTGGTCAAATATTTCAAGTGTACCTATGAGTTTTCCAATTATGTACATATTTAAAAAAGGAATCCATGCAAACCAAGCATTATCAATCCCTGCCTTTTGAGCCATACCATAGAGTCCGAGTGACATTAAAACATAAAATAAAATACCAACTACTATCCCTATCAAACCGATAATAATACCCATGCCTAATAATATTCCTAGTTCATTCATTCCATTTCCCCCCATAATTAAATTTTTAATACATAATTTATTATATCAGAACTATGTATTAAATCAACAACCTTTAAACTATATTCTACTTTTACTTTTTATAAAATATCTTTATAACCTCCTAATAATATATTATGCTATTATAGTATAGGATTATTAATATTAATTTTAAGGAGAGTTAAAATGAAAATACAGCTATCTTCTCCCCTAACTAAGGATAGTATTGTAGATGGCCCCGGCCTTAGGACAGTACTCTGGACCCAGGGCTGCATCCATCATTGTAAGGGTTGCCATAATCCCAAAACTCATCCCCTAAATGGGGGATTTGAAACAACCACCGAAGAAATTATTAAAGAAATCAAGACGATTAAACTGCAAAGAGGTATATCCTTTTCCGGTGGGGATCCTTTTATCCAGTCGGAAGCCTGTTATGAAATTGCTAAATTTTGTCACTTTATTGGATGGGATGTATGGGCTTATACAGGATATACCTATGAGGAAATTTTACAAGCAAATAATCCCCTTTGGAATAAATTCTTAGGACAAATCAATGTACTTATAGACGGGAGATTTATTTTAAAAAAGAAGGATTTAACCCTTTTATACCGTGGTTCTTCCAATCAAAGATTGATTGATGTCTATTTGTCAAAAAAGCTAAATAAGGCTGTATTTTGGAAGGGCTAAAATTGTTTTTTCTCTTGTAAGTTTAAAGCATTTAGTATACAATATGCTTGTATTTAATATTCTGAGGAGGTGGAATGATGGCTTATAGAATAAATGATGATTGTATCAGTTGTGGTGCTTGCGAACCAGAATGTCCTGTTTCTTGTATTTCTGAAGGAGATGGCAAATACGTAATCAATGAAGAAGAATGTATTGAGTGTGGTGCTTGTGCGGATGTATGTCCTGTGGATGCTCCAAATCCTGTAGACTAAATACATAAACAGTAATGCCCCTATTTATATAGGGGCTATTTTTATCTTTTAAAGACCTGTCTATACCAGGGCTTTGATTTCTTAGATATTGTGGTGGTAGCAGTTTCTTTTCTCATGGTTTGGATTTCCCTTATAGCCTCATCAAGTCTTTTATATCTTTCCTTTTCTTTTGTCTCTTCTACTAGCTCTAGAGTTTTCATTTGAACGGATATTTCTTCCCTTAAATCCTGGCTTAAATCTTCTTTTAATTCCTCTTTAAAATTCTTATTGTATTCTATTAGGGCATCTTTGAATAAATCTTTTATCATGAGTTTAAACTGTCTTACTCTATCATTATTGGGATCTGCTATATTTATCTGGTTGTTATTGATTAAATCAAGACTATGGCTCTCCCTTTTTTCACCCGTATTTGAAAGGGACATCTTAATGGCTCTAAGTTGAAGTCCTTTATCCTTTAAGGCTTTAATCCTTTCAAATGTCTTAATTTCTTTCTCCGTATAATATCTATGTCCCATTTCATTTCTCGGGATATCTAGGTTTAGTTCTTCTTCCCAGTAACGAAGTACATGGGTTTCTAATTCTAATATTTCTGCTGCTTCCGATATGGTATATCTTTTTACTTCCATTACCTCACCTCATTATCAATAATTTCCAGTTATATTCATAGTATACCATAAATTTACAATTAAGCAATAAAAAAGAGTTATTTTAATAAGAAATAACCCTTTTTAAAAACACTATATTTTTACGGCTTTTTGTAAAAATTGCACAATATAATGCTAATTTCTCGATGTAGGTAATAAAACGGGCTGCCGTGGAAGGCAGCCCCTACAATAAAATTGTAATTAGGATTTTTGCATGTTTACAAACTTTGTATATTGTCCAAGCCAAATTAAATCTACGGTTCCTGTTGGACCGTTTCTCTGTTTTGCTATGATGACTTCTGCTTGATTCTTTTTTTCCGTATCGGGGTGGTAATATTCATCCCTATATAAGAACATTACAACGTCTGCGTCCTGCTCTATGGCTCCGGATTCTCTTAGATCTGAGAGCATTGGCCTATGGTCTGCTCTAGCTTCACAGGCACGGCTTAGCTGAGATAAAGCAACAACTGGTGCTTCCATTTCTCTTGCTAGAGCCTTCAATGACCTAGATATTTCCGATATTTCTTGTTGCCTTGAATCCGATTTGGTATTGCCACTCATAAGCTGCAGATAGTCAACCAGTATAAGCCCCAGTCCTTTTTCTAATTTAAGTCTTCTACATTTTGCTCTCATTTCCATGACTGAAATCCCAGGGGTATCATCTATATATATCGGAGCCTCGGAAAGGGGACCCATAGTCCTTGCAATCTTAATCCAATCATCCTGTTCTAGAGAGCCTGTCCTTAGCTTTTGGGCATCTACCATGGCTTCTGCACATAGCATACGGTTAACTAGCTGTTCTTTTGACATTTCAAGGCTAAATACGGCCACAGGAACCTTTTGCCTTACTGCAGCATATTGTGCCACATTAAGAGCAAATGCAGTTTTACCCATGGAGGGTCTTGCAGCAACCAATACTAAATCCGAAGGTTGAAGTCCAGCAGTTTTATAATCTAGATCTAAAAATCCTGTGGAGATTCCTGTTACTTTTCCCTGATTTCTATATATATCTTCTATTTTATCGAAAGCCGATAAAAGCACTTCCCTCATGGGTGCAAAATCTTCTGTATGTTTATTTTGCAATATATGAAAAATACTTTGTTCCGCTAGATTTAGAATATTATTTACATCTTCCTTAGCTTCATAACTAAGACCCATAATATCTTGACTGGCTTTAATTAATCTTCTAAGAATTGACCTGCTTTCAACTATCTTAGTATACTGCCTTATATGGGCCGATGTAGGAACACTAGAAGCTAGTTGTGTAAGATAAGAGATGCCTCCTATTTGCTCTAGTAATCCCTTTTCTTCGATACGGCTTTTTAAGGTAACTAAATCAACAGGAGCACTTTCATTAAATAATTCAATACAGGCATCAAAAATTATCTTATGATCCGGTCTATAAAAATCATCTCCCCTTAATATTTCCGCTGCAGAAGCAATGGCTTCTCTATCAATTATCATAGAGCCTATTACAGATTGTTCTGCCTCTATATTATGGGGGGGGATTCTTTGCAGCTTTGATTCCTCCATAATCGTACCCCTTACTATTTTATTGTTCTGTTACTTTTACAGTTAATTGTGCGGTTACTTTTGGATGAAGCTTAATTGGTACCATATGATTTCCTAGGGTCCTTATGGGTTCATCGAGTTGTATCTTTTTCTTATCCAATTTAAATTTTAGTTGTTCCTTAGTTGCTAATGCTATCTTCTTTGAATTTACAGAACCAAAAAGCTTACCCCCTTCCCCCGCCTTTACGGGGATTATAACAACCTTATTTGTTAATTCATCCTTTAGTTTGGAAGCCATATTTAACTCTTCTTCCTTTTTCTTGTTTTCTGCCTGATTTTTTAAATTTAGGTCATTTATTGAGGCTTTTGTCGCCTCTATTCCTAGACCCTGAGGAATCAAATAGTTTTTTGCATATCCATCACTAACATTTATAACATCACCTTTTTTACCATGTTTTTTAACATCTTGAATTAGTATAATCTTCATATTTAATCTCCTTCCTCTAAATACTCATCAATAGCTCTTTTTAGTCTTTCCCGTGCTTCTTCTATGGAGGTTTCATTAAGCTGGGCCCCTGCTACTGTTTGATGGCCTCCGCCTCCTAATTTCTCCATGATTAATTGAACATTTATATCCCCTAGGGCTCTAGCACTAATCATTATTTTGTCTTCCTCAGCGCACATTACAAAGGATGCAATAATTCCTGATATGTTTAATAATTCATCAGCTGCTTGGGCTGCAATTACTGCCCCGTTATCGATATTTGATGGGGCTATAGATATTGCCATATTTTCCTTATAAATTTGTGCATCCCTTACAGCTGTCGCTCTTGCTTTATAAGATTCCATATCATTTTGAAAAAGCATCCTAACCCTTGTGCTATCAGCGCCATTCCTCCTAAGAAAGGCGGCAGCTTCAAAGGTTCTGACTCCTGTCTTAAACACAAAGTTTTTTGTATCAATGGTAATCCCCGCTAAAAGTATATCTGCCTCTATAGGCTTTAGTTTTACCTTATCAACAATATATTGAAGTATTTCTGCTATCATTTCACAGGTAGAAGAAATAAAAGGTTCTAAATAGGTTAATACTGCGTTTTCTATAAACTCTGCACTTCTTCTATGATGGTCAAACACTACTGTTTTTTTGCTGAGTTCTAGGAGTTCTGGACATTCTGTATAGCTTGGTCGATGGACATCCACAACTACCAAAAGTGTTTTTTCTCCTATACGACCTATGGCCTCTACATTATTTAAAAACAATCCCTTTCTGTATTCTTCAAATTTCATTAACCTATCATATACCGTTTTTATCGCTGCTGTAGGCTCATTTAGCACAATATATGCCTTTTTACCTAATAGTTTAGCCCCCCTGTAAACTCCTATAGCTGCTCCTAATGAGTCTATATCTGGATTTTCGTGTCCCATTATAATAACTTCATCAACTTCCTCCATCAGTTCCCTAAAAGCATATGCTTTCATTCTTGCCTTCACTCGGGTACTTTTTTCTACCTCTTTTGTCTTTCCACCGTAGAAGGAATACTTATCTATATCTTTGATAACCGCCTGATCTCCTCCCCGACCTAGGGCTAAATCAATTGCAGCTTTAGCATATTCCATAGACTGAAGTAGACTATTTCCATTGACTCCAATACCTATGCTTAAAGTAACCGGAAGTTCATTTCCTATATTAATTTCCCTGACTTGATCTAATATTTCAAACCTTTTCTTTTTAAATTCATCTAAGTACTTACTATAAAAAAATATAAGATATTGGTCTCTTTCAACTTTCTTGACGATACCTTCTATATTTTGTGCCCATGTGTTTAACTTTCTATCAATTAGCGCAATTAAGAGAGGTTTCCTTATTTCCTCTAGGCTTTGCATTACTTCTTCATAATTATCAATAAAGATTAACCCTATAGATACCCTCTTCCTTTGATTTTCCTGCTTCAAAAAACACATTTCGGTATTGTCTACAAAGTATATCCCATATAAATTCCTATGTTCTACATTCTCCGTATATATTTGATAAATATATGCCTTATAATGCTGGTTATCCATTGAAATACCTTTTATCACTTCTTCCTCTTCTCTTGGAAAAATTTCAGAATTTATATCCATAAAAATACTATTTATATTTTTATTAATTAAGTTCTTATCTTCTATGATACTTTCAAATTTATCATTGTACCATTGAATCCATCCATGAGTATCAACAATAGTAAAAGGCAGAGGAAGATAATCTTGGGAATTTTTTTGAGCCAGCTTAATGCCCGCTTCTAATCTTTCTTTATGTTCTATTTCTTTTTTTGACTTTTTATCATAAATATTATAAAACACACCCAGAACAACACAAAATCCGATGAAAGTAAATCCCATGGTAGGATTATAAAAAGATAGAATTATTNTAAGTATCAGAGTAAATGCCATATATAATTGAGGCTTCAAAAAAATCTTCTCAAGAAATAAGCTTATGTTAATTTTTTTCATATATTAGCCTCCACTAAATTCATAAAAAATCAATTTATACTAATATTATCTTAACCTATAAAAATCTTTCTTTTTTCCTAAAATTAAATATTGCTTCTAAAAATCCCAGTGTTACAAATAAAAACGGGCTAAAAATCACACTTAAAAGGCTTAATATACTTACTAATGCCTTCCACCACAGTCCTGTCCTTGAATTTTTAATGACATGGATGGTAAACAAAATTCCCATGATAAACATGAATATGGAAAATATAACTAGTAAGTTGTCCGTTGCCATGGTTATTTCGGGATATATGCTGCTATCCATCCCCCCCCTAATTAACCAAGTTAATCCCAGTACTCCTACTGTTGCAGGGGTAAATCCGATATTAAGTATTTGTTTTAAACTAGGTGCCTTCCAATCTAGGGATTTTAATATCAGCTTTGTAAAGAGAATTTGTATCAAAGAAGCAAATAATCCAAAAACAAAAATTATCACGGGAAACAAGTATTGAATCAAATAAATAAACTGTTTGAAAGCCAGCCTGTAAAGAGGATACATTTCCATGATTTTTTTGGGGTTTTGTCCTAAGGCCGTATTTTGTATATCCCCTGCTTCCTTTATACTTTTTAATATTAAACTATATTGATTGGATAATTCTTTCAAATAATAAGTTTCAACTGCATTTGTAAAAGAGTAAAACCTATCAATTACTCCTATCTTATATATAAAATTCCACGCAATAAGCATTCCAGTCCATCCAAATAAATAAGCCACAGAAGAAAGGATTATATTTTTCGAAAGATTTATTTGCTTATTGTAGCAAATACCACATATAAAAGAAGGTATAAAAAGAAGAAGGGTAATCATCATAGCCGCTTTACCCATTCCAATGGCCGTTAAAACAACTAAAACCACTATGGGCATTGAAAATGATAAGATATTCGTTCCCCTTTTGTAAACATATAAACTAAAAGGTACTCCCAAAATCCATGTAAATAAATATATAGGAGAAAACCAAAAACTCAAGACACCTATACCAATATAAAACAATCCCATTGCTATGAGCCATAGGATTTCCTTTGAATTCAACCTCATCATTTTACCTCCTGAAATTATCTTGTGTTGCATCTAAATGTCGAAGTAAACTTGATAAATCAGCGAACCACTCTTGCTCATTACTACTTTCTAATATGCCTAATTTTAACTTGTTGCGGATTTTCATATCTAGAGTATTATAAGGAATACCTAGTTTTTTTGAGAGTAGGTAAGTGAGAATCACCATATTAGCTAGCAAATCCCCTCTATCCTCATAAAACTCTTTATTGTATTCAGCCATACCTGCAAAAAGATGAGCTATATCACAAAGTAACTGGCTCTTTAATTTTTCAACTATCTTAAGAGAACGCGTTATATCAAATTCTTTATCCTGTATTGCCATTATTTCACCCCATTTTCCATTTGGAACCGTCTTTTTATTATAACATTCTTTTCTTTGCCTGGAAAGGTTATTCAAAAACCTCATAAGAGCCCAAAAGCTTAAAAAATGATGTTTTCTTTCGTATCATTATAAGTGCATCCTTTAAATCCTCTTCCTCAACATGGCCCTCCACCTCTATAAAAAATACATATTCACCTAATTTATTTTTGGAAGGTCTAGATAAAATTTTGGTCATATTTATATCCCATAGTGAAAATATGTTTAATACCCTATAAAGCTCCCCCGGCTTATTTCCTGTAGAAAATACAAGGGTTGTCTTACAGCTTTTTCCCCTTTGCATACTTTCTTTTCCTATAATTACAAATCTGGTTTCATTTTGCTTTTGGTCTTGAATATCAGAATCCAAAATATCAAGCCCATAATTATTAGCAGCTAGCACAGTTCCTATTGCCACCCTAGGTCCGACAGTGCTTGATACTTCTCTTACAGCTTCTGCGGTAGATGAAGTAAATACAACATTAGCTCCCGGAATCTTACCATGAAGATAATTTCTACATTGTGCAATAGCCTGTGGATGAGATAAAACTTCTTTTATATCCTCTAATTTAAAACTTTTATGCCCGATAAGATTGTGTCCTATGGGAATTATCATCTCTGCTTGGATTTTAAGATCCACTTCAAAAGTAAGCATATCAACAGTTGTATTGACGGCTCCCTCGATAGAGTTTTCAATAGGAACAACCCCTCGGGTTATATCCTGCTTATCTGCTGCCAGAAGTAAATCCTGTATAGTTGGAAAAGGTATGAACTTGTAGTCTTTTTTATCTTTGAAATAGGAAAGGGCAACTTGTTCGGTAAACGTTCCCTTAGGTCCTAAATAACCAATATATATCATATTTTTCTCACTTTCTTTCATATAATTTAAACATCGGCTAGGTTCCTATATAATTGTTATTCTATCATATAGATTTTTTTAAATCTATGGTATTAATGGTTAATCTGTGCTATAATATTCACAAATATTTCTAAATAAAGGGGGTATTGGGATGGACTTTGGATTTATTCATTCACTTGACACTTCTAGAAAACTTTGGAACATTAAAATCCAAGGAGAAATAGACATCTATAATTCTGCACAATTTAAAGAAAAGTTATATGAATTACTTGAAAAAGAAAAACTAGACCTACATATTGATTGTGAAGACTTAGAGTATATTGATAGCACGGGTCTGGGTTCTTTAGTTTCTGTTCTTAAAAAAGTAAAACAATTCGACGGCAATATTCATTTATCCCATCTTAAACCTAGCGTAGCTAAAATATTCAAAATCACAGACTTAAATAAGGTTTTTATGATAGAGGGTGTTATTTATGAGTAAGCATGTACACCCATCTATCGACCAAGATGTAATTGAATTAGCCCTTCCGTTAAATCCCGCTTATGTATCTGCTGCAAGATTAACCGCTTCCTCCATCGCCAATCGCATGGGTTTTGATATAGAAGCTATAGAAGATATCAAGGCTGCTGTTTCGGAAGCTTGTACATACCTTATTAAACAAAACCAGTTAGATAAAAAAAGACATAATACTTTTAAAATACAATTTATGTTAAAAGATGAAAGCCTAGAGATAGAATTAACTGCCAAAAAAGACGAAGATAGCATAGGATATGAAGAGGATGGATTAGGGATTTTGATGATAGAAGCCTTGATGGACTATATTTCCTTATCTAATAAAACTGACCCTAATGTACATATATTGATGATAAAAAGACTTAAGTAGTTTTCAAATGAAAGTGGTATTAATAATGCCACTTTTTTAATCTCAGATAAAACTTGCATTAATAGCAATAATAGTACACCGGGATATAAGATTAATTAGTCTTTTGAATAAAAAATAGGTGAAGGTGATTTAATGAAGATAAAGCTATACGAAAAAACTTTTTCAAGCCAATTGGACCTAGTTAAACCACTTTTAAGAGAAATTATGAACTATCTTTCCCGCTCTTTTCCTTCCTTATCACCAGAGGATTTCTTTGATTGTAAGTTAATCTACAATGAATTGTTAGTTAATGCTGTAATCCACGGGAATGAAAATGATAAGAATAAGCATGTATCGGTTGTGATTGAAATACTTAATAAAGATAGCTTTTCTTCCATCATTACCGACGAGGGAAATGGGGTTGATTATGAAAGCCTTATTAATGAGATATCTTCTTCCGATAGACTCTTCCTTGAAAGAGGAAGAGGCATCCAGTTAGTAAAATCTCTGACTAATGAACTATACTACGATTCCTCTAGAAACCAAATTTATTTTTTAAAAAGGATGAATCAAATTGGATACAATACTAGTTGTAGATGATATAGAGCAAAATGTTGAATTAATAAGCCGTTATCTTATTAATTCGGGTTACAATGTGATTACTGCAAATAATGGAGCATCCGCAATAAAAAAAGCGCAGATGCTTCATCCTGATTTAATTATCTTAGATATCATGATGCCTGGAATAAGTGGGTATGATGTTTGTAAGACTCTTAAAAATGATGAGGATACTAAATATATATCTATCTTGGTTGTAACAGCCTTAGATTCAAAAGAGACTAGGGTAAGGGCTCTTGGGGTAGGGGCCGATGATTTTATAACCAAATCCTTTGATAAGTTAACCCTACTTTCTAAAGTTAAGTCCCTCTTAAGGATTAAACACTTAAGCGATCAACTAAAAAAGCAGTATTCAGAACTTCAAGAAAAAAATAATATTACGGATTATCAACTTAAAATGGCCCGTCAAATCCAAAGAGCCCTAATCCAAGAGGCGAATTTCTCAGTGAATGATGTAAAATTCACTAGTAAATATATGCCTGCTCTAGATATAGGGGGAGATTTATATGACATTATAAAACTAGATGAGGATTCCGTAGGAGTTTTTATTGCCGATGTTTCTGGCCATGGGATTTCAGCTGCCCTTCTTACTTCTATGATTAAAATGCTCTTTAGAAGTTTGATACCTTCCTACCCAGAACCTAATAATCTTTTATCTCAGATGAATAATGAATTTAGCAATGTATTTATTAATAAAATCAATGATGTATATGCTTCTGCGTTTTATGCAAAAATCGATACCAAAGCTAAAAAAATATATTATTCTAATGCAGGGCAGTCTCTTCCTTTATTTGTCAAATCATCTACCCATACCGTAGAGGAGCTGGCAATTAATGGGCTTCCCATTGGCCTTATGGATGATGCTTCCTATGGCTTAAAGTCCGCTTCCTTTGAAGAGGGAGATTTCATTTTATTTTATACCGATGGACTTTCCGATTGCCTTTATAAGAATTCTCCTGAAGAATTCACACAGAAACTAAAAGAACTTCTCCTAGAATACAAAGAACAGCCATCGGAAGAAATCATCGATTCCATATTAGGTCAATTTTATAATTCCAATAAATCCTCTAAGTACGAAAATGATGATGTAAGTATAATAATATGTAAAATATAAAGGACCTTTTCGGGTCCTTTATATTTCAGGCTTAATGTATAACAGTATTTCTTTGACCTTTCCTTTTATATCAGTTACCATATTAGCTTTGACCATAACATGATGGTATTTATTTTCTTTATCTTTTATACTGAGTTTACCTTCCCTATAGTCGCCCCTTCTTATTATCTCTTTTAATTCTTCCTTTATTATTTCCGGATTTTCGAGATATTCAGGGAAATATCTTCCTTTCATTTCGTCCTTAGTAAATCCCAAAAGATTAGAGGTCTGTTCATTAATTAATGTGATAAATCCTCTGTTATCCATAGACACAATAGCATAATCCTCAATATTATTTACGATGGTATTTAAAAGCTCTGATGCTTCTTTTATCTTTTCCTCCAATTCATTGTTCATATTTTGTATAAGCTGGTTTTGAAATTGTAATTCCTTTAAGGTTTTTTCGATTCTCCCATAAGTCATTGTGTTATGAATTGCCATTCCAAGATAGTATCCTACCGATCTTATAACTTCTATTTGTTCCTCCCCGTAATCATAAACACTGGCCAATACTAATGTTCCTACTAATTCATGTTGGGCACAAATAGGAACAATCATTATAGCTTTTGGCTTAATCGTACCCATAAAAGTTTTACCTATATATATGGTATCATCAGGGATATCCCTGATGATTTGTATCTTTTTATCTTTAGCTGCCTGCCCCATAAATCCTTCACCTATTGATATATCGAATTCTTTATATACATTTTTTGTAAATCCTAGAGATGACTTTATTTCTAATTTATTTGTGGCAGAATTAACTACATAAAAAGCGCCCCAATTACTTCTCGTACCTTCTATAATTCTGGGTATAAGATCCTCTAATAATCCTTCCAATTGGATATTCACCGATAGAGTTTTTACAATCTTAAATATGCTCTCTTTTATTCTAATTTGATCCTTGTGATGGATACCTAGAGATTCAAGGGCATCATAGATAGGCTTTAAGGTTTTAGAAGGGACATCATCTAGTTCTTCCCCCTTAGAGACTTTTTCGATGCTTTCTATTAATTTCTCCACCTGTTTTCTCGTATTGGTTTTATATATCCACCAAATAACTGTAAAAAATACAATAATAATGACACTTCTACAAATTAATTCAATAAGCACGCTCTCACGCTTCTTCCATTTATTCTTCTAAACAATCTTTTAACCCCCTGAGAATAGGCATGTCTGTTGAAAGAAAGACATATCCTACTCCCCTTTGAGTGGCAAAGGATTGTATTTTATTCTTAAAATCTTCTAATACCCTTTTGTAATGCTTGATTTTATCCTCTGTTATCTCAACACTTTTAGAACTCCTATTTTCTTTATCAATAAGTCTGAAGTTTCCCCTAAGATTTGGATTTATCTCTTCTGGAGATAAAATATGAACCAAAACCACCTGTTGCCTCTTATATTGTAGGATTTTAACTGCTTCCTCATACCCATCTTCTGAGAAAAAATCAGAAATAATAAAGGAAATTCCCTTGGTTATAGNCCTATTTTTAATATTCATTATAGAAGTTACTAACTTTGTGCCATTATCTACGGGAAGCTCATCTAAAAATGTTACTAAATCCAAATATATGTTTTTTGTTTGTATGTTCCTTTTTTCCTTATTGATAATCTTCCCGCAACTAAATAGGTTGACGATATCAGTATTTTTTAAAGCAATATATGATAAGGCAGCAGCCAACTGCTTTGCGTAGAAAAGTTTATTTACTTTTCCGCTATCCATAGAAGTACTGCTGTCTAGAAAAATATTAATAGTCCCTTGTTTTTCTTCCATAAAAAGCTTTAGAAACAATTTATCAAAACGCCCATAACTATTCCAATCAATCCTTCTTATATCATCCCCTAAGGTATAGGGTCGAAAATCCGAAAACTCTAATGACATTCCCCGAGCTTTAGAGCTCCTAACTCCACTATAGCCGTTTAAAAGAAGAGTTTCCATCCTAATAGAAAAGGTTTCCAATTGTCTTAAAAACTCTTTATCTAAGACGTCTACTAATTTTGGCATGTTTATTTTCCTTCCCTTAACACTTCTAATATCAAGTCATCTGCAGTAATTCTATCTGCCAAGGCTTCGAAGTTAAGAAAAATACGGTGCCTTAAAGCGGGAGATAAAACAGCCTTAATATCATCAAAGGAGACATTAAACCTTCTATTAACCAAAGCATAAATTCTTGCGGCTGTAATGATTGCTTGAGCACCCCTTGGACTAGGCCCATAGTGAACATATTTCTTGATCATATTAGGGGCATCTCCTGATTCAGGGTGGAGCTTTAACAATACTGTCATAGCATAATCCCTAACTGCCTTAGCAATAGGTACCTCCCTTGCTATTTCCCCCATTTCCGTTAAATCTTCCTTGTTGCAAACTTTTACTGTCTCCAATACCTTTGAACCTGTAGTTAAATCTACGATTTGAGATAATTCCTCTTTATTTGGAAACTTCACATCTAGCTTAAAAATAAATCTATCCATCTGGGCTTCTGGAAGCGGATATGTGCCCTCCATCTCCAGAGGGTTTTGTGTTGCCAAAACAAAAAAGGGATTAGGTAGATTGTATGTATTATTGCCCACGGTAACGGTTTTTTCCTGCATGGCTTCTAACATAGCACTTTGTGTTTTAGGTGTGGCACGATTAATCTCATCTGCTAAGACGATGTTAGAGAAGATAGGTCCCTGCTGAAATTGAAATCCACTGCTTCCATCAGGGTTTTTGACGATAATATTAGTTCCTATGACATCTGCCGGCATCAAATCCGGGGTAAACTGAATCCGAGAAAATCTAAGGTCTAAAACATTTCCTATGGTCTTTACTAATTGGGTTTTGCCTAAGCCGGGAAGCCCTTCAAGGAGTACATTCCCTCCTGAAATGATTGCGACAAGAACGTTTCGTATTATATCATCTTGCCCTATTATGCTCTCCCCTATGACCCTTTCTATCTCCATAAATTTATTTGAAAAGCCTTTTATCTTACTTTCATTTATATCCATGTCAACCACCATTATTTATTAGTATAGTCTAATATCATTGTATCTAACTAAAAAACATTAGTCAATAAAAAGCCCTATTTATTATAATAAATAGGGCTTTTTATCATTAATCTTGTGTAAATGGTAAAAGAGCTATATGCCTTGCTCTTTTTATAGCAATCGTCAGAGCACGTTGGTGCTTTGCACAATTTCCTGTAATTCTTCTTGGAAGAATTTTACCTCTTTCAGAGATATACTTTTTTACTTTGTTTACTTCTTTATAATCAATTGTATTTATCTTATCAACACAAAAATTACAAACTTTTTTCCTTTTACGGATACGTCTTCTCTGCATTGTCATCCTAAACCCTCCTTTATGAATTACCTAGAATGGTAAATCCTCATCTTCTAAACTTTCATTGATTGGATAGAAACCTTCCGGTTCATCTTTAAAAGGGGCTGAATTATTTTGTTGGGATTGTCGACTTTGATGAGATTCAAAAGAAGCTTTGCTTTCTGCAAAATATTGTTCCTCTACTACCACTTCGGTTGTCCATCTTTTTTTGCCCTCTTGGTCATCCCATGAGCGAACTTGAATACGCCCTACAATCGCTACCATCTGTCCTTTTTTAAAGTACTTTTCAGCGAATTCTCCTGTTTTACCAAAAGCAACAACATTAATAAAATCTGCATCCGGTTCTCCATCACGTTTAAACCTTTTATTAACTGCTAAAGAATATCTAGCTATTGCCAACGGTTCTGCACTTTGCGAGTATCTTACCTCTGGATCTCTGGTCAGTCGTCCCATTAAAATAACCTTATTCATACAATACCCCCTTAACTTTGGGAATCTGAAATGTTTACACTTCCAATTATAACCACTAAATAGATGTTTAATCATTAAATATTATTTTAATGCAATTAATCTTCTTGTTTTATGAACATGTATCTAAGTACAGAATCCATAATACGAATGCGACTTTCAATTTCTTCTGGAGCATTTGCATCAGCCGTGAAGTAAATAAAGTAATAAAAACCTTCATTAATTTTATCGATTTCATAGGCTAATTTTCTTTTACCCCAATCATCAATATTATCCATAGTTCCACCAAATCTTGTTATATACTTTTGAATTCTTTCTAATTCAGAGGCTTTTGATTCCTCGTCAAGAGTTGGAACTAGAACAACTGATAATTCGTATTTGTTCATCATGAACACCTCCTTTTGGACTTTGGCCCTGTTTGTTTACAGAGCAAGGATATTTATACTTACAATCTAATATATTACCATAAAACCTGAGAAGATACAAGGTTTTTTTATAGATTGTCTTTTTCTTCTATATTTTTTTTTCTATCTAGAATCTTTTTTACGCTTTTTTCGAATTTGGCTCTTGGTAGCATTACCAAATGGCTGCATTTCATACAGCGGATCCTAAAATCTATTCCTACCCTAAGAACTTCCCATTTGTTTTCACCGCAGGGGTGGGGCTTTTTCATTTGAACAATATCACCTATATAAAATTTCATATTTACCTCCATCCTTCATCTAAACATGCCCTCTAAATTATGATTCTTAGTATCAACTTATATCTATAATAAATGTAACCGCGAATAATTTCAACAAATAAATAGATTTCATATCCTATACTATCTGTGGTTATATTTTCTAAAAAGAATATCTATATATATATAGATATCCTTTTTAAATCATCCAGAAATACGGGGGGCTACAATGAATTGGAAACTTTTCTTCTCTGCTTTTATTACCTTATTTATTGCTGAATTAGGAGACAAAACACAATTAGCTGTATTTTGTATGAGTGCTGATAAAAAACAGCCGATTCCCATATTTTTAGGTGCTTCTTTGGGATTAATACTTGTTACATTCATAGGGGCATTTTTCGGCGAATATTTATCCAAATTAATTCCACAGCATATTATAAAGCTTGTTGCTGGTTGTCTATTTATTGGAATTGGAATATTTGTTTTGAAGGAGGTCTTTTTTGAAATGTCGAAATAAAAGAACCGTAGAAATAATACATTCTACGGTTTTTAAGGCGCCACCCGGATTTGAACCGGGGAATAAAGGTTTTGCAGACCTCTGCCTTACCACTTGGCTATGGCGCCATATTTTATTTTATTAAATTCTGGCAGCCACCTACTCTCCCAGGTAGTCTCCCACCAAGTACCATCGGCCGTCTATGGCTTAACCGTCATGTTCGGTATGGATATGGGTGTGTCCCATAGACGTATCGCCACCAGAAATTTTATGACCCATAGGGGACTCGAACCCCTGTTACCGCCGTGAAAGGGCGGTGTCTTAACCGCTTGACCAATGGGCCCTATGTATGACTCCCCGAGTAGGATTCG
>JGI24707J26582_10000246_pt1 | contig 40389 bp, 26 predicted proteins | sample BioPla1DNA1_FD_26582 | JGI IMG/M metagenome (IMG submission 26582)
AAAAAAATACCAAATTATTTTGGTATTTAAGAAGATTGTAGCCGACTCAATCTTTTCTGTGCATTATATTTTTGATTGGAAGAAGGATATTCTTCTAATAATGTTTCATATATACTTATGGCTTTTTGAACATTCTCTGTATTTTCATAAATAACTGCAATAAAATAAAGAGCATCATCTGAAAAATACTGATCCTTAGCATATAGCAACGATTGATTCAATAAATTTAATGCTTTCTCATATTGTGTACTCCCTTGATTATACGCTTGAAGTCCTTGATTGTAAAAAATCCTTGCTGCTTTTGGATAAATATCTTGTATCCATTGTTGACGTAATTGTTCTTGCTCTGATTCTAACCAAGAAGGATCAATGGAATATATAATAGGGGCAGCTTCTTCTATTTTATTTTTTTGTAACAACAACGTAATTTGTTGTATTTTTTGTCTTTCCTCTAATCTTTTTTGTTCTTGTTCTAAAGTTTCATTGGTTTGTTGTAATTCATTATTTTCTTTTGTTAATTGATCTATTTGCTGCTGATATTTTTGAATTTGTTGACTAGTTACTTGTTGTTCTTGTTGAATTTCCTCTTCCAATTGATAAATATTTTTCTGTAAACCTTTCACTTTACTAGGCATAATAAAAATATATACTAAAGCTAACATACAAATAGCTCCTGTAATAAAAAGCCCGATAGAATTAAACGTTCCCCAAGAATTTCTTTCTTGTTTCTTTGATTGTTGATATATTGTTCTAGAATACTGAGATCTAGGAGCTTGTGTTTTTAAATTCTCCTGTTTCATTCCAACAGGTCTTATTTTATCCGCTTGCAAATATTGATAATATCGAAGAGCTATAGGATGGCTAATATCCATCGATAAGATTTTTTCAATCGACTCTAATGCTCTTTTTGGTTCATTATTCATCATCGAAGCCAGTGCTAATAATGCATGTGCTTCCAAAAATTGAGGATGTTGGACTACAATAGATTTTAATTGAATAAAAGCAATATCTTCACTTTTTTGTTGAAAAGCTTGAAGAGCTTGATTATATTTTTTTATTGCGTCACTCTGTTTTTCTAATGTTCTTTTATCTCTTTGCAACATTTTTATGTAATAAAAAGCCAAATTTTCTTCTTTTTTAAAATTAGAACTAAGTATCCAATGTTTTAAAGCAAATCCTACTTGTCCTATTTCATAATAAATCAATCCCAATAAATTGCGTGCCTGAATATTTTTTTTATCAAATCGAAGACTTTTTTCTAATGACTCAATAGCTCCACTTAAATCTCGAGAATGAGCTTGTTCTAATCCTTTGTTATATAATTTTTTTGATGCTTGCTTTATTTTTTTATATAAGTCAATATCTATATGACAAAAAGGGCATACGTGTTGTCTTTTGACTTCTTCATTACAATTTGGACATTTCACCACCATCTACTCCTTATTATTGTTTTGATTTTGCTTTTTAAGCATCCATTGTAGAATATCAAAAAGATCTTGTGTGTCATCGGAACGAATGTCAAATTCAATATCATCTACTTCTAAACATGGCTTATATTTTTTTAATTCTTCTTTAAAATCAATCATAAATGATAACTTTCCTCCTTCCTTTATTTATTCCCTACTTCTTCTATCTCTATAAAAAATCTATCTCTATACTTACTTTACTATAAATTTTCTAGTTCAATCCATTACATCATTCAAAAATAATTCTCTACATTTTTTCATTCAAATAGTTAATTTTTCTAAATTTAACTGTTTAAATAAAAATTTAAACATACTTAATGATCTGTACTATTTATATTATACACTTATTTTGTGATTGAAAACAAGATAATAAGGGAATTTTATTCTTTTAACTCAATGATAACCTAAACAGGATAATAATAGAGGTCCTTGATACAAATAATCGGAATGAATAAGGCTTACTACTTATAATAAAAGATGTGAATATATTCACATCTTTTATTATTTTAAAACCTTAATTGTAAAATATTATTTTATTATTTTTTTAATCCCTGTAAGCGTTCTTCTACTTGCTTCATCATATTTTCATATTTTTCTTGTTTTTTTCGTTCTCCTTCCACAACTGCTTCTGGAGCCTTATTAACAAATCCTTGATTATTTAATTTTTTAACCACTCGATCAATTTCTTTTGTTAATCTTTCTCTTTCTTTTTCTAATCGTTCAATTTCTTTTTCAATATCTACTAATTCAGCAAAAGGAATAAAAATACTCGCTCCTGGAATCACAGTAGAAACAGCATCTTCCCCTATTCCTAGTTTATCTTTTTGAATTTTTACTTCCGTAGCATAAGCTAAAGTGGCAAAGAATACTTTTCCTTTTTCAAAGATATTTCGAATTTCCTTATCTTCTGATATCACAAATACCGTTGCTTTTTTAGAAGGGGGCACATTCATTTCAGCACGAAGATTTCGGATATTTCTAATTCCTTGTTTCATTAATTCAATTTCTTTTTCTTCTTGCCTAAAATCCCATTCTTTACGATATTCAGGCCAAGAGGAAAACATAATGGTTTTCTCTTGATCTTGTATATACATAAAAATTTCTTCTGTAATAAATGGCATATAAGGATGAAGCAATTTTAAAGCATTAATAAGTACTGTTTGAAGAGTCCATAAAGCAGCTTTATTTGTTTTATCTTCTGCATTATATAAACGAGGTTTAACCATCTCAATATACCAATCGCAAAATTCTTCCCAAAAGAAATCATGAAGTTTTTGAACCGCAATACCTAATTCATATTTATTCATATTATCGGTTACTTCTTGAGCAAGCGTATTTACTTTAGATAAAATCCAACGATCCGCTGGAGTGAGTTCTGAAAGATCAACGGGTTTGATCTCTTTTCCTTCTATATTCATTAAAATAAATCGCGATGCATTCCATATTTTATTAGCAAAATTTCGACTGGCTTCTACTCGTTCCCAATAAAAACGCATATCATTTCCAGGTGCATTCCCTGTTACTAAAGTAAGCCGAAGAGCATCGGCACCATATTCATTAATAACTTCTAAAGGATCCACACCATTTCCTAGACTTTTACTCATTTTTCGCCCTTGTGAATCTCGTACTAATCCATGAATTAATACATCCTTAAAAGGTACTTCTCCCATATGTTCTATTCCTGAAAATACCATACGAACAACCCAAAAGAAAATAATATCATAACCAGTTACCAAAACATTCGTAGGATAAAAATATTTTAGCTCTTCTGTTTCTTCTGGCCATCCTAACGTAGAAAAAGGCCATAAAGCAGAACTAAACCAAGTATCTAAGGTATCTTCGTCTTGTTTTAATCGACTACTACCACAGACTGGACAAGTATCTGGTTTTTCTTTATCTACAATAATTTCATTACAATCTTGGCAATAGTATGCTGGGATACGATGTCCCCACCATAATTGTCTAGAAATACACCAATCACGAATATTTTCTAACCAGTGTAAATAAATTTTTCCAAAACGTTCTGGTACAAAACGTAATTGTCCTTCTTTTAATGCATCTATAGCTGGTTTTGCTAATTCTTCCATCTTCACAAACCATTGCATTTTAATCATAGGTTCAATGACACAATGACAACGATCGTGGAAACCTACATTATGCACATGATCTTCAATTTTTACTAAGAATCCTTGTTGTTCTAAATCTTTCACAATCGCTTTTCTTGCTTCGTAACGATCTAATCCAGAATAAAGACCTGCTTCTTCATTCATTGTACCATCATCATTCATTACAGAAATTTGTGGCAAATTATGTCTAAGCCCAACTTCAAAATCATTAGGATCATGAGCAGGAGTAATTTTTACAACCCCTGTCCCAAATTCTTGATCTACATATTCATCTGCGATAATAGGTATTTCACGATTTACTAAAGGTAAAATGACTGTTTTACCAATATATTTTTGATAGCGTTCGTCATCTGGATGAACGGCTACGGCGCTGTCCCCTAACATCGTTTCCGGACGAGTGGTAGCAATTTGAATATACTCATTGGTATCTTTAATACGATAACGTATATGCCAGAAATTACCTTTTGTTTCTTCATGTTCTACTTCTGCATCCGATATAGTAGTTTGACATTGAGGACACCAATTAATAATTTTAGCTCCACGATAAATATATCCTTCTTTGTATAAGCGTAGAAATACTTCTAATACAGCCTTTGATAATCCCTCATCCATGGTGAAACGTTCTCTTTCCCAATCACAAGAACTACCTAACTTTTGAAGCTGTAATAAAATTTTACCACCATATTTTTCTTTCCAATCCCAAGCACGATCTAAAAAAGCTTCTCGACCTATTTCTTCTTTTGTTAGTCCCTCTTTTGCCATTTGTTCAACAATTTTTACTTCTGTTGCAATACTCGCATGATCTGTACCTGGTTGCCATAATACATTATAGCCTTGCATTCTTTTCCAACGGATAAGAATATCTTGTAATGTATTATCCAACGCATGTCCCATATGAAGATGACCGGTAATATTGGGAGGTGGTATTACAATTGTAAAAGGTTCCTTCTTATGATCTACTTCTGCATGGAAATACCCTTGATCTAACCATTTTTTATATAGTCTTTCTTCCACCTGAGATGGATCATAAGTCTTATCTAAATTTTGTGCCATCTATATTTCCTCCTATCTTTATTATAAAAAAACAAATACAAATCCTGTTGCTACAAACATTAATCCAATAACTTTGATTAATAGAACTGTTTTTTCTAATAACATTTCTACATCTTGTAAATCCTGTTTTTCTTGTTCTTGATCATCGAAAGATATGCTTTGTTCGTTTTGAAAATATTTGTATTGATACTGTGTAATTTTTTTTGCACCAAATCCAATACTTGCACCAATCATTAGCAATATAATTCCTATTATTTGCATATTCTTTCACCCTTTATTGTAATAAAAAAGCTTCTTTCATCCTTATCCATAAGGACGAAAAGAAGCTGATTTCCGCGGTACCACCTTTTTTCCTAGCATTTCCTTATACTAGGCTCTTGTTCACGGATAACGGACGTGTACCGTTTATACTTACTATCCTTTCGGTATAAAAACTCCAGAGCTACTTTCTGTCTCTTTTACCCTAGAAAATCTTCCAGCCAAGGATTTTCCTCTCTGTAGAAAAAGATAACATACTCCTCTCCTTCATCGTCTATGCTTATATTTTACTCCTTTATAGTACAAAAATAATACTTATTTGTCAAGACACAAGTTCAGATTCTTCTATCTCTTCTAAACACTTATCTAGTACCTTTTGAGGTAATTCTGCTAATAAGACTTTATATTGTTTCAACTTTCTTAATTCTTGTTGAATTTCTTCTAATTGATCTTTCGTTTCTTCCCATTGCATTTCTTGTTTTTTATATTGTAAATTTAATTCATGTACTCGCTCTATGCGTTGATTCGGATCGAATAAAAACTCTATTTCTTGATCTAATGGTTCTTCATACTCTTCAAATGCTTCTTCAATAAATTCCCATAATTCTAACTCTAATTGACTTTTTTGGGAAGCGATTCGTTGATATTGCCTTCGTTGCTTCTGACCTTCACAATATTGACTCCATTGATATTCTAACATATGTAAATTATGAACACCCAATTTATCATATTCATAATCTAAAAACCGAGTATAATGTACATATCTTAATTTTGTTTTGTTTAATAACTCGACTGCTCGATTTTGTAACCGACTATTTTTTTGTAATTCATAATGAATTCTACGTTGTAAAATATATAACCACGTTCCTACAAATAACGATATTAAGGCCAAAACGCTGCCAAAAGCAACAACAGATACATCATATAAAGAATAACATAATACTAATAACAAAGATATAAATGTTAACCCTATAACAAAGCCTATACTAATTTTACGACTCACTACCAAAGTATGTTCCATTTTTTCTTTTGAAAATTGTAAATCGGCCCTTTCCCCTTCTAAATAATCAAGATCCATCTTAGCCTTTCTTTGTTTTTCTTCCATTTCTTCTATTTCTTTTAATAAAGATGGTATTTGTTTTTCGTATTGTTTTAATTTAGAATTTTTAACAGACGAATTTTGAAAATGACTTTTTAAATTTTCTCTTTCCTCTTCTGTTTCTTGTAATATACTCCATATCTTTTCTACCTTTTCTTTCTTTTCCTTTGAAAGTTGTTCATATATTACATAAATATTTTGTACGTTTTTTATTTCTTCTAGCTCTTGTTTTAATTCTTTTTTCTGCTGTTGCAATGATATAACATTTTCACATAAATGAGTTACATATGTCACATGATCATATATTTCCTCTACTTCTGTCTTTCGCTCACTAAAAATATTGAATGCATCTTTTGCTTTATTCGAAAAAATATGAAAGTCTTCTTTCATTCGTGCAAGACGTTGTTTAAAAGTTTTCTTCGTATACTTTTGTTTTTTCATCTTACTCCCTCTTTTATTTATAATAAATACAAAATATATGTCTTATTATATCAAATAAAGGAGGGGAAAACTACCAAGTATAAACAATTTAAAAATAGTACCTGAAAATACAATGCCACGATATATTTATAATTTTTCTAGAGGATTACGATATTTCTGAATCCATCCAAATAATATATCTTTTAATATTTCTTGATAATTTTTTATTTTTCCTTCTTTTTTCTGTACCCTCGCCCATTCTAATTTTACTGCATCATTATTTGGATATAATTGTAATGCTTGTTGAATTATTTTACTAGCTTGATCCTTTTGATTGGTTGTACGATATAATTTTGATAACATAATAAAACCTTGGGGATGAGGAGTAAACGTATGAAACGCTTCTTGAAGTAATTGAATCCCATCTTCACTTTTCTTTTGTTGTTCCAATATTTTCGCTTTTTCAATATAGTAACCCCAATTATGTTTAGAAGGTAGTTGCTCTATGACTTGCAAGGCTTGATCCACTTGATTTCGTTGTCGATACCAACGAGCTAAAGCTAAAAATCCTTCTATACTATCTGAAAAAGTAATGGAACGTTGATAGGCTAAGTACGCTTCCTCTTCGTTCTCTAACTTCTCTTGTAACTGTCCATAATAATACCAACCTTCTCCACACTCTTTAATAGAAAGTGCTTCTTTTAAAAATTCCTCGGCTTTTTTATATTCCTTTTGCTGTTGAGCTACAAAAGATAAATTAAACAATATCTTTATATTTTGAGGAGTTTTTGTATAAGCTGCAAATAAATATTGATAGGCCTTTTCGTATTGCTTTCTTTCCATATACGCAATACCTATATTATTTAATACTCTACTATCCTCTGTATATTGTAATGCCTTTTCGTAATACTCAATTGCTTTTTCATACTCTCCTCTTCGAATATAAAGATCTCCTTTATCTTTCGCTTTTTCCCATTCATGTTTATGTTCCCAACGGAAAATTTCTTTGCCCAGTAGATATAATTCTTTATCGCTAAAATAATCTATAATCCCTAAAAAATCAATATATTGTTTTGTAATACACTTGCTGTTTTTTTCTTTTGTGCTTGCTATCTGGTTAGCAATACTGGGAAGATCTAACTCTTCTCGAATCCAATCTTCTAATTTCCCCATGATAAAATCATCTATCGATTCTTTCCAATAATAATAACAATGATAATATAATTCTTCTAAAGAATAAATATTCTTTTGTGTGATCTCAAAATGATAAGGATATTTTATTTTATTAGGCGATATACTAGGCAATACTTTGGTATACATAACCTTAGTTCCTTTCTTTTATAAACGTACCAATTCAACAATACTATATGCTATATTATCAAGAATATCGGTAAATTTCTCTTGTAAATCATAATATTTTCCATCTGGTTTTGTTAGAGGATCGTAGGCTTCAATACTTTCTCGTTCTTTTCTAGCTACTACATAAGTAGTAATATGATTGTCTTCTAACATTTGACAGAGTTCACTCACATATTTACCACTATGAGTGGGTATATGCGGAGGAGCATCTGTAATTAGAATAAATATATTGTTCCCATTTTTTTCAACATAAGATGTTTGTAATAATTGAATACCTGTTTCAAGCGCATCTAATGAAGATTCAGGAATATCTCCTCCATAAGTTCTAGGAATGTTTTTCACTTGTCTTTGGAATTTTTCAGCATCATTTGTAAAATTATAAACACTTGGTTTTTCTCCTTCTCCTAAATCACCAAAACCAATGAGACCTAATTGAAATTCTACTCCTTTACTTCGTAAAATATTAGAAAACTCAATGGCGCGATCTTTTACTCCATGAATATACGCATCCATACTTCCTGTTGTATCAATCAAAAATACAATATTCATATTTTGTGGAGTTTTCATCACTTCTTCTTTTCTAGGTGGTGGTAATACCTTCGTTCGATCAAATTCTGCTCGTTCCTCTTTTCCTGTAGATAAGTCTTTTACATACACTTCAAAGAGGTTATTTTCATCAATCGCATACGTAATTTCTAATTGAGTAGTACCTTTTAATCCCTCTAACATAACACTTCCAATATACTTTTTATCTTCTTCGTTGTTTTGTTCCCATTGATAAACATCTACTTGTACTGAAGAAGCTCCAGACATACTAGCAAAATTACGATCTGAAACTTTAGCAGGAATCGGACTTCCCATAGGAATAATCGGAATCAATTTACGTTCCATCGTATGAATATTTACAATCGCCTCGGTACCAAAAATTTGACGACTAATTTGTCCAACTTTTACATTACTATTAGGCAGGTGAATAAGATAATTATAAATAGCTGCTCCCATTGCTACACTTTTTGCTGGATCTGTTGCACGATACGGCTCTTTGATATAACCAGCTACCATTCTTTTTACCATAGGTATTAAAGTAGATCCTCCTACTAAAATCACCTTAGAAATCTCATCGGGTTCCTTAGAAGCTCTATGTAACGCTTCTTTAATAATCTCACGGCTTCGATCTACATATTTTCGAATAAATCCTTCAAACTGTTCTCGCGTGATTTCCATGATTAAATTTTTAGGTACTCCTTCATGAATCAATAATGGATGAATACGTATCATTGCTTTATGAGTACCTGATAACTTTTTCTTTACTTGTTCCGCTTCTTGTTTTAATTTTTGTAATACTCGTTTTTTCTCTATAACTTCTAAATCATTAATATTAATATTGGTATCTTCATAAAATTTTTCTTTCATCCATTGAATCAATTCGCTATCAAAATCATCTCCGCCGAGGTTCATATCCCCTACATCGGATAATTCTTGAAAAATCTCTTCTCCATTTTCATCTTGAGACACTTTTAAAACACAGGCATCAAAGGTTCCTCCGCCTAAATCATATACTAATAAAGTTTGTGCATATCCTTGACGATAACCATATTCAATAGCTGCTGCTAAAGGTTCTGATAAAAGATAAACATTTTTAAAACCAGCTAATTCTCCTGCCCGTTTTGTTGCATAAATTTGACGATCGTTAAAATAAGCAGGATGAGTAATGACTACCTCTTCAAACGTTTCTCCCGATTGTTCTTCTGCTGCTTTTTTAAGTTTTTTAAGAATTTCCGAACTAATTTCTTCCGGTGTTTTTTGAATATCACCTACAGAAATTGGGTCATTATTACCCATATAACGTTTTATGGAGATCATTGTTTGTTCTGGATAAATAATAGCTCCTGCTTTCGCTTCACTTCCTACAATAATCCCTTCTTCTCCATAACATACTACAGAAGGAAGTACTTCTTCCATTCCATCTATCTTAACTACTTCTACTTCATCATTTTTATCATTATAAATGACTGCAATGGAATTGGTAGTTCCTAAATCAATTCCTAAATAAGCCATATTATTCGCCCTCCAATACTGTTGTTGTAAAACGACTAGGATCAAAAGTTTCTTTAAAACCACTAGGTGGATACAAATCACTAAATCCTAAATCTTCCACGCTTCCTTTTACAAGTCCACCTTCTTCTTCTACCAATAAAGTTACTTGTAATTTCGTTTTGCCTGAAGGCCTCTCTGGTAATCCTTTGATATGAACTTCTCCTATGAGCTTACAATGTTCGATCGTATCTTCTTTATCTATTCGTTCTAATATTTTTAATTCTAATGTAGTCATATCTTGAGGATCTGTTCCTGCTAGTGTAAATATATGACTTTTTTTTGCAAGCGTATAGGGAGTTCCGCGACGAATCATGGTAAAAAAAGATTTTCTATGTCCATGATCTACTTCTAAACCGATATCATGAGGAACTGTTACTTCAAATTCTACATCTACTTTTTCTGTATCCATATCTGGATGAGTTAAAAGTCCCATTTTCATCGCTGCATAATACGTAGCACCTAAGGAAATATCTAATGCGGGTCGTTCGGATGTATAAATCTTATTTTCTTCATTAAAAATACCAATGAGCATATCTTTGACCCAAGGCATTTGTGAAGATCCTCCCTCAAGTAACACTCGATCAATATCCGTTGCTACTAGAGCTCCTGTATAAGCTTCACGAAGAGCTTTTAAAACAAGTTTTCTGGTTGTTTCAATAAAATCATGGATCCAATCTTCCATTTGTTCTCTTGTAACTTGTTCAACAAAAGGTGGTATACAAAAGGTAAATGGAATTCGAAAAGCTTTTACACCAGATAAACGTTCTTTCGTTTCTTTTGCCCTCATAATCAGCTCTGCTTGATTTTCTTTTGTAATTTCTTCTTTTACTTGTCCTGTCTTATTTTGAATATAGTTGTAGCATTGATCAATAATAGTTTCATCAATATTATCTCCGCCATGATAAGCTTCTCCACCTTCACTAATTACTTGGAGTTTTATTTTTTTGTCATTTTTTTCTACCACGTGAAAAATAGTAATATCTAACGTTCCCCCACCAAAATCAAAAACCATAATTTTTTCATCTTGATTTAATTGATGTCGAAAATTATAAGCTAAAGCAGCTGCTTTTGGTTCTTCAATTAAACAAATTAATTTTTCTTTTAGTCCTGCTAACTCACAAGCTCGAACTGTTGCTTTTTTAGCACTATCATCAAAATCATAGGGTACCGAAACTACGCAACCAATAATTTCTGCTTTTGGATTTATATTTTGACAATGGGATATTAATTCTTGTAAAATTTTTGCTGAAATTTCTTCTGGCAAATATTCTTTTCCTCCAAGATTTATGGTTTCATTCGTTCCCATTTTTCGTTTAATTGAACGAATCGTTGTTTCTGGATAAATCTTCATAGAACGATATGCTTCTTCTCCAATGACCCATTCTCCTTTTTCTCCTTCTGCTCCGGATCGATATTGTACTACGGAAGGTAAAGGAACTTTACCAAAACCATTACTAATATCGATGGCTTCTGGTCTTTTATTACGATTGTCCCAATAACTAATAACAGAATTGGTAGTTCCTAAATCAATACCTAAAATATACCATTCTTCTGGTAAATCCCCTTGATCTTCGATCTGCTTTTTATATTCTTCCCAAGTCATTGGCTCACCTTTCCTTTCATAATTGAATTTCAAATTCCTTGACATAATCGGTAGCTGGAAAGAAATCTCCAAACCCACAATCTTTTATTATTCCCTGTATTTGAAAAGGATTTTTCATCTGACAACAAACTTCTAATTTTGTAGCTCCTTTGGGGCGAACTGGCAATCCTTTCAAGGAAACTTCACCAAGCTCTGATTCTTCTCCTTTTTCATTTCTTTTTAATATAAATAATTTTAATTCTTCTGTTTTAGAATGTTGAGTGATTAAAGAACAAACTGGTTGTTTCTGCCACCAAAAAGATTTCTTTTCAATAAAGGATATAAATTGATCTCCTCGTTTTGTCTTCACTTTAAGACCTATATCAAAAGGTACACGATGTACATCTTCCAGTTGAATTTGTAATGGATCTATTAAACCTAAATAAGATGCAGCAGCCCAACAAGCTCCTGCAGAAATTTGTCCTTCCGAAAAAGGAGAATGAATGATAGAAATATAAGGAAATTTTTCTTTTATCCTATGACATACCCAATCCATCTCAAAACCTCCACCAGATAAAACAATTTTGGTAATATCTTTTTCTGTAAGTGTTTTATCAATGGTTTTTGATAACGTATCTTCGATGAATTGTTCTAATTTTTCTTTCATCGGAGCAATAATAAATTCTAATTCTTGGCTTTGTATATTTTTTTGGAAAGCGGGATGTACAAAATTAAAATAAATTTTCATCGATTTTCCTTGATAATAGTGTTGTAGTAACATTGCCTTATTTTGATATAATAAATTATCAATTTGATGTAATACCTCTGATTGTAACTGATCAGATAACTCACCTGTATGTTCACAATATATTTGAATAAATAATTGTCTTAGTTTTTGATCAAATTTTTGTAAACCTAGAGACAAATCAAATAATGAAGAATATACTTCTCCCTGTATTTTTNCTTTCTCTGTTTGAATTTGGAAAATTCCACTTCGTATCGCCTCATTACCATAATCTAGATAAAGAATAGTTTCTTGTTTTTCTAATTGTCTTTGATGATACAAGGAGTGTAAAATACATTCTCGGTCAGGTAGCATAGTAATAAGTTTTTGATCTAATCCAGCTAAAGAAAAAGCACGATAAAATTCTTCCATTGCTAACTCTGAAAAATATGTAGGAGTAGCTACTACCATTCCTATGATTTCTGCATTGGGATTAATGTTTTTACATATGTCCACCAGTTCTTGAAGATAACGACTCAGTAAAACAGGAAAATTCATTGGCTTTCCAGCAATATCAATCCATTCTCCATATCCTAATCGTTTTATAGGATCATGAATAGTAATATCTTCAAAAAAACCTTTGTTAAGCAAAGCATATTCCCCATATACCCATTCTTTATTTTCCGGAATATATTGTAAGACAGTAGGAATCGAAGGTTTGCCATATCCACCGCTAACATCAATCCATTCTGGCTGATGACGATTTACATTCCAATATGAAATAACAGAAGTTTGATTTCCTATATCTATTCCTAAAATAAACTTACTTTCATCCTCTAATGGTTTATCCAGAGAAGTAAACATTTTTCTATACCGTTTCCAACTCATATTTGTACCCTCTTTATCGTGCAGCAATCACATTGGCTCTTAATAGTACTTGCCCTTGATATCGATAACCCGTATTGATACATTTTATAATCTCACCCTTTTGAAAGTTTTCATTCTTCTCTGCTAATAACACCTCTTGCTCTCTGCCATTAAATTTTTCATGAGGTTTAGGACTAATAAAATTAATCCCATATTCCTCTAAAGCCTCATATAATTGCTTTGTTAAATCATCTATTTGTATTACATATTGTTGAATAATTTCTTCTGTTTCTTCACGTATACGAGAGATAGAATAGTGTAATACTTCCTCAAAAGTACTGATTTCAAACAATAACTGATCTTTAAGATGATTGCTTATAATCTTATCCCATTGTTGTTTTGATTGTTCTTTCCATCGGGTCATTTTTTCTTGTATAAGCTTAGCATAACCTTCTTCTTGATCTTTTTTTAATATACTTTCTAAGGATGTATCCAGATCAATAGGATCTATAGAATAACTTTTATCTTCTTCCACCCATTTTTTATATAAAAAAATGGGGATCTCTTTATCTTCTTTGTCTTTTTTTAAAAAAGGATACACTAGGTCTCCTAAAAATTCTTTTATTTGTATTTTCCATTCTTCTTGTTCTTCTTCTATACTTTGTATTTTAATAGCTAATGTTTCATTAATTCCAGCAAAAATATCTTTTTGCTTTGTTGCCAATAAAAACTCCTCTTGTTCTTGATAATAGGTTTGAAATTGATGAAAAGATGTAAGTATCTTTTCCATCATGATTTGATACTGTTCTTTTTCTTGTTTCATACTATCTTTCCAACAATTATATTCCTTTTGCTCCCATTGCATTAAAAATTCTATATATAATTTTATCATACCATGCCAAGAATCCTGAAGTTGCTTGATCACTTCATGATATTCACTAAANCGTTCTTCCACTCTTTCTTGNGGTATGGTCTTCATGTCCTCTACATACTTTTGTATACCTTCTTGTTGGATATACTGCTCAAAGCAAGTAAAATTGAGAAGTTTTTCCTTTGGCTCTTCCGTATTTTTTAAACCTTGTTCCCAAAAATAAACTTTTTTCTCTAACTGATCCCCTAACATCTCCATTTTTTGAAGCAATGGTATTTCCTGTTCTATCTTTTTCTTTAATACATTAATCTGAGTATTACAAATAGATTCTAATGTATTTTTTTGATTTTGAACGAATTCATAATATAGATGAAGAGTAGGTCTTTGATCAAAATCGTCCATTTGATTCATTCCATTGACTGTTACCTTTTGATAAAGAGTATATAAGATAGAACCAGTCTCCTGCCAAACCTGTTGATACAAATGTTGAATTTGTTCTAGATATATTTCTTTTGTATTTTGTCCATCATATTGAATCCATTGTTTTTGTAATTTTGTTCTCTCTTGTGATTGTAACCAATATTGAATAAAATCTTGTTCAATTTGTTGTAATTGAACAATAAAACTTTGTTTGGTTAAAGAGATATACTTTTCTTTTTCTAGTTGTATAGGATTGATCCCTGGTTTTCCATGTTCATAAAACTGCTGGTATTCAGAAAGCAAAATACTCATAATACCATTTAAAACATCTATGGTTTCTTGTTCTTCTACTCTTTCTAATCCTGTTTTTTGTTTCCTATATTCATCATTGATTTTTTTATATTCATAAAACAACTGTTCTAAAAATATAAAAATCTCTGCATCATAAAGAGCCAATCGATGATCTTTATGCAAATGATGAAGAATCTTAATCATTATTTTTACTCGAATGCTAAAAAAACATTCCTTTATTTCCTGTATCATTATTTGATCAAAAGCCTGTATCGTCTTTTCCCAAGCTTTTATCGTTTCTTCCTTTTGTTTTGAATCAGCAAGCCAGAACATACAACTCCTCCCATTCTGCCTTATTCGTATAACTCATCCACTGAAAGTTCTGTTTCTACTCCATCTGTACTCATACTTTTAGCCATTACTTTCAACATATTATCTTGTCCTACATGAAAAATAACTTTTACTTTTTCTTCTCCCTTAGAAGCTGCGGGTATTCCTCGTAAGCTCGTTCCCGCTAAACGTTTCATTCCTTCTTGATATACAAAATCTTTTTCTTTCTCTGTACCACTAGGTTTTGTATTTTCATACACAACAATAGCCATACTCGTTACATGATCAAAATTAGTAGTGAGTAATTCATCTGCTTCAATCGTTAAACCTTCTTTAGGTATGTCTAAGCCTTCTTCTACAATTTCCATAAAACGTCGACCTGCAATTTCTAGTCCTAAAGGATGAATTGTTTTTTCATGAACGATAGGTCCTCGTACTGTTGGCATCATAATCATATTACAATAGTATGCTGCTCCTCGTGAAATACTTAAAGCAGGACTCATTTTAGATTTAAAAGGATCTTTATTAAATTTTTCTTTGATTTTTTCATGAATTCGTGGCATAGCAGAACTTCCGCCTACCAAAAAGATTTCATCAATATCACTTTCTTGTAAAGCTGCAGCTTTTAAACATTCATCAACCGTTTCCAATGTTTTATCAATTAAATCTTCTACGCTTTTACCTTCCATTTTTTCAACTATTTCTGGTTTATCCCCTAATGAATTCACTCGCTTATGATGTAAAAAAGCCTCTTTAGAAATTTCCATATTGATATTGATCATCTTCGGTTCTTGAAGAAAAGGTGCTAAGACTACTTTGGTAGATTTCGCAGTAGATAAACGTTCTTTTGCTTGAGTTGCTACCTGTTGTAGACGAACTAATGCTGTTTTCTTTTGTCGTTTTGATACTCCATCATCTACCTCTAGATCAAAAAGATCTATTTCTCCATTTGTCATATTTTTAAACTCTTCATAAATTAAATCCATCATCATTTTATCGATATCATTACCACCTAAATGATTATCACCATAAGTACTTAAAATACTAATATTGGGTTCATTTTCTTCATCCATCTCGATATTTAAAATACAAGCATCAAAAGTTCCTCCACCAAAATCATAGACTAAAACTTTTTTATTTTTTCGTTCATTTACAGCATACGAAATGGCTGCTGCAGCTGGTTCCAATCGAAGATATATATTTTCTTCATCAAATCCTGCTAATTTAGCTGCTTCTTTTGTCATCTTTTTTTGCTTGTCCGTAGAGTTAGCTGGAACTGTAATAACACAACCCGAAAACTCTCCTGCAATTCCTAATTCTTCCTGTACATATTCATCTGCTTTTTGTTTTAAGTATCCTAAAATTTCCCCTGCAATTTGTTCTGGTTCAAATTCATATTCTTTATCTTCTACTTGTATTTTTATTTTTTGACCGGACCCAAGAAGTCGTTTTATAGATAATACCGTACTTTCCGGATAAATAATCGCTGCTTCTTTTGCTTGAATTCCAAAAATACGGGATAATTTATTTGGATCTTCTAAATCAATTTCAAATTGAATAGCCGTTGGAAACACATTGCTTCCGTCAATAGGAATGGTATGCACATCCCCTTCTTTAAAATCATAAACACTAATCACAGAATTAGTAGTTCCAAAATCAATTCCTAAAAACATTCCTCTTTCCACATCTAAACCTAATGTAGCCATATTTTATCCTCCTTTTGTATACTTGTATTTACAATAGTATACCTTTTTTCTCTTGTTGATAAAAAGAAAACCCTAATTCAATATATTTTTCTACTTCTTCAAACTGAAACAACGAATGATAGATNAANCCNTGATTAATAACATCATATGAGGTCTTTTTCCCTTGGACCTTCGTTAATTGCTTCGAATGATAAGTGCCTTCCTTAAGAATGATAGATGGTGTTTTAGAAGCAGCTATATAATAATGAAGTATTTCTCCATAAAACACTGGTAACATAACCGTATATATCCCCATACCAACATATTTCATAGGAACCTTCTGATTGTTCTTTGTTTTTTGATTTTTATAATAAAACCATAATTCTTCATTTTTAAAAGAATTACATAAAAAAGAAATGTTCTTTTCTATATACGAAAGATATTGCGTTTTGTCTTGTATCTTTTGTATCCAAGGAAAATGAATATTATTTTTAATTAATATAGGAAAAACTCTATCCAATACTTGTGATCGTTTAGGGGAATATACTTTTTCTTCTCCATATAAGTAAAGTAACGCATATCCTAATAAAGTTTGATTCGAATCATTTAAATATAACTCTTCTAATATATGAATTGTTCCCAATATAGGTAGTTTTTCTTCATGTAAAATTTGATAGGTACAATAGGTTGCAAATGCAAAATCTAAAACTGTAGGAGAATCCTTGTTATACATTCTGATAAAAATTTCTTCTACTGTAGAACTCCATTGTCTCGTCCAAATACTTTGTTGAACAATTTTTCTTTCCAATTGATCTATATGAATATCTTGTATATCGAAAGTCAATAATTTTTCTCGTAGTACTAATAGTTGATCGATGGTTCCATCAAAATAATTCTGTAAATCATCCATCCAAATTTCTTCCATAATACCTTTGTTCATACTCCATAAATAAAGAAACAGTACATAAGATGAACAGATTTTTTGCTGCATGCAATTTTGAATCAAGTGCATCATCTCTTGAGTAGATACCCACTCTATTCCCATAGTAGATAACCAAAAAAGTGCTTTTTCAACTTCACCCGTATAAATCAAAGTTCTAATTCCTTCTTGACGCATTTTTATTGGTAATTGTTCAAATGGTAATTTACTATAAAATTGATTTGCCTTTTCATATCTTTTTTCTTTTGCATAATATATTGCTAACCATTGATTCATTTCATAACAAAAATCTTTTGATATTTCATTCATTTCTACTGTTTCTTCTAAAAAAGAAATTTCTTGAGCGGAAAGGTTAGATTTTTTCATATATGCTTTCGCTAATAGAATACGAAAAGCTAAAGAATCATATCCTTGTTCCATATAGAACTGTAAAATAGTATCCGGAATAGGAGAAATAATTTTGGTAATAATAATCTCTGGTGGACATACTTCTCCATTTTTTCCTATACATAATACCGTGGAAGGTAAGTCAGAAAGCGAAATAAAAGCTTTTTGATTATATACTGGAATGTGATTTATAGTTGCTTCTTCAGAACTTTGAATAAATATAGTGTCTATATCGGAAGAAAGAACCTTTATTTCGTATAAACAAATAAAATCCCATAAAAAATGTAAATCTTCTTTTGAAAATTTTTGATCTTCCATTAACTTTTGATATAAGGTACCATAGTATACGCCAGTTCTTCCTTGAGAAAGACATTTTTTTGTAAAATCAATAATGTCCTCTTGTTCTTCTTTTGATAACCAGTCATATTGTGCCTTATTTTGAATTAAAATATGATATAAAAAAGCTTTATATTCCATGGGAAGAATCGAATTCATACACTGACTTTGAATAAGAGACATCGGTAATGATTCTTCTCCTGCCCAATAAGCTGCTTTTATATATAGCTGATCTATTTTATCAATATAGATTTGTTCTTCCCATGCTTTTTGATAAATCTCTAACGCTTGCTGATCTATTTTTTCATGATTAATATATAGCTTACATAATCCATGAAGAATGGGTTGTGAATGAGTTTCTTTATACCAATGATATAATTTATTTTCCCAATTACCCATCCATTCATATTGTTCTTGGGGTTGTTGTAAAAACCAAAAACAAAATTTTTCAACCACTTCTTTAGTAGTAAAACCATACCTCATTCCCCAGTGAATGGCTTGTAATAAAATAGGATTCATATCATTTAATAACGAAGGCTTGCTCATGAATAGCATATTTAACTCTAAATATAATAAAGGACTTCTACAATGATGTTCATAGGCTTTATATAAAATATCTAAACTCTTTTCTTCCTCTTCTTGTATCATACGAAGCAATCGAGCATATAAACATAATAAAAAAGGTTCTTCTGAAAATTGTGGAAAAGCTTTATCTANTTTTTTCCAACTTCTCCTAACTTGAAAGGATTTTCCGATGTAAAAGGATAATAAGCACTGCAAGTATAAAACAATGATATACGTTTCTGGTTTTTCAATAAAAAGAGATTTTTTATATTTTTGAATGGATTCCAATTGTGTTTCTGCTTGTTCAAATTCATTTCCATCAATGAATAGTTGAATCAATAATAACCTCAAATATATATTGGCTGGGTCCCATTGTATTAATTGTTTAGCTTCTTCTATTGCCTGCAATATATAATATGGATAATGAAGAACTTGCATATTAGCTGCTATCCAATACCTTCCGATGCGACAATATCGTCGTTTCCAATTTATTTGATCAAATGGACCTTGCTTTTCACATTGTTCCATCATATATTCTATTTGTTGCTTCATTCCATTTCTACTCCCTTATCCTTCTTAAAATTTCTTCTTTTCCTACTCCAATTATATTTCAGGTCCTACCATAATGGTAAACTCTTTTTTTATTCCTTTTTTATTGACTACTGTTTGAACTATAATTTGTGTCTTATGAAAAATACCTTGAGAAAAAAAAGCTTTATAAAGAAATTGATTCCACTTAGTAAAATGAATAGTAAATGGAATACTAGCTTTTTGAGAAATTAAATATTTTTTAGCTTCAAATTGAACCCAAGAAGCATTAGGTCGAATATGAATGACTAAATCTTCTCCAGTATTATTAATAATCAAAATTTCTCCTTTATCTTCGTTATAAAAACTCTTTTGAGAAATTTGAATATCTAATGTTGGATTTTTGATGCCTGTTACTTCATATTTTAACCGTTGATAAGGAGTGTCTACAAAAATATAACCACACTGATACCTTTTTTTAAAAGCATTAGGAATAATACGATAAGGAATATATCCTCTACCTTGTTGGTCCAATTCCTCACTATTAATCTGATCTTTCCAAAGTTGAATCCAATCTACATTCGTTGTTATAATACCTTCTGTATAACCCCAATGTTCTTGTTGGATTTCTACTACATATTCCAAATCTCTCTTTTGCCCTTCTGTAATACGAATATATGTATCTGTATTAATAAGACTCCATTGTACTGGCTTTTTCCATCCACCACCTACTAGAAATGATTCTAAGGCTCGGTCAGCGGATTGATTCTTCACATATTGATATAAAGAAATCCAGGAAGAAAAATCTTGTTGAAGCCAGTGACTAAATTCTTTTGAATGAAAGTAATCCATCGCTTCTGACCAGTGATTTTTTGCATAATTAGCAAATGTTTCTAAATCATGCCACTCTCTTTTTTCTATATTAAAACCTTCACTCTCTTCTATTATAATCCAAATAGGAATTACTTTTTCCCCACCATTAGATAAAATGGTAAAGGAACATTCATACATTTGTGATACATTCATCCCTTTTGTATCAATACGATACATACATACCTGCTTATTACCTTCCCACTGATCTAGATCACAGGTAAGATAGGGATGAGAAGATAAAATGAAACCTTGTAACTGACCTCCACCTTGATTGTCAATAGTAAAAGCTCCTGTATATATAGTCGAAGGAGAAAGAGATAGATATAATTCTTCCGTAGATACTTGAAGAATAGGTAATTTTTCTTCATAATTAATATCTTGTATTTTATTAGTAAAATCCATTCTTATCTCCTTTCTATTTCTTTTTTTAGCAAATATTTTGAAATTCTTTACTATTATTTATTGTACTCTAGAATTTTTTTTACTGCAACTAAGATTCTCTAAAGAATATTCTAAAGAATATATTTAATAAATATTCCTTCAGAATATATAAAATATTATATCCTTTATTGCTTTATCAAAACTTTAAACGCCATTTTTAGTCTTGATTTTTTTCGTATACANCAAATATTAAATATGATATACTGTAGATAAACTCTACTTTAAAGGAGGNTTATGATGGAAAAATTTACTTTAGACAAAAACCAAACCACTTTGATGGTTATTGATATTCAAGATCGATTAGTACCTGCTATGAATATGGCAAAAAAAGTAGTACATAATACTCATATTTTATTAAGTGCTGCCAAAGAATTTAATATACCTATTATAACTACAGAACAATATCCAAAAGGTTTAGGAAATACTGTACCTGAACTTCAAAATGATATTGACCACTCCTATCTTTTTGAAAAGGTTTGTTTTAATGCGTATACTGATGAAGTCAAAGTAGCTTTAGAACAACTCAATCGGAAAAAAATCATTATTACTGGTATGGAAACTCATATTTGTATATTTCAAACCGTACGTGATTTATTAATCAATGAATATGAAGTATTTGTAGTTTCTGATGCAATTTGTTCTCGTACGAAAGAAAATTATAAAAATGGTTTGGATCTTATGCAACAAATGGGAGCTATAATTACAAATACCGAAACAGTCCTTTTTGATTTACTAAAAAAAGCAGGTACTCCTTCCTTTAAAACCTTATCTAAATTAATTAAATAACCTAAGTAGCGCATTGAATTTTGTTCTTTAAAACTCAATGAATCACTTCGCTCTTTTTTAATAACAAAATTACTATATAAATAAACCATAATAGTCATGATATTATAAGATAGAAAGAGGTTTTTATATGTCTACAAAGCAAGCTTATCATGGTAGTGATGTTGAAATCATTGAAAAAATCTATGGTATACCTAAAGATGAAATTATTAATTTTAGTGGAAATGTCAATCCATTAGGAGTATCTGAAAAAGTAAAACAAGAACTAGCAGCTCATTTAGATTTAATTTCTACCTATCCTGATCGAAACTACACTACCCTAAGAAAAAAAATAGGATCTTATGTACATACAGATCCTCAAAATATCATTGTTGGTAATGGTACTACTGAACTTATTTCTATTTTAATGCAAAATCTAAAACCTAAAGAATCACTAATTATAGGACCTACGTATTCCGAGTATGAAAGAGAGATAAAACTACAAAATGGACAAGTTCATTACTATACCTTAGCAGAAAATTTAGATTTTCAAATGAATCTCTCTGATTTACTACAAAAAATTACACCTACAATTGATTTATTAGTACTTTGTAATCCTAATAATCCAACAGGTTCTGCTTTTTTACAAAAAGAACTAATAGAAATCTTACAGCAATGTAAAAAAACAAATACTTTTGTATTAATAGATGAAACTTATATGGAATTTGTAGAAAAAATAGATCAATTTACTGCTATTCCTCTAGTTTCTCATTATACAAACTTAATGGTTTTACGTGGTGTTTCTAAATTTTTTGCTGCTCCTGGATTACGTCTAGGATATGGAATTTGTGGAAATTCATCTGTACTTGAAAAAATTCAACAGCAAAAAAACCCTTGGACTCTTAACACTTTAGGCAGCTTCGCTGGAGAAATTATGTTTGAAGACGATAAATATATCCAAAAAACAAAAATGTTAATTCAAAAAGAAAGAACACGAATATATAATGAATTAACTACATGGCCTGAGATTTATCCCTATCCAACCTACTCTAATTTTATTTTAGTTAAGATCAAAAAAGAAAATATGACTTCTGCATATATATTTGAACAATTGATCCAACAAAAAATGATGATTCGAGATGCTAGTAGTTTTCAATTCTTAAATCAAAAATTTTTCCGTTTTTGTTTTATGTTACCAAAACAAAACGATCAACTATTACGTACTCTTAAAGAAATTTTAAATAAAAACTAATATGTATCAAACAGAAAGGTGAATATCTATAAGGAATTTACTAATATAGTAATCATAAATAGCATTTTTAATTGAAAAGCCTTGCGAATATTCGCAAGGCTTTTCTGAGGGCGGGATAATAATATAATTATTGTTAACAATTATATTATACTATATTTTAAAGTCGATATGTGTAGGTTTTTAGTATAATTTTTCAAAATACCTTAGTCCTATAGTCCTATTACGCTAAAGGATAAGCCATTGTAGTCATTAAAGTCATTTCTGCTTGACTCGTATCCATTCTACTATGTTGAACAATAATTGGCTCATCACTATCAATTTTTATAGCATAAGGTACACCTATAGGTATTCTTTCTCCCCATTGATCTTGAATTTGATCTAATCGAATATGATTCGTTCGTTTTGCGGCACAAATGGCAACAAAATCTTCCATCGGTTCTCTATCTTCAAAATAAATACTTATTTTAACATTTGCATCCCTTTCCCCAATATTAAGTACACAAATTGCTTCATGACTCACAAAATCTCCGTTGCTTTTTACTGGTAAAAATCCATCTGGTATAATCCATCTTTTCTTTCCTAAAGTATTCATCATACTCCTCCTATTTTAATATTATCTTTTTCCCATATTTTTATTATAACAGGTCCTATCATACCTGAATCTATATTAGCCTTATTAAAATGATTTGCAAGACTATTTTTTATTTCTACAAAAATAGTATTTTTTCCTTCTTGAATAAAATCTGTAATATCAAAGTTATAAGGACTCCACATTTTTACACCGACTTCTTTATTATTTACATATAAATGTGCAATTTCTCCCACTTTTCCTAAATCTAATTGTATTCGAATAAAAGAGTTTACATTTTTTAAGTATAGTTCTTTTTGATAAAACATAGTTCCTACATATTCTTTTACTTTTTGAATTTGTGTCCAAGACTTTAAGGAATCTATCTTCTGCAATTTCTGTTTTTGCATACCCATACTCCATCCTGAAGAAAAATCTATTATCTCAGTACTCTTTAAAACCTTTGTATCTATTTTATATTCCTTTTTTTCTATAAATACACTAGGAATAACACGAATAATTTTACTTTCTCTTCTTTCCAAATAAATTTCTATTTCATTTTGTTTTAACCCTTGTCTTATATTTGTATTGTTTTCAATACATCCATTCCACGGATCCCAAACTTCTATAAATCCTTTTATATTCAGATGTAAAGTGGAAACAATCGGTTCTTCTCCCTCATTAACTAATAAATAAAAATGTTGTTTTTCCTTCACTATATGAGATATTCGTAAATTATAATTTGCTGGTTGTAAATAACTATCTCTCGTAATTAATTGATCTAATAAAAAAATAATCTCATCTATATTTTTCAAAGGATGATATTGAATTAAAGGAATTTTTTCATTTTGAGGATTATATACTACTACATGAATTCCACTATCAATCATAGCTTGTAAAATAAATTGATTATTTTTATTAATACTTTGAATATCTTCAATGACTAATACTTTATATTTTTGTTGTGCAACTTCTAATATATCTCCTTTTATATGACAAGCAGATGAAGTAAGAATTTCGTTTTCCAAATAGTTAAATTCTATTTGATTTTGATATAAAGGTTTAACTATTTTCCATGGTAAGTAGTATGCTTCGCATAAAATAGCAATAGGAGTTTGATTGACACTATCTGTCATCAGCCATCCCATCCTCTTTATATAATCAGAAATTTGATTATAATAGGGCCACCAAATATTATTTGGTCCTACATCAGGCGGTCTTTCTCCATATCTTCTTTCTCCTCTAAGAGAATAAAAAAAAGCATGAGGAAATAAGAGATTCACTCCTCGAACGAAAAGCCAATCCATGTACCACTTCATATCATCCATTGAAAAACTCCAGTCAATGAAATTTTTCCCTGAACAAGCAAAACATTCATTTCCATTTCTTCTACGTCCCCGATGTCTAGCTGAATCAGAGCTACATTTTCCCATCGTACTGTGTTTTCCTTCCAAAGCCTTACCATCTTCTGGTGCTACCCATCTCCATACTAAATCTTGAGCAGGAATATGAAAATATTTTAATACACCAATATCATCACTATCTTCTGGATGTCCTGTTAATACAATATTGTGTTTTTTACACCAAGTAGAAATAGGACGATAATAGGATTGTTCTAATCGTTTATAAATAGCTTGTTTAAATTTTTTTCGTTTTACAATAGTTTCTTCTCCTGCTTGAAACCATAATATAGGAAGATCTGTAATATCATTACCTTGATCTTGATAAAAGGATAAAAAATCACTTGTCCAAGGTTGTAACCCTTGTATAGAATTACGTCCCATAATAGAAGGTTCATCTGTAAACATACCAATAATGGTATCTCCAAAATATTGTCCAAGCACCTGATAATAGCGATCATGTGTCAAATGAATAAATTCCTGTATAGCCTTGGGATTTAATAAATCACTAGAAGGTGGCCTATGGACTTCTCCATCATCTTCTCCAAAATGAATTCCGCGAATATGTCCACCTGTAAACGTTTCTATAAATAAAATGATAGACCAATCTCCTGTATCAGGTAATGTAAAAAAAATTTGATTTTCTTGTATCTCAATAGGCATACTATATTGTGGATCTATTTCTTTTTTTGACCGTTTTTTAACAGCCACTACTGCTATACAATTTTTTTGTTCTTCTTGATTTAGTATACGTTTAAACTCTTTCGCCTTACAAGGATATTCAATCATTTTTAATCCCTTACTTGCATACTCCGGATTTGATTGAACTACCATACCATGAGCAGATCCAGATGGATACATAGCTTCATCATATAAAACTACTTTCATATTTAATTTTTGAGCTTCTTGAACTGAACACACAACTAATTCCATAAATCTATCTGATAAGTAAGGAATTTCTTTGGGGATTCCTATTCTAGGATGAATAACAAATCCATTTATACCTTTATTATAAAAGTCATGAATTTGCTTTATTATCTCTTCCTCATTTAAATGATCATTCCAAAACCAAAAAGGAATGGGAGTATATTCTGCTTCAGGATTTAAAAATTGTTTTTGAAGTGTATCTTTATATACTTCTTCATAATCCTTCACTCTATTCATCATTTAGCCTACTCCTTTATACATTCATTACTTTATTTTTGTTGAATCAATCTATATTCGTATTTTCCTATTTCTAACACTCCTGCTAAAAGAGTCTCATTCGTAAGTACATCTATCCCTTCTGTTGGAAGGATTACTTTCCCTCCCTCACCATCCATATTGATAATAACCCAAAGTAAATTGTCTTTTCCTTTACGTGGTACTGCAATCGTTCCTTTTGATACATCTAATCGCAATATTATTTTTGCTTCTTTTGCATAATGATCAAGAACGTTTTTAATCATTTTTCTTCCATTTTCCCCCATAGGCATAGAACCAAGCATGACAATTTTTCCTTTGCCTAATTGATGTTCTGTAATAAATGCCTGTCCATGACTAGGTCCGCCCTCGATTACCCCCATAACTTTAGCTTCTATCGGTTTAAATACTGCACTCCATAAACCTAACTCTGCTGAAATACCAAAAGCTTTACCTCTAGAACCTGTACCTTCTATATGATAAGTATATAAAGTTTCCACTCCAGCGATCTTTTCTATGTTTCCTAATGCAGCATTCGTATGAACTGTATGTTCTTTCGTTCTTCCTCCTGTTAGAGGACCTATAATCCAAATCCCTCCTTGTTCTGCAAATTTCTTTGCACATTGTAAATATTCCTCCGATACATAAGGCATAAATGGAGTAAATAATACTTTATATCCTTCTAATTTTTCATTTTCATTAATAAGATCTCTATGAATACCAAGTTCTAATACATCCGTGTTAAAATCTGTCATAATACTCCGGTAATCTAAATTTTTATGATTTTCTGTCGTTAAAAATACTTTTGCTCGATCAGAATAGGTAATAGCAAACTCAGCTTGTACCGTTTTAGTTTTTATAAAAATAGGTTCTATTTCTTTTCTTGTCTTTTCTACTTCTAATACTTCTGCATATCCAATCGTTGGCTTACCCCAAGTACTAATTAATGATCCATGAGAGATTTCACAACCTGTTCTTTGTTGTCGAAAAAGCCAATAACAAAAACCTTTTGCTCCTAACGCATAAGCTGCTACTGCTTCCACAGCAAGGTATCCTTTTTTATGTGTCTTTCCAACTCGCGTCAAAGCACCTGTATGAGAAGTACTAGTTTCTAGGACCCAAAAATCTCGTCCTTTTTTAACATTTCGAAAACGATCAAATTTTACAATAAAATTTTGATACTCATCACTATGTGGATATCCATCTACTCCAGCAAAATCTAAATTTTTAAACAGACACTCGTTATCTACTCTAAAACCTAAACAACTATTATGAGTAATCGGTACTTTTGAATATTTTCTTATAATTGCTGCTTGTTCTTCTGCAAATTCTGCAATTTTTTCTCTGGAAAAAATTTGATACATAGTTGTTAATGATGCATTATGTAAAAATGGTGTAGGTAATGGTTGAGGTACTTGATCAAAACTTAAATATGATTCACTCCATATTTGAGTTCCCCATAACTCATTTAAATTTTCAATCGTTCCATAGCGTTCTTCTAACCATTTATGCCATAATTGTTTACAAGTTTCACACATACATTCTCCTACATGACATTTAAATTCATTATCTAATTGCCAAGCAATTAAACCTGGTAAATTTCCAAGAACTTTAGAAATTTTTTCTGTAATAATTCTTGCCCTTTCTCTAAAATAAGAATTATTTGTACAAATATGTTGCCTAGCTCCATGACTCATAACTGTACCATCTTTCTCCACATACATTCTTTCTGGATGTCCATAAGACATCCAAATAGGAGGTGTAGGGGTAGGAGTACACATAATAGTGTCAATACCATGTGCATAAAACTTTTTAATTATATCTACAAAAAAACTAACATCAATCTGTCCCTCTACCGGTTCCATCTTTGCCCAAGCAAACTCACCCATACGTATTACATTAATACCTGCTTTTTTCATATACTTAATATCTTCATCAATAACACTTTTATCCCATAATTCTGGATAATATGCGGCACCATGATATAATTTATTTTTCATTATAACCTCCATAAAATCTTTTTTATTTCTAAAAATTTTATTGACTTAAATATTTTATAAGTAACATATTTTTTGCATTTCTTTCATCATTAATCTTTCAATTTCACAAATAACTTTTTACCAATATGATAATTATTATCAAATCATTAATTGAATTTACAGTATTATCCTTCGGCTTATATTGCATATACTTTTAAATTTGCGTATTCTGCTACTAAAGGTGCCATTTGTCTAAAACCAATTTTGCCACCTTGTAAAAGAGGACCATACGTTTCTCCGTTATCTTTCCATTGAAAAATAGTTAAATTATTAATTTTAAAAATAATTTCATTTTTATCTTTTCTAAGTAACATATGATAGGGTGATCTTGCATCTTCTATAGAAGGAATAGGATCTGCTCCTTGTGTCACCAAATAAAATCCATAACTTTTTCTAAGATTACATGTATGAAAAGATCTTTCCTCTTCCCACATTCTTCTAAAATAAGAAACATGGAATGCATTGATATCACCATGATGATAACTATCATATTCACCTGTTCTAGGCACTAAAGTAGGATCAAAAATATCTTCCCCGTTCCTCCCTTTTGCCGCAAAAAAAAGTATACAAAGTCCTGGTTCTTGAATAGGCCAAAAATCCCATTGTATCTCTATATCTTTGGGAAAATCCTTAGGACACCAAAAAACAAAATTAGATTTTTGTCCTTCTTTAGGATCTAATGCATTGGCCATTCTCATTCTACCTGCTGAAAAACTAATATTTGCTTGTCCTTCTAAAATAAACTCCTTTACCTCTTCTGACGAACTCAACTTATTTTCATAAATTAAAGTCCTCATGCCCTAATTTCCCCTTTCTTCTGGTATCCAGTCTCCTATTAATTCAAGACATTGAATGATAAACAGATAACGCAAAGTCATACCACTATTAGCCCATGGAATTTCTTTAATAATTCTAGGACAAGCTAAACTTTTTACCTTTTGTTTATTCTTACTAGCATCTTTCGAATGAAGAACTCCATTATTTTCTCCTTCATACAATAAATGATTCCATACTTTTTCTGCTAATTTTTTATTCTTATTTACTACAGCAGAAAAAGCAGCAAGAGACAATGCAGTATCTTTTGATCCCCAATTTTTACATGACATCATATCTGGACGTCTCTTTAATTTTTCTTCATCATCTAATAAATAAAATTCTCCATAATCAGCTAACATTTGATCCCATTTTGGATTTTTAAGTAAGTTTGATAATTCCATCCATACACCTGGAGCACCAAAACAATTCATCATATGAAAAGAAGTAAGATCATCTCCCATATACATTAATTCATTTGTTTTAGGATCATAACCATAAACTGGTCCAGAACATAATTGATAAGGCATATTACTAATATCTTCTATACCTTTTACAATTTTTTGTTTATATGTTTTATCTTCATAACGTTCCCATTGAGTCATCCAATTTGATGTAAAAGCAGCCCAATCAGGAGAAACACGTACATGTGTTGGAACATCTCCTTTACTAAAATAAGCTCTCATTGGATCTAAATTTACGACATTATAATCCACATCTTTAACTTCATCTAATATTTCTCCTACTCGCTCATCTCCAGTTAAAAAATAATAAAACTTATGAATAGCTGCCATGCTCATTCGCACTTCTTTACAACCGCAACCCCAGTGCATAACATTATGTCTTGAACCAAATCCTTTATATTGACCAAAATGATATTGATCTACTTCACTAGCATGTCGTGTAAAAGCTTCTGCAGTTCTAAAAATTTCTTCTTGTCCAGAACGTAAAAACATATACCACAACCATATATTGGGATTAAACTCGTTATTATTCCATGCAAAACCACCTACATCATAACGCCAAGTATGTCGTACTGGATCATAAGCTCTCATAATATCCCCATAATCCCAGAATCCATACCATTTCCATTGTGCTTGTTGGTTTATGAAAAATTCATATCCATCTTTTAATTCTTTTTCTAATTGTTTTTTAATGTCACTACTTTTGTCTATTAAACTCCAAACTCCAAATACTTTGGTTTGATGATAATATTCTGGTTTGCATACCAATAATGGTGGATGTTGAACTTGTTTTCTCATCTCCATTAAAATCTCATGTTTTGGCGTTGTTTCGAAACATTGAAGAAAGATTTCATTAGTATTAGCAATTCCATAAGGAGTACTTCGCATTTCTCTAAAACCTTCATATCCTGATAAAACATGAGTTTCAGTATCATAATGTCGAAGATCCATCGCTTTTGAATCAGGTGACCATAACCACAGTGTAATTTTCCCCTGATTGGTTGTCATATTGGAAATTTCAAAAGAAGAAGGATATTTTTCCCAAAAATCTTTTTTACCAATGGCAATTCCTCCTTCTTTGCTACCCAAATAAGCTAATCCCATGGCTCTATTTCCTTCATCTGCTTTTAGCCAAGAACATCCTTCTTTTGTTCTTTTTAATAAAATAAAATGATCCGAAGAATCTTGTATTATTTTAAAATCATTCCAAACAGCAGATTCATCTAACAAACTTAAAAAATGTTCATCTTCTTTTTTATCAAAAGTAAGGATTTCCCCTTCTATTTGAGCTTTAAAGAAATCTACATATTTTCCTCTTGTTCTCCATGTATCTAAATTCTTAGGTGAGTCACAAAAAAATCCCGTATCTCCTCCTAAACGTATATGTCTATTATAAAGTTCACCTTGTAATGGAACTTGAAATTGAATACCTAATCCTTTAATAAAATCCATATGAGGATTTCCATCATAGAAAAATGTATAAACCATTTTCATAGAATCTTGCCCAGCATAAAAATAAAGTCTAATTGTAAATGGGAGCCATTGATTTGTTTCATTAAGTAATTGATGCTTTCCTTCTATTCGGATAACACAACGTATAGGTCCATTTTGTTCTACTTTCACATGATGAATAATACTATAAAAATCTTCTTCTTTATAAGTACGTTGTCCAAACGTACAATTTCTTTCTTCTCGAACACAAATTAACCGACTACCAGAACAAATAAGCTTTTGTCCTATAAAAATTTTTTGTATAATCTCAGCTCCTTCTGTTCCAATTATATAACTAACTTTTCCTGTATTAACTTCAATATTACCCTTTCCTTGCCTTACCTTTAAAGTAGGATTTTTTACTGTATATTTTGTTTTCTTTATAGTATACGGAGTATCTTTATTATCTAATAAACTAGTAGCATGTGCCGTCCATTTTACACTTCCATCGGGCCAAAAAGCTGTAGTCCATGTTTGAAGTGGCAATGCCTTACCTGAAGCATCAAAAAGAGATACGTCTTCTTCTTTTTGTAAAACTCCTTGTTCCCAAGGCACTCCCCATGTTATACCTGTTTTTTTTCCTACTGAATCTGTTAACTGTTTTAATTTTACTTCCATTATTCTAACCTCTCCTTTTTTAAATTCATATATATATCACTTTTATATTCTCTAAAAATCATCTCTATTTTTTAATTAAATCTTCTTCTATCAATTTGTTTAAATATAATATATCTACCTATATGAATTTATAAAATTTTATTTATCTTGTCGATATAATTGATTTATTTCTTCTATCAATTCTAGACCTCCTGACTCATCCCATAATTGATAAGCCTCATCCAATTCATCTTCTTCTATTTGACCCATAATATACTTTAAACGCGTTTTTTCTATGATTTCATCTAGCAAAACTCCTTTTTGAGACCAAACATCAGACGTAAGACCTTCTGCAGGATTAGAAATAACAATTTTTTTATTCTCTTCCATAATCTTTTTAACTTTATTTCTAATCGGAATATCTTTAATTTCGTAAAATAAATCTTCTGGAATTCCCATATGCAGTTGATTAATTTCTTTTGTTTCTTTTAATAACAAATGATCTTTAGAAGGAATAGCATATCCATTTATCTCTTTAAAATGACGACCTTCAATACCATTATTTAAAACAATTTGCATTTCTTTATCATTCAATTGATCTAAAAACTTCAATGTTTTTTTAAGTTCTTTTTCTGTTTTTATTCCTGATTTTGTAATTGCATGAAATCCTAAATATCCAGATGTATGCAAATTTCGCAAACCTTTAGGTCCTAGTACAGATCCTAAAACGTCATATTGATCACTTCTTTTATTTTGATCTGCATCTTCTTGTAATCTTCTTGCATGATCTAAAACATCAACAACCACCCCTGCTTTTCCCTTTTTCATTTCCTCCATCCACATACTAGAATCTAATACAGCAAAATTTTGAGTGACTAATTTTTCTTGGTATAACTTTCTAAAAAATCGTAAAGCTTCTCTGTATTCCTCCGTACGATGAGCAGGTATTAAATTTTCTTCCGAATCCCATCCCCATTGATTAGGTGCCCCAAACCAAATAGTCATAATATCCCAAGGTCCTGAATATTTACTCATAGCTAAACCATAAGTATCGTCTTTTCCATTTCCATCAGGATCTTGATATGTAAAAGCTTTTAACATCTGATAAAAATCTTCAATCGTTTTTAACTCTCCAAGATTTAGATTATCAGCCCAATCTTTTCGATAGGTAATTCCATTTCGCCCTATCGGTCTACTACGATAAACCCCATATATATTTCCATCAATAGCCGTATTTGCTAGAATAATAGAATCTGCTTGAGATAAATTAGTATATTCATCCAAATAAGGACCTACTTCCCACAAAAGTCCTGCACGTACTGCTTTTATAATACTTGCTCTTTTTTTATCTACTGTAATAATAGAAGGCAACTCTCTCGAGGCTAAAGTAATATTTAATTTATCTTCATAAGTTGAATTAGGTACCCAAATAAAATCAATTTTTGTATTGGTATATTCTTCTATTTTATCCTTTACTAAACTATCTTGAGCTAAAGGTTCTCCTGAATGAGTAATAGACATAATACTAAGGGAAAATGGTTGTTCTAGTGATTGATTTCTCTTCTTATTGGATGAACAACCAGTGATTAAAACTAAACTACTGATCAAAAAATAAAATACTATTTTTTTTGCTAGCTTCATTGCCATTCCCCCCTATAATCCACTATTTTTTCTAATTTCTTTTCTATATTTCCCCGGCGTAATTCCTTCTAACTTTTTAAAATATCGAATAAAATTTTGAGAATTGTTGTAACGTAACTTTTTTGCAATTTCTTGCACAGTTAAATCCGTTTCCTTCAACCATTGTTTAGCAATTTTTAAACGATATTGTGCAACATATTCACTAAAACTAGTATTCATTTCCTTACGCATTATCTTCCAAATATAGCTTGGATGATAATGAAGACGAGCAGCACATTCCTCTAAAGTTAAATCTGCTTCATATTCTTCTTTAATAATACGAAGTACATCATCTAAAATTTGCTTATGAGTATTTTCACTTCTAGCTTCTCGAATAGAAATAATCGGATTAATAACTTCTTCTTTAAACCAAATTTTCATATCGTCGGCATTGATTAGTTTATTCACTTCTTCAAAAATATTATGCTTATCTTCAAATAAACTATTGATAGATTCTCCCGAATCTTGTAAAACACCAAGAATTTCTATAAGTAATCTTGTAAAACATACTTGATATTCATTAAACGTAAGTTGTTCTTTTACAATTTCATCTACCAATTGATCTAATAATTTTTCTGACTGTTCCCTATCTTCCATATTGATCGCTTGTATTAAATCATTAGCCATTGTCTTAGGATAGGCTTGCCTAATATATTGTCCTGGCTGTACTTCATGAAAAAATAAAATCACTTCTTCACCTAATCCAATTCTACAACGAAGAGCTTCTAAGCTTTCTTTATAAGCTATCTGTGTATGAATAAGATTTTGAAAAGGTCGACTAATACCAATACTAATAATAATATTTAATCTTTCCTTTATTATGATTTGAATTTTTTTAGCGAAATTATAAACTTCTTGATTTATTATTTCTTCTTCCTCATTATATCCTTTAACTAAAACTGTCTGAACTCGATTTGTAAATACTGGTTTTAAAAAAATTTGATCTCCTATTACTTTCTCTGCAATACGGTGAATTCCTAACATAATCATATCTTTTCGAGATGCTAATTCTTCTTTTTGAATTGTACTATCTATTTCAACTGTCATAACTACTACTTTATTCCAGTCAACAGCTTCGCCTAATGACTTTAATTTTTCTTGTATCTCTTTTTCTTGTATTTCCCCTTGAATCAAACGAATTAAAAATAATTCTTCTACCTGATGTAGTTGTAACTTAATTTGTTCTTGCATCGCATTTTTTGTTGTAATAATAGTATTTATACCTTCTCCTATATATTTCATTTCATTTTCTACACTACCATTGTTACTATTAGTAATTTCATTTTTTACACTATTGTAAATATTTTTAACAGGCTTATAAATCATCTTATTACTGCCAAATACTGAAATACATAAAGATAATCCCATTAATCCTAAACATAATAAAAAAGTCATCAAGGCAATTACTCTAGAGTCTTTTGTAATTTGATGAATTGAATAAATAGAAATATAAGTCCAACCATTATAATCAGATGTAGTATAATTAATACCGACTTTTTGTCCATCTATTATTGTTTTTAAAAAGCCTTGCGTTTTATTTAAATCCCTCATCTTTTTTTTAAAAGAATACTCTGTAAAATAATCACCTATAACAGAGGAATTATCATCATATAAAATTCGATTATTTTCATCAAGAATTAAAAATCTTTCACCTTTTCTTTCTGATCGAATAATTTTGTCAAATTGATATTGAGATAAACTAACAATAACTCCCGCTTTAGGATGTACTTGATTAAAAGGAAATCGAATAACCATAGCGATATTTTCAATATTATTACTATTATTCTCTTGATCTTGATTACTCTGTGAATCCACATAAGTCCAATAAATATTATAGGGAACATTAATCATATCAATTAATTGTTTTTTATTTGTTAAATTATCTAATTCTCCTGCACTTTCATTACTAATAAACCACCCTTTGTCTTGATTAATTAAGTACGCATTTTTAACCGTAGTATGAATGTTCATTAATCCTTGTAATTGTTTTTGTACGTATAAAATAGAATCTATATCTTGATAATTTAATGGCTTATCAATAATACTCGTTGTTTCTTGAGAATAAGCAAAAAGAGTATAATAATTATGAATAAACTTTAAATTTTCTTCCACTGTCATTTGAATTTGATCAAGCACTTGTAAATTACTTTTATTTACCTTCGCTTGAATCATATTTGACGATTTCCAAATAGAAAATATTCCAAGAACTAATACAGGTAATGTACTAAGCAAAACATAAAATGCAATCAATCTTCTGAAATAAGTTGAATTCCTATTTTTCATATTGACCCCCATCTCTGATCCTGTTAAACTAAAAATAATACTAATTTTTCTACCATTATTTAAAAAGACTATATATTTTATACAAAACACATAGTCTTTTTAAGTTAATAGTATCCTTTTTAGACTAAATCGTCAATGGGTATCTTGCATGTATGGCTTATTTTATTGCTTCGTATGCTTTATTAAATTCATTTACAATCTCTTGTCCTCCCTGGGCATACCATCGATCTACAATTTCTTGAAAACCCTTTTCATCAATTTGTCCTACAATAAATTGAACTCGTGCATCACTAATAAGTTGTTCTAACTGAGAACCTTTTTCTGCATATGTATCTGATGTTAAAGGTTCTGCTGGATTTGCAACCACATATTCTATATTTTCTTTTTGTACTTCAAAAGCACGTTCTTGAATTGGTTTTTGTTCCATGGGATAAAGCTTATCTACTACATTAGTCATAAATTGATTTAATCCTTCTCGTGGATCAGAATCAAATTTCATCGTTACAACTTCATGTTTATCATTAAAATTATAATGAACTCCTTCTACCCCATAATTTAATAAATTTTGACCTTCTTCTGTATTTAAAATATCTAAAAATTGAAGAGCATCTCGCATATCTTCTTCTTTAGGAGCACCGTTTTTAGAGATAGCTACAAAACCTGAATGACCAGATGTAGGTAAAACTCTTTTTCCGTGTGGTCCTTCTACCATACCCATAACCCATACATTATCTTCAATTCCCTTTTCATCAATAAAATAGTTTTGAAAACGATTGGCTTGATCGCTAACATCAATATATACTCCAGACTTTCCATTTTTAAAATCCATTTGCCAATCTGATGTTTCCATAGCTGGAAAGTCTTTGTTAATCAATCCTTCTTCATATAATTTTTTTGCAAACTTCATCGATTCGATGTAACCTTCTGTAACAAATTCTGGTTCTAATTTCCCATCTTCTCCAACTCCCCATACATTATGACCACCAAAAGCTACATTTAGTTGATCTAAAGGTCCAGACCACTTACACCATGTCATACCATACGTATCATCTTTTCCATTTTGATCTGGATCATTATAAGTAAAAGCATAAAGCATATTATATAAATCATCCATCGTTTTTGGTTCTTCCATACCTACATTTTCTAACCAATCTTTACGATAAGAAATACCATTTCTCCCCAAAGGCCTTGCTCTATATATTCCATAAATACGTCCATCAATTGAAATATTATTCATCACTACTTCATTAGCTTCAGCTAAATTAGGATAATTTTTATATTCATCTGTAATATCCCAAAAAGCCCCTACGCGAGCATTATTAATAAAACTTGCTGTTTTTCCAGTTAATACAACTAAAGTTGGAAGGTTTCCCGCTGCCATTCTTGTATTTAATTGATCTTCATAACTAGAGTTTAATAAATAATCAATCTTAATATCATATCCCGTTAATTCCTCTAATGCCCGAAAAGTAGGTTCATCTTCATCTGCCGGAGTTCCTGTAAAAGTAATAGATAAAATACTAATTTCTTTCTTTTTTTCTTCCTTTGTAAGGCTAACATTATCTGAACTACTTACAGCATCTGTACTTTGATCTCCATTATCTCCACAAGCAACTAATACAGATACAACTAATACTAAAACAAATAAAAAACTTAAAACTTTACATTTTTTTTTCATTTTCATCTCCCCTTCATTTTTAAACATTTCTATTGTAACTTTTAAATTACAATCTTAACCTTTAACAGCTCCAATCATAACACCTTTTGTAAAATGCTTTTGCAAAAATGGATATACAATTAATATAGGCAAAGTACCAAAAACAATAACAGCATTACGTACACTTTCTGCAGGTGGCCTTACATATTCTTGATCAAAACTTGCACCATCGATATTTCCTGAAGCCAAAAGAACAATTTGTCGTAACATAATTTGTAAAGGCCATTTTTTATTATCACTAATATAAAGCAAAGAAGAACGATAATTATTCCAATATCCTACTGCGTAAAATAAAGAAAAAGTAGCAATAACCGGCATCGATAATGGAAGGATAATTCTCACAAATATACCTATAGTACTACAACCATCTACTTTTGCCGAATCTTCCATTTCTTGTGGTATTTCCTGAAAAAAATTTTTAACAATAATCAAATTCCACGTACTTAAGGCGCCAGGTAAAATAAGTGCCCAATAAGTATTTAATAATTTCAAGCCCTTAATAACTAAGAAAGTTGGAATCATTCCTCCTCCAAATACTAACGTAAAAGTAATTAATGACAGTAAAACATTTCTACCAACAAGATTTTTTTTAGATAAAGGATAGGCCATAGTTAAAGTAAAAAACATAGCAATGAATGTTCCTACCAACGTCACAAATACAGAAATCAAAAAAGCCCTCGGTAAAGCTTGTGAAGAAAAAATATACTTATAAGCTTCAAACTGAAAAACGGACGGAATGATAAAAAAAGGTTTTTCTACAATTTCTGCTTCTGTTGCAAATGAACAACCAATAACATATAAAAACGGTACTATGGTTGCAATAGAAAAAGCTGCTAAAAAAATCACATTAAATACATCAAAAAATCTAGATAACCAAGTATCATTTCTATTATTCATTTATATCACCACTTTCTCGTTATTTTCAAAAGATTCCTGAATCACCCACTCTTTTAGCAAGTTTATTTGCTGAAAAAATTAAAATAATTCCTATTAACGATTTAAACAAACCAACGGCAGTTGAATAACTAAATGCTCCTCTCGTAATCCCCATAATATAAACATAAGTATCAAAAACTTCTGAAACACTACGATTTAATGAATTACTCATAAGAAATATTTGATCAAATCCATTATCTAAAACACTTCCCATACGTAAAATTAACAATACTACTATCGTACTTCTAATAGAAGGTAACGTAATATGCCATAACTGTTTAAAGCGACTCGCTCCATCTACAATAGCAGCTTCATATTGCTCCATATCCACACCAGCCATGGCTGCCAAAAATATAATAGTTCCCCATCCTGTTTCTTTCCATATGGTTTGACCAATAATCATAGGCCTAAAACTCTCTATATTGGTAAGAAAAGGAATCCCATTTCTTCCCATTGATAAAAAAACTCTATTTACAACACCCGTAGAATTAAACAATGTAAATGTTAAACTAGCTACTATAACCCATGATAAAAAATGAGGTACATAAATTAAAGTTTGAATAGTTCTTTTATACCATTGTTTTCTAATTTCATTTAACATAAGTGCTAAAATAATTGGTGCCGGAAAAGAAAAAATAATACTATAAAAAGAAATTGATAATGTATTTACAAATAATCTTTTAAAATCAGGATTAGTAAAAAAATCAATAAAATGTTTGCATCCTACCCAAGGACTTTTCCAAAAACCAAGATAGGGATTATAATCCTGAAAAGCAATTAGTATTCCCCACATCGGTGCATATTTAAAAACAATAAAATGTAAAATTCCTGGAATTAAAAGAATATAAAGCCATGGATCTTTTTTGATTGTTTTAAAAATAGATTGCCTTTTTATTTTTGAAGATTGTTTTTTTACATTTTCCTTTTTATATTGAATATGTTGATTAGGCAATGTCATACCTCCTTTTCCTTTTTATTTTTTAAGAATTACAACCATACGGTGTATCTACATTGTAACTTTCTACTTTGTAAACTTCAATAATCATGTATTAGACATCTATTTGTTTTTTGTGTATAATTCACAAATAATCATCTTATAGACTTTACTAATGTTTTCTTTATTATGATTATTTATCAATGAATTTCAAAAGAAGTACATTTTTTAATATGCCAAGTCTGTATCTACTAGTATTGTAAATAATTTTTACTACCAATCGAATTACTAAAAAGCCTCTGTTACTTATTATAGGTAACAGAGGCTTTTTAACATTAATTAAATTAACCATAGTTCATTCTTTTAAAAGAACTATTATCTACACTTATTGTGCTTTACGTATTTCTTTTAATAGCTGATCAATAAAACGACTTGCTTCGGATTTTGTTAAATGATCTANTTCTATTTCTTTTTTTTGCATGCGTAATAATTTTTTTAAGTAATTTTTTTGTTTGATTGTAATTGGTTCTTGTTTTTTCGGTTTCCACATCATAGGTTTAGGTATAAACTCTTCTGGATAAAGATTATAAAATTCTTTTTTTAGATTTAAAAANACTTCATATGTTGCTTTTGCNTCATCATAAGCACGATGGGCATTCTCTAAATCAATATGATAATAATCACAAACAGATCCTAAACTTCGACTAGGCAAATGCTTAAGAAACTTACGCGATAAATAAAGAGTATCAAAAGCTTGTTTTTCAAAAGAATATTGATAACGCACTGCATTGGTCTTAATAAATTTATAATCAAACAAAACATTATGTCCTAATAAATGATACCCTTCACAAAAATATATAAAGTCTGCTATGACTTGTTCTATAGTAGGTTGATTACATAGCATATCTTTAGTAATTCCCGTTAATTCTGTAATAAAATCTGAAATTTCTATTTCTGGATTAATCAGTTGTTGATATTTATCAATAATACAACCTGATTTGACTTTAATAGCTCCAATTTCAATAATTTGACTTTTCTCCGGATCACAGCCAGTAGTTTCCAAATCAACTACTACAAGGTGATCAAAAATATTTGTTGGTTTCATATAAAATCCTTTCTAAAAAAAATCCTCTAATGTCAAACTTTTTTGTTTTGCNGTAAAAGTCTNATTNGCATATTCATCAATAATATGATCTACTCTTTCCAATAAAGGAATAAGCTCCGGAACTCCTTGCTCCTTAAAATATTCAACCAATCCACTATCTGCCATCACACCTTCTAATTCTTCATCCTTCTTATATTCTTCAAGAAAATCCTCTATATGAGTTGGATCAAAGGCGGATAAAGAATTTAACATTAGTTGTTTTAAAAATATTCTATTACAAATTAAATAATAAGCCATTTGAACAAAACTTAAATCGATAAAAAGATCTTTTGTTGTATCATAAATCAATTGATATAAAAAATCTAAACATTGATCAATATCTATTTTTTCATATTGCCTTAAAACTTGATAAATAGCTACAACTGCTGCTCCCCAATTAAAATAGTATT
>JGI24707J26582_10000249_pt1 | contig 40103 bp, 36 predicted proteins | sample BioPla1DNA1_FD_26582 | JGI IMG/M metagenome (IMG submission 26582)
CACCACTTAGTCAAATGCTGGCTGTACGTGTGAGGTGAAATGGATGCAAAACTTAGCAGTACAACCGGAGGCAGTTCAAAAGGACGTCCTTTTACAGGTCAAAGACCTGCGAACCTATTTTGAGATAAAAAAATGGGGTTTTATCACGGTTGGGCACGTGCGGGCAGTAGATNGGGTCAGCTTCAACCTGCATAAGGGGGAGGCCATCTCCATTGTGGGCGAGAGCGGCTGCGGTAAGAGTACGCTGGCCAGGACTATCCTAGGCCTGCATAAGCCAACCGGCGGAGATATTGTCTACAACGGCGAAAGCATCGCCAGCTATGATAAGAATCAGGTTAAAAAGTACCGTGCTGACCTTGGCTTTGTCCAGCAGGATCCTTACGGGGCCCTGCCCCCGTTCATGAACATCCACCGCATCCTGGCGGAACCGCTCATCGTGAACGGAATTAAGGATAAGGGGCANCAGGATGAACTGATCAGAAAGGCCTTGACCGATCTCAAGCTCACGCCGGTGGAGGATTTCCTCAATAAATTCCCCCACATGCTCAGCGGCGGGCAGCAACAGAGGGTGGTCATTGCCCGCTCCAAGATCCTGAACCCAAGTCTGATCGTTGCCGACGAGCCAGTCTCCATGCTGGATGCGTCCGTGCGGATTGAGATCCTCCAGCTCATGCAGCAGCTGCAGGAGGAGTACAACCTGGCCGTGATCTACATTACCCATGACCTTTCCACTGTCCGCTACTTCTCGGAGCGTATTCTAATAATGTACGGCGGCAAGGTTGTGGAACAGGGGCCGGTAAGGGAATTCTTAGAAAACCCAGCCCACCCGTACACCCAGGCACTCTTGGAGGCCACGTCCGATCCGGATCCGGAAAACGTGAAGACATTCAAAAAGGTACCCAGCGGCGAGCCGCCCAGCCTGTTGAATCCGCCTGAAGGATGCCGGTTCCATCCCCGCTGCGACCGTATGATAGCTGGGCTGTGCGATCAGCAGGAGCCGCCCGATTTCGAACTGAAGGAAGGACATTTGGCCGCTTGCTGGCTGTACAAAGAGGAAGCATGAAAGATACCAGAAGAAACTTGATAGCAGCGGGTTCGATCATGATGATCGCGGGCTGGTCCATGGTAATGCTCATGATCGTCGGTGTATTCAGGACAACCTATCCCCTCTCCATCACTGCATTCGTGGTGTTCACGATAGGATTTGCCATGGGTGGCCTGGCCCTGGCCTCCTATTTCCAAGAGGAGAGGAAAAAGCGGGAACACAGAAAAAAATGGGAAGACCCCTTTTAGAGCCTTCCCAGAAATACAAAAAAGCGCGCCCCTGCGGCGCGCTTTTCTTATTTAACAGTCCAGGAGATATTATAGCTGCCCCGGGCCTTTTGACCCCTGATTTTGAGCGTGTGTCTACCACTCTCGCTGATAACTGCTGTCTCTTCTCCCTTGGAGCTCGCTTCTACTTCGAATACGGTATCGCCGGACGGAGCGATGAGGGTTACGGTTAATTCTCCCTTTTCCGCCTTCAGTTCATACTGAAACGAAACCACATCGCCCTCTGTCAGCTTGATGTATTTCGTATTGGTCCCAGACAGCAGAATAAACTTAGCCGACATCTTGTTCCCCATCGCCGAAGAGCGGTAACCTATCCTAAAGCCGCTGCGATGGGCACAGCCCGTGAGTACAACTGCAAGTAGTAGAAAGGTGAGAAAAAGAATCTGGACTTTTCTCCGTCTTTTCACCTGCCCGGCCCCCTTACATTTACGTTCCTAGTTTCACAATCNTATTCAAGAAAAAAGGACAGTTCCCTCCCTTCCGCCTGAATTTGACCTAGGCCAGGGCGGGAAGCTTCCGCAAATACTCAAGCAGCCCCTGCCGATCGCCATGGGGAAAGTGGGAATAATCCTCACCACTGACATTAATCAAGTCGTCCGTAACCAGAAAGACAGGAATGCCCAAACGGGCTGCCACGAGATCCTCCTGCACATCGTTCCCCACCATGAGGCAGTCCTCCGGCTTAAGCTGGAGTTTATCTAAGATTTCCTGGTAATAGCCTAGATTGGGTTTGGCGTAGCGGGAGTTCTCATAGGTTGTGATCAGGCTGAAGTCAGCTGGATTCAGACCTGCCCAGCGCATACGCTCCAAAGTGGCTACCCGGGGAAAGATGGGGTTGGTGGCCAGCACCACCTGGTAACCCTTCTCCTTGAGAAGCTGGACTGCCTGATGGGCCAGGGGTGTGGGCTGAACCGCCTCAGCTACCCTGGCAAACTCTGTTTGGTAAAAGAGCTCGAATTGAAGTATGTAATCTTCAGGTGTGCCCCCGAAAACACCTAGAAAGAGCTGCCAAAAGCGTTCTTCGTTCGTAATCGTACCGTCATTGGCAGCCATCACAGCGGCGCCCTTAAGCACCACTTCCACCAGTCTCTGGGCCTCAAAGCCTAAGGCCGGCGCCTTGAGCCCCAATTCCTTCACATAAGCTTGGACGAATACGTCCTGATCCATGGGGAGTAGCGTCCCATCAAGATCGAATAAAACTGTATTCACTAATCTCCTCCTAGACCTTCCCAGCCCCAACCGGCTGCAATTCTTTCACCACATCGGTAAAAACCCTGCCTGCCGAAAAGCTTTCCTGCACTGCGGTGTGGAAATAACCAGACTGGAACAGTTTTCTTCCTACTGCAACCGCTCTCGGGTTAGCCTGTTCATAGATGGCCACAACCCGATCCCGTGGGCGGCTGTCACTAAGTTCATAAGCCGCGACTAAGACCAGCTGGAAGTCCTCCAACACGGGATCGCCATACTCGATAGTATACCGCTTACTTCTAAGGTAGGGCGTGGCTTCTGCCAGCACCAGTGAACCGGCGATTGCATCCCTGGCACCGCACCGTATCCTGCGTACATGCATCATGTTAATGGCACCAAAACACATGGGACACGGCTCTAAGCTCGTGTACAGGGTGTATTCCCGGATATTCGGATGCTCACTTTCCCGGATCCGGCTCAACGCCATCATTTCCGCATGGGCAAGATTACTGCCGGCAAAGGGCCAGGGATAATCCCTGTCATAAATGGCGTTACGGCCCTCTGCCACGATCCGGCACTCAGTGTCCACAATCACGCACCCCACTGGTACCGTGCCAACGCAGAACGCCTCCCATGCCAGCTCCAAGGTACGCTGCCAGCTTAATTCAAGGTTCTCCCACACAGCTATCTCCTCCCCTCGCCGAACACCGCCCGATGGACCTGGTAAATGCGCTGAAGTTCAGTGATGGGCGTTGGGTGATCGTCCACACGTAGATCTATTTTCACATCGTTAAAACCACCGTAGCCTGCCCCTTCCTGCACCACTAAAAGGGCTGCCGCCTGCTGGCCACGGGCGTCTCCACCGGCGTTCTGCCCCGCCTCTAACGCGGCAAGGAGCCGTTCTGCCAAGGGGCCTTCACTGGTCTCAAACGTTCTGGCCATAGCTTGTACCGTCTCTTCGCTGACCAAAATGTTTCCCTGGGCAGTGTAGTTCTCCCCTGTTACTCCCCCAGCCCAGTCATGGCATTCAGAGCCGGTGAAGGTAGCCGCATTGCCCCGGGAGTCGACGATGCCCACCTGGCGTTTTTCCCGGCCTGGATCAGAAGCAAGGAGGATGTCCAACACTTCCTGGGCGCTTTTCCCTGCCGCCAACAGCTCCAGTCCCCTTGGCCCAAAACTAGTATTGGCATAGGATTGGGTGCTTATTGCCCCCACCCCTGCCTTGGCCCAGGGGCAGACCGCTCCAACAGCCACAAACTTGGACTGTACTGCTACTCCCCATTCCTTGGTTTCCGGATCAAACCCTACGATGGAAAAGGTGGCCACGATTTTATCTTCCATGCCCATCCCTCCCTGTGTTATTGGCTATATTCCCTGTTTTTTCCAAAAGTCCTTGCACGCTCATTCTACCGCTTGCGCGCTAATACTCCCCCTCAGCCTGTACATCTGTCCCGGTGGGAAATGGGACTCGGGTAGTTTCAGGAATTCGTCCTTCAACAGGGCGAAAATCAAGACGTCTTCCCAAGCATCCCGGTAGCGGACGTAGGTATACTGCTTTAGCACACCTTCCTGCCTAAAGCCAAACTTCCGCAACAGGCGGATGGAAGGCTCATTGCCAGGGAAGACAGTTGCCTGAATGCGGTGCATTTCCAGTTCGTGAAAGCCAAAGGGAATCACAGCCCGTACCGCTTCACTCATAATCCCCTGCCCTTGGTAAGCAGCGGATAGCTCATAACCCAGTTCCGCCCGGGAAAAGTGTTCGAAATCGCTAAAACCGATGGTGCCAATTACCTTGTCATGGGGTTTAAGGGTAATGCCCCAACGGATAGACTGTTCTTCCGCAAAGCCCGTCTTGAAAAAACGGACAAAGCCCCTCCCTTCCGCTTCCGTTTTGGGCCACCAGTCGTAATACCGGGCTAGTTCTTCTGTAAAATAGGCATGGATGTCTGCGCCGTCCTCATACCGCAGCTGGCGCAGGATTAGTCGTTCTGTTTCAAGCACAGGAAACTGCGCAAAAAAAGGCATACAAGTACCAATCCACCTTACTCTGATCTCTAATATCCATATTCTACTACATTCTACACAAAATATAGAGCAAAACCTTACCGATCTTCGGAGCTATTCCAGCCCCAGGCGGGAAAAGATCAAATCCAGGTGTTTGAGGTGACGATTGTAGTCAAAGCAGGCCTTGACCTCCTCCGGACTGAGCCAATTGCCCACTTCAGATGCGGCCAGAACGATGGGCAGGAAGGACTTTTGTTTCTCCCACGCTTCCATNGCCAACGGTTGAACGATGTTATAGGCCTCCTCCCGGGAAAGTCCCTTATCAACTAAGGCCAGCATCACCTGCTGGGAATAGATCAGCCCCAGGGACAGATCCATGTTGCGCTTCATCATGTCCGGAAAGACAACTAACTGCTCCACAATGCGGCGGAAACGGTTGAGCATGTAGTTCATGAGAATAGTGGCATCGGGTAGGATGATGCGCTCGGCCGAGGAATGGGAGATATCCCTTTCGTGCCAGAGCGCCACATTTTCATAGGCGGTGAGCATGTAACCTCTCATCACCCTGGCCACACCGGTCATGTTCTCCGAGCCGATGGGATTGCGCTTGTGGGGCATGGCTGACGAACCGGTCTGCTTGGGTGAGAAATACTCCTCCACTTCCCTCGTTTCCGTCTTCTGCAGACCACGTATTTCAATGGCAAACTTCTCGATGGAAGTGGCCATTAGGGCTAGCGTGCCTAGGTATTGGGCATGACGGTCGCGCTGGAGTGTTTGGGTTGAGATCAGGGCACGCTTAAGCCCAAGTTTCTCGCACACATACTCCTCCACAAAGGGATCAATATTGGCATAGGTACCCACCGCACCCGAGATTTTGCCCACTTCTATGTTCTCAGCCGCAGCCTTAAAGCGCTGTAAGTTCCGCCCCATTTCGTCATACCACAGGGCGAGCTTCAAACCAAAGGTGGTGGGCTCGGCATGGACCCCATGGGTGCGGCCGATCATTACCGTGTCTTTGTGTTCAACCGCCCGTTCTTTCAATACCGCTAGCAGGCTTTCCAGATCCCGCAGGAGAATNTGGTTCGCCTGTTTGATCAAATAAGACTGGGCAGTGTCTACCACGTCCGTGGATGTGAGCCCGTAATGGATCCACTTACGCTCCTCCCCCAGTGTTTCTGACACAGCCCGGGTGAAGGCCACAACATCGTGACGCGTTTCCGCTTCTATGGCACGGATGCGGTCCAGATCAAAACCTGCGTTTTTGCGAATTTTCTCCACGTCTGCCCAGGGGATCACACCTAACTGGGCCCAGGCCTCACAGGCTAGAATTTCCACCTCCAGCCAAGCCCTAAAGCGGTTCTCTTCACTCCAAACCGAACCCATTTCCGGTCTTGTATAACGTTCCAACATACACCTAACCNCCCTTGTCTTGTCATAAATACAGGTGTCTCTCCCGCAGGAAAGACACCACAGATTTGTCCTTACAGCATCTAGTCCAAACCGTAGAAGTTTTCCACCTGCTCCTGTAGGCGCTGGGCCAACAGTTCCAGCCTCTGGGCGTCTCCGGCGATCTGATTAATTACCGCTGACTGCTCCTCCGTGGAAGCGGCTATTTCCTCGCTGCCCCTGCCCACATCTTCCGCTGCCCTGGTGATGGCGTTTACCTGTTCCACTACCTCCCGGAACACCCTACCTATTTCAGCAAACTTCTCACCTGTTACGTTGATGCGGTCCTCAACCTGATCAACACTGCGTCCAGTCAGCTCCATGCGCTGCAGCGTCTGCTGGGTCTCCTGCAGGATCTGCTGGATCAAAACGGCAATTTCCCCGGAGAAGCGGTGTGCTTCTTCCGCCAGTTCCCGGACCTGGGCTGCCACCACCGCAAAACCGCGGCCGTCTTCTCCTGCCCTAGCCGCTTCAATGGCCGCATTGAGGGCCAACAGGTTAGTCTGCTCGCTGATATCGGCTATGGCGCCAACGATGCCGCTGATCTGCTGGGAATGGACAGCCAGCTCATCCACTGTGATGGACAGGTCATTCACGTCCCTACGGGCACTGCCCACATCCTGGATCGCCTGGCGCAGCAGCTCTAGACCGTCCTCCAGCTCATTGAGGGCCCGCTGTGTGTTGGTTTTCATAGTCCCTGCGTTCTCCGCCATGGTCACGGACGTACTGGCAAACTGGTTGGAAGCGCTGGCCACTTCGTGCACCGCCGCTCCCGTCTCAACTGCGGCACTGGACAGGCCCTCTGACAGATAGTTTACTTCTTGACTGGTCTGGCGGATGCCCAAAACCAGCCTGCGCAGTCCCGCCAGCATCTTTTCAACCGAACCGGATAAGGAACCGATTTCATCCCGGGAGCGGATATTCCATTCGGTACCCAAATCACCTGCGCCGATCCTACTAACCGCTTCGCCCAGGACGTGCATGGGCCCAATAATGGATCGGGTCACCAACGCAGCGATCACGATACCTAAGACTGTAGCGGCAGTAAGGAGAATTCCATTTTGGGTGATCAAGCTGCCAGTTCCCCGCTCAATGTCTGTCTCAACTTGGCCAATCTGCAGTCGAATGGCTTCCCTATTTGCCAGGAGCAGACGAGCGATTTCTTCCAGTGCAGCTTCCGTGATACCGTTGTAGGTTTCTGCTGCCTCGGCCACCCTGCCCTGACTCAACAGCTCCCTGATTGTTTGGGCTGACTGGTGCAGAGTGTTATGGGGTTCGTGTAGGGCCGCAAACCCCTCCTTCAGGTGGGGATAACGGGCTACAACGTCTTCCAACTCCTCACCCAAGAGCCATTTACCCAAATTGCACTGGGTCGGATCGAGTTCAATACTGAAGTTATCAGCTGTTCCATCGATTATGTAGTCCTGCAGGTGGAGGGACCAGCGCACATGTTCCACTTCCCTCTGCACGAGCGATGCGTAGATCTGCTCCGCCGCCTGGATGCGGGAGGCGGCCTCCCTTGTCTTCTGAATTCCATTGATACTGATGCCCGTTGTGATCAGGGCCATTACAATCAAAAACAAGAACCCTATTCTCAGTTTAGTGCGAATCGTTATCCTCCAACGCGACATTATCATCTCCTCCCATTGGATTTCTTCTAAAGAACAGTTCTTGATAACTAACATTATTCCTGTCAAAAAACACCAACTACTCGTGAAATGGGTCACAGNACAGCATTTCCNTTGAATCTTCCACTTCTTCCCCGCAGGATTTCATCCTGTTGTCGAGTAATCAAAAACCAATAAATGTAATTGACTTGAATTGAAGTATAAGGAGGGGATCATTCTGTTTAATCGACAAAACGGTGACAGCGTCAGTCTTCGGCCTTACATACTCCCTGTTGCCCTGATTATTATCACCCTAATCGTGGGTGGCGGGTTTGTGTTGCGGGCTGTACGTAATTTCCATTTCCGCGTCCTCAATGAACAGTCTGTCCAATACGCTCACAGTTACGCCGATGGCATCACGAAAACGGCCCAGGCTACCGCCGCCATCGATGAACTCTTGGAAGCAAAGCTTCTCACCGCAGGCAGAACGATCGCCCTTTACGAAGAGGAAGTGAGTGGAGAGAGCCTGGCAGCTCTGGCCGCTTCCCTGGAACTGGATGAGGTCTACTACTTCAACGCCGAGGGGGAAATACTCTTCTCAAACCACGGCCGTTATATAGGTTGGCGCCCACCTATTGGCCACCCAGTGGAAGATTTCATGCTGAGTGGAGATCAAATCAGGGTAGAAGAAATCCGGCCCGATACGGAATCGGGCAATCTGTTTAAGTATGCGTATATCCGCTCAGGCGGCGGGTTTTTTCAAATAGGTATTTCCGCCCAGACAGTGGAAGGGCTACTGCACGCCTTTCGGCCCGTCACCATTCTACGGGAAATCGCGGAGGGTTCTGAACACGTAGACAGCATCAGTTTCGTCAACAACGACTTTCGCATTGAAGAAAGCTCCGACCCTGCCCTAATCGGCCTCGAGCTCGATTCGCCTGACTTAAGGACTGGGCTGGCGGGCAGTGACGCCTTTTCCTTTGTTTACGCCCTGCAGGATGAGCCGTATTACTACGTCCACGCACCTGTCATTGTAGATGGAGAAAGGGTGGGCGGCCTACTCATCAGCCGCTCCTTGGAAAACACCAACCGCCTGGTGCGCCAAACCACCGCCCTGGGCCTTGCTGCCTTTTCCATTGTTGGCTTGGCCCTGTTCTATGCCCTATACATGACTTACCGCCGGAAAAAGGAGTTGTACCAGCTGTCCAACCTGCATAGTGCGACCGGTCTGCCTAACCGTCGCTCACTCCATAGGAGAATATCCAGGTGCAGCCAGCCCGGCTCTGCCCTGTTCTTAATACACATATACCGTTTGGACAACCTGGACCACACCTACGGTCACCGCTTTGTGGAAGGTTTCTTTCAAGACTTAGCCCGGCACCTGCAGGAAGCCTTCTCCCATCAATATGAGTTTGTCCATTACGCCGATAACCGCCTTGCCCTTTTCATCGAGGATGCCCTGAGTAGAGATACACTGGAAGATCTGGCCCAGCAGTTCAGCAATTCGGTTCTGGACTTTTTTGGCCAGATGGGTCTCTTGAAACAGTTGGGCGTTGGTGTCGCCATCGTGCAGGTAGGAGAAAACAACCACACTCCAGAAGAGCTCTTTGCCGATGGGGCCATTACCCTTTTGAACCACTCCGAAGATTCTCCGTTGCCCTATACCTTTTTCAGCCAGTCCATGAAGGAAAGACTGCAGCGGGAAAACGCCATTTCTGAGGAGCTGCGCACATTCTTAATCGGCCAGAGGGACCAACTGCTTGCGGTGGAATTCCAGCCCATCCTCGATCTGGCAACCGGTGAAATAGCTGCCTTTGAAGCATTAACCCGTATGCGTTCACCTAATCTGGGTCAGGTTAGCCCGTTGGAGTTTATCTCCATCGCCGAAAGGGAGCAGCTCATTGGCGAGCTGGACCTGTGGGTGCTGAAGCAAGGCTGCCTCTTTCTCCGAAGGCTGGAACAGAGCGGTTTCCCCCAAGTCAGTGTGGCAGTCAACATCTCCGGGAAAGAGCTGTACAACCCCGCCTTCCCCAGCCGCGTTGGACTCGTCGTCCAGGAACACGGGATCAATCCGGCCCGCCTTGTCCTGGAGATTACCGAGTCCATCATGTTTGAGTCTTTTGCGGAAATCTCGGCAGCTATCAGGGAACTGAAAAAACACGGTGTGGAAATTGCCATTGATGACTTCGGGGTAGGCTACTCTTCCTTTGCCAGGCTGGAAGAGCTGCCCGTTGATGAGGTGAAAATCGATAAGTCCTTTATCGACGGCATTCTCACAAAAGACCGCGACCGCCTGATCATCGGTGAACTAGTGGCCATGTGTCATAAACTCGGCTTAAGGGTTGTGGCGGAAGGGGTCGAAGAAGAAGAACAAAGGCAGTACCTCCGGGAACAGGGCTGCGATATGATGCAGGGCTTCCTGTTCAGCCGTTCACTGCCTATAGATACCGCTATAAACAAACTTAAGGGCGTGGTCTAGAGCGCCTAGCGCGCTCCACCACCGCCGCCGCCAAAGCCGCCGCCTCCACCACCGGTAAAGCCTCCCCCGGTTCCTGTGGTAGCTATGGACTGGGTTAGGGACGACTCAAAAGAATTGGTGAACCTTGTGAAGCGGCTGCTGGAGAAGGTATGGTAGTAGATGAACCAGCCGCTGCCGAAATTGTAAGCCCCGTCCCGGAGATCGGGGAAAACGAGATTAAGCTGATTGAGCAGCTGATCCCCAACGCCCAGGATGTAGGCATAGGGTACATACTCTTCCCAGATGCCCAGGCTGCCAATGCGGCTGGTATCCACCCGGGAGAAGTCCTTCAGGTAGCGGCGAAGGGCACGCCACTTAGTGTACTGGGCCTGACCCTGGGGCGTCCGCCGCTCTGCCCCGAAGGCGGCCATAAAAAAGGTGACCAGGCCCATAATCAGGCAGGCAATACCGGTAAGGAACATATCGAGGCTGAAGGGAATCCCGCAGCCGATGAAAAGGAGCGTGCCAGGGACAAGGAACCAGTACACGCGCTTATTGCCCTCAAAAAACTGATATTTTTTCCCTTCGGCATCGATCTCCTTTGACCATTCCTGCCAAAACTCGCGAAAATCCTTCTTCTCATCCCTAACGTACTCCTCAATTTCCGTTAAGCTGATGCGGTCCCGCTCCGTCCTTTCAAACAGGAAGGACAGGAGCTTTTGTTCATAACCGGAAAGCTTATCCCCGGCCGATTCGCTCCTTTCCCTACGGATAAAGGCGTAGTCGGCCTCATCTTTCCGCCTGCCTGCTTCAGGTGTTTCCTCAATTTGCAGATACCCACGCCGGGCAAGGTCTAATACAGTTGCCATGAACGTCTGTCCGTCAATGGGACGCTGCCAGAGGACACCCAATACAGCCGGGGGATACTTGGCGGGGAGTTCCTTGTAATACTTGTCTTTGAAACCCGGGTGGGGTTTGGCGTAGTTGTAGTAGATATAGGCGTTGAGGAGATAAAAGACTGCCACCACAATTAGGGCAGCATAGGGATCGAACTTCTTCAGTCTCTCCCGCCTTTCCCGCCTCTCAATCTTGCCCTCTTCCTCAGCCACAATCCCCGCCAAACCATCCTTGTTGGTGGTTCGTTCAGCCAGAGGCACAAGCCTGGTGGGAAAGACTACCCTGCCTTCCACGAAGGTGCGGGAGGGCAGATCGTCCACTTCCCAAACGATTTCCTGGGGTGAAGCAATGGTAACAACGCCCTGACGCGGCCCATGTCCCCAGGCCAGGATTTCATCCTGCTGAGCACCGTAAGGCAGCCACAGGGTTATCCGCACGTGATCTCTAGGCTTCTCCCACTGATCGCCGACGAATTGGTAGTAAAACTCGGCCACATCGTTATGTTTCAAGACCACATTATCCAGTACATAGCTCAGCTGAAAGATCCGGATCTCATCTTCCGCCTCGAAACTCCAGTCTATGTAAAGCTGGCCGTCCTTAGTGGTGACGAAGTAGGTGCCGGTCGGACCCGGTGAATCCCGCTCTAAGCGGGTGTAGGGAACCGAGTTTTCCGAGATGACCACATCCCGCACTTCCAAACCGCGGTCCAAATCGATCCACTGGTACATTCCCGTGTACCTGCCGTTGAACTGGACAGTGTGGGTTTCCGTTACACGCACAATACCGTCCGCACCGAGGCGAGCATCAATCTCCAGATCCAAAAAGTGATAGGAGCGCGCCAAAACCGGTTGTGCCAACAGTAACAGTAGAAGCAGTGGTAATATGAATAGCGCGGGTTTTCGCTGCATTGCAACCCCTCCTTTGCTAGTTTATTTCTACTAACAAATTCCCATTCCTCCCCCCTAAACGGGGCCATCGGTGCAGGATTCCCTGGACGTTAGTTGAATAGAAGGGTAAATTGCGAAATAAAGCACAAACAGGGAAGTGATCTGANTTGCGGGTTAAAAGAATCCTTTGGTCTGTACTCCTTGCCCTCCTGCTGGTTTCTGGTCTAGCTGCGGCCCAGGAAGTGCTGGGGGACGATTGGTATGTTATCGAGCAGGACGGGGTGGCCAGCGGCTATGGCCGCGACCAATGGTACAAAACGGAAGACGGGTATTATTTCAGCAGTTTCTTCGAGCTTAATCTTGAGTTCCTGGGCACAGCCTACGTGCATCTAGAACATATAGACNCCTGGACAGATGCCGATTACAGGCTGATTAAAGTGCTNCGCATCAGCAGCATCGATGGTGCCCAGACCAGGCACGAAGCAGTGTTTACATATCATGAAAACAGCACCGAAATCGCTGTGACCAACACGGATACAACGGGCACAGAAAAGACCAGGGTGATTGAGCTGGCTGGAGCAACACCCATCTACCTCAGCGATTCTTTCCTAGCAAAGCTCTTCAGCGAAGGAAAATTAGCTGTAGGCCAAACCTACACCTTTGCCCAGTGGGAACTGGACGAAGTGGTGGAAATGGAAATGCGGATTGACGAGGTCAAAGCATTCGAATACGCCGGTGAGGCAGTTGAGGTCTTTGTAGTCTTCCAGGATACGGGCTCCCTGGAAGCCACGGTTTGGGTTGACGCAGAGGGTCACACCTATCACTCCGAATCACTAGGGGGCAGCCTGGTCATTCGTAAGGTAGACCCCAACAATCTGCCCGAACTGCAGACTATGGCAGCTGATGTACTGATGGTGCCAGGCAACATTGCGGTCCAAAACCCCCACCGCAGCGAAGCCAGTCTTATCACAGTGGAATGGAAAGACATTCCCCTTGGTGATTTGTCCCTAACAGATAACCGTCAGACTATTACCCAGTCCCTTTCTAACACCTCTGTTCAGCTGGCAATTAAGCGGGAGGAAAGGGATTTTACCGGCNAAGTGCTGCTTCCCGTGCAAGATCCGACCTTTGCCCCCTACCTCGCGGATACGGACTACATCAGCCCATCAAACCCGGAGGTTCAGAACCTGGTTGAGGAGATCCTGGCAGGAGAAACGGACGGCTGGCAGGCTGCCCAGCTCATTTTGGCATGGGTTTACAACAACATCACCGCCCGGCTTGTGGCCCGCAATCTGACCACAGAGGAGATCCTGGCGGAGCGGGCTGGTAAATGCGCCGAGTATGCTACGCTGTACGCTGCCCTGGCCCGGGCGGCTGGGCTTCCCACCAAACTGGTTGTGGGGGAACGCTACATGGGCAGTATGTGGATCGCCCATATGTGGAATGAAATCTGGTTGGGTGAGTGGATCGCCGTTGACGCCTCCCATAATCAGATTGCCCCCGATGCCCTTTTGGTCAAGTTCACCGCGGNCGACACGCTGATCGGCACCAGGGATATCCGCCTCAGATTGGTAAGCAAACTAAGTATCACGATTGATGAGGTTAAAATGGCCGAATTGGGTATGGGGCCAGCAGTCAAAACGGGCCGGGACGGGCAGACGTACTATAACGCCGAGTACTACTGTGAGATCGCAGTGCCGGAAGGTTGGATCACCATGGAAGGGGAAGACCAAGGCTTTCCCCTTTTGATCCTGGAAAACCCCCGGGATAGGAACTTTTCAGCCATTCTGGTCATGATGGGGGTTCCGAAAGGAACGAGAGCGGACCAGATCATGGCAGCGAGGATTGCCGCCATGCCCACCCTCCTCCCCAATTTCAAGTTCATTGGGGAAGGAACAGCTGTAATTCAAGGGGAGCTCGCTGCTGCGGCTTATTGGGCATACGGAAACGAGCCTCGCCTCAAACAGGCAAACCAGCTTCTGATCAAAGAAGATGTGGCCTATATCTTTATCTTTACCGCCCTGGAAGAGGTGTGGGAGGATTACGAGTACCTGATTGAGACAATTACAGCCGGTTTTAAAAGTTATTTATAAAGATAAGGCGCGGACAAAATCCGCGCCTATTTTAACAGTAAGATGGGTATAAGCACAAAGCTGAGGGCAGTGGGTACCAACACGCCTAAGGTGGCCAGCTCCTCGTCTGCCCCCAACGTTGAGGCAACCATGGCGGTGGTCAAGAGCGGGGGCATGGCCAGCATCAAAAGGAGTATTTCCCGAAGGGGCTCCGCCAGATCCAAAAAGAGCAGAAAGGGAAGCCCGATGAGGGGACTTAGCACAAGGCGGTGCAGGACCACTCCCCACACTTCCCTACGCCAGGCCTTGGTCTCCAGCGTTATTGCCAGCAGCGAGCCTAAGATAAGCATGGCCGAAACAACGCACATACCGCTCAGAAGCTCCAATGCACCAAGGATGGGTTGGTATAATTTCAGGCCTGACAGGCCTGCCGCTAAACCGGCGAGCAGGGCGAAGATGTTCCAGTTAAAGAGGCGCTTCAGACTGAACTTTGGCCCCTCCCTAAGTTCTGACACGCCGTAGCTCCAGTAATAAAGGGCGGCACCNAGTTCAAATAAGAAGGCGTAGACAACGTATTCGTCGCCAAATAGGGTCAGAATGATGGGCATGGGCAAAAAGATGTTGTTGCCATTGGTACAGAGAATCCCGTATAGGCCCTGTACCTTGCCCTCCAAGCCCAACTTGCGGCCGCTCCAGCGGGCGGTGAAGGCGAGCACAACGGAAACAATCAGGCCGATAACAACAAAAACCCAACCTTGACGCAGGGCGTCAAGTTCAATGTTTTTATACATGGATACAAACAGGAGGGCGGGANAAGCAACCCGCACCACCAACCTACTCAGCTTGCGGTCGAAGCCTATATCCAATACACCCAGGCGGTGCAGGCCCATTCCCGTTAGTATCAACAGGATAAGCATCACAAAAGGTTCAATGATCTGCAGCGGTGATCCCCCTCTTCTAAGACTTAGCTAAACCCTGCTGTCAATCTTACCACTTCGGACCCCGGGCCTCAAGTACCATTCTTTTTGAGCCTGAACGGCAGGTATTAGCGCTAAAAGCACGAATTATCTAGCATAACCTTGTCCTTAAAGGAGCGATTGCATGTCTAAGTATGAACGGTTGATAATCTACCCGTTGCTGTTCATTGCCCTCTTCTGCGCGTTGACAGGCGTGAATATGGTCAACGCAACTCAGCAGTTCATAGACAAAATAGTGGCGAAGGAAATCGTGGTGATCAACGATGCAGGGGATACCGTGGCATCGTTCAAATACGATCAGGAAAAAGAAAACGTGAGTTTGGAGATGTATAATGGGGACGGAGTCCGTACCCTCTCCCTCCTCTCCTACGATGACGGAGGGGCCATCGGCCTCTTTAACCGGGAAGGCTACCTCACAACGGCTATTCAAAACGATGGCCAAGCTGGGACCCTTCACCTGTACAACGGCACGAGCAAGGAGACAAAACTGGTTGGCCTGCGCAGCGGCCTTTACGGCGGTGTGGTAGAAGTGAATAACGCCAGGGGTCTTCCCACAGCCATCCTGGGCAACAACGCCCACAACAACGGCTATCTGGGTCTCTTTAGGGGAGAATTACTCGGCTTCTTAAGCCCCCAGATCATTCTGAATGTGGGTGAAACAGAAGCAACGATCGAAACTGCTAAGAAATAAGACGGCACAAATATTGAAGCTCCTATTAGTGCAGCACACTGCGCTAATAGGAGCTTTTTTATTGACTCAGAGCCTGCCNCCCTTTTGCAGTGATGGCCAGGGTTGAAAGGGAAACCCGATTGCACATGGATGCGTAAGGACAGCCGCCGCAGGGCAGCTCGCAATCTGCCGGCCCATCATCCCTCTCCACAAAACCCAAACGGACAAGTTCATCCAAGGCCGCATCCACCAAGGCCAAGGGTTTACCAAGCTTGACTGCCAACTCCGGTTTGGACACGTACTCTCCGCTGGCCAAGGCCAGGAGCAGTTCCTTAATCATTCCTTTACCTCCAAACTCTAGGCAAAGCCCAGAAGCAAGCCGACGCGGTAAACCAAGACTGCGGCGAACCAGCCCAGGACGAAGGTATACACGGCACTAAAGGCCATCCATTTGGTGGAGCCCGTTTCCTTTTTGATGGTACCGAGCGTTGCCACACAGGGTGTGTAGAGCAGCGTCATCACCATAAAGGAAACGGCTGTAAGGGGTGTAAAGACAGAGCGAATGGCCTCAATCAATTCTACGCCACTGTCCACCCCAGCATATACCATACCTAAAGTGGCTACTACCGATTCCTTAGCCGCAATACCTGAGAACAGGCCAACGGCTGCCTGCCAGGTGCCGAAGCCGGCTGGGCGGAAAATGGGGGCAACAAACGTGCCGATTCTGCCTAAAATGCTTGCGGGACCGTAAGGTTCCACGCCGGTGGGCAGTACAGCTAAGATCCAGAGCAAACTTACAACCGCAAAAATGACCGTTCCGGCCCGTACCAAAAAACCGGACACGTTATCCCACATGTTACGCAGCACATTGCGTAGGGTAGGTTTGCGGTAAGGGGGCAGCTCCAGGATAAAGTGGGAGACTTCACCCTTAAACAGCGTTGCACTGAACAGCTTGCCCATAAGAAGGGCCACAATAATACCTAGACCGTAAACGGAAAACATAACTAGACCACCGTGCTCCGGGAAAAACGCCCCGATAAAGACCAGATAAATGGGTATCTTTGCCCCACAGGACATGAAGGGGTTAATCAAGATGGCGATCATCCTGTCCTTCTTATTCTCCAGGGTGCGGGTAGCCATTACCCCCGGCACGTTACAGCCGAAGCCCACCAGCATGGAGATGAAGCTTTTACCCTGCAGCCCCACTGCACGCATTATGTTATCCATAACATAGGCGGCCCGGGCCATATACCCGCTGTCCTCTAAAAAACCCATGAGCATATACAAAACTACGATTAATGGTACAAACTCCACTACCGCACCGAGACCGGCAAACACACCTTCAGAAAGGAAAGAAATAAGCCACTCAGGTGCACCCATTGTGGATAGTCCGCCCGTCACAAACTCGCCTAAAACCCCAATCCACCCTGCCACTATCCCGCCGAGCAGTTCTTCACCAATGGCAAAGGTGAGCTGAAACACGCCCAGCATGATCAGGGCGAAAATGGGCAGGCCGAAGTATTTATGGGTCACGATTTTATCGATCTTATCAGTCAAAGTTGGCACAGCCTCATCGGGCCGGCAGACCGTATCCGCTGTTACTTCACTGATAAACCTGTACCTATAATCTACAATTTCCAGCTGATACTGCTCCGCCCGAGGTTTGAGTTCACTCAGGAAAGCGGCGAGCTCCTGGGAGGATTTGAGCACCTCGTTTTCCTGCATGAGCCGCTCCGCGTATCCATCGCCCTCCAACAGCTGAAGAGCAAGCCACTGCCGGGGATAGTCGAGCCTCAGGCCGTCTAATAGATCCTGCAGTCTAGCCAGCTTGCCATCTAGGTCTTCTCCGTAGGTAATATGGGGGCGGCCGTTTAAAGGCGCGTTAATCAAGTCCGCAGCCGTGTCAAGGAGTATATCTATTCCCTTACGCCGGGAGGCTACGGTGGGTACAACAGGTACTCCCAGTCTTTCTGAGATGCCAGCCAGATCGACTTTGATCTGCTTTGCTTCCGCCTCATCAACCATATTCAAGGCCAGAACGACCTTGACGTTCATCTCCAGGAGCTGGGTAGTAAGGTATAAGTTCCGTTCAATATTAGTGGCGTCAACTACGTTGATCACCACATCCGCCCCTTGGCTGAGGATGAATTCCCGGGCGATCCTCTCGTCTTCTGCGTACGCCCCTAGGCTGTACGTGCCGGGCAGGTCAACGATCTCATANTCAACCCCTCCGTGGCGAACATAACCCACCTTTTTCTCCACCGTCACGCCGGGCCAGTTGCCCACATGGTGGTTAGAGCCGGTTAGGGCGTTAAAGAGTGTTGTTTTGCCGCTGTTTGGATTACCTACTAAGGCAATCGTCTTGCTCATCCTGTTTCCTCCCCTACAACCGCTCCAATTTCTTTACCAGCATTTTCTCGGCCAAACCCCGACCTAAAGCAATTTTGTTCCCTTCCAGGGCAACAATTAAAGGTCCGAAGTCATTTTTCATGACCCGCACCTGAGCACCAGTGTTAAAACCCATTTCATAAAGGCGTTTTGTAGCATTTGCCCCCGCCGCTATTCTCTGCACTCTGCCACATTCACCTGCTGCTAAGTCTACTAACGATCTGAGCTCCATGGAAAAGAAGACCCTCCCCGCCGCACCCATAAATGACTGAAAATGATTCTCATAGTCATGATATTATAGACACGCCCAGCCTGTCAAGCCCAGCTCTACTGGATTTGCGATTATTTTCTCTAATGCCGTTGTCCGGGCCACTGCGTTTACGACTTCCGCCTTGGCCCCCCTTCCTTTTAGAAGGAAATCATTAATTCAAAAAGAATAAGGTAATTGTTAAAAACTTTACGGAGGTGATGCAAATGCGTATTCAAAGCCATCCCATCCTGGAAGCCCCAACCGGCCGCGAGGTCACCTTCACGTTTGACGGCCAAACGCTCACAGGACGCAAAGGAGAGATGGTCTCATCCGCTTTATTTGCCAACGGCATCCGCACTTTTTCCATTCATAAAGCAGAAGATGCCCCCCAGGGTATTTTTTGTGCCGATGGCCAGTGTGCCCAATGTACTGTAGTAATCGACGGCGTGCCGGTGAAAAGCTGCGTCACACCTCTGCGGGAAGGGATGGAGATTCAAACGCTCGTCCATGACCCTGAACTCCCTGCAGATGACGAATGGCGCCCATCCTACCGGCCGGAGGAGCTTTCCTGCCAGGTTTTGATCGTGGGCGGCGGACCCTCAGGTATTACAGCCGCTTTGGAACTGGCTGGGCTCGGCGTTTCAGTTATTCTGGTAGACGACAAGGACAGGCTGGGAGGCAAACTCGTCCTCCAAACCCACAAGTTCTTCGGATCCATGGCGGACTGCTACGCCGGTACCAGGGGTACTGACATTGCCCGCATCTTGGAAGAAGAGGCGCGCAGCCATGAGAACATCACCACCCTGACCAACGCCACTGCCGCCGCCATTTTCAGCGATAAAAAGGCAGGCGTATACATTAACCAAGAGAAATACATTCACATAGCCTTTGAGGCCCTAATGGTCTCCACCGGCGCCAGGGAACGTTCCCTGGTCTTCCCCGGTAACGACCTGCCCGGCGTATTTGGCGCAGGTGCCTTCCAGACCTTAGTGAACAGAGACTTGGTCAAATCATCCAACCGAGTGCTTATTGTAGGGTGTGGAAATGTGGGCTTAATTGCGGCCTACCACGCCCTGCAGGCAGGTATCTCGGTGGTTGGTATAATTGATATCGCCTCCGAAGTAACCGGTTACAAAGTACACGCCGACAAAATCAAACGCATGGGCGTACCCATCTACCTGAACCACACCATTTTGGGGGTTACGGGCGATGGGAAGGTGGAAAAGGCCACCATTGCCCAGGTGGATGAAGACTGGAACCCCATCGCAGAAACGGCCAAGACGTTCGCAGTTGATACTGTGCTCATCGCAGTGGGCCTTTCTTCCGCCGATGAATTTTTCAAGCTGGGTGAACAGGGCGGTTTCCCGGTTATGAAAGCGGGCGATGCGGAAGAAATCGCAGAGGCATCATCGGCCATGATCGGCGGCAGGGTTGCGGGGCGGAAAATGGCCCAAACCCTTGGGGTGGAAACAACTATCCCAGCTGAGTGGCTGGAAAAGGCGGAAATTCTCAAGAGCCCACCGGGTCAAACATTTGCCCGGAGCCACAGCCTGCCGGAAGGGGATGGCTGGGAGCCCATTATCCACTGCTACCAGGAAATTCCCTGCAATCCGTGTACCACCGTCTGCCCTTACGATTCCATTCAACTCAGGGGCGAGACAGGTACCATCATGGACCTCCCCTATTTCTCCGGCAAGTGTATTGGCTGCGGTCAGTGCCTTTTGATCTGCCCTGGCCTGGCCATCACCCTTGTGCGGAGGTCCAAAAACGAAGGGTATGCGGAAGTGATGCTGCCCCATGAATACAACCACCGCTTTGAAGCGGGAGAAGAAGTCCCCCTGCGGGATCAGGATGGTAGTTCCCTGACTGTGGGTAAAGTACTGCGCACCCGCTTCAGTAAAAAACACCGGACCCATGTGATCACAGTGGAAGTGCCGGAAGAGTTGGCTGTAAATGTAGCCGGGATCTTGGTCCAAGCAGAAGGGGTAACGGAGCCCTTACCCGAAGCAAACCTTACCTTTCTGCCTGATAACGCCATCGTCTGCCGCTGCGAGCGGATCAGCCTGGGCGAAATTAAAGAGTTCATTAAAGAAAACCGGGTGAATGATCTCAATCAGTTGAAAATACCGCGGGTGGCCATGGGTGCCTGCGGTGGTAAGACGTGTCTCGATCTCCTCCCCCGTGTTCTGGNGGAGGCGGGTGTGGACAGGGATAAAATTCGTCCGGCAGTGATCCGCCCCTTGGCTGTGGAAGTACCTATGAAAGCGATTGCTAATCAAGGCGGTGAAGACAGGTGAAGACTTACGATGTGGTAATTATCGGTGCCGGTAGTGTGGGACTCCCCGTTGCCTACAGTTTGGGTGCAAGGGGCCTCAAAGTGGCTGTCCTGGACAAAAGAGCTTCTGTGGGGCAGGGTGAAAACAAGGCGGCTATTGGGGGAATCCGCGCCACCCACTCAGACCGGGCTAAGATCAAGATCGGTCAAGCGTCCCTTGATTTCGTCCGCAGGCTGAAGCCGGAATTTGGTTATGATGTGGACTTCATTGAAGGGGGCTACCTCTTCCCCGCCTATGACCCCAAAATCGCCGAGAATCTGAAAGGCCTCCTGCCCATCCAGAAAAGCTTTGGCTTGGAAATTGACTGGATTGGGCCGGAAGAGGTGAGGGAGAGAGTACCGGGAATTCGTGCCGAAGGTCTTTTAGGCGGCACGTTTTCGCCCAAAGACGGCCACCTCTGCTCCCTCAAATTGGCAGGTGCCTTTTACCGTATGGCCCTTAAGGCAGGGGTAGAGTTTTTCTTCGAGACAGAGGTCACAGATATTAAGGTGGCAAACGGCAAGGTAACCCACGTGGCTACCAATGGCNCTACATTTAGTGCAGGCTGCGTTGTTAACGCTGCAGGCGCAGCCGGGCGGGACATTGCCCTTTTGGTGGGTACCGATCTACCCGTTTACCCGGACTCACACGAGGCCGGCGTTACCGAGCCTGTTAAACGGTTTATGCTGCCCATGATCGTGGATATAGCCCCCGACGAAAACTCTGACAACTACTATTTCTACCAAAGCATGGCGGGCAACATCATCTTCTGTATTACCCCCAGGCCCCAGCGGTGGGGTAGGGATCGCCGCTCCACTTCAGAGTTTTTGCCCATGGTGATCCCCCGTATGCTGAATTTGTATCCTAGGCTCCGCAACCTGAAGGTGCGGCGCACCTGGGGTGGGCTCTATCCCATGACGCCCGATGCCAAACCAATCGTGGGCTTTGATCGGGATGTGGAAGGCCTTTTCCACGCGGTGGGTATGTGCGGCCAGGGCCTGATGCTTGGGCCGGGACTGGCGGAAATAGCGGCTGAGGCCATAACAGAAGGGAAAGAACAACCCGAGATATTTGAAGATCTATCTCCCTATCGTGATTTCAGCGGTGAGGAACTTCTGCAGTAAAATAATCAAGGAGAGGTGATCGTTGTGTTAAACGGAATTCCGATCATGCCCCGCCCCAAAAACGAACCCGTTTTTGGTTATGGGCCGGGCAGCCCGGAGCGGGCAAAGCTGAAAGCAGCCCTGGCTGAGCTGAGCAGCAGGGAACTGGAAATCCCCTTGGTGATCGGTGGTAAAGAGGTCCGAACTGGGAAAATGGGCGACTGCGTCATGCCCCATGCCCACCAGCACCGCTTAGCCACGTATCACCAGGCTGGACCAGAGGAAGTGGAAGCGGCCATTGAAGCGGCTTTGGCAGCCAGGCAGGAATGGGCTAACATGCCCTGGGAGCAGCGGGCCGGTATTTTCATGAAGGCAGCAGAAATCCTGTCTAATGAAAAACGCTATCTGCTCAACGCAGCCACCATGCTCGGCGTCAGTAAAACACCTGTCCAAGCCGAAATCGACTCTGCCTGCGAGCTGATCGACTTCTGGCGTTTCAACGTATCTTATATGGAAGACATTTATCGGCAGCAGCCCAACTCCACTCCCTTGAGCTGGAACCGCCTGGAGCATAGGGGCCTAGAGGGCTTTATCTTTGCCGTTACTCCCTTTAACTTTACAGCCATTGCGGGCAATCTACCCACCGCTCCGGCTATGATGGGCAACACTGTGGTCTGGAAGCCGGCTTCTTCTGCCGTTTATCCCGCTTACCATGTCCTTAAGATTCTAGAAGAAGCGGGACTCCCTCCCGGCGTAATCAACTTCATACCCGGGCCAGGCAGCGTAGTGGGTGATTTGGTAATCAAGCACCCTGATTTGGCAGGTATCCATTTTACGGGCAGTACTGAAGTGTTCCAGAATATGTGGCAGAGTGTGGGCCACAACATCCACAACTACAAGACCTATCCCCGTATCGTAGGTGAAACGGGCGGTAAGGACTTCGTCTTTGCCCACAGCAGCGCAGATGTCCCTGCCCTGACGGTAGCACTGGTCAGGGGCGCTTTTGAGTTCCAGGGTCAGAAATGCTCCGCCGCTTCCCGGGCTTACATCCCCAGAAGNATTTGGCCGGAGCTGAAGGAGCGCCTCATTGCCATGACAGAGGAACTGACAATTGGCGATGTCCGGGATTTCACCAACTTCATGGGTGCGGTGATCGATCGCAGTGCCTTTAATAGGATCGTGTCTTACATCGAATACGCTAAACAGTCGCCTGAGGCAGAAATACTTGTTGGTGGTACCTATGACTATTCCGTTGGTTATTTTATCGACCCCACCATTGTGGTAACAACTAATCCNAAAATGAAGTTGATGGAAGAAGAGATCTTCGGGCCTGTCCTAACCATCTATGTCTACGAAGACGACAAGCTCGCTGAAACGCTCGAGCTCTGCGACAAGACCTCACCCTACGGCCTAACAGGGGCAATCTTTGCCCAGGATAGAAGGGCAATCGTTTACATGACAGATGCCCTACGGGAGGCAGCCGGTAACTTCTACATCAACGACAAACCAACCGGTGCAGTTGTGGGCCAACAGCCCTTCGGCGGTGCCCGTGCCTCTGGCACAAACGACAAAGCAGGCAGTATGTTCAATCTTCTCAGGTGGGTTTCCCAGCGGGCTATTAAGGAGAACCTCTTGCCTCCTACCTGCTACCGTTACCCACACCTAGATGAAGAATAGATTCGACACAAACAGTGGGCCTGTACTAGCGACAGGCCCCTTTTTTTAGATGGAGGAAGGAGAAGACTGATGCTGTTTGGAGCAAGTACCATGACGTTTTTCCGCCGCCCAATTCTAGAAGCACTAGAGGCNGTTTTCCGCTGCGGTTTCGATTACGCGGAGATTTGGGTCGATCACGCCTGGGATGAACGGCAGGGAGCAGATAACGAAGCGATCCGCCGTCAATTAGAGCGCTTGGGCTTGAGGGCAACTGTCCACTGCCCCATCTTGGACATAAACATCACCAGTGCCAACCGGGGGATCCGGCGGGAGTCGGTCCGCCAGAACCTACTGACGATAGACTTCGCCCGGGAAGTTGGCGCCCAACTAGTAGTAATCCATCCGGGAAGCAGGTTTTCAGTGCGAGAATCCCTTGAGGCCCACTGGGATTACCAGATCCAATCAATAAAGGAGATACTAGCTTACGCCGAAGAGCAAGGGGTCATGGCAGCGGTGGAGAACATGGACAGCGGCAAAGAGGTTGTTTCNGTTAANNANNNCGAAGATCTCAAACGCCTCTTCACTTTGTGCGAAAGGGAAAATGGGCTGGTCACATTGGACACAACCCATCTCGGTACGACGGAAAAGGTGTTAGAATTCATCGACGCCCTAGGCAGCCAAATAGCCCATCTACACCTCAGTGATGCGCTAGGGGATAAGATGCACCTCCGCCTGGGAGAAGGCAATCTAGACTTAAGGGCAGTAGCTAAGCAGCTCCAGACAGCAGGTTACACCGGAGTCTGCTCCTTAGAGTGTTTTGTCCCCAATGATGAAGGAATGCTCAAAAACGAGCTGGCAAAAGCGCGTGAGCTGTTCTCTGCCTAAGCGGCACTGGCGGCCGACCACTGGACCGCCTCGAGGTATGCTTCCGTAAGCACTCGAGGCGCCAAAGCAAGGGCAGCTGCCTGGTCCTCAATTCCCCGCCATCTGCCCTTTTCGTAGGCCAACACCACTTCCCATAGGTCTTGGAAGGGTCCGGTGCCGTAAATGAGCAGCTCCTGCATGGGAGCGGGTGCAGCTATTTCCTCTAAAATGTCTGGCATGGGCTTTTGCAACAGGACATCCAGCAGAGAAAAAAGCCCGGCTAGAAACAGCAATCCCTGGTAAGGACGCCATTTTGTCCGGGCTGCTAACAGCTCAATAAACCGGGCTCTAACCATAGAAGTTACCACCGCGATTCCCGGTTTGGTTACACTGATCCGCCGCAGGGCAACTAAAGACACCCATTTCCTGATCTCGCGTTCGCCTAAATAAACAAGGGCGTGTTTGATCGAAGTAATAGTCTCCCGCTTGGCAAAGGCGGCAGAGTTGACAAGTCTGATTAGGCTGTAAGAGAGGGAGACATCGCGGGAGATAATTTCAGCTAGCTCGTCAAAGTCAAACTCGGGCTCATTCACTTTGCTGATTAACCTAAGGCAGCTGATTTGGAGAGGATCGAGTTTTTTCGCTGTGACAATTTCCGGCCTGCTGAAGAAGTAGCCCTGAAAGAGGCGGAAACCTATATCCCGTGTAAGGCGGAACTGATCCCAGGTTTCGACCTTTTCGGCCAGTAGTGTGTAACGCTTATCCTTCAGGGGTTGGATAAACTTCACCAAAGCGTTACCTTCCACAGCCTGCAGGTCGATTTTGATAATATCCGCCAAATCGAGGAGGGGCATGAGGTTTTCTTGAAAGGCAAAGTCATCGAGGGCGAGTTTGTAACCTGCCTCCTTCAAACGGCGGCAATTCTGCACCGTGTTTTCATCGGCTACGACTGTTTCTAAGATCTCAATCACCAAATTCTCCGCAGGAAAGAGGGTGGCAATTTCCCTTTGCAGCAGGGCTGTGGAGAAATTGATGAAGGCGGGCTTGCCGTCAGTTAAACTGCTCAGCCCCAAGCTTTGGAAGGTATCGACAATTACTTCCGTGGAAGCTTCGTCGGCATTAACACCTGTGTAATGGTTGGTGAAGCCGCTGCGGTAAAACAGTTCATAACCGAAAACATTCAAATTGGCATCTAGAATCGGTTGGCGGGCCAGAAATACTGTCATTCATTTCACCCATTATCACCATTTGATACATTTGGTGTATTGTTATGAATGTTGATTCTGCCCCCGAACATCTTTCTCCTCCAAACCACCCCGTCCAAACACAACAAAAAAGGCGTGGACTTAGCCACGCCTTAATTCGAAATCTTGTTGTTTACTGGGGGTTAACGGTCAAAGTGATCTCAGCCGTATAGTGCCCAGCACGTTGATCCGAGATGCCGCCCGTTCCTGCGAAACCAAAGACCTGGTAAGCGTAGATCCCTTCTCTGTCTATGCTAGTCTCTTGTGCTGCTGCAACAGCGCCTGCAGTGGGGTAGAATCTACCGCTCTTGAAGAGGCCCAAGAGAGCAAGTAACGCATCTTCGGGTACTTCAACAAACTCCGTTTCGTGGTCACTATACCACGGTGTCTCGTACAGCAGCGCATGGTTTAGGTCAGCGAAATAGCCGATTTCCCATTTGGGTAGAATCTGTTCCGGAGGAAGCATGAACCGGGGNAGATCGTCCACACCCCACGACTGAAATACCCAATAAGTGGTGAGCATCTTGCTGTCATCGTAGACTTCATGCTGGAGCGCAGTTCCCGTAAAGACGAGATCCACGGGAGCATTCGTCTCCACGATAAAGCAGTTGGTATCGGTGAACTTCCTTTGGTTGGCAACCCCTGAATAATACTGGAAGTTCATGTTGGGTTCATCCTCCTGCCACTCCCCGATTGGGATGATGAAGAACCAGCCTGTCTGATGCCACTTGGTCTTCTGCGCCTTTACGCTAGCATAGGGTGCCACTTTGGCTCCGACCTCAATCTCTCCCTTATCCAGGGCAAACGCAGCGGTGCCCAAGACTAAAACCAGCGCCAAAACTAGAATCAAAGTCTTTTTCATTCTATCCTTCCACCCTTCCAAGGTTGGTCTTCTTTGGGACAAAGCCCACTATTATTAGAGTTCTTCTACCGTGATTTCAATGACCGTTTCGTAATCACCGGCTGCAATGGAGCTGATAGATGGAATCTCGATCCAACCCTTAACGGTGTATTCCTTTACACCTTTAGCATAGAGCTGGTTCCAGCCAACCGAAGCATTACTCTTTGTGATTTCATAGCCTTCCACCAAGAATTTGTAGGGTACGGGAACCCATTCATTGTCTTCCAGTGTTAAAGTCAGCTTGACGTCACAGTTGGCTTCTACCGTAAACACTCCATTTGTAAGGGAGTCAAACTNGCCCGCCTTACCTTCCAGATCGAAGAAGATGCCATCGCTGACCACCAACACTTGAGCATAGGCTCCGATGGTTGCTTCGATCGGGATAGTGTCTTTCAACAAAGGGGAAGGAGGCCCCTCCACGGCGAAGGCAGTAGCCCCCAGAACAAGGACCAAAACGAGCATTAGACTCATGNTTGCAAAATTTTTTCATTATTGTTCCTCCTTAATAATGTTTCTCTGACCAATGTTTTTGTGATAGTCTGAACTGAACCGTGTGCTACTCTGCCATGCCCACCTCCCTTGTTTGTCGCACTTGGGTCTGTTACGGCCCAAGTCTCTGTACAAGTGTGGTACAAGCTCCATGTGTAGGTTATGTATTTCGTAGGAAACTTATACCAACTCAGCCGCAAATGCTACAAAATTTCCTGCAAATCGTTTCTGGACCACAGACCATTTCTATGGANACCATTCCTATTCGGTGACCATAATCTCCCTGGTCTCCACAAGGATCTCCTGAGATCCATCCCTGATGGTAAACTCGCCTGTTAAGATGCCCGCAGGTAGCTCTGGGGCCAATGCAGTTGTGTGAACTGACTGGCCGGGCAGAAGTTTGGTCATGCCTTCCGGCAGTTCAAAGGCCAATCGGTCAATGTATGCTCCTTCTTCGTCCAGCAGTACCAGGGTTACTTCAGGCAGAAACGCCGCATTGCCGGTGTTCACCAAGTCCAGCGACAAGTAAGTACCTTCATTGGCCACCAGTTTGCCCCCTACACTGCGGATCTCAATCGCCTTTTGCAGGTCCGTGCCAATGGAAAGGTCAACGGGTGCCACCGTTTCACTCAGAGGCTCGTTGGTGACAGCGTCAAAGGCTTTAAAGATCACTTGCCCGTGGTACGTTCCGTCCTCCGCTTCCCTAGGTACCGCTATCGTTACTGCGAAGCGGGCCTTGGTTCTGGCCGGCAGTTCAAATTCATTGCCCGTACGCAGTTCCAGCCACTCATGGGCAGCGTGTTCATCGCTTGTTGGGGCTCTGCCCAAGGCTATCTCTATGCGCAGCGGGCTGGTCAATATGTTTTCCACTTCGAAGATCTGCGTTTTTCTTTCCCCAGCCCTGAGCTGGTGTTCCGCTTGGGTTGGGCTGACAGCAAGGGCAGCCCCTTCCGCCAGACCTTTGTAGGTGAACTGTCCAGGCTCAACCGTTAGCGTTTCAGTACGCAAAATCTGGCCACTCTCACCGTAGCGGAAGAAAATTTGTAACGAGTACTCCCCTGGCAGCAGTGGTCGATCTATTTCTCCCTTAAATAACACCTCAGCGCCTGGATAAATTCTTGTGGCATCGGTTCCAGCCGTATGGCCGGACTCCGTTCTGAGCGTAACCCGCTCCACCAAACGCCGGTCCTTATCCCGAATTGCCACTTCACCAGAGGCCAAATAATCTAGGGGTGAATCGTTGAGGAANCTAGCTTGGATCTCAGGTTCCCCCTGTTCATTGGCCACAACCGCAAAATCCGACAACTGAGCCGACGGACGAAGACCGGCCCTTTCCACCCGAATACTTAGACGCACTGCATAACGAATCTTAAAGCCGATGCCCGATGTTATTTCAGGTGGCCTGGGCTCAACCATCACAATCACCGTATGGGAGCCGCTNGCTGAATAAGGAACACGTATCGTTCCCCTAACCTCAGGCTTTTCACCCGGCCTCACTTTGACCACATCACTGTCCAATGTGACCCAGCTGGTGGCAGAAAAGGCCGGGTTGGTAGGCAGCTGATAAGCAAGTCCACCGCTCAGCTGCTGCACGGGCTCGTACAAAGCCAAATCAACCNTCTCTTCCTCTTCACCGGGCAAAAGCTCAATCACAAACTCCCTTTGGTCGCCGGGCCTCACATTCAGCTCGATAACTAGGGGGCGAACGCCCACCGCTTCTACCACAGGCCCATCAGTCAACAAAACAAGTGCTATGACAGCAATGAACAATAATGTAAATTTGCGTCTCTGCAAAGACATAACATCTCCCTCCCTGTTTAATCTTCCATCCTAACGTCAATTCTTATCTCACCAACATAGCTACCGGCCCGGTGTTCCCAACCTGCCTTTGTTTGCAGCCCAAAACTGAGTTCGGTACTCCCACTACCCGAAATTGTTACTCCATCCATTAAGGGTTGTGGTTCTTCCTCGACAAGCCATAACATTAGAGGTGGATAGGGGGTTGCTTCCGCCCATACGGACGGGATATCAGCCTCTTCGGTTTTATAAAACAAACCCTTTGAGGAGAGTGTAATAGTCCAGCTTACGTTGGCCTGAACGTTAATTGTCATGGGCGTCTCCGTCTCCCAGACCCCGGGCCCAGGTATGTCCATTTCTATTTGCTCTGGATCGGTGGTAACTTCGATATAAGGCTCTACAGTGATTTCAACCGGAATGTCCGGACCATGGGGTGAGCTGAGCGTACCCTGGTAAGTACCTGCCCAAACCTCCTCATCGTACTTCACACCGAATTTCACCTCAGCGTATTCATCGCTGCCCGCAAGCAGTCGGAATTGATAGAAAGCCCACCTAACGGTCTGTACCTGCGAATCATAGGGTGTCTCCACTAAAAGCAGGTGGTTGGGAAAGGGGTTCCCATCTGCGTCAACCAATTGGGAGAGGGTGAAATCCAGGGGCAAGGTATCCTCGCCCACCCTCACCAGCTTGAACTCTACAAACTCAACCCTATCTCGAGCAGGCGGTCCAACCAGTTCTAACTGTATGGGCCCATCCTCCACTTCGTACTGAGCCTTGTCCGCTGCCAAAGTCCAATTTGAGGCTGTAAACATGAGTATTATGAGCAGCACGAGCCATTTTGTTGGCCTCAGGCCTGTCTTCCTCACCGTCAATCCCCCGTTTCCCCTTCCATAGGTAGTATTTCCCTCATTTGCCAAACTATCCAAAGAGGGGCTGTCAGCCTAGAATCTCAGTCGCAGCCCCGCGGTTATGGTGCTACCTGCACTATCCTGCCAGGACCAGGCCAGATAAGCTCCCAGTGGCATTTGCCGCCGCAGGGCAAGACCCGCTTCATGGCGTACATCCTTCCCCGCCCATTTCTCAGCCTGATACCAGAGGGATGCTGACTTTATGTCCTGTTCCAGGCGGAGCCGCCAATCCAGCTCCAATCGCTTGGCCGGTTCGGCCATGGTAAAGCGGATAGGAAGGACAGCAGCGGAAATCCGAGTTCCTTCTCCCAAATTGAGCTGGTCACAGAGACCCACCAAAAGGGCCTGTTCTTGCCCCACCAACTCCACAATAAGGTATAAATCCTCGTTGATCGCACCTTCCGCACCGATGACGTAAGCANACTCAGGCAGCGTCTGAACTGAGGCATAGATTCTGTTCCTTGGGCTTAGTGGCACAGACNCGGCTGCATCTATTCCTCGCCTCTCCCCGGCAAGCATTACACCCGCCTCCAGCTCCATAGGAGGCCGGACCTGATACTCCCCTTCCATAAACCGCCGCAGGCCAGCAATTGAACCTACTGACAGGAACGGGACATCAGCGGGCAGGGTCTCAACTGAAAAGGGTGCCCCAGCTAGATAGAGGGCGAAGTACTGCTTTTCAGTTNTACTGCCAACCTGAACTTCTCGAGATACGACCGAGATGGGGCGTTTCGGGTCCCGACCCACCGGAACGGTTGCGGAAGCACTGACCGCACTGCCATCTAAAGTCGCATAAACAAGACCCACTTCTGACTCAATCTGGCCTGCTTGTTCCCTTATCCTAAGGGGCAGCAGGCTGATCTCCAGCCTATCCTCCTTGTGACTTTGGGAGTTGACCGGTAGGGGCGTGCTGGAGATGTTCACAACTAACGGTTCACCTTCCAGCGTGAGCAGCCATGAGTTGTATCCGCCTTCTTCCTGCGACCAGCCCCAGTTAGCTTGTAGACTGGGATTGAAGTGGTAGTCACTCTCAAAGAGGAGGTCAAAGGCGAAGTCCTCGTCCATTAACAACCACAAGCCATTTCCTTCCCTGCTCGTATCCACATCCAGGCCCAGGCTGAGTAGGGCCCAAGCTTCCTTTTTTAACTCCACGAAATGAAGGGCATAGCCAACCACTGCTTTCCCTGGAGAGGNTGTCCAATTCTCCCAACCGTCTGTCAGAAGCTGTTGGGCAATCTCAACTGTCCAGCCCGAGTCGGTGTCCTGTGCTGCAGCGATGGGCACTAGCGACAACAAGCAGGCTAAGCAGACCAAGATATGAATGATAGGTGAATGGACATTCCATGCAATTCTCACTGTTGATCCCCCATTACTTGAGCACGGGAGTGACGAAAATCAGTAACTCCTTCTCGGCTGCTAGAGTTGTATCGCTTCTAAAGAGCCAGCGGATGATGGGAATGCTGCCCAAAACGGGTACCTTCCGGCTCTGTTCCCCCGCCTCTTCCAATGTCATACCGGCCAGTACCGCAGTCTGTCCATTCTGCAACTGCACGGTAGTGGAAACGGAAGACTGCTTCACCACCAGGTTGCTGCGGGATTCACTGACCAAATGGCTCATCNCCGGTGCGATGGTGAGGATGATTTGCTCACCGAAAACCTGCGGTGTTACCTTCAGACTCATCCCCACTTCAACCCGCTCGACCCGGGTGGCCTTGTCACCCGAATCGGCCAGTAGCAAAATTTGCCTGTCACCCACAAACAGGTGGGCTGCCTGTCCATCGCTTACCAAAACCNGTGGATCGGCGTGGACCTTAGCCTCATTGGTCTCCTCCAGGGCCTTAAGGTTGAGGAGGAGATTGCCCAGGGCGTTTGTCTCCAAGAAGTGGAGGTTATCCCTTAGGTTCAAACCACCAGCCCAGGTTTCAGCCTTACCGTTTTGCCCCGTTGTGGCGAGCTGGAATAAGTTAGTGCCCAGCTCTTTCAAGNNCTTGGTGGACACCTCTGTAATGATCACTTGGATTTCCACCTGCTTTTGGGGTTGATCCAGCTCCTCGATGAACTTTAGAATCTTCTCCAGTTCCCTCGGCGGTGCTGTGATAGTGAGAACGCTGCTGCTCCGGTCCCCCTTAACGTAACTGAGCAGAAAGGATGGTAGCATTGACATCACCCGGTCTGCTGTTACGTGTTTCAAAAAGACCAGCTCTGTGTCGGCCAGCTCCGCAAAGGTACTGCTGCGGGGATCGGGAAGACCAACAAGATAAAAGTCATCGATTTTGCGAAAAGTGAAACCTCCACCGATTAGGATCAGGCGCAGCGCTTCCTCCAGGGGTACATCCACCAGGTCGGCCGTGACCACACCGCTCACAGTGGAATCGGGAATGATGTTGATCCCAGTCTGAAGTGTGATCTCATTTAAGGCATCCTTAATGCCTGTCTCAAACAAAAACAGATTGACGCGGGGCTCCTCCACCTCCGCTGCCCGAGCCGCCCCGCCCAGCAGCACAAGAAAAACTAGTACGAGCAGGAATAAACGTCGTTCTTTCATTGATTGTCCCTCCAGTTTTGACTGTCTTTGGGTTTTGATTTGCTTACGGATTATCGGGTACCACCGTCAACAAAATCTCGCCGGTATAGGTCTCGGCCGGGTTCTCCCAGGTTGCAATAAGCTGGAAGTCAAAGGTTACTTCCGCCACACCTGGAGGACCGCTCATCACCGGCCTGCGCTCCAGGGTTATCTCTTTCCACGCTTCCACGTCCGAATCAGGCGGCAGACGCCAGCGAAGTTGGGAAATGTGGATCAGCCCACCCCGCTGCCCAAAGAAATATTCCTCAGGCGCAGAGATCAGAAGCGTATAGGGTACATTACCTGATACGGTGGCGAGTAAAGCTCGCTTTTTAGTGGCCACAACCCCTGTTTTGGTCCGTTCAGCCGTGCCCATGATGTAATCAAAGTCCTCAGGCTCAAAGACCAATTCCCCCGCATCCAACTCCAGGTGAATCATCTGGGGGACGATGGCCGAGACCGACATGTTAGCCCGATCCAGGGCATGGGCTGCGCTGCCTGCCAGGAGCAGCAGTGTTAATGCAATACTTGTGGCATACCTTCCCACGTCCGCACCTCCTCACCTATACTATTTCCCAATTCTTACCTGTTATGCGAAAATTTACTGTAAATTTTCCGCCTCTAAAACCGAGCCCAAACCGCCCGGCAGGCACAAAAAAACACCGCAGGCAACACTTAGAGTGTCACCTGCGGTGTCTCACGCTTCTCTTATTCAGTTAAGGGTATTGCAAAGGATGAATGGTCTTCGGCCAGATAGGTGTTGGGAAACACGGTGCGCGCTTCACCAACAAGTTTCTGGTATGTTTGGGGCGTATAGCGGGAGCTGAAATGGGTGAGGATGAGCATTTTGACATCAGCATCCTTGGCGATTTGGGCCGCCTGGAGCGTTGTGGAATGGAAGAACTCGTACGCCCTATCCTCCAGTTTGCCCCCAAAGGTTGCTTCATGGACAAGTACATCCGCTTCTTTGGCCAGCTTCAGGGAAGCTGCTGTGTAACGGGTGTCACCTAGAATCACCACGTGCCTGCCCCTACGGGGCGGCCCCACAAAATCTTGACCATTGATTACTCTACCATCATCCAGCGTCACTGTCTCCCCTGCCTTCAGGAGTCCGTAAATGGGTCCGGGCGGAACCTTGAGTTCCTTGAGACGCTCCGCATCGAGCCTGCCGGGTCGATCCGGTTCTTCCAGCCGGTACCCATAGCTGGGCAGACCGTGTTCTAATAGGGCGAGCCTTACTCGCCAATCTTCGATTTCCAATTCCTCGTCTGGACGGAGCTCCCTGATCTCCAGGGGGTAGCTCAAACGGGTACCACTCACATCCAGGGCCGTTTCCACAAAACGGCGCAGGCCCATGGGACCATACAGGTTCAAAGGCACATCCTTAGACGAAAAGGACCTGCTGGCCAAAAGGCCGGGCAGACCGAAGATGTGGTCCCCGTGGAGGTGGGTGACAAAAATTCGAGTCACTTTGCGCAAGCTCCAGGGGGAAGCCAATATTTGATGCTGCGTTCCCTCCCCGCAGTCAAAAAGCCAAACGTCACCGGGCGGCGCAGGCATGCGCAGAGCCAAGCTGGTCACATTGCGCTCCAACGAAGGTTTACCTGCCCCAGTGCCGAGAAAGTATAAAAGCACTANATATAATCCTCCTAATTCAGTTCAGTTTCCAGAAACTGTTCGTAATCGATCAACTGAAGTCCTTCCGGGCTCAAGAGAAAAACTTGTTCAAAGACTTCTTTAATGAACTTGCGGTCATGGGAGACCGCGATAATACAACCGGTGAAGCGCTGCAGAGCCGAACGGATCTCCGGGCCCGACAGCGGTGACAAATTCCGCGTCGGCTCATCGAGCACCAAAACCTCAGCCCGATCCAGAATCATTTTGGCAAAATACAGCTTAGCCCGCTGCCCCCCGGATAATTCCCACAGGGGATGGAGCATTTCATCCTTGGTGAAATTCATGCTGCCCAGATACGTCCGCACCTTAGTGAGCTCTTCCTTCTTCTGGGAAGAGGCCAAAAACTCAACCGCATTTTTCTCCCGTTCCATCACTTCCGCGTAATCCTGGGGCATGTACCCGTAGCGGATGGACGTCTGCTCCAATTCTCTTAGAATGCGCTTGATCAGAGTGGTCTTGCCGCAACCGTTCTCTCCAATTATACAGATTTTTCTGGGTCCCACAACACTCAACTGGATGTTTTGAGCCAACACCAGATCTCCTGCCTTAAGCTGATCTAGGTGCAGATCTAGAATCCTCTTTCCGTTGGGAACCAGTATCTCTTCACTGAATTCAATGTCAATGCTTTCTTCAAAGTCGGGTTTTTTTGCCAGCTGCTCCTTTTCCCGCTCAAAGCGCTTGCCCATGGACTTCACCGAGCGCATTTTATCCTTTAGATTCTTAGCCACAGAAGGAGCCTGCCGGGAGACAGTGCGCAGCTCATGCTGCACCCGCTGGTAGATCTGGCGATAGCGCTCCAACTTGGCATCGAACTCCTCCTTCTCCTTCTTGGCCAGCTTGGTCTGTCTGATTATCTGCTCTTCCCGGTTCTGAACGTACTCACTGTAGGGCAGGCCCGCAATGGTGTGCTGGGGCTTGCTCTTTTTAATGAGCTGCTCCAGATGGATAATTGTGTTGGCGCAGTTCTCCAGGAGCAGTTCATCGTGGGAGACAAACATGACCGGGATCTCTAGACCTATGATGAACTTCTCCAGCCACTTTATGGAGGTGAGGTCCAGATCATTGCTGGGCTCATCCAAAAGCAGCAGCGTGGGCTGGCGCAGCATTTCACAGAGGAGCTGGAATTTGATCTTTTCACCGCCCGAAAGCTGCCTTAATGTGATCTGCTCTGATATTCTCCCTTCTGGAAAGTCCATCTCCTTGAGAAGCTGGTAATACAGGCGGTAGTCCAGATCTGCCCAACCGACACGCTGACGGAAATAAGTTTCAACCGTCTGGTCGAGTATCTCGTCTTCCAACACCTGGGGAAGGTAACCGATCACTTCTCCCTGAGTTATAATCTCGCCCTTTATTTCCACGTAAGCCTGCAGGGAAGCAGGATCGGCTATTGCCTTCAACAGAGTTGATTTTCCATTCCCCTCTTCCCCGATTACGGCCACCTTCATTCCGTCCAGCAGAGAAAAGCTGAAATCTGCCAAGATTGTCCGCAGATCCTTGGTCAGGTACAATGATAAGTCTTTGATAATTAACATTAAAAAACCCCCTTAAGCGGCTGCCGGGGATTGAGTAACGCAAAGGAGCGACGGAAACAATGTTCCCGTGCGGAAAGACGAAAAGCTACTCAATATGGCAACCAAAANCAAGCCCACTTGGGCTGCGTCTTCAGTTACAACACTGCCATATTGATTAGCTGTTCATTGCCCTCCTCCAATNTCTGCGGAGTATTTAAATGGCGGGCCCGAGACGAATCGAACGTCCGACACATGGTTTAGGAGACCATTGCTCTATCCACTGAGCTACGGGCCCAATGCAAATTTAGTATAACATAGGCCAAAACAGATTTCAATAAATTTTCGCGCGTGCTTCAGGCTACTCCCCGTTANAATCACGCTTTCTCACAAGCTCCCTGGTGTTACCGGCAATGTCAACCAACACAACCACCAGTTCAGCTGAATAATAGAACACAACCAGGGCCACAAAGCCCAACAGAAAACCGGACAGAATCGCCACAAGGCCACCGAGAAAACCCGCAGATGCGGGTGAAAGACCGCCCAGCTGCAGTGATCCCAAACCCAAGAGGTGCAGTATATTCCGGCCTGCGATCCAAATAGACAGGCCGCCGGCTAAGCCAGAAAAAACAGATGCACAAGCCATGAGCTCCCCAACCAGCTTGAGCGTGACGGAAAAGATGGGAGCAATCACATAACCCGTGTCAGTAAGTTCTTCCACTGTACGGGCCCGGAGCCAAATGGTGTGTATCCAGCAGTAGAGCAGAACAATGAGCAAAATCTGCACCACAACTCCCGCCAGTGTAGCGCTGCCTGAGATGGAGTAGTAATACCCTAACCTTCGGAGCTCAGCTACCTCACTCCAGCGACCAACCCACAGGGCAGCACCGCCCACTCCCACCAAGATGGCAACCGCCCGCAGGATACCTGCGTATACCCTTCTGAATACCAAGCCCGAACTGAGCATGGACAAAACCCGCTGCATGAAAAAGAATCGAGACACCGTCGTACCCCCTCCAGGAATTCCGTTATCTGATGTTTCCACGCGCTGCAGGCGAATCCTTCCTTTAGGGGTACAACAAAGCCGGGCGTTATACCCGGCCTTCTTAAGGTTCTTCCGTTGTACTACTCTCCAGTTTATCCTCGAGGCTGCGAATCATTTCTTCCCTGTGCTTTGTCTTTTCAATAACCCTCCTTTCCTGATCCTCAGGTAGTTCGCCTGTTTTCAACCTGTCTAGTGCTTCATCCATCCGTTCCCTGGTGTTCTCTAACTGTTCTTTATAAGTCTGTGCACCCTTCTGCCTCTTCTTGTCCATCACGGTCTCCTTTGTCAACTGTGGTGGGGATCGTTTTCCCGCCTCTGGCGAAACTCCCATTCATCCTTTATCTCTTTCCGCTTGCCAGCTATTGCCTCTTCGCGCCTGCGGTTCTTGGCCAGAAGTGCCTGACGCTGCTCTTCAGGCAGATCCTGCTGGAGAAGATCGTGCGCTTCCTCCAAATTCTCAATGGTATTTACCACCTGTTCCTGCAGCTTTTCCGCGTTATCACTGCGATCGTCCGGTTTCGGCCTGCGGTCTCGGCCCATGATGCTCCTCCTTTCCAGGGAGTGTCTCTTCACCGTTAGTTTTCGCAGTCTGCGCATTTTTAGTCAAAAAAACACCTTCCCAACGGGAAGGCGCTTCTTTGCATTAGTGTTAATTTAAGCCTGGTTCTGGCGGTACCGCAGATCCTGGATGCGGTCCGAAGCCAGCCGCTTGTGGCGGGGGTCTCCCCCGGTCATGGTGGCTGCCCTGTGGAAATTGTTGAAAGCAGCACCGGTATTCCCCAACCGCAGTTCAAGCTCACCCAAGAGAATGTAAAGTTGCTGATCACCGGCCGCACTGCGGGCGCTTGTGGACATGGCTTCCGCAAAGTAATCCCGGGCCTTTTCTGCCGCCGCTAGGGCCAGCTCCCCTTCCTCCAGATCTTCATAGATCCAGACCAAACGGAGCCAGAGGTTCGCCCACTGCTCTAATGTGGCTCCCACAATTTCAAAGCTGCGCATCGCTAGGTAATAGGAGATGATCACCTGTTGGATGGTGCGCTGGCCGTCAAAGGCGAAGTTGAAGTCCACTGGATTTCCCAACAGTACCTCCCGCCCCTTTTCCACTGCAGTACGCCGCAGCCGGTTAAAGCGTCGGGCAGGGTAGGCGAACGAACACTGGGGGCAGACCCAGATGTAATAGAAATTAGGTTCAAAATTGCGATAGACCGTCCGAAAGTCGGGATCATGCCTTTCCATCTGCAGACGGGAAGTACGTTCCCTCAAGCCGGTAAACTCAGTACTGCAGATGGGGCAGGTCACTTCGGTAGGGAACACATACTCACCGTATTCCGCCGGTACCCTAGTGTTGAAAGTGGGGTGGCCTTCTGGCAGCAGATCACCTAACGTGCTTACCCTCTCTTCCTGCCCTTCNTGTACCCCCTGGAAGAAATTCATCGCTCCTTCATCGCTCACCCTGCGTGCCAGCTCGGAAAGCAGGGAACAGGCGAGACGGGGCTGACCCGCGAGGATACTGGTGATATTGTCCTTATTCAGCTCCAATACTTTGACATCTGTGGCACAGACCGCAGCATAGCTGTGGGTCGCCTCTTGGAAGAAGGCAACATCGCCAACAATTCCTGCCGGGCCCAGCAGTACCTGTTGGTCCCCTTTGGTCACAATGATCCGACCGTCTAAGATGATGTAGACGGACGAAGCAGGATTGCCGGGAACAAACAGCACAGTTCCTTTAGCGTATGCTTGTACAAAATCAACTGCCAATGCTATCATCCTTNACCTCGGTAAACTATGCTTGACCTAGCACTTCTCCTTGCGAAGGAGAATTCCTGTTAAAAGGAAAAAGGGGGCACAGTGCCCCCTTTACTACACTTTGAAACTCTCCACTAAGGCATGCACCACAGCCGTATCCCGTTCCTGCCTGACCAGGGGCGTTGTTAAGATGCCGCTGTACTGATCGGCAAGGGTCGGNCGTTCAACCTGGTAGAGAATGCCGATGGGGATCCGGTCCCCCCATTCCCAGCTCTTTTCCCAAGCCGCCTTGCGATCGGTACGGTCATAACTCCCATCCTGGTCCAGATCGTACACCCGCTCCCGGTAATACTGGTAGGTGTTGATCTTGTTGAAGGTCACACAGGGTTGGAGAATGTCCACCAGGGCAAAGCCCCGATGCTGCACCGCGGCTTTAATGGTCCGCGTTAGGTGCTGCTGATCCCCTGCGTAACTGCGGGCAACAAAGCCGCCGTTTAGGGTGATGGCGGTAGCCAGCGGGTTAAACGCTTCGTTGGCCACACCCGCGGGCGTAGTTCCGGTCACCATACCCTGATCAGAACGGGGTGAGGCTTGTCCCTTAGTTAGACCAAATACCTGGTTATCATGGACCAAATAGGTAATGTCCACGTTCTTGCGAATGGCATGGAGGAAGTGGTTCCCTCCCTCGGCGTAGCCGTCACCGTCGCCGCCGATGGCAAACACGGTCAGGTCGCCGTTCGCCAGTTTCGCCCCGGTAGCGGTGGGAAGTGTTCGCCCGTGGAGCGTGTTCAGCACGTTACCGGCGATGTAGTGGGGCGTTTTGCCCGCCTGCCCAATGCCTGAGACATAAAGAACGTCTTGGGGCCTCAGCTCCAGTTCCTCCAGAGCCCGGCTCAGGGCACGCAGGATACCGAAGTTACCGCAGCCCGGGCACCAAGCCGTCTCTTTGGCAGTGACAAAGCCAATATCCTTAGTCACAGGCGCCACCTCCTTTAAGCTCATTCAGGATGTAGCAGGCGTTAATGGGTCTGCCATCATAGCGCCGCACACACCCGGTGGGTTTCCAGGCAAAGCGGGAGGCAATGAGTGCCTGCAGCTGGCCGGAAGCGTTTCCTTCCACCACATATTTCTCACCCGGCCCGGTCAAGATTTCCTCTAGACTGGCTGGCAGAGGGAAAACCTGCGGTAGGTGCACGCCTTGGGCTCTTGTACCGCGCTCATTTAAGTTGGCTACCGCTTCTGCAATAGCCCCTTTAGTGGAGCCGAAACCGATCAGCACCAGCTCGGGATCTTCGACGCCGCATATAACCGGAGGAAGAGCCTCCTCTTCCACCAACTTCTGCTTGGCCATGCGCTTTTCCACCATTTTCCTCCGCATTTCCCCATCTTCCGTCAGGTGGCCCTTTTCATCATGTTCGTCGCCGGCACTGATTACCAGCCCATCCCCGAAACCGGGGTAGAGCCTGGGTGAAATGCCGTCCTCGGTGAGCTTATAGCGGAGGTAGTCCGGTCCCCCTTCGGCTCCGGAGACCACTTTACCCCGATCGATCTCTACCCTATCTACGGAAAAGGGAGTCACAGTGGTATAGGAGTCGGCCAGGTGCTGATCGCTCAGTACCACAACGGGCATCTGATACCGTTCAGCCAAGTTAAAGGCATCGCCCATGAGATAGAAAGCTTCTTCCACGTCACCGGGGGCCAACACAGCCCGGGGGAAATCCCCGAAGGACATGGCCACCGCAAACGTTAGGTCTCCCTGTTCCGTCCTGGTGGGNAGTCCGGTACTGGGTCCCGGGCGCTGGGCATTCACCACTACAATGGGGATTTCGGCTGAGCCAGCTAAACTGAGCGCCTCAGTCATTAAGGCAAAGCCCCCGCCCGAGGTGGCGGTCATGGCCCGTACCCCGGCAAAGCTTGCTCCAATTGCCATATTGATGGCAGAGATTTCATCTTCCGCTTGTTCCATCACAACGGAAGCCTTCCTGCCATTACGGGAGATGTATTCGGTCACTCCCGTGGACGGCGTCATGGGATAGGCACTCATGAACTTAACACCGGCAGCTAACGCACCTAAGGGCAGGGCATCATTGCCGCTGAGCAGAATCCGCTCA
>JGI24707J26582_10000250_pt1 | contig 40102 bp, 39 predicted proteins | sample BioPla1DNA1_FD_26582 | JGI IMG/M metagenome (IMG submission 26582)
AGTAAAATAGCACCTAAAATAGTAGAACCACTACGAGATGTACCAGGAATTAAAGCCAACATTTGAAATAAACCAATCATTAATGCTGTCTTATAAGTCATAGCATTTAAATTATTAATACTAGGTTTTGGCTTTCTTCTTTCAATAATTATAAATAAAACACCATAAAGTATTAATGTAATAGCTACAGTTAAAGGATTATATAATAATGCATCTATATAATCATCAAATAATAATCCAACTATAGCTGCAGGAACTGCGGCTACCACTACCTTAATCCATAAATTAATAGTTTCAATCTTTTTCTCTTTAGACTTTTTACTAGAAAAAGGATTTAACTTATTAAAATACAACAGTAAAACAGCTAAAATACTACCAAACTGTATTACTACTAAAAACATATCCACAAATTCTTTATTGATAGTAGGATCACTATAAACCTTCATTGGCATAAGTGCATCAACTAATATCATATGACCAGTACTACTAATAGGTAACCATTCAGTAATACCTTGAATAATACCTAATATAATAGCTTTTATTATTTCAAAAATAACCATATTTACCTCATCCTTAATCATTATACATTAAGTTAAAAGAAAAACAGCAATTTAACATATCAACTTTATCAAATATATTAATATGATATTACTCTTATTTATATATTTATTATCAGAACTAGCTATTATAATTGTATATTCTAGAATCTTCGTTTTTATTTTTTATATCAATTTTCACTAAAAATAAAAAAAATGAAGGCACAGTATATTCAATAATTACAAATTCAATATTGTTTATTATTAGAATACATTAATCATCGTTTGTAATGTAATCATATAATTATATTTTAGAAAAATACAGCATTAAATATAGAAGAATTTTCACCTCAAAAAAATACACTTGCTTTATTTACCGAATATTTCAAACATTCAATTAATATTACCTTCATTTTATATAACATTTGACAAATATTATATAAATATTGTATTATTTTGTTAAGGAGATTCTAAAATGTCAAATAAAAGAAAAGAAAACTTTATTAGAATAGCAGAAAATAGAACCAATAAAATTTTAGATTTAATTAAGTTGCTAGGAAATCTATCTAACAAATCATATTACGATTATTCAAATGAACAAATCGACAAAATATTTAATACAATAAGAAACGAACTCGATGAGCAGCAAGCAAAGTTTTCGACGAGTAAAAATAAAAAAAGATTCAGATTATAGGAGGACAAACAGTGAATAATTACACATGGAGATTTCCGGATAATGGATATGGTAATGAAACAGGGATAGATGATACTGGTGTAGAAACATTTAAAAAAGATCCAGTAGGAGCCCTAGCACGTGAGATATGTCAAAACTCAATAGATGCACAAGAAAATATAGATATACCCGTAAAATTAGAATTTAAGACATTCTCATTAAATAGAAATAAGATACCAGGAATTAATAGATTATCTGAAGAAATAAAAAAATGTTACGAATACAAAAAAGATTTTGAAAAAGAAGGAAAACCATTAAAGTTTATGCTAAAGGAATCATTAAAAGATAAAATAACATGTCTAAGAATAAGTGATTTCAATACAAAAGGACTTATCGGTGTTTCGAGCAATGATAAAAATTCTCCTTTTTACTTAATCACAAAGGCTTCAGGAGTATCGAACAAAGAGGGTACATCTGGCGGTTCAAAAGGAATAGGAAAATATGCAGCTTTTGTAAACAGCAAAATAAATACTGTATTTTACTCAACTTATACTTCCGAAAATGAAAAGGGATCACTAGGGGTAGCAATATTAAGATCAGCTCCAGTTAGTGACAATGATCCAGATCTGCTTTCCCAAGGTACAGGATATTTTTCAAATTCAATTAAAAATACTGCAAACAAATATGAACTTAATCTTGATAAAAACTACGAGAGAGACTGTTATGGAACCGATATATATATAATTGGTTTTGATGATTCACAGAATTGGGAAAATGAGATAACTCTTAAAATCCTTGAAAGTTTCATGGGTGCAATAATTTTGAATGACTTGGAAGTGACTGTTGGTGAGCGTATTATTAATAAAGAAACATTACCTTCTATAATGGAAGATAAAAAATTATTTAACATCACAAGAAAAAAAATGGTAAAAGAAATTAAAGCACAATACGAACTTTTAACTGGTAAAGATGTAAAAGAGAAAAATGTAGATATTGAAGAATATGGACAAATTAAAATTATTGTAAAAAAATATGGAAAAAATGATGAATCAAAAGCAATGCAAAGATGTGTTTTTATAAGATATCCATATATGAGAATAAAACATTTAGCTAAAACATCATATTTACCTTACTCTGCAATTTGCATAATAAATAATGACGAAATCAACAAAAAGCTTAGGTTGATTGAAAATGCACAACATACTGACTGGGAAATTCGAAGACTAGATAATTATAAGGAAGAAAAAAATATAACTAGAAAAATATTAAACAGAATAAAAGAAGAAGTAACAAAATTCATTGAAGAAATCTTAATAGAATCATCTTCTGAATCTGTAAATGTAGAAAGTGCAGCAATGTATTTACCGTCTGTTAAAGATGGGGAAACCCAAACACAAAGACAAGAAATGAACGAAACACGTACAACTGGAAAGCCAAAAAAAGTAAAAATAAATACTAATCAAAAAAGTTTTTATGATGAAGATTTTAACACAATGGATTTTGAATCTGGTGATATAGGAATAGATGATGGAGATGCAAGAAACATAAACCATAGCAATGATGAAAGCAACCCATCAGACGGAGAGCATGAAGTAAATGGCCAAAATAACATAATTGAAGGGAAAAATTCAATTTTGAAAAAAATAAATTTAACTGGAATGAGTTATAAAAATATTGTTTTAGAAAAAAATAAAGGTATTTATGAAATTAACTTTGTTTCCTTGTATGACAAAGATAATTGTGAATTAGAAGTGAAACTGTTCGGCGAAGGAAATGACAAATATAAACTTAATATTTTAGAAGCAACATGCAATGGAACCAAATGTAATATTCAAAATGGTAACATAACAAATTTAAAAATCAGTAAAAATAATAAATATAAAATAACTTATATAGTTGATAGAAACGAAACATTTTCAAGTGAGGTTATAATGTATGCGTATAGGTAATAGAATATTTCCATATCCTGTTTTAAACAGTATGCGAAGCATATCTGACTATGGTCAAAATGAATTTAACTTATCCTTCGACTTAGATGATGATGGTAACTTTTTCATTGAAGATAATATGTTCATTTTAAAGAACACATGCATAAAAACTAATAGCCAATATCTTAAATCCCTTATTTCAAATAATTTGGCTCAAGCAGTCTGTGTCATAGAATGTTCTCAAACTGTGTTTAGAAAAATAATTGATATAAGTTTAATCCCTAAAGATATAAATATAAATATGGAATATTTAAGTGGAAAAGTTAGTGTATCATGCTACGTTTATGTCACCAAAGATAAACTTGCTTACAATAGCAACGAATTTTCTGAACTTTTTCACGGATATGTTTTCGAATTAGAAAAGTTTGATATTATTGCAGTTGATGATGGATATCAATTTAATATTTTAAAAGATCTCGATTTATTAAATAAAGTTAGTTCTATATTTATAGTTGCAAAAAGACACGATGACTCTAAAAGTCTCACATACGAAATGAAAAGAGAAAACATAGTAATACATTTACCGAGCGAAGCTTATGATAAATACTATGCGATGAGAAATAACGATAATTCTCAATATATACTATTTTCTATAATACTAATTCCAGTTCTAGTCGTTTGTATAGAAAATATAAAAAAGGACTCTGTTAACTACGAAGATATTTATGATTTGTCTCAAAACTTCATTTGGCTTAACTCAATTATCAATAGATACAAACATGTTAATCATGAAGAAATGACGATTGAAACATTAAATGAAATCGACAGTTTTGAATTATCACAATTACTTCTTGATTATACAAACAATATTGCAATAAATGATTTTTATAATTTTATTAATATGAAATTTGACGAAAGTGAAGATAATTATGAATAAAATAAATATTAAATTTCTTAAGGAAGAGGTATTGGAATCTCTTAAAAACAACCAAAAATTTATAACGAAAAAAATTTATGATAATCAAGATAATAATCGATGGATATACGAACTATATGGAGAAGATATTTATGAAACTAAAAAGTACTATATAGATGACTTTAATTTAAGTCTAGATCAAAACGGTGAATATAGTAATGTAGATTTCCAAAATTCAATTTTATTATATGAAACACTTAAAGATTTACCAGCTTTTATACTATCTGAAGAAAGATTTTGGTTGTGGATTTTACTCGAAAAAGGATATGCTGCTGCTTTACAAGCTATGCCAATTAAACCTGACAGTAAAGTATTTTCTCATCATTGGTTATTTTCAGGCGGGAATAGAAGAGGGCTCATGTACGGAGTTTTGTCTCGTTGTTTTTTCAGAGTTAAGCTAAGTATAGATAACACATTAGAAGATAAATATGAATTAACTAGATATGTAATAGAAAAACCAGAACGTTTTAGAAATTTAACTTGGAGATCTTATTCAAACAACAAAAAAATAATTCTAGGTGTGCTCAAAGGCCAAAAAAAAGCAGTAGAAGAATTGAAAGATGAAAAAACCAATTTATATAAAGAGATATCTAAATATATATCTCAAAAAGCAAGTACAAAATTAATTGATGTTATGGAAGAAAAAGACTTCGAAGACTTTGCATATTACAAATACAAAGAATTATTAAATGACTCTAATTGAATAAAATAAATATATATTCGTGAGCAAGCAAATAAAATCCATATTGCTTGCTTTTATTTTTCCAATAAGATGTTAATTTACAGTTATATTGTTCTTTTATAATTATTTCTTTTAATGAAAAACCATTATTCAAAAATACTTCTAACGATTTAAAGCCTAATGGGTATACACATCCATTCATTCTAATATCACCTATCATAAAAGAACAAACTTTTCCTTTTTTTAGAATACGTTTTGATTCCTTTGCAACCTTGTCCCATTCTTTTAAAAATAATTTAGGAGGAAGCAACGACAAGTCACCTTTAATTTCATTACTGTATTTGATTACATTTGCATATGGTGGATGCATACAAATTAAATCTACAGTGTTTGATTCAATTGATGTATTCCTGCTATCCTCATTTTTTAATATTTGTTTAGAATTGTTTTCAACATAAAAGTTAAGAAGAGATTTAGAAAGTTTTATCGATTCAATATTTATATCAACACCAATTCCGTTTCTATTAAGTATTTTTGTTTCTATTAGTGTTGTACCACCCCCTAAAAATAAATCTGCAACAACATCATTTTCTTTTGTGTATTTTAAAATTAAATTTCTTGGAATATGAGGACTCCAATTCCCTCTATAATATGGGTTATGAGTTGCCCATTTTCCTCTATCAATAAATTTCCAAACACTTGTTTCCTGTAGTTTATAATTATTCATAAAATCTCACCCATTAAAGTATTATTTTTTTCGATTACTCTCCTATTAAAAATAGAATTATATTGAAATTTATCATATAATATTAAATAGAGGTACACAATGAAACCAATTGTAAAATGGGTAGGTGGAAAAAGACAGCTACTTGATCAGATAAACGAAAATATTCCTCGTACAAAATTTAATATTTACCACGAGGCTTTTTTAGGTGGAGGAGCAGTATTAATAGACTTAAAGCCACAAAAAGCAAAAGTTAATGATTTAAACAAGGATTTAATTAATGTATACGAAGTAGTAAAAAACAAACCAAAAGAGCTAATCAAAATTCTAAAGAAACATCAAAAAAACAATACTAGTGAATACTTCTATCAAATAAGAGCTTTAGATAGAAACGAGTATACTTTTAGTCTTATGAACAAAATTCATAAAGCAGCAAGAATTTTGTATTTAAATAAAACTTGTTATAATGGACTATATAGAGTAAATAGTAACGGTCATTATAATACTCCTTATGGAAGATACGTGAATCCGAATATTGTTGATGAAGAAAACATTTTGAAACTTAGTGACTATCTTAATAATAATGATATAGAAATATATTCTGATGATTTTAAAATTTTTCTAAATCAAATATCTAAAGGAGATTTTGTATATCTTGACCCACCTTATGATTCAGAAGAAAATATAGAAAGTTTTACAAGTTATCAATCTAATGGTTTTACAAGAGAAAATCAACTTGAATTAAAGAACAAATGTGATGAATTACATAAAAAAGGAGCTTACTTTTTATTATCTAATGCTGATACAAAGTATATTAGAGAAATATATAAAGATTATTATATTATTGAAGTTTTTGCTAAGAGATATGTAAATTGTAAAGGCGACAAAAGAGGAGCAGTAAAAGAATTATTAATAAGAAATTATAAAGTTTATGAAAATGAGTAAAAGATTAACTGTATCAGAGTACTGGGACTTGATATTTGAAAAATACAATATATTAAACAAAATTGAAAAGGAAGGTTTTTTTATAATTTCTGCAGAGCAAATAAGAGAATATAAAGAACCTCGATTAATGACTAAGTTTGATTTTTCAAAACAATTACCTCAGATTTTTAAAAAATATAACTTAGGAATGCTCCCTATAAATAATGGAACATACATTTTAGGTGATTTCAATTTATACTCCAAATTACCTTCCATAAAACCAAAGCCAAAAATTCTAGAAATACCATCTTACATTGAAACAATAGATCCAAATAATGTCTATTCGGAAAGTAATGCATTACACGTTGCATTACTTTCTGGAATTCTTGATGATGCAATTGGAGAAAAATTAGTTCAAACTATATCTGGTAGAATGAGACCAAATGGATTTTCATTTAAAGTTAGTACTAGTAAAAATAACAAAACTAGAAAAATAACTATAGATAGACCCCAAATTGAAATAGATGGTGGATACGAAAGTTTAAATAAAGTCATATTGGTAGAAGCAAAAAATCAACAACCAGATGATTTTATTATTAGACAATTGTTTTATCCATATAGATACTGGAATGAAAAAGTAAAAAAAGAAGTAATACCCGTATTCTTTACATATGATAATGGTATATACACAGTATATGTATATAAATTCATTGACCCTTACAACTACAATTCTTTAGAGTTAATATATCAAAAAAGTTATATTGTTCAATATGGAAATTCCGATTATAAAAAGAAAGAAATTTTAAAAAACATACATATTATTGAAGAAAAGTCTCAAAAATCAGTTCCATTTCCACAAGCAGATTCTTTCAACCTAGTGATACAAACTTTATTTTTAATAAATGATGGTATTAATACATCTTCTGAAGTAGCGGAAAACCTTGGCTATGACAAAAGACAAGGGAACTACTATATAGCTGCATGTAGATATTTAGAATTAATACAAAAAGAAAATAAAGAATATATCTTAACAAATTTAGGAAAAAAAATAATAGATTCTAATGAATTAAAAATGAATGAAATTCTATTTAAACAAATTTTGAAACATAAAGTATTTAACTTAGTTTTTAAAGAATATATTGAATCAGGCAAACTATTAAACAATGATGAAATTGCAAAATTAATCAGTTTACATATACCGGAATTATCTAGCACAAAAAATGGTTCTTATAACTCAACTCCAAAAAGAAGAGCAAGCACAGTACGTTCATGGGTAAACTGGTTAATAGGAACAATTATATAAAAAGTAGATTTTACTCTACTTTCTCTTATACTTCTTATTCATTTTCTTCAACAATTCAGTCTTATCTTTTAATCTCTTAAGTCTTGTAAGTCTATATTGCCAATTAGGATTACCTACTGTACCAGGAGTATTTAATCTAGCTTTATCAGTAAGATTTAAAATGTCCATAAATGGTACAATCGCAATTTGAGCCTTACTCTTTAAAGTATATGCAATCATATTTAAACTAACACTACCATAATCAAATCCATTATCCTTTAAATATTCTCTAACCTTAGTCTTCTCTTTTGCCTTAAGGTCTGAATACCAACCTCTAATAGTTTGATTATCATGAGTCCCAGTATAAATAATTAAGTTTTCTCTATCTTCATCCATTCCTTCTGGATCAAAAGTAAACTGAACAATTCTCATACCCTTAAAATCATAATAATCTCTAAGCTCTAATACTTCATCTCTTAAATCACCAAGATCTTCCACCACAATATTAATATCAGGAAGCTCCTTAAACAATTTATCAAAAAACGCATATCCAGGAGCCTTTATCCATCTACCCTTTACTGCAGTAGGACAATCAGCTGGAATCTTCCAATAAGTATCAAAAGCTCTAAAATGATCAATCCTTATAATATCAAATAGCCTAGAATTATACTCTAATCTATCAATCCAAAACTTAAAGCCACTAGACTTATGTTTTGGCCAATCATATAAAGGATTACCCCATCTTTGACCAGTCTCACTAAAATAATCAGGAGGCACACCTGCCACATGAGTAGGTCTACCTTTTTTATCTAACAAGAATAAATCTTGATTAGCCCAAACATCATCACTATCAATACCTACATAAATAGGCATATCACCCATAATCAAAATACCCTTAGAATTTGCATAAGACTTTAAATCATTCCATTGTTTATAAAGGGTATATTGAACAAACAATTCAAATTCAATATCTTTTTCATAAGGACTAAGATCCAATTTATTATCAACAATCCAATCCTTCATAAAACCAGGCCAATCATTCCAACAAATCAATCTATTATTCTTTTTAAAAGTTAGAAAAACCGCATAATTATAAACCCAATCAAACTTAATAAACTCTTCATATTTTTCATCTTTTTTAAACTTTTTAAACGCAAGCCTTAAAAAGTGCTGTTTATAAGCCCTAACTTCATCATAATCAATAGTACTATCAAACCTATTATATGAACCCGCCTTCTGAACTAAACCTTCCTTATTCAATAATTCTAATGAAATATACAAATCATCCATCGCATTAGAAGAATAAGGCTGATATGGAGAATTTCCATATCCCAATGGATTTAAAGGCAATATTTGCCAGATACTAAAACCAGCATCAACTAAAAAATCCACAAATTCATAACTAGAAGGCCCAAAATCACCTATACCATGAAGAGACGGTAAAGATGCTACTGGCATTAAAATTCCCGATCTTCTCTTTTCCAAATTACTCTACCTCTAATATAACAACACCATAACCACCTATGGCTAACTTATCTTTTAAAACACTTTTATCTATTACATCAACTTGATCTAATAGTTTCCCTTTAATATCAATTTCAATAATATCTTCACTCATATTAATTAAAACTACATTACCTTCATAATTAATAGAAAATATTTTTTCATTATCAACTATAAACTCACTATAATCCTTGCCATAAATATACTTATTTCTAAGTTTTATAACCTTTTTATAATGGTTTAACAAAGAATTTTCATCCTTTAATTGTTCTTTAACTGAAGTATCAACTTGACTAGTATAATCACTATCTATAGGACTACAAGTATCACTACCTTCACCCCATAACATTGCCAATCTTTTATTTTCATCTTTTCCACTACCCCTCATACCTATTTCTTCACCATAATATACAAAAGGTATTCCAATCGATAATAAATAAACACTAGCCGCAAGTTTTTGTTTATCTTCATCTATAAAATAACCAGCACTTCTAGATTGATCATGATTAGATAAGAAAATACTATTTACACTACCCTCTTTAATCAAATCATTGTACTCAATCATTTTAGAAGCTAAAAACTGACCATTTTCACTTCTAATTGCTTTTGCGATAAATCCATCTTGACCACTCATTGTAAAATCAAACAAAGAATCAATACCACTACCATATGAATCTAATATTATATTTTCACTAGACCAAACTTCCCCAACCACAAAAGCATCTTCTCTTTTATTTCTAACTATTTCCATTAACCAAGAAACAAATTCATTATTCTTACTGACATTGTTTTGATAATAATATAGTACTGCATCTAACCTAAACCCCTTAATACCGGTGTCCATCCAAAACTCAACAATGTCTTTTATTTCATTTCTAACATTTTCACTATCAAGATTTAAATCAGGCATACCAGACCAAAATCTTGCTTCATAATAATATTTATCACCTAAAGGTTCATAACCAGACTCTTTAGTATCACTAAAATTATAATAATCACATTTATTATCAGGATTACATGTATCATTTAATTTATTTTCCTTAGCACTAATAAACCACTCATGACTATCAGAAGTATGATTTAAAGGTAAATCAATAATAATATCAATATTTAATTCATTAGCTTTATCAACTAACTCCTTAAAATCATCCATAGTACCATAATCACTATCAATTAAATAATAATTATCCACATCATATTTATGATATGTTTCACTCTTCATAATTGGCATTAACCAAATACCACCAATACCTAAAGACTTTAAATAAGGTAGCTTTAAAGTAACACCTTTTAAATCACCAATACCATCATTATCACTATCATTAAATGAAGCCACAAAGATTTCATAATAAACATCACTATCATAAACCTCTTCCTTATTACATCCAAATAAAGAAATAAGTATCACTAAAGAAAGTAATAGTTTTTTTATCATCCTTTAGCCCCACCAGCAGTAACACCTTCAACATAGTATTTCTGCATAGCAATAAATAATATCGTAATAGGAATTGCAATAATTACAGCACCCGCACAAAACTGTGTAAAATAAGCTGTAATATTTTCCCTTGTAATCATCTGATACAAACCAAGAGCCACTGTATAATTTTGATAATTATCCTTCATAATTACTGAAACAAAGATAAAATCTACCCAAGGCGCAATAAATGAAGTCAAAACCGTATAAACAATAATAGGTTTAGACATTGGAAGGGTAATCAACCAAAACACTTGATTCTTAGTAGCACCATCAATAAGTGCTGCCTCATCTATAGATCTAGGAATAGTATCAAAAAATCCCTTAGCGATATAATAACCCATCGCAGCTCCACCAGAATAAACAAGTATTAATGAAACTAAACTTTGAGTTAATCCAAAAGCCTTAAGAATGTGATATATCGCAACCATAGACATAAATCCAGGAAACATCCCCAAAATCAAAATAATATTCATTAATGGTTTTCTAAGTTTAAATCTAAGCCTAGAAAATGCATAACTTGTAAGTAAAACAATAATAGTAGTAATAATACAAGTAAATACAGCCACAAATAAAGTATTCATAAACCATCTAGGGAAATTAAACAATCTTGTATCTGTAAATAACTTAATATAATTATCCAAAGTCCAAACTTTAGGAATTATATAAGATGTAAATGCTCCTTGTTCTCCTCTAAAAGACTGCATCACTAACCAAACTATTGGAAATATCCATATAACACTCATAACACTTAAAATAATATAAATTATTGTGTTAGATATACTACGATGTTTTTTCATGAGAAATCATCCTCCTGTTTAACTGCACTTGTATTGTTATAAACAATAAGTGAAATAGTACTAACAATAACAAATATTAATATTCCAATAGTACTAGCAAGCGAATAGTTTTGTTCATTAACAGTTAATTTATATAACCATGTAACAAGTAAATCTGTCTCACCGGCTTGATAAAGTTTAAGTGATAATGGACCTCCACCAGTAAGTAAGTAAATAACATTAAAATTATTAATATTACCAACAAATTGAGTAATTAAATAAGGAGTAGTCACATGTAGCATATAAGGAAGTGTAATATATATAAATTGTTGAAAAGCATTTGCCCCATCAAGTTTACTAGCCTCATATAAATCCTCAGGAATATTCATTAATATTCCACTAGTAATTAACATTGTATAAGGAATACCAACCCATATATTTACAACAATAACTGTAACCTTAGCCACAAAAGGATCACTTAAAAATGGAATAAAGGACCCTATTAAACCTAATTGTTTCAATAGAACATTCATTGCCCCTTGATCATGTAAAAGTTTAGACATTAACATCAAACTAACAAATTGAGGAACCGCAATAGTTATTACAAATATTGTTCTCCAAAACTTCTTAAGTTTAATTCCCTTTTTATTAATTATTATCGCCAACAACATACCCAAAATATAATTTAAGAATGTCGCAAATATTGCCCAAATAATTGTCCATACAAACAATCTTTTAAATGTAGTAGCCCATAAAGGATTACCACCAAAAACACTTTTAAAGTTTTCTAGACCAACCCAAGTAAACAAGTTTCCTGGAGGTTGATGATTTTTATCAAAGTTTGTAAATGCCATTAAAATCATAAAGATTAATGGAACAACTGTAAATAAAACAGTTAATAACATCGGTAAAAACAAAATAGTAGCACTAAAGTTTTTATCAAACATATCTTTAAAGTCTTCCTTAAATGTAGGAAGCTTTTTATTATCAGCTAATAGTTTTTGATTTCTATAAGCAATCCTAGTTTGCCAAACATATAAAAATACCATAACTATAGTTACTAAGATAACGCTTACCCCAAATAGTAATAAAAGCATAGAATTATCACCCTGAGAAATTCTATATATTTGAGCAGCCTCATCCCAAACTTCACCCTGAGTAGTAGTACCTAAAGTAGGCAACATACTTAAATAGTAGCCACCAGAATTTACCATAAATAAAATATAAATAATTTGAATTATCAAAAAGAAAAAACCTTTAACAAATTGTTTTCTTCCAAAACTTCCAAAGCCCATTATTATATATGAAAGTTTTGTAATTATATCCCCTTTTGTAAATCCTTCAATAAATCCTTTAATACCATTATTAATTGTTTTAAAGAAGTTACTAATTGTATCAGTAATTTTTTTACTTTCCATGTTTCACCTCTATAAATTAAAGGGTAAAACCTTTTATAGTTTTACCCTTAATTTCTTTCTTTAATTAATTACCAGCTGGTGTTTGAATTTGTTCAACCATATCATCTAGTAATGTTTGAAGATCAATTGAATAATCCTTAGCTTCCAAAGTTGCACCGAATGCTTCAGCAGGAGCCCAGTATGTACCCAACACTTCTTTTTGTGAAGTTCCATAAGGGTTTTGTTCTTGTAATGCAGCTATTGCAATATTTTCAGCAACAGCTGGCTCAGCAGCAGCAACTGTGTTAGATGGAAGTAATTGTCTTGTTTCAAATCTTAGTTTTTGATTTTCTTCATTTGATAAGAAATCAGCTAAGTCCATTGCTTGCTCAGGGAATTTAGTTTGTGAGTTAACACCTAAAACTTTATATCCAACAAATGAACCCATTTGTACTTCACCAGCAGCAGTTGTATACTTAGGAAGTTTTGCAGCAGCATAGTTTTCACCTAATGCTTCTTCCATTGCAGTAGCATTCCATGTTCCAGAAACACCAGCAGCAATTGTATCACCCATACCAGCAACTAAAATTGAATCATCACCAGTTAAGAATGCAGGATCAGCTGTAAATGCTTTAATTGCTTCAGCAGCAGCTAAACCATTTTCATTGTTGAAATCAACAACTTGGTTTCCATCAGCATCAATAGCAAATGTTCCACCATTACCTAAGAAGAATGAAGCAATATACCAACCATTTGATACATCCATAAATACTTTCTTACCAGCTTCGTTAGCTTTAGCAAGCATTGTATCTAATGAATCAACATCTTCTTTTGTAAATACGCTTGAATCATAATATAGGAAGTATCCATTATCAGCAGTAAGTGGATATCCATATAATTGACCATCTACTGAAGATCCTTCAATTGAACCTTCTGAGTTTCTAGCCTTAATATCATCAGCATTTCTTGTAACTTTGTATAATGCACCAGCATTAACTAAGTCAATAATTTGATCGTTTGCAAAAGCAAATACGTCCGCAGCAGCAGCAGGATCTTCTAGATATTTAGTTTTAGCATCAGCTTCACTAACAACACCCAATGTAATATCCCACTCAGTGTCAGGATTAGCTGCAATAAATGCATCAATCATCCCTTGTAACATTTCTTGATCATCTTGAGCACCCCATACTCTTAAAGTAACTGTTTCAGCAGCACCTTCAGTAGCAGGAGCATCACCAGATGGCTTGTCTGAACTACATGCAACTAAACCTAATAGCATCATAGCTACAAGTAGTAATGAAATAAATCTTTTCATAAATCAATTCACGTTTTCTCAATCTCGGAAAACGTTTTCCTCCGTTCCAAGTAATAGAATAACACTTTATTAAATTTTTGTAAAGAAAAATGTATAGGCTTACAAAAAAATGATTCACCTTATTTAAGTGAATCATTAAATAATAAAATTTTTATTTTTATATTACTCTTTATTTTTTAAAACATTAAAAGCTAAATATGCAGCTCCATAAATTCCTGCCTTATTACCAAGAGATGCTGGTAAAACAACAGGTTTATATAAATTTGATAAAGGACTTTCTTCAATCTTTTTTTGAAGTTTATCCCACCAAAATTCTCTTGTATCACTTATTCCACCACCGATTATTATTTTCTCAGGATCTACAAAATTACAAATCATTAAACATGTATTATATAAATCATTCACAAAATTATCTAATACTCTTAATGCTAATTCATCTTTTTTTTCAACTAATTCAAAAAAATCATAACCTGTTTCAATCTTTTCTTTTGCACTTTCGTTATAAATTTTAACTAAAGCGGTACCTGAACAATATTGTTCAACACAACCTTTTAACCCACAATTACACTGTCTTCCATCTGGATACAATATTACATGTCCTAATTCCCCAGCACTCCAATGAGATCCATGTAACATGTTTCCTTCAGATTTTACTGCAGCTCCTACTCCAGTACCAAGAATTAAACTAACATAATTATCACAATTTATAGCGTTGCCCTTCCACTCTTCACCATATCCAGCAACTCTACAATCATTTTCTACCACCGTAAGTATCCCATATCTATTTTCAATTAATTCTTTTAATTTAACTCCAGTCCATCCAGGAATATTGTCACTAGCATAAAATATAGAACCATCATTAAAATTAACTCTACCAGCACTTCCAATCCCTATCGCATCTATTTTAGTAACAGTTAAAAGCTCATCAATCACTTCATATAATGAATTAAGTAAATTATCAGGACCTGCTTTAGGATTCGTTAAAATTCTGATTTTTTTTAAAATTTCTCCATCTTCTGAAAATATTGCTCCAATTGTTTTAGTTCCACCAATATCGATAGAAATTACATGTTTCATAAATCTATCTCTCTTTTTATATCATCCACTATTTTCTTAGTAATAATTTGTGGTCTAGTTATACCAGCACCTATAACAACTGCATGAGCGCCTGCTTTAAATGCCTTTATCGCATTTTCAGAATTAAAGAATCTTCCTTCAGCCACTATAGGAGCTTTACACACCTTTGCAAGCTGCCCCACTAACTCAATATTTGGTTCTCTTAATTCTTGTATTAAACCAGAACCTTCATCAACTGTATCAGGAGTATATCCCCATAAAGTTGTAGAAACATAATCACAACCTAATTTATCAGCTCTTATCCCTTCTTCAAAAGTTGAAATATCAGCCATAATTTCAACATTTGGATGTCTTTCTCTTACCAATTTATAAAATGTTGGAAAATCATTTCCATCAAATCTTGGATAAAAAGTTGCATCAATACAAACAATTTCCGCTCCTGATTCAACCACCTTATCCACATCTTCCATTGTTGTTGTAATATATGGCCAAAAACCAGGATGAACAGTTTTAATTAAACCAAGTATTGGAATATCAACTGCTTTTCTTACTGCTACTAAGTCACTATATGTATTAACCCTAACACCAACAGCTCCACCCATCTGTGCTGCAAGTGCCATTTTTGCCATGATTTCTGAACCAAACATAGGTTCATCTTCTGTAGCTTGACAAGAAACTACTAATCCCTTTTTTAAAATCACCATATTACACTTTACCTCTCTTTAAAATCTTATCATATGTTATAGCCATAAGCATTACTATACCTTTAGCAACCCATTGCCAATATTCACTAACACTCATCATAAGCATGCCATTACTTAAAATAGCCATAACTAGAACCCTGCAAAAACTCCAGTAATCTTTCCTTCTCCACCAGACATGGAAATACCACCAAGTACTGCACCAGTTATTACATCCATCTCATATCCAATACCAGCACTAGGCTGAGCTGTATTAACTCTTGAAAGTAATACAATACCAGCAACCGCTGTTATTAAACTACATAATATATATGCTAAATATTTTTGTTTTCTAATATTTATACCTGTTAATCTTACAGCTTCTTCATTTCCACCTATTGCATAAATACTTTGTCCAAAAGATGTATAAGTCAAAATGATATAAGCAATAACATATAATACCAACATTATTATTATAGGTATTGGTATAGGTCCTAAATATCCTTGACCAATAACTTTAAATTCTTCAGTAAATCCAAAAACAGGAATTGCTCCAGTAATAATATATGAAATACCCTTCAATATTTGTAATGTAGCTAAAGTCACTATCATTGGAATTAATTTAAATTCATGTGAAAATACTGCATTTATAAGACCAACCAAAGCTGCAAAAATCAAAGATACTAATATTGCAAATATAGGATGAACTCCATTAACCATTAATTTTGCACATATAACTCCAACACAAGCAACAACGCCCCCAATAGATAAGTCAATTCCTCCTGTTAAAATAACAAAAGTCATTCCTACCGCCATTATTCCAACAATAGATACTTGCCTTAAAATATTGATAAGGTTATCAACAGATAAAAAGTAAGGAGATAATATAGAAAACAAAACAATCTCTATAATCAACACTAAATAAATTGCATACTTTTCAAAAAATGATTTTAATTTCAAATTTTTCAACATACTTCTTTTCCTTTCTCTTATAAGGCAGCAAGCGTCATTATTGCTTCCTGAGTAATCTGTTCACCTTTTAATTCTCCAGTAAGATTTCCTTCGTGCATTACAAGTATTCTGTGACTTAATCCTATTAATTCTGGCATTTCAGAAGAAATAATAATTATAGCTTTTCCTTCTAAAGCCAAATCTTTGATTAATTGATATATTTCCTGTTTAGTTCCTACATCTATTCCTCTTGTAGGTTCATCCAGTATCAATATCTTACAATTCTTCAACAACCACTTTGTAATAACAACTTTTTGTTGGTTTCCTCCAGATAAATTTAAACATATCTGTTCTAAATTTAATGCTTTAAGTTTTAAGATATCAGTATATTCTTTAATATCTTCTCTTGATTTTTTAAAATCAATAAACATGTATTTTGTATAATCATATAAAGATGGTAATAAAGAATTTAAATATATACTCTTATTTAATATAAGTCCTTGATTTTTTCTATCTTCTGGAATCAAACCGATTCCATTTTTAATTGCTTCTACAGGACATTTAATATTAACTTCCTGATTCTCAACAAAAATCTTTCCAGATGTTTTATTATCAGCCCCAAAAAGTAATCTCATCGTTTCAGTTCTTCCAGCCCCAACTAAACCACCAAAGCCAACAATCTCTCCTTTTCTAACCTCAAAAGAAACATTATGTACCTTATCACTAGTCAAGCCTTCACATCTTAATATAACCTCTTGATCTGAATACTCTTTATCAGGGTATATTTCATTAATTTCTCTACCCACCATATTTTTAATAAGTTCTTGTTCTGTTGTATTTTTAGTTTCTACAGTTTTAATTAAATTTCCATCACGTAATATGGAGATTCGATCTGTGAGTTCCATTATTTCATTTAATTTATGCGAAATATAAATTACAGTAATTCCATTATCATTAAGTTTTCTAACAACATTAAATAATTGATCTACTTCTTTTTCAGTAAGAGGAGCACTAGGTTCATCCATTATTATAAGTTTTACTTCATGGTTTATAGATTTAGCAATTTCAGTTGCTTGCCAATAAGCAGGAGACAAGTTTTTAACCTTAGAATTCACATCAATATCAAACCCTAACTCTTCAAGAATCAACTTAGATTTTTCTCTCATAGCAGGTCTATCAAGAAAACCATTTTTCTTAATTTCCATTCCAAAAAACACATTTTCATAAACCGCCATGTTTGGTAAAAGATTAAACTCCTGATAAACCACAGATATACCTTTTTTAATAGCATCAACAGGACTTTCAGGTTTAAGTAATTCATTTTCAAAATATATTTCACCATCAGTTAAAGAAATAGCCCCAGATACTGTCTTTATTAAAGTAGATTTTCCAGCTCCATTTTCTCCAACTATCCCGTGTATTTCACCTCTTACAATATCAAGACTAATGCTATCAATTGCTTTAATACCGTAATATTTTTTTGTGACATTACGCATACTTAGGATAATATCACTCATAATCGAACCTCCATTCAATTAAACTATTCTAAAAAATCATCAACATTTTCTGGTGTAACAACGTTTAAAGGAATTGATACAGGTTCTTCAATAGGTCCACTTTCTCTAACCTTTAATGCAGTATCTACTAAAATTTTACCTGTTCCTTTAGCGTTAATATCAATAGTAGCTTTGTAAACTGTTCCATCTTTAATTAAATTTAATGCTTGATCAGTTCCATCCATTCCACCAATGTAGTACTTGTCATTACCTTCAGCTAATTTATTTGCTTCTACAACACTATAAGCACCTAAAGCTGCAGCATCATTACATGCAATGATAACTTGAATGTTAGGGAACTTTAAGCTAGCTGTTTCCATAGCAGCTGTTCCTTTTTCAACAGTATTTGCAGAAATGCTTTGTACAATATTTGCATTAGGAGCATTTTCAGTGATTCCATCTCTCATTCCATCTCCACGAGGAACAATTGCTTCAATATCAGGATAATCTAAAACTAAAACATCAACAGCTTCATCACCAAATGTTTCAGCAATATACTTACCTGCAGCATCTCCTAAAGCTCTTCCTAAATCATATTCAGGAATTGTAACAAATGCTTGTGATCCTCCAAAGTTTTGGTTAGCAGCAATAACTGTAATTCCAGCTTCTGTAGCTTTATTAACAGCATCTTCTAAACCAGAATCACTAACTGGTGAGATTATTATGATATCCACACCTTTTTGAATGAAGTTTTCAACTTGGCTTACTTGTTCAGCAATGTCTTGATTACCATTTGTAATCTCAACTTCCATTCCTAAACTTTTTGCGTATTCTTCAACACCATTAGCAAGAGTAACAAAATACTCATTGTCTAAAGATTGTACAGAATAAGCAACTTTTAAAGCTTCTTCAGTTGCAGTTTCTTCTACAGCTTCTTCACTTGCTGCATCATCAACAGCAGGTTCAGCAGGCTTTGAACAAGCCCAAAGCATAGAAAAAACAAGAGTCAAAACAATAAATTTAAATACTTTTTTCATAATACTTTCCTCCCTTATGTATTTAATTAAATTATTTTAAAGACATTTTGTATTTAAATATTTCTGAATTAACAATTCTGTAGTTAAATTCTATTTTTTCATTATCAAGATAAGAAACTCTCTTAACTAAAAGCATAGGATTCCCTTGCTTAACTTTCATCTTTAAAGCATCTTCATCACTTATAATTATTGCTTCAACAGTTTCTTCAGAACGATTAGGCACAAAACCATAATTATCTCTTAAAGCATTATAAAGTGAACCACCTGTCAACATTGTTTTTTGAAAATTAGGTATTAATCTTTCAGGTATATAAGATCTATCAAAAGCCATAATTTTATCATCTGCTAATCTTAATCTTTCAATTAAATAAACTTTTTCATTTTTATCTAAATCCAAAGCATTAATTACTTCTTCTTTAGGTTCAATTAAATTAAGTGACAAAAATATTGATGCTGGAATATATCCCATCTTTTTTATTTCTTCTGTGAAAGTATAAAAACTATTTATACTTTGTTTGATTTCCTTAAAAACTACAAATACACCTTTTCCTTGATGTTTTTCAATATATCCATCTTTTTCAAGTTCATATAAAGCTCTGTTTATAGTTATCCTAGAAACATCGTAAATTTCACATAATTGCATATTTGTAGGTAGTTGATCTCCAATTTTATAAATATCATTTTTAATCTTATAAAGTATGTCATTTCTAACTTGCACATACGCTTTTTGATCTGATTTTTTAATTACCATTTTTACCCACTTGTTATAACAACATAATAAGTGTAAGCGCTAACAAAGTCAATAGATTTTAGTAAATTTATATAAACAAAATGAACTATTTTGTCTGTTTTTAAATATTTTCTATAATTATCAATTTACTAATAAAAAGTGTACCTATTTATACATATGTACACTTAATTATTTAAATCTATATTATCTCTATTAAATAACACTCAAATGGTCTTAATACTAATTTATTATTTACAACCATTACATCTTTATAGTTATGCATAATAATCTTATTTTCAGAAACATAATCTCTAAAATTAACTATATAATCTCTAAAATTACTAATAACCATTATTTTTTTGTCTTTTATTTTTTGATAAGCAAAAACATCTTTGTTTTTTCTATAAATTAATTTAAACTTTCCATAAACTGCTTCATCATGATATTCATTATTTCTTAAATCGATTATCTTTTTATAAAAATTTAAAATAGAATCTTTATCCTTTAAATTATCTTCAACATTAACTACCTTATAATTTTCATTTAAATAAAAATCACCATGATTAACTTGATTACTACTCCATTGCATTAAACTTCTTGCATTATCACGAGATGCCCTATTTAAAAACCTTAAAATTTCTTTTTCAGTATATTTATCCTTATATTCATTAATAATATTAACCGCATTAACATCCTTAAACATATCTAAGCTTTTATGATTTACATTAGACATACCTATTTCTTCTCCTTGATATATAAAAGGAGTTCCATACATAAATAACAAAGTTAAACCAAGCATCTTAGCAGACTCTTTTCTATAATAAATATCACCATATTGACTAACAACTCTAGGATGATCATGATTTAACCAATATAAAGGAAGCCAAGCTTTCTCGTCTATATCCTTATACCATTTTTCAAATAATAGTTTTAAGTTATAAACATTTGTCTTAATTTCACTATCACTTTTATCTATAGAACCATAAGCTCCATTTTCCCAACAAGTATCAAAATTAAACACCATATTAAAATAACCAGTTTTATAATTAGAATACTTTAAAGCTTCATCAGTAGTTGCACATCCACCAACTTCACCAATAGTTACACAATCATAATGATCTAAAACTTCTTTTTTAAATTCTTTTAAATATTTAAATAACTCTTTTCTATTAGAAAACTTACTAGGATCATAAACTAAATCATCCTTATAAGCCTTGCTATCCCTAAATGTTTTATCCTTAGCTAAATGAGCAATTGCATCTAATCTAAAACCATCAACACCCATATCTAGCCAATATCTTGCTACTTTATACATTTCTTGTCTAAGTTCTTTATTATCCCAATTTAAATCAGGCATCTCCTTAGAAAAAATATGCATATAATATTTATTTATTTTAGGAACATAAGTCCAAACACTCTCTTCAAAAAAACCTTTCCAATTATTAGGTCTACCACCTTCATCATTAGGATCTTTAAAAATATAATAATCTCTATATTTGCTATCAACATTATTACAAGCATCAATAAACCATTCATGTTTACTAGAAGTATGATTTAAAACCAAATCAAAAATTACTCTTATTCCTAAACTTTTAGCCTTAGCAAGCATGTTTTTAACATCATCTAAAGTTCCATAAGATTCATCTATATTATAAAAGTCACTAACATCATATCCATTATCAACCTTAGGAGACCTATATATAGGACCAACCCATATTAAACCAATGCCTAAATCCTTAAGATATTCTAATTTATCACTAATACCATTTATATCCCCATGACCATCATTATTAGAGTCATTAAACACAGAAGGATATATCTGATAGCCAACAACATCTTTCCACCATTTACCCATAGTACACCTCTTGTATCAACAATTATATAGGTTTATTTTAGTTTTTACACTCAATTTGATGTATACTTAAAAAAGTATGGAGGTGTCTATGGTAGCTACTATAAATGATGTTGCAAAAAAGGCCGGTGTTGCTATTGGCACCGTCAGCAAAGTTTTAAATAATTATGCAAATGTTTCAAAAGAAACAAGAGAAAAAGTATTAAAAGCCGCAAGTGAATTAAATTATATTCCTAATACAATCGCAAGTGCTTTATCAAGTAAAAACAGCAATAGAGTTGCTCTTTACATTTACATTAATGATCAAAGACAAGCAATTGACGAAATTAATATGCAATATTTATTAGGTGCTTTCACTATGGCTAATGAAATAGGTGTACATGTAATAACATTGTTTAACTATACAATTTTAAATTTAAACTCAGATGAACTAATTCAATACCTATCCTCTCAAGGAATTAATGGTTTAGTTGTATTTGGTTTAAATAAGGAAGATAAAATAATCCACGATATTATCAAAAGACAAGAATTTAATACAGTTGTTGTTGATGCTCCTATAGTAAATGAAAAAACATCTTCAGTATCTGTAGATCATACAAAAGGACAATATGATGTAGCCAAACTTGCTTTGAAAGATAAAGATATTAAAAATGTACTTTATCTTGCAGGAAAGAAAAATGGCTATGTTACAGATCAAAGAATTGATGGAATTAAAAAACTAAAAGAAGAACTTAATTTCAATTTACATATTGAACATTGTGACTTCTCAGAAAAAAAATCATATAAAACAACTTTAAAGCTTGCAAAAGATTATGATGCAATAGTATGTGCAAGTGACCTTATGGCAATAGGTTCTACAAATGCTCTAAAAAAATTAAATATAGAAAGATTATGTTGTGGTTATGATGGAATTACACTACTAGGTTATGTAGGAAATAACATCCTTACATGTAAACAAAATTTCTACAATGTAGCACAAACTGCAATAAAAGAAATGAAGAGACTTTTAAACCATGAAGAAGGTAGAGAAGTAACTCTTGGTTATGAAATACTTAAAATAACATACGACCAAGTAATTTTTTAAACGTTTTATTTGTGGAAAACGTTTTCTTGTGCTAATATAGTCTCTGCAAAGGAGGAAAGTATGATCAAATCAAAAGAATCATACATAAATTAATATGCAACTTGAAAAAACTCTTACCGATTTGCTTGGTAAAAACATTAAAGATTCTACTGATTCTGAAATATATTTAGCTCTATTAAAATTAGTTGACGACATGGTTAAAGCAAAACCAGATATAAAGAAAGAGAAAAAGCTATATTATATTTCTGCGGAATTTTTAATTGGTAAACTACTTTCTAATAACTTAATAAATCTAGGTATTTATCAAGAAGTTAGGGGCATTTTAGAAAATAACGGCAAAGACCTAGCATCAATTGAAGAGATTGAAAATGAACCATCTTTAGGGAATGGTGGCTTAGGAAGACTTGCTGCATGTTTCTTAGACTCAATTGCAACACTTGGTTTAAATGGAGACGGTGTAGGATTAAACTACCACTTTGGATTATTTAAACAAGAATACAAAAACAATAAACAATATGAAGTAAAAAATGAATGGATAACACCAAATTCTTGGTTAAAACCAACAGATATATCATTTGAAGTACCTTTCAAAGATTTAACAGTAAAGTCAGTACTATATGATATTGATGTTGTTGGATACAACAATGGTGTAAACTCATTAAGATTATTTGATATTGAAACTGTTGATGAAAGTGTAGTAAAAAAAGGAATCAATTTTGATCCAACAGATATTGAAAAAGTATTAACTTTATTCTTATATCCTGATGATTCAACAGAAGAAGGAAAACTATTAAGAATTTATCAACAATACTTTATGGTATCTAACGCTGCACAATTAATCATTCATGAAGAAAAACAAAAAGGTCACAACCTTAGAAAACTTCATAAACATGTTGCGGTTCAAATCAACGACACTCACCCTACTTTAGTAATACCTGAACTAATCAGATTACTTTCTAAAGAAGGAATTGAGATGAAAGAAGCTATTCGTATAGTTACTAAAACATGTGCCTATACAAATCATACAATTCTTTCAGAAGCATTAGAAAAATGGCCATATGAATACTTAGAAAAAGTATGTCCTCATTTAATGCCAATTATTGAAGCACTTGATGCAGTTGCTTGCGCAAAATATAAAGATCCAAATGTTCAAATAATTGATGAAGAAAGAAAAGTACACATGGCTAGAATCTGTATGCACTACTCTCATTCAATCAATGGTGTTGCAGCATTACATACTGAAATCTTAAAGAAATCAGAACTAAGACCATTCTATAAAATATATGCTGAAAAGTTTAACAACAAAACAAATGGTATTACATTTAGAAGATGGCTAATGCATGCTAACTATGATTTAGCACAATGGTTAGACTCAATGATAGGAACTGGTTGGAGAACTAATGCTTGGGATCTTCAAAAGTTATTATATTTCCACAATGACTATAATGCTTTAGAAGCTATTGACCTAATCAAACAAAAGAAAAAAGCTAGCTTAATTAAATATATTAAAGAAAGAGAAAATGTTGATATAAATCCTAACTCAATATTCTGTATTCAAATTAAGAGATTACATGAATATAAACGTCAACAAATGAATGCATTATATGTAATATACAAATACTTGGAAATCAAAAATGGAAACATTCCAGTAAGACCTATTACTATAATATTTGGAGGAAAAGCAGCTCCAGCATACACAACTGCAAAAAATATTATACATTTAATCAAATGTCTACAATCATTAATTGAAAATGATCCTGAAGTATCTAAACACTTAAAGGTAATTATGGTTACAAACTATAACGTAAGTTATGCGGAAAAACTAATACCTGCATGTGATATTTCTGAACAAATTTCATTAGCATCAAAAGAAGCAAGTGGAACTGGAAATATGAAATTCATGCTAAATGGTGCAGTTACATTAGGTACAATTGATGGAGCAAACGTTGAAATTAGAGAACAAGTAGGAAATGAAAATATCTTCACATTTGGTGAATCAAGTGATCAAGTAATTAATCACTATAACAATCATGATTATGTTGCTAAACATTATTATGAAAGACCAAATATTAAACGCTTAGTTGACTTTATAGACAATCCAGAAGTTGTAAAATATGGAGATATTAAATGTCTACAAGATCTAAAGAATGAATTAATTAATAAAGACTGGTTTATGACATTATTAGACTTAGAATCTTATATTAATACTAAAGAACATGCATTCAATAGATTTGAAGATAGACTATCATGGAGAAAGATGATGCTTGTAAATATTGCAAAAGCAGGATTCTTCTCAAGTGATAGAACAATTTCTGAATACAATAAAGACATTTGGCATTTAGATAGGTAAAAAAGATTTAGCTCATTTTGAGCCAAATCTTTTTTTGTTTAAAATTATTATTTTTCCTTAGCCATATATAAGATAGAAATTATAATTATTGCACTACCAACTAATTTATTAATTGATATTATTTCATCAAAAAACATTTTCCCAAATATTAAAGTCGAAATAGGCTCAATCATACTAAGAATACTAGCCATTCCTGAACCTATTAATCTTATTCCCTCTTTTAAGCATATAACCGCAAGAAAATTGGCTAATATAGCAACAACAAACATTAAAACATAAGATTTTACAGGTTGATCTAATATCATTTGATTAAAAAATAAATTAGATATAGAAAAAGCAACAACCAAAACAATAGATAAATAAAAAGATAATTTCATTCCATTCATCTTTGATAAACCACTTTTATCAATATGAACTACATAAAATCCAAAAGTAACACTACTCATTACCGCAAGTAATATTCCTTGAATCTTACTTACATCATTAAAATCCAAAAAGAAACTTATACCAAACACAGATAAACCTAAAGTTATCAATTGTTTTTTACTAATATTATCCTTATAAAAAAACTTAGAAAAAAGCATTACCATTACAGGATATAAATAATGGATTGTTGTTGCACTTCCAACACCAATATAATTATAACTACTAGACAATGTAAAGTTAGTAAAAACTGTTCCAAACAATCCTGCATATAATATATTTTTAGCTTCATCAAAAGTAAGCTTAAAATCAACCTTATTTACAATCATAAAAAAACCTAAAACAGGTATTACTAAAAACCCTCTAAAAAAAGTTAATGTAAATGGATTGTTACCCAATAAAAAAGAATAATAACTCACTACAGGAACAAATCCATAAAACAAAGCTGATAATATAGTAAGAAAAATACCCTTGGTCTTCATTTGACTCTCCTTGTCTTAAAGACTATTCTACAACATTCTAATAAATAAAACACAAACATATTGTTTTTTTTATATTATGTGTATATACTGTATATAACAGATATATACAGAAAGGATTAAAAATGAATATAATAATTTCTAATACTTCTAAAGTTCCTATATATGAACAAATAAAAGAACAAATAAAAGAACAAATTATAAATAATCAAATATTAGAAAATGAACAATTACCTTCGATAAGGCAGCTCGCAAAAGATTTAAAAATAAGTGTTATTACAACTACTCGAGCATATAATGAACTTGAAAATGAAGGATTTGTCACAAGTGTTGCTGGTAAAGGTTTTTATGTTATGCCAACTAATAAAGATTTAATAAAAGAACAAGCATATAAATCCATAGAAGAACACTATTTAGAAATATTAAGATTATCAAATTTAGCACAAATAGATAAAAAAGAACTACAAAATATATTTGAAATTATAGAAAGGGAATCTACTAATGAATAGTATTACAATTAATAATTTAGTTAAAAATTATGAAAAATTTAAATTAGATAATGTATCTTTTAATGTAAACAAAGGATATATTACAGGTTTTATAGGACCAAATGGTGCAGGTAAAACAACTGTATTAAAATCAATTTTAAATTTAATAAAAAAAGATTCAGGAGATATTAAATTATTTGATAAAGATTTAGAAACAAATACACATTTATTAAATGATGTAGGCGTTGTATTAGAATATCAATATTTTTCAAATGATTGGACCCCTATTGATGTAGAAAAAGCAATATCAAACTATTATGAAAACTGGGACAGTAATACATATATAAATTATTTAAACAAATTTAATTTAGATAAAGATAAAATAATAAAAGATTTTTCAAAAGGAATGAAAGTAAAATTAAAAATCGCATGTGCATTATCACACAATGCAAAACTATTAATATTAGATGAACCTACAAGCGGATTAGATCCAGTTGCTAGAGATGAGCTAATGGAAATACTTCAAGAATATATTAGTGATGAAAATAACAGTGTTTTGTTTTCAACTCATATTACAAGTGATCTTGAAAAAATAGCAGATTATATAGTTTTTATAAAAAATGGAAAAATCATATTTGATGGGGAAAAAGATGATTTAATAGAAAAATACCTTTTAATTAAAGGAGGTTTAAACAGTATTACATCTACAGAAAAAAAGAAAATTATAGGCTATAGAGAATACAATACTGGTTTTGAAGGTTTAATTAAATCTGAAGATAAAATAAACTTCAATGAAAAATTAATATTTGAAAAAGTGAATTTAGATGAAATTATTGTTTTCTTAAATAAAGAGGTGCATTATGAACAACATTAAGAATTTTATTAAACTTGATTATATTTCAATAAAACCATATCTAACAATTAAAAATCTAATTATTCTATTATTTATTGTTGGTATTATGTCAGTTTCAATGCAACAGATTTTCATTATTTTTTCAGCCTCTGTATTAATGGGCATTATTTATGTTTCTTATACATTTGCGACAGCTGAAATTAATGAAATGGATCCATTATACTTAACACTACCTAATTCTAAAAAAGATATTGTACTAGGAAGATATACATTTGTATTTATAGTAATGCTATTTACTATTCTTGCAAGCTTAATACTAGCTTTAATGTTTTCATATATCATAGGTTTATCCTTTGTTATTAAGGATTTATTATTAGTTGTCTTTGTAAATATTTATATGTTTTTGATGATTACTTCATTTCAAATACCTATTTACTTTAGAAATGGATATTCAAAAAGTAAAGCTATAGCTTTAGCTCCAATATACTTATTATCCTTTATTATCATTATTCTTAAAAAAATATTAGACTTATTAAAAATAGATGTTAATAAAATATTATTGTTTGTAATAAATAATCAATTTATTACAATTACAACATCAATATTATTACTAATATTTATAATGTTTATGTCAATAAACTTATCTATTAAATTTTATGAAAAAAGAGAATTTTAATTTATAATTCTCTTTTTATACATTACCTAAATAAACATAATTTAAATGCTTTTCAGCTATTTGTTTTAATTTATACATTTTATTTATATTTGTAGGACTACCACTATTCATTTTATATCTAGGAAAAAACCTAGATAAATGTAAAGGAATATCTTTATTTAAACTAGCAATCCATTTACACATATCTTCCATTTCTTCTTCACTATCATTTTTATCAGGGATAAGTAATGTAGTTAATTCTATATGGCAATAATCTTTAGCTATTTCAATAAATCTTTTAACCATCTCTAAATCACCATCAACACTTTTATAAAACTTTCTAGTAAATCCTTTTAAATCAATATTCATCGCATCTATATATTTACAAACACTTAAACAAACTTCCTCACTAAAACAACCATTAGTAACCAAAACAGTTTTTAAATTATTTTCTTTAAATAACTTTGCGATTTCCACTACATACTCATGATTAACTAAAGGTTCATTATAAGTAAATGCAATACCTATATTATTTTTATAACTTAAAGCTAAATTTAATAATTCTTCTTTAGTTTTATCTTTATAAAAATGATTCTTTCCACTATCCATTGAAATAGAATAATTTTGACAAAACGGACACTTTAAATTACAACCATAAAATCCAATAGATAAAATATCCTTACCACTATAAAAATGATAAAGTGGCTTTTTTTCTATTGGATCAAGTGCAATTGAACTAATTTTTTCCTTAACAACATTAACAATTTCACCATTAACATTGCCTCTAACTAAACATTTACCTCTAGCATTTTCTTTTAATTCACAATTATGAAAACAAGAGTTACATTTCATGACGAACAACCTCAAATCTCTCTAATGTATATTCATCATATTTAGATATTCCTGCTTTTCTTAACGCTATTTCAACTTGATATTCTACAGTATCAACACCTTCTAAATTAGGTAATAATAAACCTCTTCTAAACCCATCACTTACAATAACACCATATTTTTTTACATCAAGCTTACTAAAGTCATCTATCTCTTCACTTTCACCTAATACATCAACACTAATAACTAAATCCTTTAATTCATATTCTTTTACTGGAGAAAATCTAGGATCTCTACTACAAGAACTAATCGCATTAGATATTATTTCTTTTGCGATATTTTCTTTTGTAGGATTTATTGTACCAATACAACCTCTTAATGCTCCATTTTTATATATTGTCACAAAAACTCCTGCTCTATTATCTAAAAGATAATCACTTACATAACCAGGAACATCAATAACTTTATTATTTGTAACAAATTCTTCTATAGTATCTTTTGCAAGTTCTACATATTCATTAAATATTTCATATACAAAAGCACCATAACCAACACCAAAAGTACCTTCATAAGAAAGAAATTTACTTGTATAAGAATAAGCATCTAATACACCACCAAGCATAATAAAACACTTATGGCCACACTCTGCAGCTTTTCTTAAAAAGTCTTCATCAAAATCAATTAACTCTTCAAAATTTGCCTCTTTCAATAAGCTAACAACTTTTTTATCATATTCTAAGCCTTCCTTAGAAATACCATAAGGACCATCAATCTTTAACTTATGAGACATGTCTCCACTTGCGATTACCACAACTTTTTTATCTAAATTATTTATTGCTTTATTAATAATTTTTCCAACTTCATAATGTGTTTTATTATTTAAGCCAGATATTCCAATTCTTACAAGTTTATAGTCATTATATTCTTGATTAATAAAATACAAAGGAACCATAGTACCATGATCTAAATCACTATATCCTCCTATTTTACCTAAAGGAATATTTTCTTTTTCAGATAATTTTATTATTTCATTTACAAGTTCTTCATCATAATTAACTTCCATACTTACATCAACATTAAACCTTCTAAAAGAACCATAAGCACTACTTCCTTTAGAAATATTAATATAATCATGATACATCGCATTATGACTAGATATTACAACTATAGTATCAGGTTTAATTTTTTTAACCATTTTAGAAACAGTAATAAATGAATTGTATGTTTCTTTGATTTCACTAACTCTATCTTTTCCTATTTCAGGGACAACAACAGGAGGATGAGGAAGTATAGCAGCTAATTTAAGCTTCATTAATTATATCTATATGACACACCTTCATTGCGTTTAATGCGTTAGTATGACTCTCAACACTTACCCCTGCACAACAAGATGCATCAACTACTATTTTTACTTCAGGAAAACTAGCTTTAATAAGTAATGCATTAGAAATTACACAGATGTCAGTACATAAACCAACTATTTCAACTGATTCAATATTTTCTATTTTCTTTAATTCTTCAATAAGTTTTTCACTTCCAAAAGTTGGTTTTTCAATAACTCCACCTTCAATTAAAGGTTTAATTTCATCTATTATCTCCCAACCCCAAGTATCTTTAATACAATGCTTCACAGGAAGTTTTTTTCCTTCCATTGTTTCTAAATAATCATCACCATGAGTATCTTTTGTATAAAGTACTTTACCATCAAAATTCTTAATTTTATTTACTACATTATCAACAATTAGTTTAGCTTCACTACTAGCTAAAGAGCCACTCACAAAATCATTTTGCATATCAACTACTACAAGTACTTTCATAATTATTTACCTCCTTATTTTAGTATAAAATTAATAAAGCCTTTTCCTTTACTTGATTCTACTTCAATTATAGCACCATTAATCATAGTCATTGAAGGTGAGGAATGCCCTATATCAACATCCATCAAATATGGTAAATCACCTATTGCCATATTATAAGCATCCTCATATGTCATCTCTGTAAAATTACTATCAAATAAAACTCTTCCAAATAATATTCCATTTGTATATTTAAAATATCCTGCAGCCTTCATTTGAAGTAATGTTCTATATACATTTTCACTAGACATCGCAAAAATATCAAAATACCATATTATCCCATCATCTTTATATTTATCATTAAAATTATCCATATCGATATAATCAGTACCAATCATATCCTTAATTACATCTAAACATCCACCAATACATCTTCCCTTAAACTTAGTTTCTTTATTATTCCCCTTCCAATAAACAGGATGGATAAACATTCTTTCATCACTTAAAAACCCTTCTTTATCTTCATATAATTCATAACTATATTGTGTAATTAAATCACCTTTAATAATAGATAAATTATCTTCACAATATTTTAATTCTTCATATGAACCAGCATTTAATCCATAAATGGTTGCTATATCTAATTTAGTAGTAATCATTAAACAAACACTAGTAGGATCTGAGTATCCCATAAACCATTTAGGATTTTCTTTAATAGTTTCTAAATCAATATAAGGTAACACCTCATAACAAAAATCCCCTCCAGCAGCACACATTACCATATCAACATCTTTATCTTTATAAAGAGTTTTTAAAGCATTAGCACGACTTTTAGCACTGCCTCCTCTTTCATCATTGATTCTTACATTTCCTTTTTCTTTAATCTTATAACCATTAAATCTTAAAATATCTAAAGAAGCATCATATTCTTCTAACTTCTTTCCAACTCCTGCACTTAGTGCACAAACACCAACAGTATCATTTTCTTTTAAAAACTTAGGATATTTCATTATTCCCCCCCTATAAAATATATGTCATTATTTTTGGCAAATCATAAACTGTAATAATTCCTTTAGGAAGTTCATTATCTTTACCGTTTTTTGTGATTAATATTGCGGATAAAGTAACACCCTTAACTAAATAATCCTCAAAAACTCTTATTACATCTAATAAACTTCTATTTTCATCAAAGAAAATAACCCTATGAGTACAATCCTTACAATCTATTAAATATTCAATTTTATCATTATCACAACCACTAATTGCCCATCTAGCAACCATGTCCATAGTCAACAAGTTTGCAAATTTCTTATTACTATAAACAGGAATTTTAGTACTATCTAATTCTTCCATAATATCAAATGCTTTATAAACACTATCCGATGGTCCAACTATCTTTACAGGCTTAGACGCAAAATCTAATGCCTTTTTATCTTGTTCTAATAAATTTGCAATATTTTCAATGTTTTTTACTGTGTTATCTGTAGGTTGAGCCAATATCTCATTATTATCATCTCTTTGATGTATTAAAACATTTCTTAAATCAGCATAATCTAATAACTTAGTAAAATTGTTTTTTACAACTATATTCTTTTTACTACAAACATCAACTAATTGATGAAATTTTAAATACCTATTAATACTTGCGATTTCTTTTAACCTTTTTTCAATTCTTACAAAAGCATCAATAAACTTATTAGCATTATCCATATGTTGCCTCCTATATCTATTATAAGTGATTTTTAAAGACAAATAATGTAGAATTATATCAAATGCGGATATACTCTAACTGGTAAGAGACTATCTTGGAAAGGTAGCGTAGCTTAACGGCGATAGAGGTTCGAGTCCTCTTATCCGCGCCATATATAAAAAACATCGCTAAAATTAGCGATTTTTTATTAAGGATAAAATAATTATTCTCTAATAAATATGTAGAGGTATTATAAATGAATTACTACATATTTAAATTAATAAATATTGTTATACGTATTATTACGTGCTATTATTTAAGTGAGGTTAATAAGTATAACCTCTAAAGAAATAATTAAACTACTAATTAAGAATGGATTTGTACAAATAAAAGGTGGAAAAGGATCGCATCGTAAGTTACAAAATCCAATTACAAAGAAAACAATAATAGTGCCTTACCATAATAAAGACTTAGGTAAAGGTCTTGAAAAAAGAATTCTTAAAGATGCAGGAATAATAAAATAATTTGTTGTTTGGGAGGTATTAAACATGTATAAAATTTCTTATCCAGCAGTATTTTTTAAAGATGAAAACTCTTTTTGCGTACAATTTCCTGATTTACCAGGTTGTTTAACAGAAGGTAAAACACTAGAAGAAGCGTATTCAATGGCTAAAGAAGCTTTAGGTTTATATCTTGATACTTCTAAAGACATTTATAATAATGAATTTAAAAAACCAAGTAAACTAGCTGATATAATAAAACAATTTCCAAATGAAATTGTAATGTTTATTGATTTTGACTCATTAGCTTATGCAAAATTCACTAAATCAAAAGCAGTAAAAAAGAATTTATCTATTCCTGAGTGGTTAAATGAAGAAGCTACTAAATACAATGTAAATTTTTCACAAATACTTCAAGAAGCATTAATTGAAAAATTAGATTTAGATTAATTCATATAATTCTATTAAAATGATCCCAAATACTCTTTTGCTTTTTTATATTTCTCTAATCTTTTAAAATCCTCTTTATCAGGTCCTTTTATTCTAGAGATATCACTATTATGATCTAAATCAGCTAATTTTACTTTTGTCGCAATTTTATTTTTAGATACAGTTTCTATATATTTACTATAATCTTCATCTTCACTTCTAGTAATTGCATCTAATGCTTCTATTATGTCATTACTAAACCCATAATTTTTTATATCATTTAATGTTATTTCAGTATCCTCTATTACATCATGTAATAAAGCAACTGTTTTTTCTTTGATTGTTTTAACATTACAAGCAACGTGTAAAGGATGAAATATATAAGGCATTCCACAATCATCATATTGACCTTTATGAGCATTTATTGCGATTTCTAAAGCTAATTCAAGCATTTTTATTTCATTATTCATATTGTTATCTCCTGATTTCATTATAAAAGGTATCAAAAATATTGATACCTTTATTTTTTGCTTATAATTAAAAACCTAAATCTATTTCTGAAAATGGAATCGCGTCTTGAGGAATTTCTATAGAATCTATTTTTCTAATATTTTCAACTAGAATAACAACTTCATCATCTTTATAAAATTCCATTTTAACAACTTGTTTTTCTTCTACATAAATTTTTAACGTTTCAAGTTCTGTATCAGATTCAATTATTTCATCTGTCATTTTAGGAGCTTCTACAATTAAAATATTCTTTTCTAATTTAAATTTTTCTGGAGTATCTGCCATTTCTTTCGCAAGATCAAACACTTCAAAGAAATCACCAAATTCTTCTACATCTTGCGGAGCTAAATCATCTACAAACCATTGACCAGAAAAATCAATATAACCTTTATTGTTTCCAATATCTGCGATAACTCCAAATGTTTCACCATCTTCTTCCATCGATATTTTAACTACTTTAGCACTAATATCAATTTCCATATCCATTACTGTTTCTTCTTGAAAATCAGTAACCTTAGCCGCAATACCTGTATTGCCTTTATATGTTTCTTTTAAATCTTCTAACACTGGTTTAGGTGAACTACATGCTGTTAAAGTTAAAGTAATAAATAACACACTTAAAATTTTTATTATTTTTTTCATATCAATTCTCCTTTTTTATTTAGATTAATTACATCTCATCCACTTATAGCTTATCATTTTTTACAATCTAAATAAAATAACTATACATACTTATCTTTATCTAAAGCTTCATCATAAGCAATATAATTAAGTATCTTCTTAAATAAATTTTCCATTGATCCATTAGTTTCATAATTAGCTTCACACATATAATTAGCTCTACCATCATCAACTAACTTTTTAGATAAATCATATGTCTTTTTTACATCCGGATTAAATACAGCTATACTTTTTCCACCATATTCTTTTACAAGTTTCATACAAGGAACATCAGTCATTCCATCACCAACATAAATCATCCTCTTAAAAGGTATTGGTCTTTCACTATCATCTACATACTCATTTAGCTTTTCATCTTCATATTCATCTAATACACCTTTATTGATTCTAAATATATATTGAGTTTTAGTAGTATAATTCACAACTAAAGAAGGCCACTTAGCAACACCGTTAATATCATAATAATATCTACAAGCATATATCTTCTTAAAATACTTACTAATAGGACTACCATCAATAATTTCTTTCATTCCACTAGAAATAATATAATGCTCTATTTCTAAATCTAAAGACTTTCCAATTTCATTAATCCTATCAAACCAAGTAAGAACACCAGGAAAAAACTGAACATCCTTCCCTAAAATTTCAAAATCTTTTTTTCTTATAGGTCTTTCTGCATCATTACTTTTCTTAAGTAACCAAAATAAATATGCAAGAATACCATCCATATTATTATCAATTTTAAGTTTAGTAACCTCAGCCCAAAACTTCCCAGGATTATCATAACCAAGTTCAGGAATTAAACTATACTCCTGCATATCCTTATCAGTTAAAGTCTTATCAAAATCATACATTATCGCTACACGATTTTTCTTTTTATACATATTAAACCTCTAATAAATTTTTAATTGCCTCTACATAAATTTCAGTTTGAAGCCATAATTCTTCTATAGGTAAAAACTCATTTTTATCATGTATATGATAATCAACACCTAAAAATCCACATCCAAATGCAATACAATTATTAATACCTTTTGCATAAGTTCCTCCACCCATAGTTATAGGTAATGTTTCATTATCATTAGTAACTTTTCTATAAGCTTTAAGTAATGAAGAAACTAATGGACTATCAACTGGATAAAACAAAGGTTCTACTCCTTTCATTTCTCCAATATACCCATTTTCACTATCACTATTATCTTCTAATATTTCATTTATTTGTTTTAGTGTATATGTTACAGGAAATCTTATATCAAGTGTTCCAGTAATAACACCATCTTCCATTTTAATAATTCCATTATTCGCTGTTAAAGAACCATAATCATCAGAAATATTTAAACCATATCCTTTTCCATCATTATCCATTCCAATTTTTTCACAATAATAATCCACAAATGGATCTTGATAACCAGCACTTTTTAAACCAAATAATAAATAAGTAATCGCATTAACACCTAAGCTTGGTCTACTAGAATGAGCAGCTATTCCCTTAACATTAATAACTACATCATCACCATCTTCATTAACACTAAATTCAATATTATGATTATTAAAATAATCTTCTAATTTTTTACTACTATACGTATTTTTTTCAATCTTAATTGTACAATCATCACAAACAATATTTCTTGTATGACCACCATATATATCTTTTATATTTGTACTTTTTGAATGAAAATCTAAATGCATTATACCCTTTTCACCAAACACTCCAGGAAAACTACCATCAGGAGTAAATCCAAGATCTATATGTCCTTCTTTTTCTACATAATGTTTTAAACAATTAGAACCATTTTCTTCATTAGTCCCTAATATTAATCTAACTCTTTTATTTAAAGGAATATTTAAATCTTTAATAATTTTTAATGCATACATACTTGCTACAGCTGCACCCTTATCATCACTAACACCTCTACCATACATAACATCATCTATGATAGTAAGTTTATATGGATCAGTTTTCCAACCATCTCCAACAGGTACAACATCTAAGTGAGCAAGAATACCAATTACTTCTTCTCCTTCACCTATTTCCGCATATCCTATATAGTTATCAATATTTTTAGTCTTAAAACCTAAATTTTCACACTGTTTTAATCCTTCAAGTAGCGCATCTTTTGGACCTTTTCCAAAAAGCGCTCCTTCTATAGGATCAGACATTGTAGATTCTATTGAAATTAATTTTGAAAGATCATCAATCATATCTTGTTTATAATTATCTACAAACTTTTTTATATCCATAATTTTTCCTCCCCTTTATTTGTTCTAAGTGTACCATATAATAACTATTTCATAGAAATTTTTAAACCAACAGGGCAATGATCAGAACCCATAATATCTCCATATATTATAGAATCTTTAACCTTATCCATTAACCTATCAGACACTACAAAATAATCAATACGCCACCCTGCATTATTAGCTCTAGCATTAAATCTATAAGACCACCAACTATATTCAACTTTATCAGGATATAAAGTCCTAAAAGTATCACTAAATCCTGCATCTAATAATTCGCTAAATTTCGCTCTTTCCTCATCACTAAATCCAGCATTTTTTCTATTAGTACTAGGATTTTTTAAATCTATCTCATTATGCGCCACATTTAAATCACCACAATATATAACAGGCTTCTTTTTATCAAGATTAACTAAATAATTTCTTAGTTCATCTTCCCACTCCATACGATAATCTAACCTTTTAAGTTTTTCTTGAGAATTAGGAACATAAGCATTCACAAAGTAAAAATCATCATATTCTAAAGTCATAACTCTACCTTCATCATTATGAATATCTTTTTCAAAATCATAAGAAACATTTATTGGCTCTTTTTTTGTAAAAACTGCAGTACCAGAATAACCTTTTCTTTCGGCACTATGAAAATATTGATAATATCCTGGCAAATCAAGTTCTAATTGATGTGGCTGCATTTTAGTTTCCTGTAATGCAAAGATATCCGCATCTATATCATCAAAAAAATCCATAAATCCTTTTTTAACTACAGCTCTTAATCCATTTACATTCCAAGATATTAACTTCATTTTTTAACACTCCTTGTTTGTAATTTCAACCAAGTTTTTTCTTTACTATCTAAATAAGGACTAATCTTATCATAAACCATCTTATGATACTCATTTAAGGTATCTATTTCTTCATAAGTCATTAAACTTGTATCAACCCCGTCTAAATCAATTGGACAATATGTAATAGGTTCAAAATACATAAATTGACCATATTCATTTTTAGCTCCATTTAATGCAAGCATCTCATTTTCAATTCTTATACCAAGTTTATTAGGTATATAAACTCCAGGTTCATTAGTCACAACCATACCTTCTTCAATTACTGCCGCATGTTTTGCATAATGCCATGCAATACTTATTGGACCTTCATGTACAGACATTACAAATCCAACTCCATGTCCTGTACCACATTGATAATCAATATCTTCGTTCCATAAAGGTCCTCTAGCTAAAATATCTAAATTAGCACCAGTAATTCCATATAAAAACTTAGCTCTCATTAAAGATAACATTCCTCTTAATACTAAGGTATATAATTTCTTTTCTTCATCAGTTATCTTACCTAACACAATAGTTCTAGTAATATCAGTAGTACCATCATAATAAGTACCTCCACTATCAACTAGTAAAAATCCTTCATTACTTAAAGTCGCATTACTTTCTTTACTAGCACTATAATGCATCATTGCCGCATTACCCTTATAAGCACTAATTGTATTAAAACTAGGCATAATAAAACCTTCTTGTTCTCTTCTTAATCCTTCAAGAACATCAGCTACTGAAATTTCACTCATTTCTTCTTTTCCAATATTATTTTTTACATAATAAATAAACTTAGTCATCGCAATTCCATCTTTTAGATGTGAATTCCTTAAATTTTTCATTTGTGTTTTATTTTTTATAGCTCTTAATGTACCAGTAGTATTATAACTATCAACTATAGTATTACTATCATTAATAAAACTAAATAAATAAGAATTTAATTTAGACTTATCAATCCATACCTTTTTATTATTAAGATTTCCTAAATCATTAGAAATATCATCATAATTTTTGATAATCACTTTATTTTTATCTAGTTCTTTTTTACTTCTATCATCTAATTTATCACTATCGATATATAAGATAACATCATCACCATCAATTAATGCATAACTATAAACTATTGGTGTATATAAAATATCATAACCTCTAATATTAAATAGCCAGTTAACATCCTCTAAAACACTAAAGATTAATGTATCTACATTTTTCTTTTTCATTTCTTCTTTAACTCTAGCTATTTTTTTACTAACTGATTCACCAGTATACTTATCATCTAAAAAGAAAGTTTTATCTTTAGGCATCAAAGGTCTATCATTCCATATTTCATTAACTAAATCCTTATCTAATACAATAGTTCCATTTTTAGACTTAATTAATTTTTCAAATGTTTCTTTCATATTTTGATTTACAACTTTTCCATCAAAACCTAAAACACCATTTTCACCTATTTTTGATTCAATAAACTTTGAAACAGTTGGAACTCCTTTTATTCTTTGTTTATATAGTTTAATACCTGTATTTTTAAGCTCTTTTTCAGCTTGCACAAAATATCTGCCATCAGTCCATAATCCAGCTTCTCTTTGAGTAACTACTAAAACACCAGCTGAACCAGTAAAGCCAGACATAAATTCTCTACTTTTAAAATAACTTGCGACATACTCACTCATATGATCGTCATCAGTAGGAACATAGTAAATATCAATATTATTTTCCTTCATTAATTTTCTTAAATCTTTAATTCTATCTTTTATCAAAATAATCACCTCGTGTCTTATTATATATTTTTTCACTCTTTTTTCATACTGCTTTAATTGATTCAAACCATCTTTTAAGGTATGCTTTTATTATTATCAAGGAGTTAAAATGAAATCAATTTTTTATTCTAATAATGTATCTTATGCGTATAATGCAAAATACATATGTAATAAATTAAATCATATTTCAACTGTAAGTGATGTCTATTACAACCACTTATTTTCATCATTCTTTATTGAATACGAAGATGAAAGTGAAATAATGGACTTTTTTATTAATAATCATATAAATGTAATTAAATTAAATTCAATTAACGAAGTAATACAAAACATTTCTAAAAATAAAAATAAACTAAAATATAAATCAATTATATTATTAATTTTATTTATCATTCAAATCATTAATTTATTTATTAATATAAATGACTCTTATCAGTTATTAATAGGTTTAATAATTACTTTGATATCTTTATATTTAAATAAAGATTATCTAAA